>OFRM01000099.1_pt1 | contig 36586 bp, 28 predicted proteins | sample 1543101 | NCBI WGS metagenome assembly OFRM01 (sample SAMN07774223, study PRJEB24372) | wastewater metagenome | isolation source: Exp Tend VB 0WW | collected 2016-02
AAAATTCCGACAGAAGAATCGCCATCCGCATATGGAACAAGTTTTAGGTACCGATTCTCCAATGGAGAACCCATTCCAACACTTAATGGCAACAAACATGTTTTGTCAGAACTGTTAAGCGTCAATGGTGAAAAAGCACCCAAAGACCCAGGCATGAATGCCGATTTCAACATCTATGAATTCATGACTGCAAATGACCTTTGGGGGCAAATGGATAACTCAGGTCGACTGCCATCAGCAATCAAAACACAAATCGCAGATGCCGAATCAGAAATTCAATCAGCGCCAGAACTTGAGCACTTCACTCTTGGCGGCGGCTCGCTTGTTAATCTTGGTGGCAAAAAGGATTCTATCATGTCAGAAGAGAACCTTCTGGCTAGGGCGCTGTATCATTTGCGCAATCCATCAATGTTCACTTATGTTAACACGGATGGAACCGAAGCATTTCGCCCTCGCGTAGCTGATGAACCAAACATTGCGCCATTAGCAACCCTAGACAAGCAATTACACGCCGCGCGACAGGCATATCGAGAACTATACGAACAACTCAGTCCAGCAGAAAGAAAAGCCAGTCCAGAACTTGCGGAGGCCGCAGACCGAGCAAACAAAACAGGCATCAAGTTTGTTGATTTGATGGCGGCTAAATATCCGTCCAAATTGCGCGAATTCGCACTCAAACAACCATATGTTGGTCACGCGCCTTCCGGCGAGCACAATAAACCTGGAGGAAAACACGAAAGTGCATATTCTCTAAGCCCAACATCTCATTTGTCAGACCAGGGCAAAACACTTGCGACTTATGAATCAGGTGGAGGATTGCAAAAACTCAATGATGACGACAGAAAGCTATATGCGCTTGTCAAATCATTTGAACGAAATGCAGACAATGCGTTGAATAATCAGGCGCGAACACTACATAGTCAAAAGCACGCCAAATTAGTTGACGAACCCTCAGGTTCCGGGGATACATACAAGATTCCAACACCGCGACACACCGGTGGAGAGTGGTCTGACCAAGCAAGTAAGTCACTTGACTTTATGGAGAACCATTGGCTGCAAAATCATTTGTTGAGTACAGAAGACAGAGAAGCAATCTCTGAACTGAAAAACAGACTAGCAGAAGCCGGTAAGCAATATAGTTGGGGGCAGGTTGCGACTGCATATCTTAAAAATCAAGAACGGCTAAAGGTCAAGAAATACACTCAAGGCGCTAGTATGTTGGCGTCTACAGACCATTTCTTGCAACAAGGACCGTTTACATTTGAAGTACCAGTAGATGGTGGAGAAGACGGAGACACAGAGTTTGTTACTCTGCATAAGTTTGTGCCACAATCGGAGACTGCAGAGAAGCTGAAACACGAGGTTTTGAAGCAGCATCTGTTTAGCAAACAGGAAGTAGACCTTGCTGAACAAATGGCGGGCAAGGAACCATTTGAAGACGAAGACGATGCACTGTTTTCAATATGGGCAAACTGGCTTTTGAGAACCAAACGGTCTCAGGCGGCCGAACGCGCCAAAAAGGCATTGGCTGTTCAAGAAGCAAAAGAAAAATCTAAGTCAGAAAACGCCAAAGGCAAGCCAAATGGCTGGCCGTATGCTCTAACATCTCAAAAGTTTAGTGACGAGGAGCGAGCAGAATTTGCTGGCAACCTTGAGGAATTTGTCAATGATATTAAGTACAAAGCAGGAGCGGTAATTGACCATGAGCGTAAAGTGGTCTATATCAATCCAGATGGTTCTCAGGTCAAACTGCCAAACTCATTGCCTGTGCAACTGCCGGCTGGTGCCAAAATGCCAATGCCGACATCGAGGCTAAAAAGAATCAAGGACAAAGATGTACTAGCGCAATACGGCATCGTGTCAATTAAAAATGTGCTATACAGTACTGCAAACAGTCAGCCTGTTGCAGTACAAGATGATGCGTTAGTCATTGGTGACGATATAGTCCCGTTGGAATCCTTGCGCGAAATGACAGATAGTGAAATTTTAGACAACTATCGACTGTTTCAGCGCAACGGCAAGTATTATTCTGTTTCTGAAAAAGACAGGGTGACTGGTCCTATTACAGAAGTTTTGGCCCGCGGCGGAGAGAAAATTGCGTTGCCGACCGAAACACTTGATGAAAACGGACTACAATTGCTTATCAAATACACTGAGCAAACTACGGGGCAAAAACTTCGTGGCGGGCAAGTACACACATATGAATCTGATGATGATAAAATCAAGATGAGTGGCGTGTACTCCGAAATGCTTAACAACGGTGCTTCGCCAAAAAATGCATACGAGCAGGCCAAAAAGGCTGTTATGCGTGAAAAGCTCAATAGCGTTGCTGTGCAATGTCTTTCTGGTAGAGAACAAGCAAATCCAACATACATGCACGCAGCTAAGCACTGGGCTCCAAGAATGATTGAAACAATACAATCACTAGGAGACAAGGACGCATTAGAGCTTATAGCCGAAAACTACGGCGGGTTTGATAACTTATTGATGGCAGCAAAATCTGGCGAACTTGACGCTGATGACGCTAAAAGTCTTGTAGATACGTACAATGTTGTTACCGGAACAACACCACAACAAGGTGCGTACATCAAGCCGATAATGCAAGATGCTTTACTGCATGGATATCAAAAAGATTCAACGCCTGGATTGCCCAACAACAAGTTCTGGCATATGATGATGTCTAATGCAGGTCGTAGATTCCTGGACAGAAAGATTGACAGCGAATCCGGTAATGATTTGGCAAGCCAAGCAATGCTTCATTTGATTGAAAAGCCAGAATCACCACTTGAAGGGTATGATTTGCATAGGATTTTACCAAAGTCATCGGTGGCATTGTTAGAAAAAACACTTAAGCCAGAAGAACGGTTAATGCAACGCGCAAACGCGCGATATAAAACAGGAAAGCGCACAGTCGTTGAAGAATGGCAGGCAAAGCCTTTGCCAAGATTGTTATTCGACCACATTGATTGGATGGTAACGCCTGGTATTTTCCCTCAAGAAATAATTGACCAGGCTCGAGAGCTGGCGGGCACTGAATTGGTTAAACAAGAACGTCTCAAGATGTTTCCTGATGATATCAGTAAGGTGTTTCCTGGTGCAACCGCCGAAGAGGGTTCTCAAGAGGCTCTTGAAGCAAAGGTCGGCCAAGACCCAATAAAACGAAGGTTCCTCAATCAGCTTAATTATGCCACTGCTTTGGCTATTGTTCTACAACGTCAGGCGTCACAATCAGAGAAGCATCCGCAACAAGACATCTGGGATATCATCATGGATGAACCAGGTCTTGACCCAGCTTCTCCACAGTGGAATGCCAAGCATAAACTCGCCCAACACGAAGCACAAATACAAAAAACCTCTGATTCTGTGCAAGAACAAGCGAAATTAAGAGAGCAACTTTCAATCAAGAGCATGTTCGATGTGCCAGATGATGTGCCAGTTGTCCAAATTAGCAATGAAGAAGCAGACGCGATTATTGACCAACCAATGGTTAATGCGCTCACTACGTCATTGTTGCAGTCAGAAGATAGAGACAAGATTAGTGTTTTGGGCAAAGCAAATCGCGCCATGTATAACGAGGCCACTAGTTCAAAGAGTGGTCATGCCAGGGGCGTTGTATATCCCAAGAATTCAGTGGCTGTTACAAGCACAACGCCATTGATGATAACAGACGAAGAGGGCAGAGAGCGCGATGTTACTGGATACACACCAGAAGAGTATGAGGGTGTTCACAACGAGGGTGAGGCACCGCTCTATAGTGATGAAAAGGGATTGCCAAAAGAACTTTTGGCAATGATTAACAAAAACACCAAAAACATACTTCAGGGCACTGACAACGAAGAGGGTCTGACGTTTTTGGGTGAGTTTAGACAAAAACTCAACAAAGACTTGATGGGTGAAAACCAGGGTCACATCAATCGTGCTCAAAGGGCTGAGGCAATGTACACCATGATATACAACCTGGTGTCTAAGTCAAAGAAAAGCCTGTCTGACAATGAAAAGAGGTTGGCGAGGGCCGAGGCAAACAATGCCAATAGAACCACTATCAACTCGCTCAAAGCCGAGATTGAAAATGATACAAATATCTTGTCTATGATTGAGTCATACGATGTGTTTGAGCATCTGTCCAAGATGGTTCATTGGGGTCGAGAGTTCAGCAAAGTCGTCAACAAACTTGAGGATTTGGGTCTACAGGAGAGAGAAATTACATCTCATCTTCTTGACAGATACCCAAGCGCTCAGCAAAACATGATGGCTGCGGCAAGGATGTATGAACCAGATAGTGCAGACGAGCTTGTTAGTATAGGTAGAGCAAAAACCAAATATCACCAAGAGATAAAGGACGCGGCACTGGCGTATGACCAATCTGCTAAGGAATTGTGGAACTTTCTCACGAGGACGACATACATGGACAAGCGCAATATCGCAAAGCTCGAAGCCATGGGCATGGGTCTGAACATTAGCCAATCCGGCGCAGAGCAAGAATCAAGGCTGACTCAAGATGACCGCGATGAAGTCTCGAATATGGTATTTGACAAACTTGACAAAGAAGCCAGGTGGTTTGAGAACCCAAGCAATAGAATCCCAGCATATCAAGGGTCTGCACTCGGTGTTGAACAACCCAAAAAGGGTGAAGCAACAGTGCCAATTGACTCATTGACACTGCCAGGTGACAAGAAAGAAATACCTAACGGAATTAACCCCGTAGACCTGTACAAATTCTTGTCGCGTCGAGGTGTGCTTTTTGCACTTGAAATGAGCAAACTGGATAAAATTTCCGGCAGACAAAAAACTGCTGGTGCGCAAGGAAAATACACTCAAGACTTTACTCAGCCAAAAGATATGGCGTGGTTTGTGCATAACTGGTTGCAAAACACACACATTCCAGACGGGGTTCTGGTGCCTGGAGCCAATGGTCTCAACACACTTGACACCGCAATTGGTGAGATAGAACGCAGATTCGCCAAGCCTGGTGGTATTTATTGGAGTAATGCTGGTGAATATAACCCATTGCTTGAGCACGCAGATGTGACCGCAATGGGCTATAGCCTGCTTGCAAAATATGTAGACCAATTCGCGAAAAATAGCGCGGACAAATCCAGGGTTAATGAGTTTATTAGCGCCGCATGTGATATGATTCCAAAAGATGTTGAAAACATTCACAACAGCGTTGGTTACGACAAACTCTCGGATGATATCAAGAACAAGGTAGATGACGCCATTAAAGTGGCGGCCAACGCAGGCAAGAACCCTGGGTTGGTGGATAGGCTGAAACAGGAATACGTAAACAAGAAAAATCAATACGTGGGCACTGATAAAGACAACTTCTCTGAAGCCAAAACTGCTGTGTCAATGCAAATCGCAAATCATAATGTCATCAATGAATTAGTGCATATGTCGCCAGATAATCAACTATTTGTCAACAATGGTTCTGAATGGGCGTTTGGTGGTGATTTTGAGACCATCTCGGCTTATATTGCGCACACTATTGCACAAGAAGTTATTGCATCAATTAAACACCTTGAGCGGCCTGGTAACTGGGAATTGGTAGGATTGTCACCAATTCAAATTTACACAAGAATGAAGCCTGGTGATAGGCTTGATGTCAATGATATTGACGCTTACATGTCTCAGAGATTGTCAGAGTTCCAAAAGCTGTTAACATCGCAATGGAAAGTTGAGTCTATCAGCGATATGAACGAAGATGGTGAGCAATCAGGATTTCATCGAGACATCAAGAAAATCATCAACGATGCCGCAGGAACACTTCATAATTTGCTTTACGACAGTATGGGTGGTAGTGGTCAGGATATTCAAGTGCCTTTGTCACATGCTATGCGTGAGTTGCAATCTGACGCACAGTTGGTTAATACAAAATTCCAAGAAGACCTGTATGAAAAAATCAATGACCCAAGCAAAGACTTGCGAGGCGTACATGATGAACACATATTACCGGCACTAAGGGCGGCTAATAAAGACGGTGTCGACTTGGCAACTGCCAAGGCTATACGTAAATGGTCGGCAGGAGAACTGGAGTGGCCGTTGGTTACGCTTGGTGTCAAAAACAATGTGCGTGAGCCAGCAAAGGGCGAGACCCCAGAGGCATATGCACAATATCTGGCAAGTTTGGCCAACGAAGGTAAGAAGAGTGCAGAATCATTGATTGGATATGGTCCGTCATCTGTTAAGCGCATTTCAGCATCTGCACTTCGTAATGATGAGCTCGCGGGCAAAATACACCCCATGCTTTCTCACCAGATTGCACACCGGCTAGATTATTTGAGAAACAGCGATGACTACAACGCCGCCGTCAAAAACAGCGAAAAAGCCCACTTCCAAAATATGAAGAAAAAGGGTCAATATGGTCAATATGCTGATGTACCGCCAGGCAGCAACAAGTTCGTAAACGGAAACATTGGCGTACTTAGCCTAGACGGCTTGCACCCATTGCATTCGTACATATCTGGCGGCTACCAAGTTGGGCGACATGGCAACGCAAAGGACAAAAGGGGTCTAAGACAAGTTGCGCCCGAACCACAACAAGTACCAAATGTACCTGTTCAGGTTCCTGTTGATGACGCAGAAAAGCAGGCTGCAGTCATTGATAAACTTGTGCGATATGCGCTCAAGCTAGATGCAAAGGGTAGATTCGCAGAAGCAGACTTGGTTGACTCGTTAATTCATAAGCTAGAGGTGATGGTGTGAACCAGCGACTAGCAGTTAGATTTGTCGCAGATTGCGATAAAACACGGGCTCGCGGACTAATGTTCGCGAGTCCACTTGACCAAAACGAAATTGCACTATTCGTGTTCCCGCGAGCTGAGCGACATGCGTTTTGGAACAAGAACGTCGAGTTCCCATTGGACTTGGCGTTCCTCGATGAGAATGGTAAGGTTGTCGACTTCAAACATTTGGACGCACAGTCCGAATCAAGTGTCAGACCTGATAGCCCGGCACGCTTCGTAGTAGAGGCTGCAAAGGGCACATTCGACCGTTTGAACGTCGCGATGGGCGACTATCTTCTCTATGAAGGTTCAAACATGACAGTTGTGCGCACGAATCAGCAGGTGAATGCTAGGCATGCGTATAAGATAATCAATTAGGCATCCGTGGAGGATACACAGAAAAATGGCAGACCGCATATTTATCAACAAAGACTCAGGTCAATACAGTGAGCGAGAGCTCAATCGTATTGACTGGAGCCAGGTTCGAGACGGCATGCTCGAGGCTCGAAAGGCTGCGAATGCTGGCAAGAACCTAAACCCGTTCGGTATGGTTACCGGACTACTTGACACTAGACTGGCACAGTTTGAGGGAGATGAGAGTTTCGAATCTCCTGCAATGGGCATGCCAGAAGGGCCAAGCGACGAATCACGCATTCAAATGATTGCTGATGCAGTTGCAAGTGGCCAAGACCTTGACACAGAGGACGCACAGTTTGGTCTCGATAATGTTGAGGCCGTTGCAGCTAAAGCTGGCATGGAACCAGAAGCAGTTGCAAATACGCTTCAAGATTATGTTGGACTCAACATGGACGAGACTCCGGTGGAAGAAGGCGGCGTAGATGAGTTCGCATCGGAAGATGGCGAGCCGGCTATGGAAACCTTCGCCTCTCGTATAGCTAAGAAGAAGTTGCCTGCTGCTTTGGAGAAATTCAAATTCAAGCAAAAGGGCGGCGATAATCCTGAAAAGCACGAGGACAAAGACAAAGAGGAAAAGGAAGAAGAGGACGACGAAGGTGCAGAAGCTATGCTTCGCAAGGGTGACGAGCGCAAGGCTGGTCGCAAAATCGTCTTCACAAACCCCGCTCAATTGAGCGCGGCCGCTGTTGAAGCTGCACGCGCCGCTGGTGACGAAGAGTTGGTTCGTGCAACATTGGCTGCACGTGCCGAACGACGAGTTGCTATTGGTCAACTTGCCGCTGAAGCAACCCTTGAGCAAATCACTCGAGAGGCAAAAAGCAAGCGCCGAGCCGCCACCGCAACCAAGGTGGAAAAACCAAAAGAGGTAAAAGCTAACGTGAAAACAGACAAAACAACAACCGGCGAAGACTTTGTCAAGCCCACAGAACTTAGCACTGGTCAAAAATCGGCGTTCGCAAGCAAGGCTCGTGAACTCGGTTTTCCTGAGAAGTACATCACCGCCTTGTTAGGCACCCGCAACGCAAACACCGTCACCGAAGATGATGTTCGACGCATTGCCGAAGGTCCTGGCAAATACCAAGAAAAGGTAGAGCGCGTGGCTTCTATGATTCGTGAAGCAAAGCTCGATGACGCTAATCGAAGCCGAATCGTCAAGTTCTGGGTTGAAGAACTCGGATACCCGGCTGACTACATCAGCAAGATGGTTGAAGATTACCAAGCGTAACCTTTAACTCCACGATGCTATCTGGGCACAGATTCTGTCAACTGTGCCCAGAACCAAACCAGACAGGCAGGAAAAACAAATGTTGAAAACAAACAGAGTACAAAGGGTTGATGCAGGCAATATGAGCGCATTGGTTGAAGCTGTCAAAAAGCAGATGAGCAACCAAGGCGATGCTTTGAGCAAAGATGCCTCTAAACTATTAGACGGGCGCAATGGCTGTAATGGCTATAGTGCCGATGGCACGGCACAACCCGCCACAATGACTGGTAACGGCATTGTAATCTCAGAATTGTAAGAGGACAGAACAATGAGAAGAGCATTCCAAAAAGTATCGGAGCAAAATCAAGCACCTGATTATGTGTTGAAGCGTTTTGCTGCCACCGAAGATAGTCTTGAAGTAGACCCATATGAGGGTCTGCGACAACGAGCTGCCGAGAACCAACAAAGAATTGCACATGATGAATTGGTGTACGGTCGACCCGAGGCACCAAAGCCAACACGAGAGTGGGAGCAGGAAAGAATTGCAGACACATATCGGCCACGACAAATGAGCCGAAACGCAGATAGCTTTGAGCCAGAAGACCTTAGTCGTCGTTCTGTAAGGCGTGTTGAAACCGCAGAATCACACAATCCGGGCTACCGCCCAATGGAAAGTTACAACAGCGGCGGCAACGAGCTTTACGTTACACGAATGGACGCTGAACGAATGCTATACAACGGCGAATCGTTCTTTGACCCACAGTTGGCAGAAATTACGTCAACAATTGCAGAAAGGGACATGCGAAGGAAAGCTGAACAAGCGATGCGCGACAAGCAGTCGCTGGTTGGCAGTAAGTGGGAGAAGCAGGCCACTGGCCAGGCTCGTCGCGAGCACAAGCGTGTACTTGACCGATGGAGTAATTTTGACGCAGTTAATGGTGGGTTTACCAGAGTGGCTAACGAACGAGAGGCTGCTGGCCGATTTGGCATGGCAGACCCAACAGCAGCACTGCAACGAGACATGCTTCGACAAGAAGCTGTTCAAGAGCGAATGCAAAGAAAAGCGGCCATCAAAGGCATTGACCATGCCACGCCAGCACAGCGAAATTCATGGGAAGACGAAGTGCAATTGATGGCAGGCACAATGCAACAAGACCACTCAATGTCTTGGATTAGCGACTTCTTCAAAGGTAAGTAATTATGGACGGGATGCTTTTGAATTCGCCTGGTGGTTCTGATGGGCTTGTTGATTACGACAAGCTCAAAACCACGTTGCGCGACATACAAAATGCTCCCAGTGAGAAGGCAGCGGTTTTTATTCAACAGCTTCCACAAAGCACCGGAGATGAATTCCTCGATTCCAAAATTGAGGCAGTCAAGTATTTGGCGGGACCTACCGGAAACGTTAAGAGTGAGGGGGATGGCAACATGAGCGATGTTATCAATGAAATACAGATGTACATTGACAATAAGTCTAAAGAACCAAAACCACAAAATGGAGTAGCTATGGCAGACAATGCGTTTAACTGGGTTCGATATTGCCAACAGAAACAAGAGACTGAAACAAGTCCTTCTTCTAAGAAGAAGAAGAAGACTAAGGCAAACCCATTTCGAGTTTTGATGGGTATGGTTGGTAAACTGCTTGACCATGGTGTTCCTAAACCCACTGTTGTACGACACGTAACAAAAAACACTAGCTTTGATGAGCCAACAGTCGACCGTGCTGTAGACATCGTGCGCGAATACAATCGAAAGCAACAACGACACGACAATATTGAGCCAGAAATTGATATGGAAGAAGGCAAAAAGCCAGAAAAGCGCGATGCTGAAGCAACTTTCAATTATGTTAAGTACATAAAGGCACAGAAAGCCGCCAGTGCCGGCGAAAGCAGGGAACTGTACAACGCAGAACCGCAATGGGAAAAGCGTTCAACTGCTGAGTTGTTCTCGCGTCTTGGATGGTTAAACTCACTTATGGGCTACGACAGCAATTCTCCGCTTGGAGACGGCAAAAAAGCAGCAGATAAGCAGGGTGCGAACGCTCAGATGGACAAAATTACATCAGAGTTGCAACGTCGTGGGTTTAATCAAGAAGAGATTGACTCCTTGTTGCAAGTTAGAGGCGCGACCAAGGGATAGTCATGAGCAAAGAACACAAGAAGACCGACAAGGAAAAAGCACCAAAGAAAACAAACATCGAAGAGTTTGTTTGTCAGATGCTTGAAAGACTCAATGGCGCACTGAAGCAAATGCAAAAGTCGGTTGAGCATGAACCGCTAGATTTGCCCGATGCTATCGGACCGGCCACTGACGACGTTCTAAAGGATGCAGCCGATAGCGCACCAGTAACCAAGGTGCGCAAGCTCATTGTAATTCCTGGTGGTGACAAGGGCAAGGTAGAAGAACTCATGGACAAATTGATGTCGGCACGAGAGGCAGATATCAATAATGGATTGCGCACCGTATTCGCACAAGTACACAAAGCAAAAACCAGTGGAGATGTTGCATATCAAATGCAAGCTGTTCGCTCACTTGACACATTGATTAGAGAAGCAAGCAGTGATACCAAAGAAGCATTGTCCAAAGTACGAAGCCTCGTCCTATCAGGCGACCAAGCGCAACTTGACGCAGCAAACTTCAGATTGCGAAATGTATTCGCGTCTCGTGTTAGTACAGAGTCAAACACTCGACTTGCGTACACATCATTATCGACTCAATTTGGAGAAGGTTATCAGCTATGTCCTAAATCTGTACATCAGATTGGCAAAGCGATTCCTATGGAGATTTCCAAGTGTCGCGACAACTGTATAGACTGTCGTGTTACGCGTGATGGCGCAGTAACTTGCGCATATGCCGATTGGCTTAGAAAGTCTGCGGATAATCATGAATTAGTTGAGGCTCGTTTAGAGCGTGTAAAGCACAATCTAAACGGAACCACCCTCAACAAAATTGGGGCCCCAGACCCAATCAAGAACTGGGAAGGGCAATTAGAAGAAATTCGAGATAAGTACCCAGAGGCCAAAGAGAAGTCAATGGAAACCACACTTGGCGACACAGACAAAGGCTTGTTTGGTCACCAGGGCGAAGCTATCAAGCGAATTCAAGAACTGCTCGAGTCCAAGAAAGATTCAGGCAAGACACGAGAAGAGGCACTTGAGACCGACCGTACCAACGAAGATTATGATGACGAAACACTTGAGCAGATGCTCGAGGACGAGCGAGAACCGTTCAACGAACAAGAACTCGACATGATGATTGAAGAGTTGCTGTCGGACTCAAGAAACAAGGAGTAAGGGCAGTGTGGTATAAATTCGCCAACCAATACGGTGAACCCACACCATTTATTCCAGAACCAACTCGCTCTTTGGGCTCTAATGAACAAGAGGCACTTGCTGACGCCATGGACATGCCTGCGTTAGAGAAGCGAATTAAAGAATTGGCCAACCCCAAGAAAGACCCGTACAAGCAAACACTTGAAGGTCAGCTTGCTGGCTTGCATCACGAGAATAAAAACCTGCTAGACCCAAATGGTGAAGAAGCAGATGCTTTATGGAGAGGTTGGGGCATCAAGGCACAAAGTGACGCAGCGATGCCACAAGATAAGAACTGGCCGGCGGCATTGAGCAAGGTACAAGTTTAATCTTGCTGTACAAGTTGTATCATGAGGAAAGACGGACAAAATGCACCGCGCCTACAGAGTGTTATTACTGAAGCTGTAGAACGAGTCAGTAACATACAACCGAGAAACACCATTGGTGCTCGAGAACACCCTACTATTCGCAGTGCTCGCTCATCATCAGATGTAAAGAGAGACATTCGCGCTCGATACGCATTTGTTAACGGTGGTCAAAACACCATTACAACCGCGCCCAATTTTTACACCCCGTTCACGACACCAAGCTCTTTTCAGATTCCCACAAACAGAATCGAAGAGTATTTATGGGCACAATGGTTCTTTGATAATGAACCGGCGGTTGCGGCCTCAATTGAGTTCTATACAGATTTTCCGCTTTCTGGTTTTCAGCTAGAGTGCGGAAACTCTAAGGTTCTTGAGTTCTATCAGCAGATGGTCAAAGATTTGGATTTTGCCAGATTGCTTCCGCTGATTAGCCAAGAATACCACCTTCGAGGCGACGTATTTGTATATGCATCGCTTGATTGTGAGCACTGTGGCGGTACAGGTGTCGACCAGGACACACATGAACCATGCGAGCACCTTGGTGCTAAATGGAAAAGCATCACATTGCTAAACCCCACACAGGTAGAGCTTAGTCCATCAATGATGGACATGCAACCAATCTACTATTACATGCCAGATGAAGGCATGAAAAAGGTCGTTCAAGAAAGAAAGCCAATTGCAACATATAAGTCAATTCCAGATGCAATCAAGGCTTATATCATGAAGAATGAGCCAATTCCTTTGGACCCAGTGTGTATCCACCACTTTAAGAGAGGTGCGGCACCTTGGCAACCATTCGGCCGCAGTATGGTACGAAGGCTATTCCCCACACTGGTATACAAAGACAAGCTGCGACAAGCACAGTATCTTGTTGCAGAAAGACATATTTTGCCGTTCAAGATTGCCAAGTTGGGTAATGACGACCGACCAGCCAGCGAGCAAGACCTTGAAATGATTGCAGAGGAAATTGCCAATGTTGCCAACGACCCGTTGATGACAATGATTGCACCTCACACATTTGAGCTCGATTATGTCGGAGCAAGTGGCAAAGTACTACAGCTTACAAATGAATTCGAACTTATCAATCAAGATATTTTCGATGGGTTTATGCTTAACAAGGCTCTGCTTAATGGAGAAGGGCCTTCGTATGCCAACGCACAAGTTGGTCTGCTCAGTATGGGTCAAAGACTCAATAAGTTGCGCGGAGAAATCGCGCACTGGATTGAAGAAAACCTGTTCAAGCCAGTGGCCGAGTGGAATGGATTTGAAGTTGACAACAAGCGTGGTGGAACCAAGCTGGTTTATCCAACCGTGAAGTGGGATGATTTGCAATTGCGTGACAACACCAATCTGTTGCAAATTGCGATGCAAGCACGGCAAGCCGGAGACCTATCATCGCAAACAATGCTTGGACTCATGGATATCAACTATGACCAAGAAATTGAAAGACTGCGTATGGAAAACAGCTATTCAGTCTCTACATCTCCAATGTTGCCTGCCGGCGAAATGGGCAATGGATACCGAGGCCCAATGGGTGGAGGAATGCCACCAATGGGTGGTGGAATGCCGCCAATGGGTGGCGGAATGCCGCCAATGGACGGAGGAATGGGAATGCCACCAGCGGCCCCTGGTGGAATGCCGCCAATGCCAATGGCATCAAGTAACACCCCAGAAGAAAACTATCGAGAAGCCGTGTCGTTCACTAATGCAGTACATGATAGTGTGCGCACTAGCTTCTACAATTACACGCGTCAAGTTTACGCCAACAAGTACAAGTCTGAAGCGCATCGGCACTTTATTGAATCACAATGTCCAATTGATGGCACCGGATTCAGGGGTGCATTAGCACCAGAACTCAGTCCGTTAATTGACCCCCTAGATGACCATGGTCAATATCATGGCGGAGACGAATCGGTTCCTATGAATCCTCTTGCAATGCAAGAACGACAAAGCGATGTATCAAACGGTTGGATTCGTGAAGCCAGAAAACCATCCAAAGATGAAGAGTTCAGACCAAGTCCGTATCAGAAATTCACAAGCTGGGAAAACAAACTATACGGAATCGTTCTGAGCATCAATCCGCCATTACCTTTCTATGCACAATATGCCGCTGGTCCGGACGACCAGTACAGGCTTGATGGCGCGTTCCCTGATATTCAATTAGGCGTTGAGGCCGATAGTGAAACCTATCACTCGACTCCAGAATATATTGAAAGAGACCGCTACCGAGATTCACAATTGGCAGCACAGGGCTGGACCTTATTGCGATTTACAGAGAGCGAACTTAAGGAAAGACCCGACGAGGTTCAGGCGTTAATTATGCGCACCATCCAGCATCTAATCAAGCGCAAACTCGGAAACTAACAAATTGGCGGCGAAAGCCGCCAATTTTACTTATTCAAGACGATTTTTTGAAAACAAGTAGGTCTAACACCAAATATTACCGAACGCACATATAGACGGTAACTTTTCAAAAAGTTGTTTTGGAGCAAGCATGTTACGAAAGGGCATATCAGGAAGCCTAATTGGGCGCAATCAAATAGAATTCATTGACCCTGCCGAGGCTCGGCGGGTAATCATTGCTGCCAAAAAGGGTAAACAAAGCCTGTACGCAGACCCATCAGATGTACTGAATCGAGACGTTGACGGCGATTTCGATTTGTTGAAAGAAATGAACGACCGCCAGGGATACAATCTCTTGTGGGTCAGATGTCGTGCAATTGACGCAGACACAGTCAACGCAAATGGCGATTACTTCTCAGCAGAAGAGCTTCTTAAAGAAGTCATTCACAACGGCAAAAAGGTCCCAGCCTACAAAACCTTTGAAGGCTGCCCAATCCACACCAATCATGATAACAAAGACATCATGAAAGCCAAGGGTGAGGTCGTCTATGCAGAGTGGGACGACAAAAACCAGTGCGTGTGGTGTACATTCTACATCTCAGAAGATGCATACCCAGAGATTGCCAATGGTATTCGTATTGGTATGATGAGCGATGTCTCAATGGGATGCACGGTCGAAAGCGGCTTGTGCTCCGTTTGTGGCAAAGAGGCTGTTCGTGTTGATGACTACTGCGAGCACCTTAAGAAATACAAAGGCAAGAGATTGCCTGGTACAAACACCAAGGTATACGAAAAGAACAAGGGCATCAAGTTTATTGAACTTTCGCTGGTCAACGATGGTGCATTTGACAGTTGTGCAATTAGCGAATTGTACGACCAAGACGAGCTGACTCAGAAAGCACTTGAACTAAACCGAAGAGTTGCCGAGATTCGAAATCACGTTTTGACAGCCGGACACCTTACTGCCGGAATGACACCGTCTGTGCGCAACGCATATGAGGGTATGTTGAGAACTGTCGTCAGCACAACCACAACTGCCGTCAGGGTGGCACAGACACAAGTAGACAATCCACAGTTGCTGGCCACTAATGGTGCAAATGCCAATTCTACCGTTGCCGGAATTTTGAAGGCACTGGGAATGGATGCAAGGCAACAACTCAATGTACTTGATTTGCTCAATGTTGCGCTTAACTTCCTCGAAGTTGCAATTATGCAGATGTTCACACGCAAAGACAATGTTGATTTGCAACATGTGTCAAAGATTGCTAAAGCAATGTCTGACCTTCAAGGCACAATGCAAGACTTAATTGACGATGGTGTTGATTCGCCAGTCGGAGCAACAGCGGGTACCGGTGGTGCCGCAGGCACATTGCTCAATCCAGGTGGCGGGCAAACAGGACAAGCACCTGCTGGTCAAACACCTGGGCAACCAGCACAACCATATAGCCCGGCAGAAGGCGGCGTCGGACAAATGATGTCACCTGTTCAAGTAAGTGAAAGGTCATTCACTACTGAAAAACCACTCAATCCACTACTTGGTGCAAGCAATAAGCATCAATTGGTATGGGCAAACAAGGATGGTTCAGAAGAGCGCGAAGTATACGCATCGCGCAAATCTGGCACCGATAATATAGAACGATTTGGTCAAAGTCTATTGGCTTTGGCCGAAAGCGTTGGGGCTGGCCCACTGGCGGCACCAATGTCCACACGTGCCGCTAATAACGAGCAACCAGTGAGAAGCACCAAGAAAGTGCAAAACAACGGAGACACAACCAAGATGAAAAACCCATTCCAAAGAATCGCAAGCAAATTGCGTGAAAGGAAGCCACTCGAAGTCTCATTCTCAGCAGAGGCTCACAGTCCTGATACCAACCACAGAATTGTAGTTTCAACGAGAGGAGACATCGAAGGCTACTATATGAACCGGCTCGCCAATTGGAAGCCGCAACTCAGCGACGACATTATTAGTGCAATTGAACAAGAGAATCTTGATTTTGCGCTTCCTGTTTTAATGGAAGACTTCCAGAATCATGTTCGAACCGCACAAGCCAAAAACATTGACATTTGGTCAGATATTGACCTTGAGCCGGAGGGTGAAAAGGATGTCAAGGAAAACGCACTTGAGGGTGAGCGACACCCAGTAAAGGGCGAAGGCGAAATCATTGACAGCTATGTCAAGACAAAGCGAACAGAACCTGCTGGTGACAGAACCAGAGAGGATGAACTTGAAGCCAAAAGAACAGGCACGGATTCTAAGGTCAAAGAAGAGTTGCTCGAAAACGCTGGTCTGTACGCACGCCGAGACAATGGACAGGAAGTACACGATTTCCTAGTTGACGACGCACGCTGTGGATGCCCCGACGAACATATTGAAGAGAGACTCAAGGGTCGACATGGTCGCAATGACAAGGTGGAAACACGCAAACTCGCAAGCAATATCGCTACCGAACTAGGTCGCGCCGCTTATGCCGCTCGTGTAACACCAGAAGAGATTATCGAAGTCTCTACAAAGATTGCACAACGAGAAGACCTTGAGGAACTAATCGCATTAGCATCTCTGGGTACAGATACTCGAGAGCGAACTGCTCAACGACACGCATTCTTCAACAACTCATCTGTAATGTTGGGTGCAGAGAACGCTATCTATCACGGCCTCGGCAAGATTGTCAGCGATGACATCAAAGCCGGCGACGTTGTGGATGGCCTTCGTGCAGTGATTAGTGAGCGAGAACTTGCAGGCAAATTGATTACTCGAATTGCCAAAACAATGGTTGAGAACTCACCAACAACTTATGCCGATGTTGTGGTCAAAGCATCTCGTGAAGAACAACTGCGAACTGCTTTGAATTCTCTTGCAGATGGCGAGACTGAAACTAGTCGAGGTCATCTCAAGGCCGTGCTTTGCGCTCTAGCAGGAGCTGCAGACGAGTGCCAAGCCGCACCTGAAGAAGTTATCAATGTGATTGCATCACGTAATCCTGGTGAAATCTTCGAAACACTCGGCATGTATAACAGTACAAGTGCTCGAGAGGCACGCAAGACTCTTCGACAAAGAGAAGAGTTCTACGGCAAGCGAATGGCATCAAAGAAAGATGTCGAGAACACAGTGTTCGGCTGGATGTCAGATTTTGTCCACGATGGTCAAATCGACAGCTACGCACTTGCTGAAGCCGCAAGTCTTCTTGGAGCACGACCTGTTGCCGCAACCAATTTACTTGGTCGACTACTCGAGCGACAAGCAGCTATTTCGGTTACGGATGAAAAATGCACAACCAAGAGGCTCACAGCCACTGTTAGCGACTTCGAAGACCTAGACCCCAAGTCAAGCGACTTCGACCAGCAGTTCAGAATGCGTGCAATGGACATCTTCCGACAAGCTGGTTATGATGTTGACGATGGCACATTCAATCTTACGAGTTTGAGTGTTGACCAGTCTGGAAACATTCAAGCCGAGGTTTCTGCACGACTCACCAAGACATTCTGTGTCGAGGGAAGCACAGCAGGCACAGGCATGGGCGTGGTAGACGACTTGCCAGTTGAGGCCACTATTGCAGAAAATGCACCAATGGAAGACGAATCTGGCAATCTCTATACTGTTTCAGCCATGGATGTGCTTGGAATGGAGCGAACTGCTCAAGCCGCACCAGGAATGGGCGGGGCAATGGGCGGTGGAATGGGAATGCCACCAGCAGCACCAGCAGGCGGTGGTGTTGACCCATTAGCCGGCGCTGCTGACCCAATGGGTGGAGGTTTTGCCTCAATGACAGTGCCTAGCGAATCTGGGGCACCAGGAACCGAGGCTGTTGATGACCCTGCAAACGCAGATGATATGTCAGAACCAGGCACCAAACAACCATGGGGAACCGTGTGTCCTGTCTGTGGTTCGAAGAACGTCAGTATTGCTAACGGCGAAGGCGAATGCCAGAGCTGTGGTACACAACTGAAGTTCAAGTTGATGGTCGAGGCCGCTCCAAGCACAGATGATGCTGGTGGTGATGGTGAAGGTGCAGATGCTGGAATGGATGATATGGGTGCTGATGCCGGAATGGGTGATATGGGTGCAATGCCAGGTGGCGACATGGGCGCCGCACCTCCAATGCCCGCCGGTGGAGCACCAGTAGACCCAATGATGATGCAAGCAAGTTGGACAAGTTCGCCACTGGTATGGCAACGATTTGCCTCGGCTGGACAAGGCGTTTCTGAAAAAGAAGCAGCTAAGGCCAGACAAGCAATGAAACAATTGCCAGTTGGACATGTTTGCCCAGGTTGTGGCGACCGCGAACAAATCGAAAAGATTCGAAACAAGACCATTTGTACTGCTTGCGGTACGGTGGCTGTTTCCAAGGTCGCAGCAGTAGAGGGACAACCAAATCTGCTGTCTAACACCATCTACTGGATACTCGAATAAGGTTTGCCGCGAACCTATCGCGGCAAATTATTCCCTCTCGCGGGGACTTTTTTAAGAATCTCGCTCACTTTCGTAGGTGAGCGAGATTCTTTTTCATAAGAAGCCAGATAGACGAAGTGTTGGCAAGCGCCGATACCCCACCCAAATCATAAATTAGGGAGCAAATCTGACTATGGCTACAACAAAACAAGAAGGAGGACTGGACGCACGCACCAAAGCGGTTCGCTTGGCAATGCTACAGGAATCCGACGCGGACGATTTTCGACAATGCGTTCGCGAAGTGCAAGCCAGTACAGGACTTTCCGAAGCGGAAGCTCGGATTGTTGCTGGAGCACTTAGAAGTGAAATGCTTCCCAAGGTCGCTCAATCTCTCGGACTAGAGGAGGATGACATTGCAGACTTTGCAAACAAACTCCCAGGTGACGAAGATGATGCAGACGGGGAGCAACCGACCACAGATTTCGCTGACGACAAGGTTGAAAACGAAGATGACTTCGTTGAAGAACCACAAGATGATACAGCCGCCATTCGAGGGGATGCTCTCGATATGGGTGGTGAAGACGCCATCGAAGACGACATGAGCGATGTAGACGACTTGGGTACAGAACAGACCCTTGAGATTCAAGTGCCTGCGGGCAAAGTAGACGAGGTTCAAGAAGCGATTCGTTCGATTCTTGGAACCGATGCTTTTGGCCTTGGCGGAGATTCTGAATTCAATTTCGCAGACGACGAAGAAGGAGATTTCGGAGATGAAAATTTCGAAGATATGCCTTTGGAAGACGAGAACGAAGATTTGAATTTCGAAGATGAAAACATTGGGGAAGAAGCCCCGAACACAGGAAAACAGGTGATTAGCATGTCCAACAAGCAAAAGGCTGGCCGTGAAGTCAGGGCTGCTGATGAGCAGGTGAAACCAAAAGACCGAGGTCTTGGAAGTGACACTAGCCACGGAGGCAAACCTTTCCAATATGCGGCAGATGCCCAATATCAGGGTGAAGACAAACGACCTGGCATGACCCTTGAGGACAGTGCAGGCAATTCACTCCGCGACCAAAACCCGACTTTCGCAGATGCGACAGTCCCCGCCAAAAACCCCGAGAAACTTCAGTTGAAGAATTCGTACAAGACCTTCAAATACGAAGGTGCCGATGGTGACATCGAGTACGACATGAGCAGCGAAGTTTTCGAAGTCCCCTCTGCCGGTGAAAAGGCCGGAGGCGAATTTGAAGTTCCAACTCAAATGACCAGTACTCTTGACCGCAAGACTACTGTGGCCACTTTGAATAGTAACGTCGAAAGAGTCGCTGGGGAAAAAGCAACCGACGACAGTGATTATGTCACTGCAAACAACGAAGAGCTTTATGTTACTTCTGACAATCGCACAGTAGGTCGCGATGAGTTCGAAGAGCATGTCATTGACACCTTGGTGGCAAGCGGCATGACTGAGAAAGAAGTACTTGCGATGTCATTCGCAGAAGGGCTCGAGCTATACGGCAATATTGTCGAACAGCGCACTGCTGCAAGCAATGCAATGGGCGACATTACCCGCGCACATGCTGAAAGGCAGGCTCGCATCAATAAACTGGCAGCCGACATTAAGGTCGAGATTGCTGGTGGAACTGAAGAGCCAGATGGCACAGACGAGACAATTGAGGAAGCCCTTAAGGAATCTCGAGAAGCCATGAGAGACACATTCATCCGCGAGGCTGAATTGTTCAAAAAGCGCGTTAAGGCCGCTTATGGCGTAACTACTCGACTCGTAATCGCTGGAATTATCAACGATAACGAAGTTGACAATCACGTAGACACTTGGCTCAAGGATAACCTGAGCGTGGGTGCCATGCTTAAGCAAGGCAACTTCATGCTTCGGGCTGCGTCCAAGACGACCGACCGCACCGTACAAGCCGGCAACAGTGGCAACACTCGAACTGCTGGAGTATCGGTAAACCCTGCCCTTGTAACACCGAATCTCGGTAGCACACAGGAGGTTAAGGACCGTCTCGCCAATCTTTTCACTGTTGGTGGAATCCCACGTAACGCATTTGATGCTTACAAAGATAACGACAACAACAGCAGGGACTTTTAAGGAAACACAGGAGAAATAGCAATGGCAATTCGCGAGCTTCAAAGCGTAGTCCACCTTCAATACGAAAGCAAGGCCGATTCAAACGTCCAGAACCTCTGGCACGCAGGTCAGGTTCTCGCTATGGAATGGCAGGCAAGCGCTAACAATACAACACAAGGTTTGGTCCGCCTCGCAAACCGTGGTGACAGTTGGACGACAACTTCGTCTGCTGTCCTCGACAACCCAGGTACAGAGGTACGAGCAAACATCGTAGGTCTTTCTGCCGACGACACGGCGCGAACTGGCAACACCGGCATTTATGTCGACCCAGTCGGTTCCACCTATGTTGGCACAGGTGTAGGTTCTTCCGCATCGTTTACCGACAACACAAATGGTTTCTATTCAGCGACCAAGCGTGCTCTCGGTGACTATCAGGATGAGCGCATCACCAACGTCACAAACTTGACTGATTCGAACTCCGGTTACGCCGGTCCTCGACGCTCAGTCGCCGTTTATGCAACACCATCTGCGCAGTTCCTCGTGGACAGCACAGCATTCGTGTCAGCACAGACAGCCACAACTAACGGTACGTATCTGGACCAATCTCTTGGTACAGCGTTCGCCCCTGGCGACATTCTGACTGTTGGTGCAGGTGTGTTTGCGAGCGCAAACAACTTCGGTTGCTTGGTTCGACGCACAGCGGCTGCCGATGGTACTGCTATCGCCCGATTGGACGAGTACAACAGCACCAGCGGCCTTATGAAAATTACACTCTTGATGAGTCTGTAAGCAGGGGTATAGGAGATAACTAACATGAGCAACATCCGAAACGTATATGGCATTGACGAGCAAAACGAAGAGTTTCTCGCCGCCGCTATGGACACCCCCGAAGGTCGCGTCGCATTAGCGCAAGCTATGGTTGAACCCATTAAGACATCTTTGATGTACCAAGGTGTAGGCCGCAAGCTGCTGATGGTTGACGAACTGCCGCAGGGTGCCCTTCCTCGCTACGAGCGAGACATCGCAGTTAAGTCTTACGTAATGAGTAAGCGTGGTTCAGTTCCAACGTCTATCGTTGAAGCTGAAGAGTTGATGGTTCCGGTTCTTGAAATCGCTTGTAACCCAACCGTCAAGCTCAACGAAATCCGTGCCCGACGATTCTATATTGTCGACCGCGCACAGGTTCGTGCCAAGGACTCATTGCAGCGACAAGAGGACGCCGAAGTCTTCCGCGTTATCAACGCGGCTGTACCTTCAGCACACAACATCACGGTTACTGGTTCACTCCAGCCCGAGAACATCAACCTCGCTCTGTCTCTCATTGAAGAGCACGAGTTGATTGGTGCCAAAATTGTTGTGCATCCTCAGCGCTACAAAGACATCCGAACATGGGGCAAGGAGTTCTATGATGAAGCGACAACTCGCGACATCTTGATGACCGGACTTTTCGGTCACTTGTACTCCGCTGACATTCACGTCAGCACCATCGTTCCTAAGAACGCTGTCTACGTATTGGCACCGGCCGCCTTCGTTGGCGCCATGCCAGTCCGCCAGGACATCACTGTTCTTCCGAGCGACGACCCTCGACGACTCCGCCTCGGCTGGGTCATCTTCGAGGAACTTGGCTTCGCCGTTATCAACGACTACGCCACCGCTCGAATCATCGTTAGCTAACGCTACGGTGAACGACTTACAGGCCCGCCTATGGCGGGCCTGTTTTGTTTGTATAAGGCTGAAGTGGTCGAAAAACAACATAATACAGAGTTGAATAATGGATTCTATGACGCAGCGACACAGCGCGATATATTGAAGACAGGTTACTACGGTCATGTGTATTCAGCAAGCATACATGTTAGCACAATGGTTCCTAGAAACACTGTGGAAACTATGGATAGGGTGTTGCAATCAGAAGAACAGCGTAAGCAACTTTCTGATTACATGCGGTCGTGGTTGAAGAAATGAGCAACGGCGAAATTATACTACCAGGTGCCTTCGATGGCGCATTGCCGATGAGAGAAGACATAACGATTTTGCCAGCCACACCTGTGCCACGAGATAAACAGAGACTTGGCTGGGTTGTTTTTGAAGAAGTTGGTGAAGCAGTAATCAACAACTATGCTATTGATAGAATAGTTGTTGGCAATCAAACTCAAGAAGATATCAAACGAGCGCTGGAAGAATACATGAGGAAATATGCAAGGTAGCAGTGAATCAAAACCATATAAGGCGTCTGGGTGCAAGCTGTTAATGGTTGACGAATTACCTCAGGGTGCATTGGCAAAATACGAGCGTGACGTACAAGTGAAATCGTATGTCATACCACGTCGTGGTGGTGTGCCCGGCGCTGTTTCAGAACCTTATGCACCAATTGACACACTCAAGGAATATATTAGGAAGTGGATGAGTAGTGGCTAAAAACACAAATCAACAAAGAGAGGACCAAATAACAGCGGCGCTTAGCACCCCAGAAGGCAAGGCAGCACTTCATGCCGCGATGTCCGCGCCAATACAGACTTCGATAATGTATCAGAACATCGGCGCGAAACTGCTAATGGTAGATTCATTGCCAGACCCTTATGACGAATATCCAAATGCCCGTGACGCTGTTAGCGATTACATGAAAAAATGGGTGCAAAAATGACCGCGAACCCACTTGCTAACATCAATGCGGCTCTCGAGGCATTGGAACAACACGAATTGGCCGGCGCAAAAATCATCATTCATCCGAGCAGGTATGCCGATATTGAGCGATGGAGAAGAGAAGATGACGCCACAATACGCGAGCAGTTTAGCAAGTACATGCGAGGATATTTGGGTCAAGACATCAAGTAATATTCAGAGACGTCTTGACCCATGGCTGCTTCACATTTGTCAACAATTTTGACAATGTAGTCTGATATTCCTTTATGTTGCAAGGAGCTGAGTTTCGACATTTCACTGAGTGTGTATGTCATTTCTTTGAATGATTCCATACGTCGCTCATCTTGTGCCAGCATTTGTTGACCAATCAAAACACCGAACATCTGCGGGTCTTGGACCCCAAAATCCTTGCTGTGGTATTTGATTGTGTGAATGGAGCGTATTGCGTGTTCTGCATGCTCGAATTCTGTTAAACAACGAATTAAAGAGGTGTACAGTGCTGCCAATTCTCCAGTCATCTGCACTTCGCCAGACACCAACACCGGCAATAGGCTGTATTGGATTGTTCGAATACAGGCGCTCATTTCGGCGTTGGGCTCGAATGCCATGTTCGATGGCATTTCGTCCGGGGACTCATTGAGTTGTTGCTGAATGGTCGACGTGTTATTGTCGATTCTCTCTTGCTCAATTCCCTGGATGTCGTCTGGAATACTTGCTTTTCTAAATCGTTTCATTGTAGCGTCAATAGATACTTGAGTTTGTTCATTGCAGCAAGCATCTCATCCCTGAGATTAAGTAAGTCCGAATCTGATTGTTCAAACACATTGTTAAACTCTATCAGATATTCAATGCAGTGACCTATGAACTCAATAGGTTCAACATTGACAGAAAGCGATATGCTCAATTTATCTTCGCGGATTCTGCCTTGGGATTTGCCCAAATACACTTCGACAAATTCATCAACAAGTCCATCAAGTGTTTCGTAGGTTTTTCCAAACGCCTCGTGTTGCGCGAAACTTTTGGTCTGCCAGTGGAACACACGAATTTGTTGTTGAATTGTGATGAGGTTTCCAATTAGCTGACTCATAGTGTATTATTCGCAATGAATCAAACACCGCCCTTTCAGGCCATCGCAAGTTCTTTTGAATTCGGCAGCGGCGTGTTCAAGGCTGATACGATTTCATCAGCGAAATTCTCTTTCGGTCTACACCAAGATGTGTGCTCGTAGTTGACCTTATTTGCGCTTGATTCGTATTTCTTTGGATTGTGTCTGAGCAAAAGTTTCTGTGCCAGTAGTGTATCTGCTATTGGGATATTGGTTCCCATATGTCCGCAAAATGCTTGTTCAACCTTATTCTTATCACCGAGGCGCAAAACGTTGCCATGAAGTGTATACAAAAGCCGGTATTTGATGCCGCATTTTGATACAACATCAAACCATCCTTGCTTCTTCAGTGAGCGTTTTTGCACTGGTGACAAGTGTTCCCAAAGCAAATGAATTGCTCGGTGAGCAGCCTTGCCCCGGAGCATTGCATTTCGCTCAATCTCGGCTTCACGTGCTCGACGTTGCTCTTCAAGTAATTCTCTCTCTTCATCAGTGAGCTCTCGAGATGTAACCCCACCCAGCATTGCGCCGAAATAGTTCGATGTATCACTTGATGCAATGTACTGAAGCACCTGACCCGAAGCAGTACACCCCTCAGCGGTACTGAGTATCAGATTTTGCAGTTCGGTATTTGAACTGCCTGGCGTCATTGCCAGCCTCACTGACCAATATGGATAAGACCCTTCGGTGGCGCTGGCGGTTATGTTTTGAACTACATAATTGCAATTTGAACCAGTGATGACTCTTGTGTTAGCCAAAAGTTCAATTGCCGCAGTGTCGTCTACTTCAAATTCATATACAGCACTTAGGGTTGTATCGGTTCGATACGCGGTAATTGCCGTGTTGCTCATAGTCGAAAGATGCACGCTATGACTGGTTCCAGAAGTAGCGCAACCTGACCAATACAACCCAAGAGAGCTGTTTGTCGAGGGCATTATCCTTCTGGCGGACTTGGATACCCGGCCTTTACTGGCGGAGCAAAGATGATTTTCCCGGCCTGGGGGTCAAACTCTGACATCTCGCCCTCTTCTATTCCAAACGGGTCTACGTAATATGCCGTGAATCCTTCGGTTAGCTTTTTCTCGAATAGCTGTTTGGCGCGGTCTACGTCATATTCATCATTAACGTTGAACTCAAAAGGCGTGTCTCCAGTCTCGTTCAATTCATGCATGATTAGCCTGCCGGCTGCTTGTGTAGCTTGCATACTCATATTATAGCACAAGTTTGCGCCAATCTGATGTTAGCATTGCACCAAGCAAGCCGGCTGTGTTCCATGCGTCCCAATCCGCACTGTGCTCCTGGCCTTCCCATGGGAGTCCAAATGCCTCAACAGCACGGCGCAACCCAACGTTTTTGTAGCTATTGAATGCCAATTTTGTCAATGTGGCAACATCAATACACTCGTCAGACAAGAACATGTCGCAATTTGCAAATTCACACTCTTTTTTCACGCAGTCCCAGTCGTCACCATAGACAGCGGTAGCGTACTGTTTCATTCCCATGTTGGTCATTCGTGCGCTAGTAATAGCCAGAGATTGACCTCGACGCACATCCGCAGGCGTAATTCCTGTTAGGTCTGTACAGTATGTGCTGATTGTCGAGTTTTCTGGCTTGACATACAGCATGTCACGACCCGAGCGTTCGCCTGTTTTTGGGCTCAGAAAACACCAACCAATTTGAATGATTTCAGGAAACATTCCGTCTGGAGGTGTTCCATCCCAACACGTGAGTTCTAGGTCGAATACCAATATCTTATCAGCGCGACGAATCATTTTTTCATTGTACCAGTAGGTGATTCAGTTTTGCAATCCTAAATGAAAGATTGGGCCTCGGCTCGAGGTAAATAAATATGGCAAATACGTTATACGACAAAGGCCGTGAGGCATTTTTGGCTGGGGATGCCGACTGGGATGCTAATACCATCAAGGTCAGCTTGCTGAGTTCATCTTACACTTTTTCACAAGCCCATGATTTTTTCAACGATTTATCCGGGGTTGTGGCCACGTCGTCGGCACTAGGTAGCAAGACTGTAACAGATGGTGTAGCAGATGCCGCTGATGTAACTTTCTCGGCTGTAAGCGGCTCTCAAGTTACCCAATTTGTCATTTGGGCCGACACTGGTGTTGCCGGCACCAGTAGGTTGTTGGTTTACTTCGATTCAGCAACCAACTTGCCAGTTACACCCAACGGTGGTGACATCACCATCCAGTGGTCTAATGGTTCAGACAAAATATTCAAACTTTAAGGTGTAAAATGGCAGATTATAGTAATTGGACAATGGAACAAATTTTGGAGCTTAAGCGCAGCAAAGAAGCCGAATGGCAGAGTTTGCGCGAGGATATTCGCGCTCTTGCGAGAGCCGAAGAGCGACTGGTTAGATTTGATGAACTGAAACGAAGAATGGGCGATAGTGTCACCATTGAAGACCTCGAAATGTTATCAGAAATTCTCAATCAGCCAACAGGGCAAAGCGTGAGCGTAGACGGCATTGATGCCTCTGGAAATGTTGGAGAACCCGGCAAGGACTAAGTATGTTGACAATTGAATCAGAAACATTGATTGAAACTGGTGGTGTAAGGTATTTCACTATAACCAGTGGAGATTATGAAGAATCCGAATTGGTAGAAGTCTATCGAGACGGCGACGAACAAAAAAACTCAATTGGGGCATTTCAGGCACACTATATCGTTTACGGATATCATGTTGGAGAATCACCTCCAAACTAAAGAGAGAACAATATGGCAAGAGTTTCAGTAGAACACAGATTCACAGGAACCACAGGCCCAATTGATAATCTTTCAGCACCTACAGTTAGCGTTACAAACATCGGTTCCACCGGTGCCACAACATATGGATATCGAGTATCGGCTATCAACAGTGTGGGGGAGACATTGGCCTCGAGTACGGTTACAACCACCACAGGCAACTCATCGTTGACTGGGTCTAACTATAACCGCATTAGCTGGACCAGGGTAGTCAACGCCACTGGATACAAAGTTTATGGCAGAACATCTGGAAGTGAGTTGCTTATGGCAACCGTCACAACTGCCAACCATTATGATGACACAGGTGCTGTGACGCCGTCAGGTGCATTGCCAAGCACAAACACCACGGGTTATTCTTCAACTCGTACTTCTATTGGCACGTTGATGAAGCAACAAACCGGCACGACTGATATAGATAAATGGATAGGTCCGTTTCCTGTTGCTGTTAGTAGACCGATGGAAGGTAGTACTCAGATTCCTGGCATTATGCCGCACGTAATCAGGTGGAGTAGTGATATCGACTGGATATTTCTTACCGATAACGCCACTGCAACAACAAGCAGAAGAATCGTTTACTATACGTACAACAGGTCAACAAACACACTGGCCTGGGAAGGCTTTGTTACAATTACACACCCAAGTGGAACCAACGCCACTATTCGTGGTTTTAGAATGGTGTATGATACTTACACCACCGGAACCGTGAGTGTCACTGGCACTGCTGTGACCGGCAGCGGAAGTGCTTGGTCTACCAACAGAATTGCCATAGGCAGTAGAATCGGATTTGGTTCTACCGACCCAAACTATATTACTCGTTGGTATGAAATCTCTGCCATTGGTTCTGATACAGGTATTACACTTGCTGTTGCTGTTGATGCAAGTGTGGCGGCGAACACCCCATATGTTATTGAAGAACTGAGGGTCGTCATGGCACAGACCAACAGCGTTGCTGCATCGGGCGGCTTATTTGTAGCCAAAGGACTAAGACCAGAACTTTTCATCACGTCAGGTACTGCGATTGCCGCCGCAACATCCACAGACAACCAGAGAGCGTGCTACTGGCTTGCTGATGCCTCAACAGTCACTAATACAACCGCACTCGGGTTTGGACTACAAGCCAAGACATCCTATACTGCACAAAATGTCTATGTTTTGGATGGAACCTCAACATGTAAAGTGTTTGTGTACAACATTCGGGCATCATTAACCGGTCTTGCCTCTGGAAAATCAACATCGGCTTTATCGTTTTCCACTGGTACTCAAACACTTACTGGCACTGCTGGTCAGGTCAACAATGGTCGACTCGGAACACTAAGTCATGGTCCTGGTTCAGGTATTGAGTGCCTATATTTCTGCACTGGTACTCGTGTGTATCGAGCCAAAATTACAGATATTGTCAGCGGTTCAACTGTATGGATTTCAGACTGTATGGTTGAGATACCTACGGGTAGCGCAAGTACATATGCCGCAACCGGTGTGTTGAGCAGTGTGGAGGTAGCGGACTCATTAGACAGGTTAATTATTACTTCTACTGGTGCGTCCGGTGTGAGGCATTACGTTACAAAATACCAAACCAATGTAGAACAATTCGATTTGATTTGGGGAGTTGACATAAAACAAATTGACCAAACACTTGCCGACGCCAATACACCGATTGTGCCAGGCAATATTCTCGCTACACCATTTACCGTTTGGTCTGAGGCAGGATTAACATACTTGGCCCGCGTAGGCACTGCAGCCACAAACAATCATCTATACGTAGTTCCATTTCGGGTACATTGGGGATTTCAGTCTGCTGCGCCAACGCAGCGAGTTATCACTCCAGAAATCAGCACACCAAATTGTTTTATGTTTCACAGGGCATGTATGTCATTTGTGAAAAAACTAGGGGCTGATAAGTTTTCCATATCACCAGAACCAATCAAAATGTTCTATCGAACGAATGGAATTACGGACAATAGTGGTACATGGTATGAACTTGATGACTATGCAGATTTATCCGGTGTTGCGCCATCTTCCAGTATACAGTTTATGTTTGAATTCAAAATCATAGGCAATTACTGTGTTCCAGGTAGGCTGCTGGGGTGTGAGGTTATGTACGAGATTGAAGACACATTGCCGTCACACCTTCAATGGAACCTTAACGATTCCAATAACTCTAATGGCACAGTTGGGTTTATTCAAAAATCCACTTATGGAAGTGTGCCCAATTTGGAAATCAACTACTATCGCTCAGATAACGATGTTAACTTACTCACGCAAGACAGTACATCTAGCACATATGGAGCATTTGAGTATTGGACAGGTGCGGCATGGGCAGCAGGGCTAGGTTCTGATGCAGTTAACCAAAGAAGAAGATTTGTGCCATCATCTGGATTGCCAGCAAGCACGAACGTCTACGCTAAAATCAAGGTGATATAATGGGTAAGGTAGTGGTCGAATCAGTATTTAGCACTGCCTCTTTTGCGCCAATTGATACGATAGGCACGCCAACTGGTGTCGCAGTAACAAATGTTGGCACTGCAGGTGCTACAACATACGGATATCGAATATCTGCGGTTAATAGTGTCGGAGAAACACTTGCGTCATCAAGTACAACAACCACTACCGGAAATGCCGCCCTCAGTGCTTCTAACTTCAATAGGATTGCCTGGAGTCGAGTGATGGAGGCCGCGTCTTACAAGATTTATGGCAGGACTAATGGTTCAGAATTGTATATGGGCACCACAACTGGTCTGCATTTCGATGACACCGGTGCTGTTACCCCATCTGGTGCTTTGCCTGGCTCAGATACGTCAAAATATGATTCAACAAAGGTGTGTATAGGTACGGCACTCGAATACCAGTCATCGGACAAAAGCGTTGGTCCATTGCCCGTACAAATTGCTAGACCATCAGAAGGCAATATTCAAGTACCAATAAACTTTGTTACCGCAGTCACGTGGAGCAGTAATATTGATTGGATTTTTGGTGCTGACGCTGCAAGTGCTGCGGCCACAAGACGAATTGTCATGTTTGAATACAATCGGAGTACTGGTGTGCTTACGAGTCGCGGTTTTATCACACTTACATACCCTCCTGCAACCAACCATACCATTCGAGGAATTGCTGTTGGATATGATGTGTACACCAAAGGTTCTGTGGCTGTCACTGGAACTGCTGTTACCGGCACTGGGTCTACATGGACAACAGACCGCCTGGCTGTGGGCAGTCGTATAGGATTTGGTTCTACTGACCCCTCTCAAATTACCAGATGGTATGAGATTTCTGCTGTTGGAACTGACACAAGTATTACGCTTACTGCGTCAATTGACGCCACCATTGCCGCTGGTTCAGCATATTGTATTGAAGACCTTAGAATTTACACAACCACCACAAATGCCACATCAACCAACGGAGGACTGTTTGTGGTTAAGGGTCTAAAACCTGAAGTTTTTACCTATGCAGGAACTACAATATCAGCCGCTACGAATGCCGATAGCATCCGTGCAGTTTACTGGCTGGCAGATGCGTCTACGGTCACTAATACTAGCTCGTGTGGTGCGTGCTTAGAAACCAAGGCAAGCTGGACTTCACAATTTTTGTATGTTTTAGACAACGCATCAAATAGCAAGTTTTACAAATACAACGTGCGTGCCGCGCTTACGCCAGCATCTGGAAAAGATACAACGTCTTTGAATTTACAAACAGGAACATCTGCTGTTACAGGAGTCATACAATCATTCAACAATGGTAGACTCGTAACAACCGGGCATGGGCCAGGAAGCGGTGCATCTTGCATATATTACACGACTGCTTCAAGGGTGTATAGAGCCGCTGTATCTGGTATCACTGCAGCAAGCACTACATTCAACAACGACAACATGACCGAGGTGCCGCCCGGTGGAACCAGTACATATGCTGCGACTTCGGCTATTCAGGGAATAGACTACATATATGGAATCGACAGATTTGCTGTGTACACCACCAGCAGCGGTTCTACACGCCATTATGTTACACAATACCAAACCGGCGGAAGTCAGTTTGATAGTATTTTCTCAGTAGATAGCAAGCAAATAGACCACACACTATGCAACCCAGAGATGGCACCACCATCATTGGTTCAGAATACAAGTGTTAACGTGACGTCATTCACAAACTATAACACTACGTATTTTACTAAAGGCGGAGGAACTGGATTGCTGTCTTGGCTGTATACTTGTAATTTTGGCAGTGATTATGCATTTACGCATATTTCAGGCAACGACCAGTCTATCATAACACCAGAAATGACATGTACTGGCAACGTGATGTTTTATCGTGTCTATGTCAATCACTTAAGAGCACATGGTTCAGACAAATACAACCATATACCTGCTGAACCTTTCAAAATCTGGTATCGCACTAGTGGTATTAGTGACAATAGCGGCGGGTGGACTTTGGTCCCTGCCGGGGGAGTGTTAACTGGTGTAACCGCAACCAGCTCTATTCAATTCAGAATACGATTCAAAACAATTGGGGCACATTGTCTCCCAACCAAGATATATGGCGTATGTGTTGTGTATGAATCCTCGGCTGATATGCCGTCACACCTAAAATGGAATTTTGCTGATACAAATAACAGTACTGGTACTGTTGGATTTGTGCAATGTTGTTATTATGGCAGTGTCCCAAACTTACAAATTGACTACTACAGAGCAGATACAGATGCTAACGTATTGTCCCAGGCTAGTACAAGTAGTACTAATGGTGTTTTTGAATATTGGGATGGTTCTGCATGGACGGCTGGTCTGGGTACAGATACAATTGATATACGACGCAGGTTTAGGCCAACGGCGTCGTTACCAACCGGTGTCAATGTCTACGCAAGGGTGAAGGTAATTTAATGGCTAAAATTGCAGTAGAACATGTTTTTGGAAGTGCCACTGTACCATTAGTGCCACTCGAGGAACCAACCAATGTGCTGGTAACAAATTTTGGCACACCTGGTGCAACAACGTATACATATTACGTATCGGCATACAATACATATGGCGAAACTCTGGCCACAACAGCGATAACAACGACTGGTAACGGAACTCTTTCTGCATCTAATTTCAATCGAATTTCATGGGATAAAGTGTGGGGTGCAACTGGATATTACGTTTACAATAGTTCTGGCGCATTTGCCCCAACTTCAAATTTACATTTTGATGACGTTGGTACTTCCTCAACAGCAAGAAGCCAACAAGAGTCAAACACCAGTGGATATAACTCACTGTATACATCTGCTGGCACGTTGATGTATCAATCAGGAGGGGCCATTGGTCCAATGCCAGTTAAGGTTGCAAGACCGATGGAGCAATCAACGGCATTTCAGTGCGCATTTCCTTCTGTTGTATCATGGAGTCCTACGGTTGATTGGGTGTTTTTAATTGAAGGTAGTGCGGCGGCGGCGACGAGGCGGGCGATGCTTTACGAATTTGACCGCAGTACAGATGCGTTTACATGGAAGGGTTATGTCACATTAACATTTCCAACAGCTACAAACCATACAGTTCGCGGCTTTGCAATGACCTATGACATATATGCCACCGGTACTGTGAGTGTATCTGGAACGGCAGTTACTGGTTCTGGCACCGCTTGGTCTACAAGTAGGCTTGCGGCAGGTTCGCGTATTGGATTTGGCTCAACAGACCCCAATCAAATTAGTACATGGTATGAAATCTCAACCATTGGTTCCGACACAAGTATAACCTTAACAGCAACTGCTGGTACAATATCGGCCAATAGTGTATATTGCATCGAAGACTTAAGAGCGGTTGTTTCAACCACTAACGCTACTGCGGCCAATGGCGGATTATTTGTAGCCAAGGGACTGAAGTATGAGAACTTTGTGTCGGGCGGCACCACTATTTCAGCGGGCGTGTCGACAGATAATGTGCGTGCTGTATTTTGGCTTGCTGATGCCAGTACAGTAACAAATACCGTTGCTTGTGGCAATGCCGTATCTGACAAAACAGATTGGAATACTCAATATTGTTACAGTATAGATACAACAGCAACACCAAAAGTATACAAGTATAACTTACGTGCTTCTTTATCTGGTTTGTCCTCTGGTAAATCAACATCAGCACTTGTTTTGATAACCGGAACTCAAACAGTTACTGGCACTACCTCTCAACAAAACAATGGCGAAGTAGTTGTGGCAAATCACGGACCCGGAAAGGATATTGAGTGCCTTTATTTCGTTACTACAACACGCGCCTATAGGGCAAAAACATCAGAAATTGTCAACGGCTCTACGGTGTGGATTGCAGACTGCTATGTAGAAATCCCGCCAGGTGGCACCAATACATTCGCCGCCACATCTGCGCTAGGATACATTGAACACACTGATTTTATGGATGATTTTGTGGTGTATTCAACTGGTGCGACTTCTTTTCGTAGTTATATTACAGATTATGCTTCTGCCATTTATCCTTTTGAGTCAATGCTTGGTTATGACACTAAGCAATTAGACCAATCTGGCGCAGATGCAAATTCAGCTCCGCACCCTTCAATTGGTGTTTCTCAATTGGTTTCGTGGAATGAAGAAGGGATGCACTACGTTTTAAGGCAAAACTCTTCATCCACACTAAATCAATTGTATGCAGTACCGCTTGCTGCATGTTATACTCACGCATGGGAAAGCGGTCGTGAACAATATGTTATCACGCCAGCTCTGCCAACCCCAAATGGGGCGACTTTGTATCGAGCATATGCCAATACCCTTTTGGCGCACGGCGGCACAGATGCGTTAATGGTTGAGGCCGAACCTGTTAAAATATGGTACAGAACCGAAGGAATATATGATAACTCTGGTGTGTGGTACTTATTATCGGATAACGGTGATTTAACTGGTGTAAAGACCGGCAAAGACATTCAATTTAGGCTTGCATTTAAGGTTATTGGCGGGCATCAACTGCCATCTAAAGCATATTCTGTTTGTGTGGTTTACGACACTGATACAGATTTGCCATCACATTTACAATGGAATATGGGAGACACAAATTCAAGCACTGGCATTGTTGGTTTTATTCAAAAAGGAACTTACGGAAGCGTACCCAATTTGCAAATATCATACTATCGTTCAGATAACGACCAGCTTATCTTAACCCAGGCAAGTACCGGTTCTACTTATGGTGCATTTGAGTACTGGAATGGTTCTTCGTGGGCATCTGGACTTGGTACTGACACCAACGGAATACGTCGAAGGTTCAACCCAACCATAGGTATCTTGACAGGAATTAACGTATATTGTAAATTGAAGGTGGTGTAATTCACCGGGACAATAAATGGCAGATGGAGTTCAGTTAGGCGGCGGACCACTGCTACTAGCTCCCTCAATCGCGTTGGCGTTCAATGGAACAATTGTTGGTCCATCGGGCGCAGATACAATTGTTGGAACCGGTAGCCAGTCTGGAATTTCAGGTATCTTTACGATTCCTGAAGAGTCATTTAACATCCAAGGCGGAAGCGGAACAATAGCCTTTGCTCCGATTGTCGGGGGTGGTTCAATGGTTCTTACTGGCATTGGCACCGCCAATCAAACCATTACCCACACCAGTATTGCTGCTGTGGATTCATATGGAACACACAGCGTGGCAGCAGGGACTATCACACTGACAACCAGTTCGATTGGAACCTCTGGTACTTACGGCACACACACAGCAGTTCCTGGCGCGGTAACAATAGTTCACACTTCATTATCTACCAGCGCATCATATGGTTCGCACACATTAGCAAGCACAATAGCCATATTGCCATCCAGTATTGTAGCAGTAGATGCTTATGGAACACACACTATTGCTCCAGGCACGGCAACAATCACGCATACAAGTTTAGCAACAGCCGAGGCTTATGGGACACACACTATTGTTCCAGGTAGTGTAACAATAGTTCACAACAGTCTATCTACATCGGCTTCTTACGGCACGCACACCTTGGTCGCCGGCACGGTAACAATAGCACACACTTCACTGTCGACAAGTGCGTCTTATGGTTCACATACAATTTCAACATCTTACTTGATTACACACAGTTCTATATCGAGCAATGTTGCATATGGCACACATACATTAGTGGCCGGCGCGGTAACAATAGTACACACCTCACTGTCGACAAGTGCGTCTTATGGCACACATACAATTGAGTCTGGAAGTAGTACGATTATTCATACAAGTGTTGGTTCGGCAGAGTCATATGGTACTCACACGCTGTCACCCGGTGGAGTCGTTGTGACACACACAAGCATCGGAACGGCGGCTGCATATGGCACTCATACACTGGCCAGTTCATACAACATTGTTCATAACAGCGTGTCTTCAAACAGCGCATATGGCACCCACACTGTTTTAGTGGGAGCAGTGGCAATTATTGCGACCTCAATATCAACTGCAGCGTCATATGGAACACACACATTATCTGCTGGCGGCGTAACGATTACTCATACCTCGATTGGTGCAACCAGTACATATGGCTCTCACACAATTGCCGTTGGTGGAGTAAATATTTCACATATCAGCCTGTCGAGTAATGCGTCTTATGGCACGGCCACTATAACCCCCGGTGTCGTAAACGTCATCCATGCCAGCATAGGCACTGCAGCCTCGTATGGTGCCCACACAGCCGTTGTTGGTGGTGTATCAATAATCACGAGTGGGGTGGCAACCAGCGCGTCCTACGGGGCGCACACATTGGTTCCTGGCGGTGTTGTTGTTGTTGCAACCTCAATTAGCACTGCGGCTGCATATGGAACACACAGTATGTCAGCAACGTACTCGATTGTGGCCGGTAGTATTGGGGCTTCTAGTTCTTACGGCACACATACGTTTACTGTCGGAGGCGTGAACATATTGGCTACAAGCCTGTCTAGTGGTGCATCATATGGAACGCACACAATGGTTCCTGGTGCAGTAACCATTGTGCCAACCTCAATTAGTACGGCGTCAAGTTATGGTAACCACACCATGGTTCCTGGCACAGTATATGTGGTTGCGACTGGATTGTCGACACAAGAGTCATACGGAGTACACGAGGTTGTATCCAGTAACGTCAATCTTTTCCTAAGTAGTATCGCCAGTTCAGAAAGCATTGGTGCCACTACATTATATGTCAACACTAACATTGTTCTATCCAACGGCGTCTCATCAGGTTTTGTTGCCAGCACGCACGTCATGGTGGCGGGAGAAGTCCTTATTATTGTTGGTGGAATAGCCAGCGAAAGCGCAATAGGACT
>OFRM01000100.1_pt1 | contig 36530 bp, 51 predicted proteins | sample 1543101 | NCBI WGS metagenome assembly OFRM01 (sample SAMN07774223, study PRJEB24372) | wastewater metagenome | isolation source: Exp Tend VB 0WW | collected 2016-02
TGACAATTTCATCGTAGAACTCGGTCCCCAGAACGTCCTGCAAATCTTCCTGCGCGAGTTTTAGCACCATCTGGAACTTCTTCGCATCGATGTTCAATGAGAGGAAACAAGCCTCATTTAGGTAGGATAATGGGATTAAGTTTGTCATGATAGCCAAGCGGTTTGTTGTTCTTCACTTAATCCGTAACCTGACAAAGGCTGTTTAGCCTGATCTAAAGTAAGTTGTCCCTTTTGAAACTTTCTAACGATTGAAGTAATCTTGTTTATCTCGCTAACTTTCAACCCTTTAAGGTTTTCATCTACTTGGTTTGGTTGAGGTGCGGACGGGTCCACTGCTGGATCGATCGGAGCAACGCCGGGACCAACCGGCGCGGCGGCTGGCGGGTCCGTAGGTATCTGGAAGGGCGAAGTGTCCAAATCTTTGATTGTCGGGTCGGGAACTGTGATATTATACTGCCCGGTTTCAGCCGCAAAATCCCGCTTTTCTTTGACCGTCATCACCTGCCAGATCAACGGGTCGATGGTTATCGACGAATTAATAGGGCTGTAAGGCAATATTTTGACCTTAGCGAGGGCCGAGCCGTTGACATGGTTCGGAATGAGCACCATGTTATAAAATTGCTCTAAGACGCTTTGTGGGTCTTTGGCGTTGGCCTGCATAAGTTCGATAGCCGCCTTCATTGCGTTGCCGTCACTCCCGAGGCTTGAGGCTTGCTGGGGAAGGTTTGCCAGAATTGCGGGGACTTCCGTACCAATCGTAATACCCCTGATGGCATCGGTAAAGGTCCCGCTCATTACGTCATAGTTCGTATTTACCGGGAAATTGGAAACTTTGACGAATTGGTCTTGATTGACGGACCACATGACCATAACAGACCCGGCCTTTTTAGTGCCCGAAAAGGTCTTAGCCATTTCAATATCGAATACCTCACCGACTGTTTTTGTCGGCTCATTGCGCTCTATTCCGTCAGTCCCAACTACTTTTTTCATGTAGCGCGGGTCTTGGCTCATTTCGTTCGGATCGCCGATCACGTTCAAAAGAGCCGACATAAAGAACCCATTTGATAGGTTTTCTTTGTGGAACTCTTGAATATTGGCATCTACATAAATCCATTTTTCCGCGCTCCAATACTTAGGAACCGGGTAGAACTTATAAGGGGGACGGACGCGGCCATAGAAGTAAACCTGACCGGCGTAATCATCGCCTTTTGCATCTTGCTGCGCGATTACGTCCTCAATACAGAACGTATTAAAAACCTTGTTTTGGGCCTGTGTATATTCTCCCGTACCGAAATACGGGTTATAGGCAAGCTCGTTAATTACGGTCGTATTTTCTTCCGGTTTCTTGAACCTGAAGCACTCCAAAGGAACCCCGAAAGCATTTGTAATTTGTGGCTTACCTTCCCCGTTGTACTTGAAATTGACGGTAAAACCTTCGAGCAGGGCCATGTATGTAGAAAGGTACTGGTGAAGTTGAAGCAAGGTTGTGCCTTGTTCATCGACTTGCATTGACTCCAAACCGGGATCTGAAAATCCTGAACCACGGATGAACTTTTCGATCTTACCAATACAGGAGGAAGCCGTTGGGCTTTTGTTAACTGCATCCAGAATGAGCAAAGGAAGGGCATCACGTTCGCCCCAAAGAAGCGTTTTGGTGTCTCCTCGCGTCTGGTTTATCCTGGATTCAGAACGCCGTAATCCGCCAGCTTGCGGGTCGTCATTTTCTTCGTAGCGGTTAATTCGCGTACCGTATGCCCGTGGGGACGGCTCCGAAAACTTCTTGATAGCGTCGGGCTTTTGGAACTCCATGCTCCAAAATTAGGCCCATGCCCACCTAATTCAAATAATAGGAACTTTTCACCATTTACCCACCGGGCAATCCTCGTCAGGTGAGCGGGTTTTCGCGTGAAGTGCGCAGCCGCATTTCGTGCATATCCACCACTTATTTAGCGGACAGGTGCGGCAAATCATTAGCCGTTTGAAGGTAAAAGGCGGAGTCTGAAAACTCAAAAGAGATACCCAGCCTTTGATAAAGGAACGGATTTTTCTAATTGCTCTTTGAACCATATTCTCTTTTGTTCGTCTGCCTCATCGTAGTGGGAACCGAGACCCCACCGTTCGTTTATGGCCGACTTTTTTTTTCTTGGTTGGTAGGCATGGTGACGCTCGATTAATCGCTCTACACCGCCCACAGCGCGGTAATGGAGCAGGAATAATTTGTTTACCAATCTGATACGGCCCTTTGGCCGGGCCTGATGGCATCCGTAGATGTAGCCAATTTCAGTTAATGCTTTTGGATCGAATACGCATAGCTTAGAGTAGTTGTTATCCTCCACCCCGTCCATGATTTCGGTCCATTCTTTTGTCGGCATATCGTTTGAGAACACGCCCCAGCCTTGCGGGTGGATAAGAGTAGCCCCGCTATCCCGCGCAAATTGAAGTTCCTCAACAAGGTTTGGATGCCATAGAATCTCATCGTCATCGACAACGATAACCCAATCCGCGTCCGAGCCTTTCCAACAGTTGTTTTTTACATCTAAATACGCCTGATCGTTTAGCACACCATCCGTCCCAAAGTTTTGAACCTCAGCACCGCACCATTCTGCAATCTCCTTTGTGCCATCATCAGAATAGTTGTCAAATAGTACAACGCGCGAGCAAAACGACTTGTAATGGTTTACCGTCATGGCTATCGTTCCCGCGCGATTCCATGCGATTATGAATGCCTCTATTTTCATTTGCATTTTTTGCAGCAAAAAAACTGCAAATTATTTGTCCTTCAAAAACCAGAAACCTGCATCCTCGTCCTTGTGTTCCGGGATGGTGTTAATCTTATATCCATATAGTCGGCAAAAGTCATTCACCGCGTCAAATACGCCATAAGACTTATTCAGGTAATCGTGACCGGCTACATATCCGCCATCTTTCACCTTTGGAACCCATGCTTCAAGGTCTTTTTTTACGCATTCGTAGGTGTGACAACCGTCTAAATACAACAGGCCCAAATGACCATTGCGAACTTTTCCGGCCATATCCCACGAAATACCACGGAGCAATTCAACGGTAGCGGTCGAATATTGAGCGGCGCGGGCCAAGGCTTGGTTCATGTTCCTGTCATGCCATTCCTGGGGATTTGCGCCGTCTCCAAACTGATTAGAAATTGTACCGTAGTTATCAACCATGTACAAATAAGGAACACCCCAGCGCAATATTTCCGCGCTGAAATAGCCCTCTGCCACTCCGATTTCAGCCACGGGTGATTTCAAGTCGATCAGTTGATTTAATTCGATTCTGTGCTTTATCATTGTTCGGCCCTCGTTTTATTGTACTCGTCATGCCAACGCCCAAAGAACTCTTTCACCTTAATCTCGGATTCCTCCGTTAGTTGGTTAGACCGGCAATACATTACCCATTTAGCGTTGATCTCTTTTTCCTTTTCTTTTACCTCCTCACAGTCTGGGTCATGCTCCATAAAGAAAGCGGAATACTGTTCGCAGAACTTGACATAAGTCAATTGCGCGCGCTGATTGATTCGCTCCATTACCCGCCGTTGCTGGCGGGTAAGTTTCGGTTCTTCTTGCTTTACTTCTTGGTTTACTTGTTCCATTGGAAAGTATTTGGGTTGAAATCTGTCATTTTCTCTTGATACACATACGCGGAATTTTCACGGGTTCCATTGAGTTGAAGAAATCCGCTCCACCGTGTTACTCCGTCGCCAATATCGCTTTGGCTGTCCATCTGTTTGACGCAGCCGGGTACAAAAGAAAAGCATTTTAATTGTGGTTGCAGTTTGATGAAAAGCCAATCAATGCCGATGGAAGTACTGATATGCTCATCAAACATTCCCATGATCTTATCGACGCTGTTTTTGTTGACTAGATACGCGAAGGTTGCAAACGCGCCCCAAGTCCTTATCATGCGCTCGTCGTCGGTGGTCTCACAGTCCCGACCTAAATTTGCGCTACAATTATTCCGCCTGTCCATTGACCCGCCAATGTTATGCCAGTACGGGGGAACGTGGAAAGAAGCCCCGAGCCAAACAACGTCCCATTCGTGTGAGTCCATCCAGTTAAAAATGTAGGCTAATCGCTCGTTGAAATCTTCGCAGAAAACAAGGTCATCCTCCATCACAAAGGCATGGCGGTCGCGTTCCAAAGCATCCCGCATAATCTGTACTTGTGAGAAATGACACCCTACCGCGCCCTGTGTCCGGCGTAGCATCGTGCCGCATTGATCTGGCGTTGCAATCTTGCGTTCAATAACGTCATGGGGTTTCATCCCACGGGTACGGACCGCGTTTAACTGGATTCGCTTTAGTTGTTCGCTCATGTGGTTGAGCCGATCAGTGCGGTGATCCATGTTCACGAAAGAGACGTAGAAGTCATTTATAGTCATGCGTATTTCCATTTATATCCGTATGCTGTTTTATTTTTTCCCGCCAAACATCTTTCTATACAAGTACCAAATTCATTTTGCGCGTCAATAATTGACCCAAATTCCTTAATAAAATTTCCGTCAATTGTCATTTGCATAATTTTCCTTGCGTTCCATGAATTTGATCCCTTTGGCTTATCTCGTTTTCTAAATAAAACTCTATACGAATGATTTAAGTTATCAGAATATGTCGCCCATTCAAGATTTGATACTTTGTTATTTGACTTAACGCCATCTTTATGATTGACTATTGCGCCATCAAAATAAGATTCTCCCAAAAAATTTTGAGCAACAAGTTGATGAACATATACCTTTTTTCTTATCCAGTTATTGTACAAATCCACCTTCAAATAACCGTTTGATTTATATGATTTAATCTCCCGATTATTACGAATAGACCAAACTTTCCCGGAATCACTTACCTTGTAAGCAAATCCTGATATTATTTCCCATATCTCCATGAGAGTAAAGTTACTTAATAAAAATAGCATCTCCCCACATAGTAGCCCCACATTGTTTTGCCTCTCCTAATCTGAACCCATACTTTGCCATATACTCTTCAATTTCTGGTAGTAACGGGCAATCCTTATACAGGTGATCCCAATTAACCTCAAGATAGGCCCACTTGAATTGGTGCAACAAGTCACCAAGTCCGCGCAAAGCCATTAATTCAGCCCCCTGCAAATCCATATTCAGGAAGTCCAGACCATCGCCAAAATCGACTATTTCGTTGGTCAAAAGCAGGGTATCGAGCCGCCTCATTTTCAACTTCAAATCATAGACAAATTTCACATCCGGGTGAGTGGTCGAATGGGTTCCAAATTCCAGGATTGACGAAGATTGGCCGCCATTATTAGCTACGTGAAAGGTTACATCCCTTTCATCCTCATCACCGACGCACTCATTGATGGCTATATTCCCCGGAAACCGGCTAATGTTGTCCAATAGCTTTGCGTAGATATTCGGTATAGCCTCTACCCATACGACTTTTTGAATGCCTAAATCCGCATAGGTTTGCGCCTCCTGTCCTTCGCTGGCCCCTACATGAAGTACCCCTTTAGGGTTAATACCATACTTTGGGAATAGTTGTTTGAAATCTATTAGCATATCATTTATTTAAAGAAATTCCACAATTTTGACCTTGCTTGCTTGTAAAGACTTGCGTTGTCTTTTTGTGTTTTACGTAATTCATCCTCCAAGTCACTTACTTTTTTCTTCAAAAGATCCACATAATTTTTATGAATTCTTATGCTATCATGAACAGCATTTTTAATTTCCCATTCTGGTGATGCTAAATATTGCCTATGTAATCCATTATCATAGATATTTGTTACAACAACAAACTTTTCCTTATTAGACAAAATGCCATTAATAAGCATTTGCAATTCTTTATACTCATTGAGTTTAGCAAGTGGAATAATTGCTGACTCTTCGGTTATCTGAATTGTATTCATTATCAGTTTGATGTTTTTTGAACCAGAACCTGATAACCTTTTTTAATGATGTTTATTTGGCCTGCATGGACTGAAATAAACCGATCAATTCCGCGCTTGGTTTCCTCCCGCCATTCGTAGTCGTCAAAGAGAATATACCCGCCAACACGACAAACCATAAACGCGCTTAGTCCATCATTGAAAACAGCCTCTTCCGTATGGTCACCGTCGATATAAATCAGGTCAAATCGGTAGTGCTGAAAGCCTTCTTTTTGGAAGGCATGGCGGCTTTGGTTCCGAATAAGCTCAACGGGCAATCCTTTGGTGTTTCGGATGAATCTATCGTACTGACCGACAAATAGCGCGTTGTCAGGATGCCCGGGTAAATACTCATCGGTAAGCGGATCAATGCAAATAATACGCCCACCAGGATTCAGGAGGTTATCGCAAATGTATGCCGTTGTCAATCCCTCAAAGCACCCGATTTCCAAAACAAAATCCAGTTTCATGCCTTTGGTGTTTTCGATAAACTCCCGGTTCCAGTTTTGGGTAAATTCTCTATCCATGATGTAAAAGTTTTCGGCCCCATAGGATGCCGGGTTATTGACTACGCGCGTGAAGTTTGCCCCATCAAAATGAAAAAGGTCATAGCCAAACTGCTGGATAAACGGCTGAACCTCGTCGAACGTGTGGCCGGATAGTTTGTAATGCTCGGAGTATTCAATTTGAGCAAACCGTATAAGCCTCTTTTTAAGCGTTTCCTTGGCCCCTAAGAGTACATCAAAGTCAGCACCCTCTACGTCGATCTTCATAAAATCAATCGTTGTAGGCGTTTTTAGGCTGTCTATCGTGATTGTTTCAGTGGTTCCTAATTGCATGGGTAACCCCTGATCGACCCAAAACTGGTTATAGAATACAGACGAAAGCCCGTTATTCTGATTGTTAAAATAGAAAAAATCAATCGTCCTTTCCTCGGAGAAAACCGCGCGGGGTATGTAGGTGACGTTTGTCAGGTAATCAAACTTCACCATCGTGTAAGTCAAAAGCCTCTGGTTAGGCTCAAACAGAAACATGCTTTCAACGTTCTGGATAACAGTTTCGGCCCATTCTCCCTTATTTGACCCAATATCGAAAACAACGGGGTTCTTGGAGAAATAGGGCATCAACGCCCGGACTGCTTTACGTTCGATTTCTGGTATCATTTGTATTGGCTTTCAATCCATTTGTAGGTACGGGCAAGGCCCATAAAGAGCGACCATTTAGGCGACCATCCTAACTTTTCGCGTATCAGATCGTTGTTTGAATTGCGTCCCATTACCCCTACAGGTCCGGGAATGTTTTTGATGGCAATATCCTTTCTGCTCATTTCAATCGCCATTTCAGCAAGCTGATTGATGGTTACCATTTCCTCGGAACCGATATTAACCGGCCCTGAAAAATCGGAGTTCATAAGCAATCGAACCGCATCAATACAATCGTCGATGTAAAGGAATGATCGTGTTTGATGGCCAGTTCCCCAGACTTCTATTTGATACTTCCAGCTTCTCGGATCTGACCACTTAATTTCATAATCATCTAACCATGTACCGACACATTCAATCACTTTCCTACACATAGCTGCCGGAGCCTTTTCACGGCCCCCCTGGTACGTTCCCTCCGGCCCGTAGATGTTATGAAACCGGGCAATTTTCACATTCAATTTTTTGTTCTTCGCAAAGGCCAGAAACAGACGTTCGCTGAATAGCTTTTCCCATCCATACTCCGAATCCGGGTTAGCCGGGTAAGCGTCGTATTCGCGTAGTCCCGAGTTCTGGTATTCGTTTTGGATTTCCTGCGGGTACATGCATGCAGACGAGGAATAAAACAATTTACCGATCCCGTATTTTACCGCGTATTTAGCAACGTGCAAATTGATTACCGCGCTGTTGTGCATGATGTCCGCGTCATTCTCCCCCGTGAAAACAAAGCCAGCCCCGCCCATGTCTGCGGCCAGTTGATAGACTTCATCAAATGGTTTTAATACTTCGTATGGGGCCAAATGATAGGAGAAATTGATAGCCGTCCGCATTACCGCCGCTACATTATCCTCGTGGCGAAGGTCATAGATTAGCATTTCGTCCGCCTCGGATTTAGAGAATTCGGGGTATTTCAAATCCACAGCCCGAACCCAATAGCCTTCTGATTTAAGACGTTTGACGAGGTGGGAACCTATGAACCCGCCCCCGCCTAAAACTAACGCGGTTTTCATTTCATCTGCTTTAAACGGTTGACAATATCATCATGCAAATGCGAAGGTGTGCGCCGGACGTTCTGCCGGTAGTGGCTACCATCATGGACTCGGTGGTCATATTGAAAGTCAGGCACAACGTAGATCATATTTCCGGCCTCAATCCAACGGTAATTCTGGTAGATAGAATCACTTGTTACTGGCCGAATGTCGTTGTCAAATACCCTCAAATACTCCTGCCGATTGACAAGGTAATTCATGGCGTTGAGCATAGTTTGCGTCCCTGAATTATCAATCAATTCCGCGACGTTCTGGCGGGTGATACACTTGCCGGAAACATGGCGGAAATCAAAGTGCGGGCGGGCAAATTCAGGTTGGCAAATCTGCTTAGGATTCAGGCCAGCGGCAAAAAGGTTTTCCATCCGGTCGATGTACTCCTTTGAAAAGATGTTATCTGAATCCAGAATACAAACCCATTCCCCGGTAGCCCGTTCTATTGCTTTGGCCTTGTTGTGATAGCAGTCCAGATTTACCTCATTGCGGTGAACGCGAACTTTAGATGCGAATTGGTAATGATGCCAGATGGCCGTGATAGTATCGTGGTCGCTGTTGTCGTCGGATATAACGATTTCCTTTATCCGCGTGTCATTCAAAAACGGCTCCACGGCTTCGTATAAAAGCCCTGTGCGGTTGTAGTTGGTGAAACAGATTGATAGGTTATTCATCTAAATTTTATTTCGTTCCATGTGGGAGGGAATAGGTCATAGGTATTTTCACGGTGCGGGTTAGCGGGTCCGAACCAATTTAAGTGATGGGGGCAAACTACTATTTTATCTGGATTGTGGCCGAGCCATGCCGCCCACCATGCAAGGGTAGAATTACTGATGATGTGGTGATCGCAGGAAGCCATAGCCGCTAAGTCCTCAAACTCATTACGGCCCTCGGAGAACTCTAATTGAAGTTGTGAGGTATTCAGGTGGCCCAAATTTTCCTTGCACCATTGGATGTCGTCAGAGCAAATCAGAGCCTTTCCAGTGCGGACCTTGTTTAATGCCTGTTCAATGTAATCCACGGTCACGGGTGGGAAGCTGGCCGCGTGTTGAACATAGTCCCCGCGCCGAACATGGACGGAAACAAAACCAGAATAACCGGGAACAAAGGGGGCTTTAATCCACTTTTTGACCTCGTCAATAGCATTCACAAAGTACTTTTCAGACTGCCAAAAGCCCACCAACCTAACCCCTTGCTCGTGGTAAGGGATCTCCTGATGGTAAAAATATGGCTCGGAATAGCCACGAAAAGTATGATGGCAGGAAGGTAGCCACGGCAAAAACTGATCTACCTGGAACGCCTGAAAGCCTTGTTCAACGTAACCTTTGCGGATTCCCCAGCCGACGTTATGACGTTTAGCGTAACCAATACAGGCGGCAATCTGGAATAGGTTGTTCCCTAAACGGCCTATAAAATGCGGGTAAATCTTTTGTTCGTTCAAAGGTTGATGTATTTAAATCCCTTCTTATTTGCCCAAATGCTGAATAGCCGCTCTAAGATAAATGGTGCTATCGGCCAGTCAAGCCGCCCCGTTTTCGCTTGGTATTCCGCGATCTCTTGCGGGTTGCGCTTTTTGGAAATATACCCGCTATTCGCCCCGAAAACGTCCATCTTTGAAGCCATAAATTCAATCGCGGGTATAAGGCAATCACTAACATACTGGCGGTAAATATCACCCCTTGCAATAAAGTGATTTTCATAGATAGCGTGTTCTACTGTATCAGGGATGCGAATAAATTTCCGTAGTTCAGCCAAAGCCGCGCGAGCCGATTCACCATGCCACAAAATAAGCTTCTCCACGATGTCTTTGTGATTGCGAGGCGTGAGGATTGCAATATCAAAATCGGCTGATAAGATAATTTCCTCTGTGAGCGTAAATGTTCCATTACGCTTGAGGATAGCCTCTGCCGCCCCTTCGCCACGCTTTTGCGCCAGCCTCCACGAACAAACAGAAACGAGATCCGCCTGCGAGTTAGGGACAATATCGGCGATGACCTGATTTTCAAAATATGGGCTTAATTGCTCGTTTTTATAGGGTTTTGCGAAAGGATAGAGTTTATCCAGTTGCTCGTCTTTGAAATAGATTTGGTAGAAGTCGAGCGTCAAGATTCCATGTATTTTTTCACCTTGTCAAAGCACTTTCCGCACCCCATGTCAAGGGTTTCCCCTCGTTCTGCCTTATACAATTCAAAGGCCCGTTTCCACAATCTGGATTCACTGTTGAAGTGGTGAAGTTCCCGCGTCACCTTCAATTCATTTAGCAACGTCGGTTTGTCCATCTCGGATATTTTCATCGTTAACTATTTGAGCGTCAGTAATATCATCCGGGCAATTCAAAGTAATGAAGTGAGCAAAGCAAACTTTTTGCGGGATGAACACGATTGATAAATCGTTTTGCATGGCACAAAGGAAATAAAAGTTCCGATATAAAACAAAACCCCGGTTTGTGGCCGGGGCTTCGTGTCAGGTTGTGATAGGACAAATCAGATCACGCGAGCATTTAAGTACGCGATTGTTGTTGCCTCATCGGTAACCAGGAAGCGCAAAGGCTTCGTTCTTTCTGCGCTCTCCAATACTACGGTATCAGAAACATCATCCGTCACGCTCTGACCGGTTGACCCGGTAGCGTTAGCGATAGACTGCAACCCGTTTCCGGCTCCGTAGATCAGGAATGAGCCGTTGTTGTTCTTGTTGATGATAAACGCATCGGTAGCCTGAAGGAGTCGCTGTACCTCTACGTCGTCCTGTACTGAAAGGGCAATCAGTTTAACGGTAGCCTTTTGCAGGAAAAATCCATTCCCACCGGCCCCCTTTTGCCACTCCCAATCGAACTTGTGCGCGAATTTCTGACCGCTAAACTTTACTAACCCGTTGTAGGCTGTGAAAGCAAGCGACGTAATTACACCGGATTGGGTCAGGGAAAACCTTGTAGATAGGTCTGAAATATAACCTACGTAAAAGTCCTGATCCGCTCCGCCGGGAAATAGAATGTCCCCGCAGACGTTACTAACCCCATATTGTGCTTTGCATCCCATTGGTCAAATCAATAAGCAATAGTTTGCAGATCACAATGCAAGTACTGGTAGCCCATCTTCATGTCAGTTCTGTAGTAGCGTGCGCTGTCCCTATTCTCGTACCAGGAATAGATGTTGTTCAGGTCAGCACCGTTTTCGAGTCCGAGCATATGGTTCTGCTTCACAGTCAAAAGGATCAAGTGACGGGTTGTGGCGTTCAACGGGTTGGAAGAATCGGCCAGTGAACTATCCCACAGACGTACCGGATAAACCGGGATGCCCTTATAGGTCACGCCGCCCTGCCAAGTCTTTTTACCTCCTACGCCCTGCATCACGTTCTCGAATTGAGCCTGTGACACGTTGCCAGTTCCCGCCAAGGACTGCACGTAGTTGTCGTAAACGGATCCAGTCACCCAGAAAGTAGCCTTGTCGAATTGCTCTTTCAAGAGGTCGTTAGACTTCTGGTAGCACAATTCGAGGTTTGTGAGGGCCACGCCAGCCGCCAGCGTTCCGGTTCCGAGGGCAGAACCGCCAAAGATGGACGAGTTCGCGCGAACAACGCAATAGTTAGACTGACCGGAAGAGTCAATGAGGCGATCCCACAGACCGTCGATCTGGTTGAAATCTGCGCTGGATGAGTTACCGGCGGCCATCGTTGCACGTACGAATACGTCACGACGGAGCGCGTCGGTGAGCAAATCCATGATAACGGTGTCCATCGGAGTGCCGGCAGGGTCGAAAGATTTCTCACCTGTTTTCAGCCACTCTTGCGCGAGGTTGTTATACACCCCGTTCAACTGCTGGGTGAAGTCATCTTTACACCATTTCTCTTGCATCCGGAATTCCTTCGTGGTCAGGGTAGCCGTACCAATCTGAACGCGTGATCCGTTGGAAAGTGAAGCACCGCAACCGGTGTAAGGCTTCAAAATCTTAGACAGACCAGGAACCACGTTGTACTGCTTTTGGGAACTGATACCCTGATCGATCGTGAACAGATCCGACAAAGCCGGGCTGGAAAGCGTAGGCTTGTAGAAAATATCCGTCGTCAGAATACCGGGATAGGTAAACGTGAAGTTCGGTTCTACGATAGAGATAGCGTTAGGGCCACCAACTTCGTAGTTGTCAAAATACCCAATCGGGTAGTAGCGTTTAATCCATGACATTTCCTGAGCAAGGAATGTTTTGGTAGCATCCAAAGCCTGTGCATTCGGGCCGCTACGTTTTACGGATACGGGTGTTCTCATAGGGATAAGTCCTTCATCGGGTTTCTTTGCGTCTCCAACTGTTTGCTTTTTCTTTTGTTCGGCCAGCATCTTCACCGCGCCTTCCAATGAGGCTTTTGCGTCGGCTGTTACCTTTTCGGTTTCAGCCTTGATAGTGGTCATTTCAGCCTCCAAACGGGCAATTTTTTCCTCTGCCGTCTCAACCTTTGCAGTTGTGGCGGGAGCTGCCGTTGCCTTCAATGCGGCCAATTCAGCCGTTAGGCGGGCTACTTTTTGCTCGGCGGTTTCAGAAAGGGGGCAACAATTGGTGACCTTTCCGCCCACTACGGAAATTACCATTCCGTCGGTAGTGGTATAATCACCATCAGGAGCTACTGCCCCGGCGATAGTGACGTTTGAACCCATAATCGTGTCTTCGCTTGGAGCGTCGGACGTGAGAATGGTAGTGCCATCCTGAAGGGTTAAATCCAGGGCGACGGGGCCACCGCCCACAAGATTACTTAGGGCGGTTGCAAGCTGTGTAATTGCGCTTTTCTTCATTTTTGTTTTACCGTATGCAACGGCCTTTAAGTGTGATTTAATTTCATCGACAAAGCCGAGGTTTTTGGCCTCGGTAGCGTTCATGGAAGTCTCGGCCTTCATCATCTCCTTAATTTTTTCAATCGGGAGTTTGGTCTTAGCCGCATAAGCCGCCGCCATTTCGTCCTCAATCTTGCGTAGTTCCGCGCTTCCACCCTGTAGGGCATCCGCATCACCCTCCAAACCCTGTGAGGGGTTGTGGATCATAAAAACAGACGGATTTAGCATAATTACCTTCTTACCCGCAAGGGCAATAAAGGTCGCCATGCTTTGCGCCTGTCCTTCGATGATGGATGTGATGGGCTTTCCGGTGGCCTTCAAAAGGTGGTAAACGGTATAACCTTCGTACACCGAACCGCCACGGGATGAAATGTGAACTACAAGATCAGAGGCATTTTTAACATCGGGGGACTGCAACTGTTTTTCAACGTCGCGCGAAAAATCCTGTCCAATATCACCTCTTACGTAGATGTGTCCTTCCATATTGAACGTAAAACTATGTTCACGCTCAATGAGTAGTAAGGTTCTGTTGTGTTCCTATTTACGGTAACCGGGTAAAATACCAGTATTTGGGCATTTGCAACGCTTAATTTTTCGCACCTGACGCGGTGAAATATGAAATTTTTCTGCAATCACTTCCTGTTTTTCCTTTTCCTGAAGCTCATTACATACGTGGAAGTGCATCAAAGACTTGCGATTGAGTAGCTTTCCTTTGATGAAATTTTCTATCTGGTCGATAGAGTACTCCAGGATATTGAACTCTTTATTGCTTTGCTCTACGGTCATAGGGTTAAGCGGTTGTTAGTTGTTCTTTGTATTTCACTGCGGTAATAAATTCACGAAACTCACGATAGACGAGGGCTACTTCTACGGACTGCGTACCGGCGGGAGCCGCCGCGCGCGCTGTCATTCCTTGCGCTACTATTCCACCGTCTGAATACGTAGGGCGCATTCTGTTAGCCATAGCCGGGCCGCCGACCGCCGCTACATCTGATTGATTCCAGACAACCTCGCCAGCGTGTACAATTCCAGCGGGTTGATATTTTCCTCCTGCTCCTGTATATCCACCTTCGCTAAAGCCCGCCACGCCGTTAATCTTTGCCACGGAAGCAAGGCCAGCCGCCAGTGATATACCGCCTGCAATCTCACCAAATGGCGGTGGATAAGTAGCCAATGCCAAAGTAAACGAGCGATAGGAGTCTATCGTTGCCTGTGCAGACGCGATCAGTTTATACGCTATAGTATTTTTCTGGAACAGCGAAGCCGCTACTCCAAGGGACTGTGATAAAGCCTGACTTGCGAGTGCCTGATCTTTTTGTTGTTCGGTTAAAAGTTTCTGCGCCTGCGCATAGGTCAATGCTTTTACCTTTGTCCGTTCGGTTTCAGTTCCAATGCGTTCGGTAAGTTTTGCATTTGCATCCTGAACGCTGACCAATTTTATTTCCGTTTTGGTATGATCAAGATCAGCAGAATTTAACCGCTCCGTAGCGTCTGCAACCGCCTGTAACGATTCAGCCTTAGCCTTTAGCTTTTCGTTATTTACGTCGATGATGTTGGCTATCTTCTCCTGAAGGTTCAGGCTTTGTCCCTCGATCTGGTTCAGGTTAATAAGCTGGTCGGCAATCTCTTTGCGTCTGTCTGCCTTAATACTTTCCGTTGCTATAATCCGTTTGGCATAGTCAAGCGTAGATTCTCCCAACTGGCGGGTGATCCCTAACTGATTGAAGTCCTGTTCTATCTGGCGGGTTGCAACATCCAGCTTTTCAAGTGCTATTTTTTTACCGGCCTCGTTGCTATCAAACTCAATTTTTGCCGCCTTTTCAAGTAGCGCAATCTTTTGTTCCTCTGAAATAGTCCGGTTTTTGGCTTCAATGATTAACCGCTTTACCTGGTTAGCTGTTTCTGAAACTGCTACGGAATAGCTAATCTCTTTATCTTCTAATTGGTCCAGAATGTCTGCCAGTTGCCCAGCCACTCCTACCTCCCGCGATAGTTCATCCGTGAATCCAGATACCGCGCCCTTGGCATCATTGACTGCTCCTGTAAAGTCTCCCGTGAATAGTTTAACCAATGCCCCGCCTAATTGCGTAGCCCTATCTAAAACCACGTTAAACGCCGCCGAAAGTTGCGCCATGATCCGAGCCAACTGATCCCCTCCGGCCTCGGTACGGGTAAAATATTGGGCCACCAACGCAAGGCCAGCTGCTACCGCACCAATGACTGCACCAATCGGAGTAGCTAAGAAAGCCTTAGCCGTCGCCGTTACCGTAGTAAACCCGGAAGCCATGCCACCAAGTCCGGGCACAAGTTTATCTATACCCGCGCCGATTCCTTTATTGGATTCAATCAGTTTGTCGAAGCCTGACTTTACACCCGTGACGGACTTTTGAACGTCATTATAGGTAGATGTTTGCTTCTTTAAAATCGCCTCAACCCGGACGGTTTCTTTGCTGTATTCATCCAGCGTGATAGATCCAGACTTGTAAGCCTTTTGCAGTGCGGCCTGTTCCTCCTTCAATCCAATGATAGACTTTTTGGTCTTTTCCAGTTGGTCGATGGCGTCGCCCTGCTCAATCTTAAAGTCAAGTATGACGGTTTCTTTTTCTTCGGCCATAGCGTCAAATCATTAAAAGGTAAACGGTGCAGGGTGTTTTCGAGTCTTTGTAATTCTCAATAGAGGAAATGAAAAAGTACCTGTTCAGTTCTGAGTGATAGATAAACCTGTCAAAGTTATAGTTTTGAAATTTATCTTCCGGAATGAGCATTTCTACCTTTCCGTATGGATTCTTGAAGAACTTTGAAATCTTGTTGTAAAACTGATCGGTGAGTGTTGGCGCGTTATATGTAGGAGAAGTAACCGGCCCAAACGAAAGATTGCCTACCAGATTATCAGCCGCAAGTCGTCCAGTGAATGGTTTATTGTACCACGCGAAAGCCTCTGAGGTTCTGGAATTGCCGTCTATGACAAGCTCGGTTTGCTTAGTAAAATCCGGCACGTTGGTAGATGGATTAACGAGCAAAGCCCGCGCCCCTGGATTTTTCTTAGTTGCAGATTGGACAAAGAATTTCCCGGTGGAGTCAGAAATGAACGTTCCAAAAACATTGAATATCAAAGCCGACGGCGTTACCGAGGTGGCATCAATGATGTAATAACCATTATAATACCCGTTATTATCCACTACCCGAATAATGCAATACCCTGACAGAATACCAAAAGGAAACGTGGTTCCCGTGAACTGCGGCGCGCCTCCTGAATTAGTGACGCTTGTATATGAATAGCTTTCCGCGTCGGTTAATTCTACGTTCTGAATGAACGGAGAAAGTACCGAGTTGTAAATACCTATACTGTCACGGCACGCGCCAAAAGGAGACGTATAAACGTCCGTAGATGCATTGGCTTTTGATTGACTCTTAATATTGGCCTCACCATATCCGAACGAATTAACAACGTTGTATTCAGTTATTTGAGGCTCCTGACCCTGTGGCAACCGAATATAGTTGTTAGTGGTGACCTTGTTGTAATAGAAAACAGAGCCTTTGAAATATTGCGTCCAATCCTCAGTGGCAGTGATAGAATCCACCATAGTGAAATTGAGCGTCTTTGCAATCGGGTTAAAAGTGATAACCGCGCCGAATGAAACCGACAGCCATTTGATAAAGTCGATAGCCTTAATATCGGGCGCAACAGCACAAAATCTATACTGGCCCCATATCCCACCGCCTGCACTTTCATAGAATCCATTGATTACCGGAACGGTTGACGGCCTGATTGTAAGGGATGCATCAAATACGGATGTAATAACAGAGGCAACCGTAATGTAAATTTCGTAATAGTCTCCCTTTGTAACGTTAGCTGATAGCGTAATTTTAATCGTGTCTGTCGTTACAGCAGATGACTTTATATCTGTTGTGCCGTTTTTCCGAATGCGTACGGTATAGCCTTGGATGTCGAATGTTTTAATGTAGATGTCGAAATCCACTAAACTGTTTGCGTCTGCCGTCCATCGGCTATTGATTGAATATGGTCTTTGTCCACCCTCGGAAATCAGGGTAGTAAAGTTTACTTTCTGCGTGGTAACTGTTAAGGTCTGTGGACTACCAACAATAAGAGAAGCAGTACGGCGTGAAATCCAGGTATCAGGATTGACCACATCCGGCCCATCATGAGTAATGATTAACCGATTATAATTTGGATGGGTAAAGACGTTGCCTCCAAACTTAAAGCCCGTTACCCGCGCTATTTCTTTTACAATCGTGGAAACGTAAATACAGGGGTTAATTTCATTAAAGTATTCATCTGCTGAAATAGTAGCCCCAGATCCGTCACCACCGCGTAAAGAGTTTACCCGGTAATATTCATTGGCTTTCTGGAATGAATACATATAGTCAATAATGGGAAAGATAATTCCGGATGTTGCGCTACTTTGAGAATTAACCACCGCCTCAGAAAACGCCACCGTATAAGCTTCCGTTTCTATGCTTTTAAGATTGAAGTCCAGTTGTTTTATCCAGTTGGCATTTCCTGAGAAAAAGAAACAGTGCAGAACGTCCTTCTTTTCGTTTTTCTCCTCGTCATAAATGGCCACCGTTCCACGAATTAGGAAATTCCCATTACGAATGATGTTGAATTGAGTCGTAGAAAATGCGGGGTTGTTGGTCTGGTTAATCCCAAAGTACCCTAAAGCCTTGCGATTGGTAGATGTATTTTGAAGCTCAAAGTTTACCGATACGTCGCCCTTGATCGTGAACTCATAGATACTGGCGCATTGCTTAGTGATGGCAAAGTCAGCCCCGCTATATTCCAGGTAGTTCCCGTTATCGTCAACGAATGATGTCATAATGACTGAACGGGGTTTTCATCCGTATAGGTGACGGTAAATGAGAATGTAAATAGCTTATTAGCCTGTGGGTAATGGGTGAAGCTGGACCGATCGGGTATTACGGTACGCTTATCTGTTGCGCTGTTTACGATCTGCACAAGTGGCGAAAGTTTGACGCGGTACAGGTCATTTACCTGATTTGCCGTCAAGTTTTCCGCACGCAATACTACCGTCTGGCGTGAGGTTCTGGAGATTTCACGATGCACCGTGTCCGCTCCTTCCCCGTAGCTTTGGGGCCATTCGGGTAAGATGTTGCGCTTATCTTCAATAGTCTGGGTGATGTCGTTGCCATAGTCAGCAAAGCCCTTGAAACGCCAGTAGTCAAATCCCCCCAAATAGTTGAGCCATGAAATATCAACACAAAACGCATAGCAGGTAGTATCGACTGATATGCTTAGCGTCTCGCTGATGACCACGCCATTAGACCGCAGGGTCAAAAGTATGGTATCTTCATTAAAGGATGATGACAACTGCACCCGATAGCGGCAAATACCGATGCCCCCATTTGTGATCGTGTCGATAGTTGTGCCTACAATCGTCCCATTCCTGACGTACTCCACCCGCATGGATCTGTTTGTACCTGATAGCCCGAACTGGTCGATATATGAAATATCATAATAGCTGTTGAAGGCCACAGGGTAAGTCATGGCCGTTAGGAACTTGAGGCCGATAAATCCAACGCCAGAACTGCCATACAGATAATCTGCCAACGATCCCGAATACTTGTTTTTAAACGGTAGCGAAGCATTGGCCGCGTAGCCCTCAAATGTTCCCCGGTCGCTCGTGTATGAGCCAACGAAATCTAAGAGGCCATAACCCCCGGCTGAATAGTCGTAAGCCTCGGCATAGTCGATATAATACTGAATCCAGGCGTTCAGGTTATTAGGAGCGGTTCCTGTCTGTAAGTCGTTTTTCAGTATCTCAATACGGCTTTTCAAGTCCTCGTTAATGTTCAGGGTAATAATTCCGTTAGCGTCTGGCACAAGTTCCTTTTCAACTAACAGCGTGTAGGGCTTCAATGAGGCGTAGATGTGCGAGGAGGTAAGCCCTGCATAAAGCCTGATTTTTGCTCGGTAATTGTTGTAGTAGTATTGCACAGTAGCCGGACCAAAAGACAGGTTCGAATAATACGGCATGTTGATCGTCACTACCGAAGTAGAGTACCAAGTTAGTATCTGATATACCCCCGCCTCACCTATGCCCGTGATCTTTAAAAACTCAAGTTCTGACAAGCTGGACAGCAACGCCCCGGATAAAGTCAGTTTAACAAATCCGTTATCGTTTGCAAAGCTAGAAACGGTACGTGCTGTATCTACTGAATTAGTAGGCCAAAGGTCCGACTTGAGCTTATACACGATCGGAAGGTGAACGGCCGACCATGAAATTGATGTTGAAATCGTATAGTAGAAGTCAATGGACCCCGACCCGCTAAATACTTTGATGCTGTCTCCCGGGTATTCACGGAGGTTGAAGGTATTCAGACCTGTTGAGTCCGTGTACCAAAATCCCATGTATTGGCCGGATGAAATATAGACGTAGGAATTAAGCGTAGGGGGAAAAGCCGCCGTTAAATCAGTGCCTCCATTGGTATATGTGGCGGTAAACTTTGTGGCCGTGTCAATCTTTAAAGACGGGGGCCGCTTAACTACCGATAGAGCCATTTACTTTGAATTGAGATTTCAGCAAAGTTATGAAGGATTTTTTGAAGTCGGCTATCAAAGCCTTTTTCAACTCCTCCACGAGCTTTGCCAAGGCCTCAGAATATACCTGTCGGCCGCCATGTTGGTATGTCTTATCCCCGTCACGGTTAATGCGGTATGCCAAGAACTTTGCCAACTGCCTGCGCTTCTTTTCTGGTAGGTCCGCGCCTATGCCTTTGGCTACCATGTACTCGTACATTGAATCGTTAAACCCGCCATATTCTGAACTTTTGCGGGGACCACGTCCGGTCTCTATCGTCTCAAAGAACTTGCGCCCAAAGATTCGGAGGCGATCCTCCGTGACTTCATAGCGTATTGAATTGGCTGTTTTACCCGTCGCGCTGATCGTGGACACCTGCTGACGAAGTACCTCTACCCCGATCTTCCCGTAGGCATCAAGTATCTCCTGCGCGGCCATTAGCAGTTATTGGTAGTGTCTGGGGCGGTCAGGGTAAGGGTCAGATTTACCCCCGTGGTGCAGTCGGCCAGTTTCTTAACAAACGGGGTCCGGGTAATGCCTTTTAGTGTGGCCAGTTTATATCCGCTTATCTGGTTATTGAGTTGGTAGATTAGCTGCTGGGCCAGTTCGTCGCACTGGTCGATAATCTCCTCGTATTCCTCCGGGGCCGACCCTAACGCATCCTGTTTGACGATGTAGATTGATATTTCCCAATCGTCAACGGGCATATAGTTTACCGTCAGTTCTGATTTAACGCCTATCGAATCCAGCCAGCAGAACGGGTATCGCTTATCTGGTTGTCTGTTGAACTCGTCCAGCTTGCCGGTATTAAATGCGGCCGTTTCGCTCAATGCCTTAATCCCTGATTCGATGAATGCCTTTACCTCTCTGCGTTTCATATCGGTTGTACTTTAGCCTGACAATTCCACGACCAATAGCGGTCACCGTCAAATACCTCTGTCATATTCCCCTCATGCTGGCATACCAAAAACACGCGGTCTTTCCACGTGAAACGTAATCCGGGGGGAAGGGTGGCGAGTGCTTTCATGCTTTCTTTTTTGACATTATTTCGTTGTACTTCTTCATCGTGAATCCCTGCCATGCAAGGTAGGTCATATTATTTTTGAACTCCTTAACAGGCCACTTTAGAATCTCATTCCGGTTAATCCCGCTCTCCTTTTCCACAAATAGAAGCGTAGAGAAAAAGCCGAACGTGCGAGCCATGCTGTCAAAGCCTGCCTGAATCTCTTCAGAGGTGTACTGGATTTCGGGAAGGGTTTTGCGGTATTCAGATTCAATTCGATCAACTTCATTAAGGTAAAATTTCCGATGGCCATGACCTCCAAGCATGGCGCGTTCAGGAACTTCTTAGCGAATTCGGCTTTCTTCTTGTCGTCGGATTCCAGGTAGTCGGGCTGAAAGATCGCCCCGCAAATCTCCGTGTATTTGATCAGGCTTTCGGTCGATAGTTTCCCGTCCTGTGGGAAGGTGGAAATAATCAGCTTTATATCCTCGTAACGGCCCGTCTGTTCCAGTTCCAGATTGTCGGGAACCTCATAGCCAAGTATCCGTTTTGGTAGTCCCGTTTCCCCTTCCGCGCTATTCATAAACGACAAAAGACGTAGAACCTTGTCCAGATTCTTGATCCGCGCATTGCGAATAGTCTCCGCGTCAAGGCCGGTAATGGCCGCCAGCCGCTCGGAGTCGGTGGTCGTCTGGGCTATCCGTAGGAATTGTACGAAGGTGACTTCACCCCATGAGGTAGGTATTTCGTATGGATGATCGTTAACGTGTATTCTCATGGGTACGGTATGAATTCAGTTGATACAATTTGTTTATCCTCTATTGATTTGATGTGGGACTTTGCTTCTTCAAGAGTGCTAAACTCCCCAATAGAATGATACAAAAGTTCATCGTTTCCTGTTTGATTGTAAAAATCAAGTAACGATTTAGATACCTCTTTTTGGGCTTTTTGTGGGTAGAAAATCTCTGCTCCGTTGCTCATTTTTCTTTTCCTAATTCTCCATTCTGGAATCTCTTTAATCACTTTTCCTTTGTATGTTATTTTCATCATCTATGAACCCCAAAAACCGGGGCGGTTGTTTTCTTCTTGTAACTCATGGCCCCATATCGGGCCGCATCCAAAAGGTCGTCGAACAGCTTCACCGGCTCATCCAATACCTGACCATTCGGCTTTACCTTCCATTTGTAACTCCTGAATTCCTTCTGCAAATCTACTGATTCCTGATGAACGTGCACGTGATGGCTACGGATGAAGTCTATACCCTCTTTCACGCTCTTGTCGGCAGGCCACGAATTGATACCCGCCCGCCGTAGTTCCTCAATGATCTCAGGCCTGGCCGAATCACAAAACACGGATTTGCGCCCTACAATAGGCTTAATCTCCTGAATCAGTTCGGGCGTGGTGGTATGGGAGCGGTAAAATTTCTGCTCGAGGTAGAGGCTCTTTTCGTGTATTCCCACCTTAACAAGCGCGTTCGGGTGGTTAAATCCGAAGTCCAGACCGAAGCACCAATCTTGCAAATATGGTTCCTTGCTGTAAATCTGGAAGCCCTTGTAAATCGTAGCCTCGGCCGTTCCCCGTTCGCCAAGGCCGTACACCCGCCAAAAGTTCGGGTCAATTTCCCTTAGCATTTCGATCTCCCGGATCTGTTCCTTTGAAAGAAACGGGTTGTCCTGATAGGTGGACTGGATAAACTTGCAGTCCTTCCGGGGTATCACGTCGTCATAAATCCAGTGGAATTCATCCGCCGGGTTGTAGTCTATGATGATCGTTTTCTTTGTCCGAAGGATTAACTGTCGCCACGTTTCCCGGCTCAGTAGGTTGGCCTCGTTGATGTACAGCACATCCCGACCGGGGCCGCGTACCCGCTTGGCATCGTCAACGCTGAAAAACTCGATGTATCCGCCCGTAGGATAGCGGTAAATCTGATCGGTCATATTGTGCTGTGCCGGGTTATAGCCGCCCTTGGATTCCATGAGCTCGCGCCAATCGCGCATGGCCCCCTTTTTCAGGTGGGGAAGGCTTATAGAGCAAATGGAGATACTTTGTGGGGTGGCGAAGGCCGTTCCGATCATTAGGTCGGTTAGGGAATACGTCTTGCCTGATCGTGTGCCCCCCTGGTTTACGACAATCCGGAACCCGTCGTCTATGGCTTGCTGAGTCTCGACGGCTACTTTAGTGGGGGCTATTCCGTAGATGAATTGGGTAGCAGGTTCTTGTCCCATTTAACGGTTAACGTCGATTGACCGGATTGTTCTACCTCTGTCCTTTCCACATATCCCCTTTTCTTTGCCTTCGTTTTGAGGAAGAAGATTATGGCAGTATCGCTTGGGGAAGTCTCGTAAATCACGGTTTCGCCATCTACGTTTTTACCCATCGTTACCCCGTTGATCTTCTCGTGGAGCTTGCTTTCTGCAAAGTCTATGGCTATTTCGGCAATATCCTCTACCTGTTGTTTATAATCGGGGTCTTCGGAAAGCCACCTGTAATGGGTCTGGCGACTGATGCCTACTTTTTCGCATGCAGTTGAGACTATGCCCAGTGACTTTTCGAGGGCTTTTACCATCGCCTTTTTTGTAATGTCACTATTTGTAGCGTTTGATCCCATGTTTTTTCTTTAAACCCTCTTTAATCTCCCTTAAAGCCTTATGGCCGCCAATGGGCAATTTGGGGTGATGGATCATGATAGTCCCATCGTTTAGTACCCAATTAGGATTGATTTTTTTTAGTTTCTCCGCGGTCGTCTCCATATCACAAAGGTAAAAAAAAGCCCCGCATCACCGGGGGCTATCAAACAATTGACCTAAAACCAGCATGTATTCCGCTAAAAAGAACGATTGTGACGCGGCGCGGAAAGTCTTTAATGCTATTCAAAAAAGGGGCCGGCCCATGACAACCGACCCCCTAACCCTAAACTAACTATTCATATATCGCTTAAATGGATCTATTTCAAATATCACATCATCCAACGACCGCGCTAAAATCCATTTGCCGCCAGCCTTCTTAATCTTTTCCGCTACCGCTTCCTGCTCAGGCCTTAACTTATCCTTTCCGACCTTCACCTCAATAAACAAAGGAACGCCATTCAGAACCCCTACAATATCTGTCATGCCCTTAACCGTTGTTCCCTTCCTCATTACCTTGCGTACCGGGTCCCACTGGCCTTGGCTGTTCACGCGGGTAGCAAATCCGCCTTTGGCAGTGATGAGGGCTATGATCTCGCGGGTGAGGTTATTGGCCGATTGCTTAGATATTGGCTTTTTGGCTTTCATTTCTCATCCAACTCATAAACCATCTGGCTATTTATACTGCGGCCATTTCGTATAGCCCGTTTTTTCAGTTTATTGTATGTTGCCATTGGCAATCTTAATAGTTTAAGAGATACCAATCCCATTGGAATAATCTTATTGAATTTTGGCTTAAACTTTCTAATCCACCTACCCTCATATTCAAGCAGATGTTTAGCCTCACATTCAATAAATCTGTATGAAGTATATTTTTTATTACTATGGCTTTTAATTCTGTTGACAAAGTCTTTTGTTTGCCCAACATAAACGACCTCATTACCATCTAATAAAAAGTATATTCCTGTCATGACTCAATCAATTCCTTGCACTTTTCGCGTACCGCGACCATGCCGCCCTTTTCTTCAATGTGGCGTTTTTTAGTGTAAAATCCCACCAAAACCACTTTTTCAGCGGGAGCGACCTTTTTTCGGCCTGGCTTCTGTTTATTTCCCATGGGCCAAATATAGGTATATTTAATGAATCGCAAAATAAATCAAAAATATTTTGCCCGGATATTGTGCGAATCGTTTTTTAATATACCTTTGGCATACCAAACGCAAACAACATGGTAGACATCAAAGGCACAATTTTAGAGGTTTACCGGGGGTACACGATCACGGACGAACCAAATGGCGGTTATGCCATATCTATCTATGACGAGAAAAATAACCTCCAACTTGACACTGATTCAGATACTTTGGAGGAGGCACGCCGGTCGGTTGACTATATCGCTGACGAACGCGAGGCCGAACAGGAGTTGAAAGATCAAGAGGAGTACGAGTGGGAACACCGTAGAGAAACTTGGGACGACCTGTGGCCCCGCCGTGCCGGACATTGATTAACACAGAAACCCCAAATAAAATGGAAAAGACAGCCGAACAGATTGAAAAAGAATGCCGTGATGACTTGAAAGAGATTGCGCATTTTTATGGAGGGTGGGACGAACTAAAAAAAGTCATTGCCGAATTAGAGGATGCCGACAATGAGGCCGCGTATGAAAGAAGTCAGACCAGATATTAAAACCCCTTTTAACCATGAACCCTACAATCGCACGACACGAGGATGAACAATCTGAGGATTGGAACCGGTGGATGAATGAACAGGTGAAATCTGAGCCGGCATTTATCGCTCAGTCGCCATTTGATTTACACAAACAGTTGCAAGAAATTGCCCAGCGCGAACGCCGAATAGGATTTATTGAGGCGTTGAACATAATGACCAATAAATCAGACGATTGGTTTGATGGTCGCCCATTGGCAAAGCTGTTATTCCTGCGTGATATTCAAACGATTTTGGCCGAAAATAAACCCGTAAAATCATAATGGAACAAACAGAACACTTCGGGCCGGACGAAAAGACCCGCCTTCTTTTACAGGACTTTACCCGCCGATTGAACGTAGAGCCAGACCCCCGCGAATTTGGGGAAACGGCAGACGGAAAGGCAAAGACCCTTCCCATATCCTTTGTGGAGATGACGCTTGATGAACTGTTTGGCGGGCAGTGGGAACTGTCTGAGGTAAGCACAACACAGATTTTTAACGAGGTTGTTGGCACTGGCATCCTTACCGTTTGGCATCCGGTCACAGGCCGACCATTGAAACGTGCGGGTTTTGCGGCTGTGGTCATAACCCAGGATTCCGGGGCCGCACTGGCAGATTTCAACATGACCAAAAAGAAGAACGCCTTGGATCTGACGTTTCCCAAACTGAAAGCCGAGATACTCAAAAACGCGGCTCAGTCGCTTGGTAAGGTATTTGGCCGGGATATTAACCGGAAGGCCAAGGACGTATTTAGGCCCACCGCACGGCCTATGACGGACGTAGAATTGCATGCGGCTATCAAACGAATTGAGGAGGGTAAGCTGGACACCCTACCGCTTGCCGAAGCCGCTTTTCTACTTACTGATGTCCAGAAAGAAATGTTGTTGAATGCCACACCAAACAAACAATTGAACTGATGGACGCATTCGAAAAAGCATTAGCCGAAATGTCGGAGCAAGGCTCTGGCATGTGGCACGACGTTCGCGCCGGTCGGTTTACGGCCTCCGAGATTTGGAAGCTTATGGAGTCAGGCTCGCGACTGATGACGGAGGCAGAACTGAAAGCGCGCCCTAAGTCCGGCCCCGGTAGCAAGTCTAAGTACATCGAGGATGCGTCCTGTTTGTCTAAGACGACACAAACCTACATCCGCACCAAAGTAGCCGAGACACTGACCGGACACGCCGCCGAGCCTGTATTTAGCCGTGCGACCGAATACGGGGACGAGATGGAGCCATTCGCCGCGCAATACTTCACCGAGCGCACCGGGATGGAATTTGAAATCGTTTCCTTTGTGCCGTACACTGACCACGCCGGGGGGTCTCCTGACAGGAAAATAAAAGGCAAAAATGAACTTCTGGAAATCAAATGTCCGTACAATTCGGCAAACCAGGTGGACTACCTGATGCTTACCGATCAGTGGGATTTGAAGCGGGAATATCCTGAGTATTATTGGCAGTGCGCGGCAAATATGCTTTTCTTTGGGGCCGAACTTTGTCACTTTATTACCTATGATCCACGAATGATTGAGGAAAAACACAAGATGACCCACATCAAAATCAAACCGATTGAGGAAGATCAGCAGTTGATTATCACCAAATTGGGAACGGCGGTTAAAGAGAAACTTGCACTTTTAAACCTACTGAAATGAAAAAAGTTTATAAGACTATTTTGATCGGTGCGGTGATTATGGGTGGTGGTATTATGGTTATCGAACTATTGAACATTGGGCCAACATGGGCACACTGGATTGGATTTAATGGTGGGATTATTTACTGCTTAATCATAAACGATGATCGCCATGCTTCTTGACAAAATAACCCGCGCCATCATGCGCACCCTGTTAGTGGTTCTGTTCTTCGCCGGGTGTCTTTCAATATTCACCGGGATAGTTATTATGGTTTTGAAAGTAACCCAAGCGCAATGAAAACAACATCAACAATGACAAAGGAACAATTCTGTAAAAAACACGGTCTTACTGAAGATCAGTTTTTGGGTAAGGAAAAAATTAGCGGCTATCTGGACTTGGGGTCGCTCACCTCCATACCCGAAGGATTCAACCCAACCGTAGGCGGCTATCTGTACTTGGGGTCGCAATCAAAGTACATCGGAGCGAAAATAAAACGTGATTTCTTTTGGAATAAAGACGGCAAACGATACGCCTGGATTGATGGATTGTTTAGTGAAATACTATCCGAACGCGAACATACTATCAATGGTGAGTCCTGCCGCGTTATGTCGTCAAAACGAATCAACCGCGACAATCATTTCTTTATCGTCAACAAGGGTGAATACTACGCACACGGCGAGGAATTGAAAAAGGCTTTTGAGGATTTGGAATTTAAGATCGTTGCCGAAAAACTGAAAGCCGAGCCGATTACACCCGAAACAATGGTAACGGTTCAGCACTACCGGATAATCACCGGGGCTTGCGAAATGGGCTGTAAACAGTTCGTGGATCAGCACAAGGTAACGTTACCCATCAAAGCCTCTGAATTGTTTCCGCTATTGGAAAGGACGAACGCATACGGATTTGATCGCTTCCGTAAACTGTATCAGGCATGAGGCTTTTGAAACTCTGGCTGTTCTTCCAGGTTGCCGCGCCTTTCATGATCGCCTTTGTGGTGATCTATGCGGATGACATTGACGCGCTCTGTCGGGCTCACCATCTTTTGTTAGGGTGGGTCTTGGTGATTGGCTCCATCATGGGGCTTTTGAGAATGAGAAGGTATTTAATTGAAACGGGACAGGTATGAACCGCCACAAATGGGATTCTAATACTTGTGTTGTATGCGGCATAACGAGAAAGCGGAAACACTGGAAAATGCGGATGGCTATAATGAACCATCCACCTTGGGAGGCATATGCGCATGGATGCGATATGGCATACTCAAACGACGATTTTAAGACATACACTTTTAATAGACCCCAATGCAAACCGAACTATCCTTCCCCCGTGTAGGAGTCCAAGAGACCAGCCGGGAGGCGTACTATGAAAACCGTGAGGCGAAAGGCCGTATGGTGAAGATGATCGTAAGCCTTGTAAGGCAGGGAAACAATAACCTGAAATCGTTGTCCATCAAATCAGGATTGCCGATGTCAAGCTGTTCAGGACGTTGTAACGATGCAATCAAAGCCGGTCTATTGAAGTACGACGGTGAGGTAGAGTTCATGGGACGGAGACGCAAAAGGATTGTGGTGGTATGAAAATAGGCGACATCGTATCGACCCCTGACGGATTATGGGAGATTGTGACCGGCGGCAGATTTTGGTCTTTGGATTAAAAAGTAGTTTACGTTTGTCCTCGACTCCTCACGCCCTGACGACCCGGTTAAGAAATACTATCGGAATGAATTGAAACTTGTTTACTCACCGAAATGAACCTCAGACCATCAGAAATTGAAATCCTTGGCATGATCGCCGAAGGGTACACCTCTAAAGAAATAGCGACTAAAACGAAGTACGCTTTTAATTCAGTGGAGACGATCAGGACAATGCTATTCCGAAAGACAAAGGCCCGGAACGTGGCCCATTTGGTTAGTATCTGCTATCAAAACGGCCTTTTGAAAATTCCGCAATAATCGTATATTGCAATCGCGATTCAACATTATGACTTTAAAGAAATCCCTCGGTTATTTCATGCCTTTGCGCACTTCTGCGCTGTTGGATCGCCATGAGATTTCCGGGGGTATTTTTTTATGAACAAGGAATTACCCTGGTTTAAGTTTACCCCATCTAAGTGGGATAACGGAAATATTCAGCTATGCAGTTTTGAGCAGAAAGGTGTCTTTGTGGAAGTATGCTCTATGTACTGGCAGAGGCTCGGAGAACTGCCCTACAAACTCGCAGTGCAAAAGATATGCGGGGGCAATGCGACCGCATTGGATTCGCTTTGCGATGCTGAAATTATCAAGGTGATCGACGGTATGATATGCATAGATTTTCTGAACGAACAGCTATCAGAATTTGAAAATGTTAGCGTAGTCAATAGTGAAAATGCCCGCTTAGGATGGGAAAAACGCAGAAAAAATGCGCTCGCAATGCGACCGCATAGCGAGCGCATTGCGACCGCTATGCCAGTAGAGAAGAGAAGAGAAGAGAAGAGTAGAGAGAGAGAAGAGGAAATCGCGCCAACAAAAACCTTTGGTAAGCCTCCGGGCAACTTTATCACCGTAAAGCCAAAATACATACACGATCCCATATGCAAGATTTACGGCACTCAGGGGCTTGTTGAGTACATGGCGGAAAACCAAACCATCCTAAACCAACCCGAATACGCTGAAAAGTTCCTCCGTGCCTTCAATGGACAGGTTTACAACGAACTAACCCACGTCCAAAATGCTTACCGAAAGTTCATAACAGACAGCCACAAATGACCGACCACGAACACAAAATAGATTTCAGGTACGCCAGACTGTCAATTGACTTCACTGGCAAGGCCGCAGAACTATGCCGTATTCTGGCCGCTCAAAGCCGGATGGTGAAGGCGTTATCCAGAGCCAAACAGACACCGGAAGTTAAGGCATTGATCGTCTCTGTGGCCGAAGGTTACGACGTTTCCAACGACTTATTGACGTGGATGCGGGACGTATTGCAGGAGGTCGCCAACGATCAGAAAGCACTTGCGGAAGGCTCACTGGTACGGGAGCAGTTGAAGTGGGCGCAGGAGTTTAATGCGCAATTACTGGACAGGGAAGATAAGGAATTGAAGGCAAGAATTTTAAGTCTGAAAGCATGAAGCTACAAGACCAGATCCGCGAGCAGTTGCTAACAGAAATGGAGCCGGGAAAGGACTATTTCGAGAACCCGGACGTGTACGAAAAGGAAATCCTCACAGGTGTAAAATGGGAGATCACGCCATACGGACACCGCCAACTGGACAAGCATTCCCCATACAAGCAGGGACAGCTTACGACCGTCATAGGACATACCAACGTAGGAAAGACTACGATAATCCTGGCATTGCTCTCCCGGCTGTTGACCGAAAAGCGATTGATCGTGTATTCAGCAGAAAACCGGATCAGCCAGATAGCCCGTCACCTGATCGCCTTCCATTGGCAGACTCACAAGTATGCCGATCATTTTGAATGGCTACGCGACCGGGTTTGGTTCATACGCCACGCCAAACAATTTACCTACAAGGAAATGCTTGAGCAAATCGCTATTGCTGACGACATGGGGTTTAATTCAGATATAGCCTTTATCGACCCCTACAATTCCCTAAGGGTTGATGGACGTATGAACACCCACGAATACCATCAGCAAGCGATTGAGGATATGCGAATCTTTACCCAGCAGACCAAGAAAAGCATATTCCTGAACTGCCATACCGTGACCGAGGCCCAGCGACAAAAGGCCGATCAGTTTGGAGAGATCAAACCACCGATCATGGGTGACGTAGAGGGGGGCGGTAAGTTCCCCAATAAGTCCGATGATGTTTGGGTAATTCACAGGAACATCTACCACAAGGAACCAGAGAAGCGAAAGATCACGCATTTATACGTTGGTAAGGTCAGGAACACCGAAGGCGGTGGACAGCCTACCGGATGGGAACAACCTATTGAATTTCAATTCCGTGGCGACTGGACGGGATTTGATGAGATCGTGCCGGTTAGTGATTACTATCAATCATCATTTTCAGAAAACCCTTTTTGATTTATGAAATCCATCCGACGATATTACACCCGTAAAGAGGTAGCCGAACTATTGGGCGTTAAGGGCTATCAGGTTTCAAGTAAGATCAGCACCATGAAGGGTACAATAAAATGGGAGATCAAAAGGCAGGAAAAAATGTTAAGGTTTTTGAGTGTTGGTATCGGTAAGGGTAACAAGTTCAAATTCACTGAAAAGCATATCGAACTATTGAGGGAACAATTTAAACCAACTAACCATGAACAAGCCAAGTAAAGAGGAATTGGACGCAATGCTTACTCGCTGGAAGCGCAATAAAGAAACCGCAGAAGATCATATTTTTCTATTCAAATTACTGTGGGCTTATTGTGACGGCGAGCTGGTGGAGAAGAACCAGTGGATAAGCGTTAAGGATAGGCTTCCTGAATACGGTGATGAATACAATGTAGTATGGGAGTTTGAATTCAGCAATCCAGTTGTCACAACAATGGAATTCGATTCTATCAATAAAAGATGGATTGATACTCACGGAATGATAGACTCAGACTGCACAAACGAAGTCACCCACTGGCAACCACTACTGCCCCCACCCACCGAACCAAGTAACGAAACCAAATAAAGCTATGGAACAGACAGACAAGGAGAGGATTAAAGCGCAAGCCAAAAACCATATTAATGTTGGTGATGGGTATAATGAACTTTGGGAAACCGGATGGATTGCCGGCGCAACTTCCGAACACGAAACCCAAGTCATCCCACTACGGGAGAGACTGGAGAAGGTGGAGAAAGAGAACGAGCAATTGACTCAGTGGCATAGAGATTGGGTAAGTGGCAAATGGGTAAAGGAACAAACAGCCAACATTGACCGCCTCATAAAAGAGAACGAGCGACTGCGGGAGAAAAGCATTAAAAACTAAGGACAATGACTGCCATTGAAGCCGTAAAGGCTACCCGCACAGAATTGAAATTGTCCGATCTATACAGACGGGTGATTATGAATTGTCTCAGTGATGATGACCGCTATTTTCTGTGTAAGCTGATCGAACACACAAACCAGCGGGCCGAACTGATCTTTTCTGAAACGCACTACATCGACCTTAAACAACCATCCCTCAAGGCGATTACTGCTTTTGGCGCACATGGAGAACACGAAACCCAAGTCATCCCACTACGGGAGGCCAACGATAAGTTAATGATTGCCGCCGCGACGTTACGGGAGAGACTGGAGAAGGTGGAGAAAGCGTTAAAAGAAGCAAGAGATGTTCTTGTAATGGCATCGCTCATTGATAAAACAAGCACTTGTATGGATGCTGTTAACGAAATCGACCAACTACTAACCAAGGAGGGATAAGATATGGAATGGATTATAAACGAAGGCAGGGTAGGCAAGGCTGATCCTGCGTTTCCTTGGCCGGCACCGATTAAAGCACCGGTTGACGAGTGGAATACTTTCTCCAAGCTGGATGAATATAACAAAGCCATTGAATCCTGCCTCTCCCACGCTACATGGTTTGATGAGAGCGAGAATGAGAGGGCCTTGGAATTGATTGGTAAGGCAAAAGACTGGAACTGGATACTACCCAACGGCCCGTATTCAGTAGAGAATTTTCCGGATGTGGAGGAGGTCGCTAACATTGTTGACCCCTGCCCCATATGCAACGCAAACGCAAGAGAGCAATCACAAAAAGGATGCCCCGAAATTACTTGTTACAAAGGTCGCCCTGAATACAAGCGCACCGTCCTTCGCTTCAAACAGGAGCCGAATAAGGCTGAGGTAGTCGCTGACTTTGGTAAGGAGTGTTATTTGAGAGGATTGAAAGACGGAGTTGAGTCAGTGAAACACGAGCCGAAAGAGGAACCAAACCCATCTACCTCCTTCTTTAAGTTTGTTCAAAATCAGCACCCCGACCCTGACCATCTTATGTCTAAATCAGTGGAGTCTGCATGGCCGGAGATATGCAAATTAGCGGATAAATACAGAGAGGAACCAAAGACGGGAGAGAGTCAGGCCGAGGTAAGAGATACGCTGATTGATTTCGTGAACTGGTTTAGTAAGTTAAAACCATCGGACAAATGTACAGTTCACCCACCAGCAGGATCAGGCGGTTCCACTGGACTTTATAACCTTACTAATGCGGCAATCGTGGACAAGTTTCTCACCCGCAAACAGACTGAACAGTAAACCAAGAAAGGACTGACACATGGCAAAGAGTAAAAGGAAGGACGGGTATTACTGGGTCAAAATGAATACAGGTGACTGGATCATTGCGCAAAGCCTATCACCTGAAAGATGGATTTTGACGGGCACTGCGGCCGTATGGCATGACCATGAATTGGACGAAATCGGCCCCCGTATTCCAGACTATAAACCGAAGAAGAAAGCCAAATCCCAAACCCATTAGTACAAAACTCAATTTCTTAGCCTTTCTGGCTTACAGAAATCGCTTTAGGCGATAGATCAGGGGTCGCGCCTATTCCGGGAAGGGTCGGGAATTGGAAGCGGCTACGGGGCTAAAATTGAGCCATATGATAAATCATGGCTTTTTGTTCATATCCTTCAACCTCGACCCCGCCGACGACCCGAAATAATAGCTGAAAATGGACAGTAAAAAGCCCTCCACGATACCGAAGATGTGGAAAATCAACTCCCGGTTCTCCGTTGGAACCGTCCCTTTGATAACAGAATACACCATGAAGCTGAAAATAAACAGGGAGCAAAGCACCAAAACCCACACGATATAGTCCATGTGGCCTGTAGCCTTGACAAATTCCGTTTCCCTGGTTCGGGCCGTCTGGCGGTCGGATAGGTAGGCTTTCTCCATTTCGTTAGCCTGTTCGATCAGGATTTCTTCATGCTTTAGCCGTAGGGCTTCCAGTTCGGCTAAGGCCCGTTCCTTTTCTTCCTTTGGAGCGTTGATGGCGTTGATTACTGATGTGGCCCCGTCTGCCAGCCCCTTCAATCCACCCCCTAAAAGTTTGTCAAATAGTCCCATAGTAAATTTATTTTTATCTTTGTGAGCATCATTTTGGCTTCATAATGGCCCGCATTGCTTACCGTCAGATCAGCTTGCGGGTCTTTTTTCATCTACATAAGCCGTACAAATCCCCATAATTTCCTCCTCGGTGAAGAACCTACGCCTCGAATAGCGTAACGTCCGCAATACCTTTCTTTTGTGTCGCAATCGCATAACCCGTATTATGTCTGCCATAGGGTGAATATTTAGGCCGAACGTCACAAAGGCAACCGTTAGTCCATGCCTTGCCTACCTTCTCATCGAAACTTACTTTCACCGTCTGATCTCGCCAGTGGTGATGGTTGACCAATACTTTTACATCGAACTGTTTGGAATACCGTTGCCACCAAACCAGAATATTTTGCGCTAAGTTCACAGCAGATCCTGCCCCGGCTTTCTCATGGCCGTGAAGTATGGACAGGTCACCGAATCGACACTCCTGCAAACTGTGTACGGTCTTAATCCCTAACTCCGAGAATCCTAAAAACGCCTCCAACGTTACCTGTTCCTCTATCTTGTCCGAAACCTCTTTAGGGTATCGGCTGGACTCCTCGGCCAGTTTTCTGCTTAACCAATTATCATGGTTCCCACTTTTGAAATACACGGTATCGTATTGCTTACAGAATGCCTCTAATAGTTGGCGGATGACCCGAAATTCTTCTTTGAGCATCGGAGCATCTTTGTCCTTTGCCCACCGGGAAAGCCAGGTATTGTCCAGTAAGTCCCCGTTGATGTATGCTGTTTTAATTCCCCGCGTCGCTTCGAGCATTTCACTGATAGCTATTTTATCCATGTAGCAACCGTGGATGTCGCCAAAGACTACCATCTCAGTAATGCCGGACGGAATCAAAAAGGGTGTCTGCCAGCTTAGATTTTCTTTAGATTCGATTTCAATATTGAGTCTTTCAAAGTGCGGTGACTTTCTTCGTGAACTTGGTCCGAGTGTTCCTGTAATCTGTTTAATTGATCCCCTCCACTGTTCAATGGTTCCTAAGTCCGGGTATCTGTTTGAAAGTTCCCGCGCCACTGTCCGCTTCCATCCTTGTGATGAATCAAACCGGGACGGGTTTAATTGTTTGATGTACTTTTCTGCTATTATCGTTCGGGGTGATGCTGACTTACTTTCCGATCGTTCTAACATAAATGGTGGTTAAAGTCCTAACGTCTTTTTGGCCAATTCAAAGTATTTCAGGCGGTCGGCCATACCATTTACCCCGCCATTAATTCGCTTGGTTATCCGTGTGAAGTCGAGTACATCTGCCGGGTCATTTAGTTTTCGAGAGTCCCAAAACCAACCCGCCGACAGTGAAGCATAGACCGGACCTTCAAGCAGCTCCGGGTGATTGATTAAGTCAGCGCCGAGAGCCTTACCCAACGCGCCGTAATTTGTACGGCCCGTAATTTGTATTAAACCGCGCCCCTTGAACTTTACGCCGTCCCCTGGCTGTACGTTGCCCAAGTCCTTTCGGCCCTCGTACGCCTGTCCTGTGGCCAATTCCTTGACGTATTTCAGACAGCCGGACTCATGGGCCAACTGAGCAAGAAAACACGCCATCCGTTGCGGAGTGTTAATTTGATAGCGTTCCATTGTCTCGTTCAATGGTTGGCAGAACTTTTCCAGATTCTCCGCACTTGCGTACGGCATAATCTGGTGTAGTTGTTCTTTTGAGATCATTACTTCTGGTTTAGCTGTTTGGCCAATTCCTCAAAGTAGTCGTCATCTTTACTCATTCTGGTGAGCATTTGCAAAAGGACGTTAGCCATAATCTTCTGATCTCGGGTCATTTCCTTCTGGCTGTTATTGATTCTGACAAGGGTCTGAATAGCGAAATAGCCAACGATGGCAACCAATATTCCGAACGCCCACTGTGCCGAAATACCCCCCGCCGCGTCAATCTGGATTATGATGAGTGATAGCATAAATCTTGTTTCTGATTTTATGGATTAGCTTAATGTTATCCCCCATCTGGTACGGGGAAGACTTTTTTTTTCAAATTCTGTTTCAATGATTTCGCGTAGTCGGTCAAGTTCGATGTACTTATTGTGCATGCGGGTAATACTCCGGCTCAACGCCAACAGCCCCACCAATGAAAGCAGGATAATAACCACAAGGGACGCGATCATTAATTCAGAGGCTGATAGGTTTCGGCCTTCTTACAGTTGCATTTCTTTTTCTTTGCCATAGTTTTTATGATTGATTGTATCCAAATCCAAGATTGAGTTTAGATGAAGTTCCACCGGCGGCAAGGAATCCTTTAACCGTCAATGCCCCAGCACTAAACTTTCCAGTCCATGTCGTTATCGTTGTAAACGTTACTCCTGAATCAGAACTGATTTTGAGAATTACATCACTAACATTCACCCTCTCAAGCCTGATAATATCTCCGGTAACAGGAGTTCGTCCGGTTGATACCGCCGCCGCATTATCTTGATAGTAGTAGTAAAGCCCACTAAACTCATAAACACCAACTCCGATACCGGCCAACGAACCGTAGGAATAATTACCATCGTTAGCCGTTGTTAAGTATAAAACCACCGCACTTGACCCTGATGATGGGCGGGTCATTTGAACATAGGAAGGAACGTTTGTTAGTTGCTTGGTTGCTGTTGCTCCGCTATTGGAGCCCAGACCAAGATTTATTGTTCCGTCGCCGTTATCGCTTACTCCAATGCCTGAAATCTGTGACCAAATTAATCGTGATGCCGCCGGTATTGGTGTTCCGGATAACCACGAAAGACCCAACGAAAGAAGTTTTTCGATTAGCGTATTGGCGTTTTGCTTTTGCCCGGAGTAGGAATAGTGATTGGAATCTATTCCCATTGTTGCCCCATTGGATGAAACAGAATAAGTATTTGCACCCGATCCGGCAATTACGTTGTCGATTGCGGTAGAGTACCCCGAAAAGGCAGCGGGGATTTTCAAAAAGATTATAATTGACCCCGGATATTTTACCCTGATTTTAGCAAAGTGGGCTATCGTGTCATTTGTCCAGGTCGTAATGTTCGTACCATTGAGGGAATCATTAATACCCTGCTG
>OFRM01000101.1_pt1 | contig 36442 bp, 56 predicted proteins | sample 1543101 | NCBI WGS metagenome assembly OFRM01 (sample SAMN07774223, study PRJEB24372) | wastewater metagenome | isolation source: Exp Tend VB 0WW | collected 2016-02
TCTTTGTTTTTTTCATAATATGTACGCATGTACTTACGTCTTGTCTCATCATCAGGATACCTGGTCCTCCAGGCTTGTGTTTCCTTTTGATGAGCAACGTTTCCCTTGATCGTACATTCCTTGCACTCACTTCTTAAACGCAATCCGCAGATATAAAAATCTCGATATTTCCTCTTCAACTTTTTACATTTTGTGCATTCCTTTTTAAGAGCCATGATTCCCATCCTTTATACAAAAGAAATCTTCGCCCTGTTCGGTCATGCAATGTCCTTTTAATTTTATTGCCAGATTATCTGACTTGTCTGTCGTAACTAGAAATCCAAGAGTCTCTAATTGTCTCAACTCGGGCAAATCCCTTGTATGTAACTCCAATAAATTACCTCTTTGCGTGCTTAAAGCGCAAAGATTCATCCAAAGCTTAGCTGCTCCGGTATTTTTCCGGCCGATGATTTCGAAGCATCTCTCGCAACATATGAAATATTTATTCATCAACATCCAGTTCCGCCATAGTAATTGAGATACCACCGTCGAAAGGATGCCATTGAAGCAAATTTTCACGAGCCAGTTTTTTGATGTTGTTACGAAATGATCGGAAATTCTCGGACATATCCACTTCAATTAACGTCCGGGAAAAGAAGATATCTCCATTTTTTTCTCGGTTAAGACATTGTAAATATGCCGATAATGCTTCCGGACAGTGACGCGAAATCCTGTCCAGTACCTCTTGAGTTGTAATCGAATAGATATCCATAATGCCTATAAAAAATATTTACTCTGGACATTAAGGACAAGAATGAGATATGCTCGACTTGTCCTTGACTTGTCCTTGACTTATAAGCCGTAATATACGGCTTATCCTTAGTCCAAAAGTTCTTGTGGTGGGGAACTTTTACTTTAACCCCTCTTCTTGAGGGGTTTTTTTTATTTACCGTAAATCTTCTTTTGTTATAAGTCCATACATTTCTTTTTCATCATATACCTGACGCCTACATTTCTTCGAGATAAAATTTTTTTATTCAAAAAAATACTTGCCACTTCTCACTTCTTCTGTTACGGTTAAATTAAAAATTTAAGTATATGACTGAAGATCAAGACGCTAAAGACAAATATATTCGTGTGACCAATATTCTTTATCCATTTTCCGGACTAGATAAAATTAATCCGGATATTGTAGCCAAAGCCGGAGAAAGAGGAACTAAGGTCCACAAGGTTTGTGAAGGCATAATGCTTGGATTAGGAGAGCTTGGTGTAGATGATGAAACAAGAGGCTTTGTATTAAGCTTTAATAAATGGTGGGAAGTCGGTCATGAAGTGGTTGAGATTGAAAAACGTTTTTGGGACTCGGAACTTCGTGTTACTGGCCAAGTGGATCTTATCATCCGAACCAGCGAAGGACTTGTTATTGTGGACCTCAAAACTTCATCGAAACCATCAAAAACCTGGCCAGGACAAGGTGCAGCTTATGCGTATCTGGCTAAAAAAGCTGGATATGACATCAAGAGAGTCTTTTTCCTCCATCTCAGCAAGATTGGTAAAAGTCCTAAAATCTATGAATATCCGGTAGACGATTCTTTTTTTTTAGCAATTTACAGAGTCTACAAACATTTTTACGAGGAAAAGTAAATGTCAAATCTAAGCAAAAAAATGCAAGAAAGGCTAGAAAAATGGCGAAAAAACGCTCTGCCAAACGCGACAGCAAATATAGTCCGTGGTGATTATGGAGATGATATCAATGATTATCAAAGGAAAGAACAAGCCATGTGGCAACGTGAACAACAAATGTATGGAAATAGAAGGGTATAAAAATGAATGAAATAGCAATCAGATCGAATCTTGGAACGCCTACAGAACATGAAATGATGGTTTATCATACAATGGCTAAATCTGCTGTCGATAGCAAAATGTACAAGGGTGTGGGAGATCAGGCCGGAATTATGATGATTATGCTTTCCGCTAGAGAACTTGGGATTCCTCCATGTCAGGCATTGAACGGAGGTTTAAATATCATCCAAGGTAAAGTGGAAATTTCAGCCAGGATGATGGGAGCCTTGATCCGGAAGTCCGGGCATCAATTCGTGCCAAAGACAGAAACAGACTTGGAATGTGTTATCTGGGGAAAGAGGGGAGACAATGGTCAGGAACTAGAAGTTTCCTTCTCTGTAGCAGATGCTCAACGAGCCGGCCTGGTAAAGCAAGGAGGAGGCTGGACAAAGTTTCCAAAGGATATGTGTTTTGCTAGGGCCTTATCCCGGCTCGCTAGGCAGCTTTTTAGCGATGTCATAGGCATAGGGTATGTCGAAGGTGAGATACGGGCATCTGAGGCTATTACAAGCATTCCTGATCCAGTTCCTGTTATTGAAGAAGTCGTTGTTGAAGATGAAAACGAATGGGTTGAAAAATATCTTCAAACATTTGATAAAGCTGATAAGCATCTTTCCTTAGAATACATGAAAGTTGTACAAAAACATTTTGAATGGACGATGGTTCAAACGATTCGAGAGTTGCTTAAGGACACTACAAAGCTATTCGATAAATTTGGTGCATGGAAGTCTAAACTTAAACAAACAGGTGAAGTATGAAAATGATCGCACATTTACTCTTGGCATGTCTTTTAGGGAGTTGTAACTATACAATTTCTATGGCACATACTGAAGGAGCTGCTTCTGATGTTATTGACGATACTGCAAGTAATCAGCCGAATGTTTCACCGACCGTGACTATACCAGCAAAAGTAATGTAAAGCGGATTTACAATGAAAGGAATGGAGAAATATGCCTTTAAAAACCGGAAAATCAAAGAAAGTTATCTCAGAAAATATAAGGACAGAAGTCCTGTCGGGACGGCCAGTAAAGCAAGCCGCTGCCATAGCTTACAGCAAAGCCGGGAAGAGCCGGAAGAAGGAAAAATAAATGAAATCATCAGAGAAGAAATCATTAGTGAAACACATCAAGAAGGACGACAAGGAATTCTTGAAGCAGATCAAGGATGTCCGGGGTCAGATCAAGGACGATGTGAAGTTGAAGAAATCCCTAAAAATAACAGGAAAAAAATGAAGAAATCAGCTGAGAAAAAACACGAAGCTAAAGAAACTAAAGCTTACGAAAAAAAAGAAGATAAGAAAGAGTCTAAAGGCAAGAAGAAATAGTTTAGCAAACTCTAGTTGCTGAAATTCTTCCATAGGCATTAGGCGTTCCTGCTGTAAAGTCTGCCTGTGCTTTTAAGTAGAAAGTACTACTTGAAGGCACATTCGTTCTAAATGAAGGAATGCTCAATCCAATATCTGCTGGCCCGGTATCAACATATGCTGCTGAAATTGCGTTGCTTCCATAAGATGCGTTTCCGATTACAGTATTAGAAGTACCGAATCCAGCAACTTGGTAAGTGCCATCGCTAATACCACTGAATTGGACTATTCCACTTACATCCCACGTTCCAGCGGTTAAAGAAATGCTTGTTACCACTGTGACAACATTCGATGTTAAATTAACCGGTGGTCCATCAAAAGGAACAAACGAAGAAATGTATTCTCCAACATAACCTGCGGCCGGAGCAACTCCAGACCAGTTCCCCCATAATGCACCCGGATCAAAAGCTTTTCGTGCTAACGTAACCGTGGTTGAGCTAGGAATGGCATTTGTTGTGCTATAACTTGTTCCTGCCTGGTTAATAGTTCCTGTTCCAGAAAAAGGTGTTGCGCTAGTTGTAATGACGGTACAGTCCAGCATATTTACTGTGGAGCCTGCACCTACAGTAAGGGCTGTTGTATTACCTGCAAGAAGAATGCAGCCGCGAATATAGTTTCCAAGTGTAGATCCAGATATGGCATTTACTATTAAAGGAGTTGTATTTGTAGCAAAAGTATTAAACTCCGAATCGGTTCCTGAGATTCTCCCTGTACTTGAGGTAGTAATAGGAAAACGGATTATGGAATATTTGACTAAAAGTTGCCCTGTAGAGGCGAATGTACTAGCAATCGTCTGAGGAGTTGCGTCCAGGATATTTACATTCCAGAAAGTAAGATTTCCAACACCAGAAGCAACAAAGAAATTTGTGGCATTTGTATTAGTCCTTCCCCAACAATTGACTAGGCGTATAGATGATCCAGCTCCTGATGTGGACATTTGCAATGCAGCAAAATTATCTGCTACAAGATTACATTCATTCAAAAATAGAGAGGTGTCAATTGCTGAACCTGTCATAGAAATTGCGTAGTCACCATTCGTCTGTAATTTTATCCCGGAGATTGTAACAACACCTGTAGTCGTATGTGAGAGTTTGCCGATGATTGTTACTGACGGAGTGAAACCTGAGTTTCCGTAAGCAGCAAGATTAACACCTGCTTTGAGTGTTACATTTTCTGTGTATGTTCCTGAACGTATAAATACAGTTGAACCTGCTGGAGCAGCTGTGATAGCAGATTGTATAGTTGTAAATGTTCCTCTTAAACCAGCCGTGTTAGAAGAATCAACGACATAAGCAGTCGTAGAAGTGCGATCTTCAATGCTAATAGTATTTCCGGAACCTATCGTATCAACAACAGGAATCGATCCGGCTTGTTGACCAAAGATATTGAAGTTATTTGCTACAGATGAAAGAGGCCCTCCAGTATCAGCTGTAAGTGTATTATCAACTAAACTGATCTGAACCCAATAAGCAACATTAGCCACTATCTTTCTTAAAAACCAGATATCACCCTGTGTTCCTGTTGTAGGATTCTTTGCCACAATCCATTCCGATCCGATCGGATAAAGTTTGCCTGTCTGTGGTTGCCTGTAATCAGCTCCAGTTGGTTCTCTCGCGATGGAAACGCATGTGACTAGATTTACATTTGGACCAAGATATTTAAGTGGATTATTTGGGCTTAGACCGGCTGAATTCATAGCATATCCTTAGAAAGGTTGGTAAGAATTCAAGATATCAAAAAAAGATTATATATGACTATGGAAATGTGGCAGCGTCTGAATCCACTGCCACGGGGGACTATTTCTTTACGCATCCATCAGGATAAACAACATAAGTGTCGTTTGATCTATTTACTGAAACGGAAGCAAATGAAGAGGCAGATGTACATAAAAGCACTGCAAGCAAAAAATATTTCATGGGATATTCCTTTCTATAATTTCTTTAATTTCATCCGGGACTTCATCACAACAATGGGCGTGACGGCAGCCGGCTAAAGTCAGTGTTAACATAAGGGCAAGTAAAATCTTATTCATAAACTCCTAAATGTTGTGTTTTTGGATTTGTAATCTTCAACGATTCTTTCTCCTCTTGTAGGAGTTAAGAATCTGAAAATCGCACCTAAAATTCTCTTCATATTACTCCTTCCAATTTAAACTTCAACGTTCATTCTAGGTTATAAAATATTCTTACATTTAATGCTTGTAAAAAAACGTTTGCTCTAGCAAAATGATATGTCAGAACCGAATAAAAGGCTCACGTTAAATATGCTAGAAACCCTATAGGCTATTATGGAAGTGTTTATCTTCGCTCTTCTTTTTTTTTGGAATGCTTGAAATTTATAGCCGTTTTGAACCTGATATATAAAGGAAAGTTATGAAAACATTGATCTATTTTTTTTTCATTATGATCGTTATGGTCTTTGACCTGACTGCCGATGAAATTGATCGGCTGAGGATAATTAAGGCTAATGTGTCTTATCTTCGCGCCCAATGCCTTTATCATCTAGACGATTTGGGCGATAGAACTGATAGGGATCATACCTTTTTCTTCCTCACAGGTCATGTAAACGCTTATGACGATTGCCTGAAAATTATTGACCTAGCAGAAAAACTGGAATGTAAAACGGACTTACATGAGTAAGTCATACCCCCAAATCCGAGTTAACGGCAAGAAAGACCGCATCCATCGTCATATCATGGAAGAGAAGCTTGGCAGGCCATTACAGCCCTCCGAGAGGGTATATCATAAAGATGGTGATCATCTGAACAATGATGAGGATAATCTCGTCCTGATCGAGTTTAAATCAAGCAACAAGAAAGCCTGAAAAATATGTAAAGAAATACGCAGCATTGTTAAATCCGAAAACGCCTGACGTATCTCCGACTCCTCCACCTATTACCAATACCACTTTGCAAGTATCCCCTGCCGTCATGGAAATTAATCCTGAAAATGTCCGTGGAAGGTTTTGACCCGATGTTGTAGCTATATTATCACTCCTGAAATCTAGAGTTAAACCTGTGGCTATAAGTGAGAGAGTTATTGTAGGTAAAGCTATTGTTTGCGGTTGTATTAGGACTGTTCCAGAAAAAAAATATTTACCAGTTACAGGAGCAGTAAAATGGGCAGATGCTCCTGTTGTAAAATTGGAACCCACATCAAAATTTTCTTGATCAAAAGCAATTTGATAAACTCCTCCTGCTCCTGTTACGTTAGATGCCGTTGAGGATAGCCATGCCTGAAAACAAGGTAGAGATGGATTTGTAACATTGGGTCTGTATGCCATAATTAATCCTTTTTAAACGTCTTCGTTCCAGTTAGCTGCTACTTGAAAACCGCCCGAGTTAGTGGCAAAACAGCCAAATGTTAAAATTTCACCCGGGTTTATATAGAGTAGATACGGAGTTACATCTAACGTAGCATTATTGACGTTACCGCAATTTAGATTAAATTGATAAAATCCTGCTGTACTTGTAGTTGCAGCGGTATCAACTGAAGCGATAGAATTTGCAGATGTTAACGTTACTCCGTTATCTGCTGTAGAGCCATTTATGGGCGTATATGCAGGTGTTCCACCAAGCGTTGCTCCTTTGCGTACTCTTAAAATTCCGAAACCGTTATTAGCATTATTGTACGCCATTGAGATTGATCTAATTCGTATGATTCCGCTGTTTGTCACACCGTTGTAAGTATTGCAATTTCGAATGCTAAATATGCACGTTTCTGCTGTTACGCCTGATTTAGAGTTGTCTGTGGAGTACACTTGTTGCAGATATTCTCTGACGCCTGAGATAAAAACATCTACAGACCCTACATACATGAGTAAATTTGTGGTGCTACCTGCATTCGTCACATTAGCAAAAAATGGAAAAGAAGGGTTAGAGACCTGCACAGATGCTGTTGTGTTAGAGTATTGTATCGTGTGGCATAGTATCCACGCGCCCGTCACCGAATTTTGTACCCAGAATGTTATATCTCCGTAACCCAAAAAAGGGTATTGGATCATCATCACGTTACCAAAAGTTTTGTTCCAGTTAAAACCGCTTTGACCTGTCCCATCACATTTATCACCGTTCCAGTCTGTTTGAGCTACCCAATTATCTGATCCTCCATTGCGTCTGCTGACTCCAAAAGCTGTGCCGTTATAGCCGAAAAAATACCCAACTTGTGTGTTTCCCATGCCGACAACTTGCGTAGAGCTTGCTGCGTTGTTTGTCCACGCTGCTGTAAAGCGGGCCATCATCCCTTGACCTTGGCGATATCTCGCTATACGTGCGGAATTGAAGGTTGCCGAGCCTGCTGCGCCTACTCCGCTTTGTAACCTTAGTCTAGAGGCATTGGTATCAGCAACACCAGTTGTATTAATACTTGTAGCACCTGTCTGCGTATTGATGCCATACACAAAATCTATTTGCATAACTGGTGTATGAGCGACTGCTATTAAATCTCCAAACGCTGATACATTAGAGCCACCAATTTGAATAGATGAAGGAAACTGTTGAAATGCCATAATAACCTTTTATAATATATTCCACTGGGTTCCATTAAAAACAATATCAATACTGCCATAGTTAGTATTAATTAAAAACGATGCTGATCCATCAATATTTTTACCGCTAGGCGTGACTGTGATATTGTTAGCTGCTGCCGATCCAACGTTATCTTTAATCCTGTGCATCTGGCCGGTTTGTGGTGATGCAAGCGGTACAATTGTTCTGGCTGATGAAGTATCTACTAGAATAACGTTGTCTTGAGGAATTGTAGTATACGGATATGCTCCAGGGGTTTTAACAGCCACCGCATTATTAGACATAACTGTCGGGAGTTGTGTTGTCGTTGTAATAGCACTTGCAGTACGGTAAAAACTTACTCCTGAGTATTTGACTGTTCCAGCTCCAACAATAGCATTAGCCGTTCCGCATTCTACGGATGAACTAATGAATCCAAGGCTGGCACCAGCACCCACAGATAGACAAAAAACAGCACTTACACCTACAGATATCATTGAATTGGTAATATAATCATTTCCACTTGTTCCATTTGCTGTGACTTGTCCCTCAATTCGTGATGTGCTAATTTCTAGGACAGATGTATCTGATGTTGTAATATTTCCAACAAAAATAGAATTCATCATAAACAGGGTCGTTGCTCCCGTTAATGTATTTGTTCCGCCAGATGCTAAAAAATCACACTTGGATATATTTACTCCGCCAGATGTTGCTGCAAAATGTGCAATTCCGCCTGTAGAAGTTGCTATACAATATCTACAGAAAAGAGCCCCAGCAACAGCCATCCCAGTCGCATTAGTCGAACTCAAGAAGCAATTTACCAGCCAAACAACAGGACTTCCAGCGGTTAGAGCTAAAAAATTATCTCCGTTTGTTTCTAATCTAATACCTGAAATACTTCTTGTTCCGGCTGTTGCACAAGTGATTTTACCTTTTATAGTGACGTTTGGAGTATATCCATCACATGGAAATGCAGTAAGATTTACATTGGCTGGTAAGGTAACGTTTTCAGTATACACACCTGTCGATCCAGGCATAATAAAAATCGTATCCCCTGAAGATGCAGCTGCTATAGCTGAAGCAATGGTTGTGTAATTACCACCTGCATTTGGTATACTATTGACAATGAGTTTGGCAACATGTAAATCAACAAGAGCAGGACCTATTGCTGAAATAGTTAGAGTACTTGTGCCTGGACTTCCAGCCACATCGATTGTTGTTCCATCTCCTACGACATTTACGTTAAATCCAGTTGGTGGAACGGGTCCTCCAGTATTCCCTGTAAGGGTTTCGATAGGACTTCCCGATCCGCCTCCCCCCTTACCGTTATTTCCTCCGCTCTGACTCATGTTATTCTCCCTTTGCGTATAAGGCTTCTAACCATAAATCTCCTGAAGTCGGAGCTGTGCTATAACGTACGTATAACTGCGTATTTATGCCTATAAGTAGGTTATCAATGGCTGTGAGAGGATTTCCATTCGCACAGACATCGTATAGCCGGAATCCATTAGCCGGAAGAAAGATGTTGTCATTAGTCCCGTCAAAACTGATGAAAAGATCTCCGTTTGTATTATTTGTAAGACAGAATGCTCTCCACAGATGACTAACAACACTTCCTAGGACGGTATAACTACCTGTGATAGCGGCAAAACCCTTAGTCTTTAAAATATCATATCTTGCAACAGCCATTTTAACTCCTAGTTTACAACTTCCCAAAAGATTGAAGAAACGTCTGTAGCTGCTAATGCAGTTGCATCAGTAGAAGACCAAGCGTTGATAACAAACGAAACTCCAGCTGTTAAAGTTCCAACAGCTAAAAGACCGAGAGGGTTTGCTCCTGTAGAACCAACACCTTGACGAGTCATACGAATCAAAGAACTTGCTCCAACAGCTGTTGTAGCTACTATTGCTGTTCCTCCAACAAGTGTTACGGTTCCAGCTGAATTTGCACCAGCCGTAGTAGTTGACGCTACAGATGAATAAACATCTTTATTTCCTGCTGTACCTTTAACGATATTACCGTTTGTGGCAGTGATATTTCCTAGTGTAGCAGTGATGCCGGTTCCTGCGGTTACTGTAGTACCTGCTGAAAAACTTGTGCCTGCCGCTAACGTTGTGGTTGTGGTCAGAGACCCCGGAGCTGTGATAGCCGCAGGTAAAGACCAAGTGATAGTTCCGGCAGTCCCGACTGTAGTGATTTGGTTAGCTGTCCCTAGAAGGCTGATGTTTGCACCAACAGGTGCTATTGCTCCTCCAGAACCACCTGTAAGAGTCGCGATATCTCCGACAACACCAGTTCCAAGTTCAATCCAAGAGACACCGGAAAACTGATAAGAGGCTAAATTCAGTTTATCTAGCCATAGCTGTCCCGGGAGAAAAGCTGTATCTGTTGAAATAGGTGCTCTATCTGCGATAGTTAAATCTGGAGGAGCAATTGCCCTCACTCCTGTATATTGACGTGGTGATCTTGCAATAGCCATAAACCCTCCATGGTTTTAAAATAATTACTTTACATTTAACACAAAGAGGATTTAGCAGTCTTTAAAAAAAGTCTTCGGATTCCGGTAAAGTCAGGAAATGGGTATAGTTAGGGAAAAGGAGGGTTTTATGTTTTATATAATTTGCTTATCACTTTACTTTTTCGGTTGTTTTTTTGAAGATTGATTTTCTTCGGTTGAAAGTTCTTTAATAAGTCTAGGAAGTTGCTTTGCAATTTCTTCCGCAGTTTGTGCCGTGCTTAATCTTTCTATTAATTGAACAGCTCTAGGATTAGATAGGACTTTTCTTTGAATAGCATTATAGCTAACCTTTCCAACTCCTGATACAGCTTTACCTAATCCCATTGATAAAATAACTGGCCAAGGCACATGTAAAGAATGGAGTATAGTTCCTACTAGTCCTGCATCTTTTATTTTGTCTACTGCGGAAGAAACTAATGATTGTGTTTCCTTACTGCTGTAAAGAGATATGTTTCTTTCAAAATTGTTAGCTGCCCTCTCTAATTGTTCAAAACGTTGCATAATATTAGGACCGCCAATCATTTCAGCAACTTGTCTAACATCATTATTCTTGAAGATATTACTAGCTTTAGAAAAATCAATCCTTCCTGAAGGATCTCTGATAGAGTTGAATATATCTTCAATAAACAGCCTTTCTGAGGCTTGGAGAATTTGCCTACCTTGAGGACTTCCGTTTAAAGTCTCCCGGACTAAATTATAACCTTTTGGAGTCTCCATTAAATCCAGGACTTTTTCAGGTCTTTTTCCTGTGTTTACTGAAGCAGCTGCATCCTTTAAAATCTCATTTCTTACAACAGCTCTTCCTCCTGAATTTGTAAGAGGATCTTTTACGTTAATGATTTCGTTAGCAGCATTTTGAGCATTAGGACTAAGTTCTGGAGATAGTTCTCTTATTGTTCTTGAATTAGAAGCACGAGATCCACTTTTTGTCACATCATCTACAACCATTCTTTCAGCAATATTCTGTACCTCAATATTAGGAATAGCTTGTTTCAGGTTTCTTAAATTCGATGGTTTTTTAGTTTTAGAAACAATGTTTTCAGGATTTTCAGTAAAGCGAACATCTCGCATATACCTTGTTCCCCACGTTTCTGCATTTCTAGCATGGAGGGTATTAGCTTCGTCAAATAAATTTGCTGCTTTAGGTTTCTTTCCTAAAACCTGATTTGTTTCTTCTCTTAAGGTGGCTATGATAGGTTTTAATCGATGTGATTGTTCTCTAAACTCACTTCCATAATTAACAGCTTGATTTCCTTTTTGAACCATGTCGACTAAATCATTAGCCGCTACTACAGTCGGAGTTTGTGAAGCCGGAACTTGAGTGGCAGGAGTAACTGGTTGTCCATTTGGACCAAGTAAAGTTGATGCTGGAGTTGTTGATGCAGGAGTTGTTGTTTCTAAATCTGCTATTAGATTGTCTAAAAAGGTTATAAGAGGATTCTGTTCTTTAGAAGGTGTTGTTGAGATAAGAGAATCTCGTAAAGCTTTTGCTTCTTCAATTGTTCTAGGGGCACTTCCTGTTACACCTTTTGCAGATTCTCTAGCAGAAGAATAAGCAGCTCTTTCAGCATTGATAACCTGTTCTTGAAAAAGATCATTCGCAGCCTGTTGAATAACTTGACCACCTTGTTCTGATGTAACTTCAAGAGGAGTGATAAGACTCAAAGATCCCTGCCTGTGCATATTTTCAGCTTGTCTCTGAAGCCCAGCAACGTTTGCGTTTGTGAGTTCAGTATAACGTTGAGGAGACAATGCACTGGCTTCTGTTTCAAACTGATTGATGGTAGCACGACTGAAGTCATCTATAACAGTCTGAAGAGCATTTCTATCTCCTTGAACGACATTTTTTACAGCAGTCTGTCCAACTTTTGTTTCAGCATTTCTAAATATAGAGGGAATAGCATTAGTAGCTTGTCTAGTACCTGATTTTATTAATGAACCTACGACTCCAGCCCCTGCTCCTGTTATTATATCTGTAGCTATGGCAGTCCCTTCACCCCAACCAAATTCTTCAAACTTACCTTCTTTTCCCCAAACTTCTCTGACAGTTTGACCTGCTTGACTACCTACTACTCCTGCAATTATTCCTGGGATACCTCCAAAAGCTCCTGCTGTTATTCCTGCCGCTCCAGCTCTAAATCTTCGAGATTCTTCATCTTTAGATTCAGGAAATTTGGATATAATCGATAATAAAGGATTTTCTTCTTCAAATGAAAGATTAGGAGCTTCTTCACCATATGCAAGTTTTTCAAATGGTTTAGACCATTCATTAACTCCATATTGAATCATCGCTGGTATGCCTAAAACTGCTTCAGCAAATCCGTATAGAATAGATTTATATTTACCGACTTTTTCTTTTTCTGGTTTAGGAGTTTCAGCCGGTTTTTCTTCCTCAGTAAATCCAAATTGAGAATAATCTGTTTGAGGAGTTTCCTCTTCTTCTTCTTCAGGTGTAAATCCAAATTCCTGATATAAATTATTGGACTGGGGTAAAGAGTTCATTCTTTTCCTTTGCAGCATTTATTTGATCTTGAGTCATATATCCGATTTTACCGTTAGGAGCCTTGACTTTGATCTTATCTGTCGGTTTTTTTTCACTTTCAAGAGCTTTTACACCTTCATTAAGTTCCTTACGAAATTCATCAATCATTGGTTTCATTCTTTGATTGACCTGGCTTTCAATATCCGGGACATATCCATTCTTAGAGATTTCATCTACAAGATCACCGTGCATGATTTTAAGTTTGGTCAATTTATCAATGAAATATAAAGATGCTTGGTTGGCCTCTTTTGACTTTCCAATAGCAGGGAGCATGGAATTAAGTAAGAGGAAAATTTCTCTTTCTGTCGGTTTACTTCCAAAGATACCCTTACTACCTTCAAGAAGTTTTTTGTTAGAGGCTTGTAAAGAAGCTTCATCAGGTGTAAGACCTACAAAAAGTTGTCCATATGGATCGTTTTTAATCAAAGCTTTAATGCCCGGTCCTTCAATTTCACCTTCTAAAGCTTTTCTAGCTGAATCCAACGTGAATTGTAACTCTTCAGCGTCTTCTCTTCCTTGAAGTGATTTTGTAACATAATCAGATACAGCCTTTTCCCTAAGTTTGGAATATTCCGTACCTGGTTTATTTTTAGCTTCTGCTTCTTCTTGTCTTCTTCTACTTTCAACAATGTCTTTAGTTCTTCCTGGTGCAATTCCAGCCTCGCCAAAAGCTACTTCAAGACCCTCAGCATTAGCTTGAGGATTTTTTTCTAAAACATCTTTTATTTTCTGAGATTCTTCTGGAGTTAAAGGTGTTCCACCCAAACCTCCAACAGCATTTGCTTCTTTCTTAGGCTGACTCATTTTGTAAGCCAATGCCGGATTATCATCATACGCTGCAAGAGCACCTTCTTCCAATCCTACTGCCTTTTCTATCTGACGAACTTGTCCAGCATTTGCAGCCTTCTTCTGTTCCGCAGCCTGTTGTGCTTGTGTAGTCTTTTGGAGTTGAGCGTTGAATTTAGCTGCTTCAGTCAAGGATTTAACAGCATTAACACGCTTAGTAGGAGAAATTCTTGGGTCTGCTATAACGTCCTGGAGCATATTTTGAAGATTATCACCATCATGTTGATGTCTTTTATAGATGCTTTCTAAGGCGTTATAATCATTTTCTTCGATCTGATTCTGACGATATTTATCTACGAAAGAACCCACTGTCTTTTCAAGAGTAGTCTCTTTTCTTGGGATAGGGCTTAGATCGATAACTTGTGCGGCTGGCATGTTTACTCCTTATGCTACAGGTGCTGCTGAAACGGATGGGGTTGCTGGTGAAGCGCTATTGCTTGCTTTACTGTTTTTGATATAGTCAGCCCAATAATCTGCTGCGACAGGACCGACTTTGCCTAAGATTGCATCGATGTCATTACCACCACCTTCTTGTGGTCTTTCATAAGCAAATGTCTGAGTGTTTAGAATACTATCAATGCCATGTATTTTGTTCTGGTTAGCTTGCTGTTGACCTTTGAAGATGTAATCTGATCTTTGAGCATCTAAACCCTCCTGAACATCTCTACCGGCTCTTCCAAGCGCTTCTCCGGTATATGAACTATTTCCAATATTGCCTTGTCGAAACTGTCCTGTAATGCCTGGAATAATGTTTTCTTGAAACTTTCTATAAGCCGGTCTTGATACATTCTGATCGAAGTTCGCATTCGCTCCAGCCGTGTCAAAGTTGAATAATCCGGCTAGAGGTCCTTTTCCGGATATTGCATCGTTGTATTGTTGGAACAGACGTTTCTGGTTTTTGTCTAGCGTGTCTCTTTTCTTAGCTTTCTTCTGTTTTTGTCCTCCTCCGAATAATCCGGCAAGTCCACCGACTATAGCTCCTCCTGCGGCTCCCCACGGACCGCCAATACTCATTCCAGCTGCTCCTCCGGATAAGGCTCCTGTAGCTCCTGATGCAAAGTTTACTGCCATATTTTCTCCTATGTAAATCCGTTTTACATCACATTGATTAAGTAATTATAGTCCATGTTACGATAACGTCTGTAGTTCTGCTTGTCATTATCCAGGCCGAATCTGTGTCTATGCGAACATAGATATCTCCGATTTCGAAATTCTTGTTAAACTGGCTGTTAGCCGGAGGATCCACATTCGGTTTCTGATCTCCGTCAGTCACATATTTTGAAACTTTAGTGTTAACACATAGAGCTGTTTCAGTATATGCCTGGGAAAGCTGTCTTGTAAGTTGTGGGTTTTCGCTCGTAAGAGATGATCCCCAGTTGTAGTTAGTAATCAAGGTTGGCATTAGATCATTCTCCCTACTGGTTGGAAGCCAGGCATTGTTGCCTGAACGTTTATGATAGCCCCAGCTTGTGTGTTTCTAAGTCTAAACTGAATGAATCTTCCTGTCTGATTAATATAAACCTTATACCATTTTTTTGAACCATCTTCAAACTTTAGATTCGTGCAATTGCCTTGATAAGGTTCAGGGCCATATGACTGGAGTTGAGACTTAGTAACATCATCATTGACAATGATATCTATATCCATCTTAGCCGGTTCAGAAACTGAAGCAAATCCTCCTGTGGTATAAACTCCAAAAGCAGTTGAATCTACTCTATTAAGTGAAAATGAATTTAGTGAGGTAACGGTAATAAAAGCATTTGTGCCATTAAGTTCAGTCGTTCCACCAATGCTGTAAAGATAAACCTGATCGCCGGTTGATAGATTATGATTTACAGTTGTCGTTATGAGACAAGGATCTGTATTGCTTACTCCCTTGATCAAAATGTTTCTAGTAAGATCAGTCCCTGTGGTATCGACATACATGTAAAGCCAGCCACATCGGACTTTCTTGTCCTGGTCAGCAAAAGGATTAAACTTCTTGAACAATGCTTCAAAAGGAATGACCCGGCTGGCTATTCCTCCTCCAGTGTAAGCATTAAATGCTGAAGTTGAAGGAATTGATGAACCAGCATTTAGTGTAAAGACGTTATTGTTTGTGATAGAAAGTATTGGGAATTGTTTTCCGTTAACCTCTACCATTCCTTCTACACCTGTTAGAAAGATGTAATCAACACCCATTTCTTGATCATCGGCATTCAAAGAATAATTATTCCAGTCTGTTGTCACTTCAATGATTCCAGGACTGATTACAGTAATGTTTCGGACTCTTACCGGATTGTCTTCTGATTCGGTTTGAGCTAATTGCCAGATTTCTCCATGATGCCCTCCTCCGATACTCATTGGTGCGCCTTTAGAATAAGAGAACTCTCTCCAGTTTCCGTAATCATTAGAAAGTTCATCCCAATTAGCATAAGACAAAAGATCATTCCAACTGATATTAAAAGCGTTTACATACGTTCCCATGCAGGATAAAGGCAATCTGTAGATTGAATAGTTGTCTTCGTCATAGTTGGTTGTAAGGATGCGTTTAGATTCTTCAGAACCTACGTCTTGATTTTGCGTTGGATATATAAGATAATGGTCCCTATCAGCATCAACAGAACCAGCAAAACACAAGTCAAAGTTCGCTCCATCAACTTCATTGAATGAAAAGTCAGGAATCGACAAATCCTGTCTTTCTACACGATAACCATCTGTCATAATAAGACCTCTAGGAGAAGCGGCAGATGTCCGGTTAAGATAAGTAATGGCCGCAAATGGAGCCTGGCTTCCCCTAGATTCATCGATTTTGTTCAGAACAAAAGGAGTGGTGTCATTGCCGGTGTATTTAAGCGTCCAGGTAGAACCCTCTGTAAAGATGATTAGATCGTCTCTATTAAACGCACAGCCCATGATCCAGGTATTGTCCGGGATATCGATGAAACCGGCTCCTGTGGCAGATGTGTCGAAATTATCGCAGTTTGCACCAGTACCCGACACTCGGATTCTCCTAGGAAACACTGTTCCGTCTTCATTAGTCCTTAACAAAATTAACCGATCTTTATAGTCTACCATTAAAAGACAGGTTAAAGTTGTGATGGTTGCGCTAGTAAAAGCATAATCTGTGACTGTTGTACCATCATATTGCTGAATCTTGTCTTTATTGTTAGCAAAAAGAAGACGGGGATTGTCAGTAGCGTCTGCGTAGTTTGTCCAAGTAAAAAATTGATGTGAGTTTCCGGTATATGCTGTAGCCGGACTAATATCGTCAAGAATGTTAAGGTTGGTGTTATACCGGTTAACATATTTGGTGCTTGCGACAATGAGTTCTCTTGTATTCAATGAGGTGTAAAAGCTGGCTACCATCATTACAGGATCATCGGGAATGAAGTCATATGTAACCGTTACTGCGAAACCAGAAGCGGCATTAAATTGAAATCCTGTTATGATGCCTGTAGTATAGTCTATGGTCCCGGCTGCTGCTGTTGGAAAAGTTCCTAAACCATCATCAGTATGGGATTCGACGGTATCTGAAACTGTGACAGTTCCTCTTCTTACAGGAGGGTTTGCTAGGGTAATAGGAGTTAAGACAGCTCCTGTATTATTTTGTCCTGTAGCTTCATCTGTGATTCTGTGAACGATTCTAGATTCGGTATAAGGTTGTCCTCCTTCTAAACCATCAGCGAAGTAAGTGTAACCTTCCCTTTTAGACAAAGTACCACGATAGACATAGCCGTCAAACAACTCTTGTTGACTATCCTCTTGAGATAGCCAAGGCTGTAGACGTCTGTCTAATCCGGTAGCATAATTGGCTATGAGGAAAGGAGTGTACACTATGGAATCCTGTTAATGATTAAAGAATAAATAAATGTAGCAGCACCAGAGTTTGGATTATTTATCTGTAGATCATCTCCGCTATAAGAAAACGAAGGTTCATTAGATATGTTAGAGTGAATAATTCTAGCTGCAACATTGTTTCCACGTCTAATTATGCTGAAATAATTCCAAGCTAGAACTGCTGTATTTAACGTTCCAATAACAGTACCTGCATATTTGAATCCTGGATCTGCATAAATCGTTGCAGAAGAAGTTTTAGGTACTGTAATGGTTCCAGTTACACTAATAGGCCATAATTCATCAGGAGGTGTAAGTTGGACAGTCGTCAACCCGTTAAAGAAGTACAGTTGTGCTCGACTAAGAGAATCGAGGTTAGTATATAAAATTGAGTTTGTACCATTAGGAAGAACAACAGGAACAGTAGGAACAGTAATCATGGTCACTTGTCTATGACATCCATCAGTTCCGGGTAAATTAGGTCCTGCATAGGCTGTGTCATTAAAAACGTGATCATTGTTAAAAAGAGCCTTGAGACGAGCCATATTCGTATTATTCTGAGGAGGAAAAAGTCCCGGAGATTGCGAAGCATTTGGAACATTTGGATTAAAAGTCATATTAAAACTCCGGTGCTGGTCGTTGATTTTGATATTGGCAATTAGTTCGTCCGTAGACTAATGCCCTGTAACGTTGATAAGCCGGGAAGATTTCTCTCCATTTATCCATTTCACCATAGTCAGAGAAGATGTCTAAAGCAGCTCCATAGCAGATGTATCTATAGAGGTAGTCTTGGTTTAGAACATCGTTAGTAATCTGGATTTCCACCTGGTAAGCTTCCATTTTTATGAGGTAATTCTTATCTGGAGGACCACGAAAAGTAAGCTCGTTATTATAGTAGAGAACGTAAGTGGGTCTCTGAGGAGTATATGTCTGTGTTTCAGGCCAGATTTGGTAAAACTCTTGTGGACTTTGATACCAGAAGACAAAGAATCCATCTGCGTAACAAGGGGGTTCGATTGTCGAAGCCCCCTGATTACCATTAACAAGGATGATATTCTGTAAATTAACAGGATATGGATTAGGGTCAGTCGGACCGAAAGAAAACTCATACCAAGTTTTATTCTTGAAGATTCGAATATCCTGTGTTGACTGGAGCTGAATGAAGTCCTGCAAAAACTGAAGCATAATTTCATCAGTAAATTGAGGATCAGTCTTATCCACTCGTCCAGTGATATTCCTTAATATGGTGATTAAATCCTGTCCAGACTTTGCCATTTTTTACCTAAACCAATTCCATTAATTGACATGAGAAACGGTTACGTTCCCCGATTTGTTTAGTTTCCGATTTAACTTCACCACCATTCTCTACTTTAACTTCGGCGAAGATAGGAACTGCTAATCTATTTAGAAAGCGTACAACAGGCATTGGAAGTTCGTATGTTCCTCCAGGTTTAAGTTGTCCTTTCCAGTCGATATCTTTGTTTCTAACGTGAACCTTAAGGACGTTTTCCGGTTGATCAAATCGTTGAAATTTAACGCTAATCTTCTTATGAAATGATTCATCCGGGACTCTAACGTGAACTGGTGGATCACATTTAGGATTATGTTTTTTAGCTTCTCTGAAGGCTTTTCGTGCATGTAGATTCCATGTATGAAAATCTTCTAATGTTTTGATTTCAAAAGTATCAAAATCAAATGGCTTCTGCATTTCAGCTTGTTCAGCTTTAGTTTCCATTTTCTTGCTCATTTTTCCTCTTTAATAAGAGGGTAGAGACGTTTTGTCCCTACCCTATGGTTTACACTACATCGCCACGATTTACATAATCATTGAACTGAGTTGCTTGGAAGTAGATAACATCGTTATCAGATCCCATAATTGCAGAACCCAATGTCAAGATTGCTGTAGGTGGATAATCGATGATCGCTCTGTGCTGCACAGCAGGACTTACAGGTTCAGCAGGATTGCCTAAAAGAGGCGCAATCTTAGTAACCTGTCCGCTAGATGTATAAGTACCAACCTGTACGATAGGAAGGCCAAAGACATCATATAGCGCAAAAGTTGTTGGACTAGCAACACGAACAACATAAGTGTTGTTGTTAAGTTCAGGAGCTACAGTACCGATGATTTTAGTCAAAACAACACGGTCATTATCAGAAAGAGAATGATTCGTAGTTGTTGTAACAACTCCAGCTGCAATTCCAGAGATAACTAGATGTAGATTATAGACACCACCAGCTGTGGAAGCATCTGTAATTCCATTAGTTGTCTCAAGTGTTGAAGTCAGAGTAGTAGTACCACGTCTTACAATCAGAGCATCTCCAGCAGGAAAGTCTCTAAACCAGACTCCTGAAAGATTGGTATCGTTAGTTGCATACTTAGTATAGTTCCACCATTCAAACTTATCTGGAAAGAATGGTAGTGTTAAGTTATATGCGACACCTGCTGATTGCAGATATCCACCATATGTATTAGTTACGGAACTCAGCTCTCTCAATCCAGTAAATCGATTAGCTGTTGTTCCAATTGGTGCTGTCATAATAATCTCCTTGTTTAACCTTTAGTACTTCTAAGAGCAATACACCAGCTATCGTCGAGGATAACTGAGCCTAGACGGCCCTTCCAACCCATAGTCTGTCTTTGGTTCAACGGATCTTGTCCTGCTCCAAGAGGCTTTATGATCATTTCCATCGATTGATCATCGATAGTGATACGACCGTAAGCGTTAGCTGCAAACAAGAAGTTGTAGTAAATAGCTGGAGAAACGGTAACGTCTTTGTAAGCTTCTGAGGTCTTAACAAGGCGAACTTCATCACAAGCTCCAAACTCGGCTTCAAGCACAGATTGCTGTCTAGGATAGTCAGCAGTAGGGTTGAAGTTAGAAAGGTTCTTGAAATCGCTACGTAGATCAGTAGAAATAATCATCCAATAGGCTGCCCAAACTGGCGCAGTTCCAAAGGCGTTTGTTCCTTCCTGATTTGGTGACATTTTCTTACCGTTGTTACCTTCTAGGTAATCCACAGCAAGTTCTAGGTCAGTTGTAGTTACTTCTGTAATCGCATTTCCATTGACTCCATTTAGGCAGTCGATCTGCGCTGCTGTAGCTGCAAGCATGTTTCTGACGATTTTATCGTAAGTGGACGCCATGTTCTGCGCGAGCATGTCTGCGACCTCATTGGCCGTTTGATCCTGTACTGTGATAATGACATCGTCGGATAGTTCTACGACCTTTCCATACTGTTGTACAACAGCTGTAATGTCGAATTTAGTAACCTGCTCAGCGCTCGGGGTAACTCCTTCGACTAACGGAGTAAGGGCATCGGCCAAATTATCAAAACGACGAAAGATAGCCGTTTTAGAGTTCTTCTGAGGGATTCTTCGTTCTTGGGCAAAATAGCCGTGAACGTAGTAAGGCTGATGACGATCCAGCAAAATGTTGTCAAAGAACAAGTTGACTTCTGGGTCCACTTGTACTGTGGTAGTTGTTCCTGTGGTCATTTTTATCTCCTATTCAAAAAATGATTTGATAATAGAAGCAAAAAAAATTGCCTCTATGTCTCTCCCCTTAGAACCTTCTCCCGATATTCTCTAAACTCTTTTTTACCTTGAATGCTTTTGAGATATTCCATCCCTTCAGGTCTTGCAGATTTACCGACATCAATCGGTGATCTGGGTTTCTGAGCGTTCTGGACTATCCTTTGACCATCATTGTTGTTGGACTGACGCACAACAGGTTTTTCTCCTGTTAGGTGCATGTAATCGCTAACAATCTCAAATGCTCTTGCATAACGGTTTGGAGCTGAATCAACGGAAGCGGCTAGCCAAGGTTTTTTTTCTAAAATTGTTTTCAAATGCTTGTTAATCTGTTGAACAGCCTCTGGATTACTCTCTTGGTAAATAGACTCCATAATATCTCGTTTAGTCTGTGCGTTCCATTCTTGAAGATGATGTTTCTCAACGAGAGCGTTGGGATCTTCTTCTTCTTGAGTTGGCTGCTCTTTATTACGCATCAGCTCTTCATAAACTTGATTTCTAGCTTCTAAATCCTGTCTCTTACGGCGTTCAGCTTGCAATGCTGCAAGAGGAACCATCGTTTGATCTTGTTTTTCTTCCTGAGACTCGACAGGGGCCTGCTCGGAGACAGCTGGCTGAATGTCTTGTTCTAGTTCTGTATTTTCCATTAAAACTCCCGTTATTATGCCAATACTTCGGCATCAAGATTGTTTGCACCGGTAGCGCCGGAGACGCATAGAGTCTTGCCAATTGTCGGTAAACTCAGTTTGTCATTAGGGTGCATCACCCATAACAAATTCCGAGTACCTTCTAAATTATTCACCTCGTATAAATACGATTCCTTCGTAATGTCTGGCTGCACATCCAAAGCCTTTAATATTGGCGTGATGGTTGTTCTTCCATATTTACGTTTAATTTTAGCCTTCCCAAGAATCCAATATTTTTCTTTATGTGAATTCTCCCTCAGGATCTTTTCCATGAGTGTTTCATGACGATCCGTCAGTCGCTTTCTTTGTTCAAGATGGACTTCACCCATCGTTGGTAAAGAAGGGTTGGGTGCTTTTAGCATGCTTGTCCTCGAAGATTTTCTTTCTTCAGTTGCTGATCTTTGTTACTCATAGCCTTCATTCTATCGGCATTTCCGTAACCAGCTCCAAGCTGCGAACCTTTTTGAGGTACAGACATAGGATTACTTGGATGACCAAACATTCCCTTAGCAGCACGTCCTGCGCTTCCAGAAGGAGGTTTGTAACCTGCTGCTTCTTGACCACCATAGGTGCTCATGTTATTCATCATCTTTGTAGACGAAGCAATTCCGCTCATTTTAGCCATTTTAAACTCCTGTTAGGGGTTGGCTTGTTATTGTATTTGTGATAACATCACATACATGAAATGTATTAGATGCGATCAAACTATTCCCGGCTATGACAAGAGGCAGAAATATTGCAGTAAAGACTGCTATAGAAAAGCTGTTACCAAAACCAGAAAACCTAAATCCTGCAAACAGTGTCTGAATGATTTTGAGATAACTTCTAAAAATTTCAGGAATGTTTTTTGCAGTGAACGATGTTTTCATAATTTCAACACAAGAGACAAAATTAAAATGACTTGTGATGAATGTATGAGGGATTTTTTTGTGCGTCCATGTGAAATACATCGAAAGCATTGTTCTAAAAAATGTAAGTATGAAAAAGTTAAGCGTTTTAATCATTTTGTTATCAACAAACCAAAATGGGATAAAAATCCTAGATTTATATCCGGTATAACCTGTTATCGAGAGATTGCTTTTGAAAAACTTCCTCATTGTTGTAATCGATGCAAGAAAACTGACTGTAAGTTTGAAGTACATCATATAGATGGAAACAGGCAAAATAATTCCATAGAAAATCTTGAAATCCTGTGCTTGTCCTGTCATAGAATTCATCATAAATCTAAACCCTCTGTGCATCCTTAGTTAATTGTCTTTCAAATTTAGCTTCTTGAGCCATGCTAATATCTGAAGCTAGTTTCATAACATCAAGCAATCTCTTTCTATCCATATCTTGAATTTCCTTGACTGTTTTGGCATTATCTAGAAGGGCTTTTGCATGATTTTGCTCGGCCTCACTAGATCTTTCCCTTGCTAATCCAATATCACTTAGTACTCTTGCACGTCTTTCTTCTGCTAAAGCTGTGTTTTGATCAATCTGTGACATCTCAAGCATTTTCTGCATATGTTCAGCTTCAGCCATTTTCTGCTGTTGCTCTTGTGCCTGTTCTTGTGCTTGAGCCATTTTTTCTATCATTTCCGTCTTACCTTGTAGAGGAGCAGCTTCCATGATGTCTTCCCAAGGAATAGGTGCTCCAAGAGAGACAAGTTGTAGGAGTTGGTAGTAGTAAGCTTCTCTTTGTGTTGCTGTTTTTACTGCTTGTTTGATAGCGCAGTCATAATCACCGAATTGTCCGGAGAAGAACTCTTCAGTCGGCTCTTTTCCAGTAATGCGTTGAATTTTTCCCGGTTGGTAATTTTTCTGGATACACTCAAGGACAAGCATTCCAACGTATTTTTTGGTTTGTTCAAGATTGTCAAATATCCCCCTGTTACCTTTAAGTCCATTGGAGGATCTAACTTCAGCAAGTTTTCCTGAAACCTGAGAGTCCCCTGTGGAGGATAAACCGAGTAACTCGTCGGAAGCTCCTGGGATCTCCATGATGTTTTTGTCGATGATGTCTTGATATTGAAGATAGCCTGGTGGAATATTTGGAGGGGAGATTTCTCTAACATCTGCATTTACATCATATCCATCGTTAACGACAATTTGCCTTCCCTGTCCTGCTTGCATAAGCATGGTTGGATCAAGGACGGAGCCGTTTTTGGTGATCCATCCTGTGTTGATAATAGACTCCATAAGATCGATGATTTGGCTATGTCGTCTATTGTATTGTCGTTGAGCGTCTCGGATAGAGCGCACAAGTCCTTGTATTTTAAGCTCATATGTATCAATCAGGGGTTCATGATAAAGGAGGACAGGCATGAAAGGAAAGTTGTCCAAGCCTGTAGGATCGGGTCCGGTGTAGAGAAGCTTTCCTCCGACGATGATATTAAGTTCTACGGTGCGTTTGTGAGTGGTGATGAGTTTGACTTGAGGAGTCATCTTCAGTGTTTCTTTGAGTTCTTTCTCTTCAGCTCTTGTACCGTACCACTCCTCAGAAACACCTGTATCTTCATCTACGAGATACTTCTGAGGTACAATGATTCGTTTCCAGTATTGGTCATAGGTACAGAGGTTTTTAGCGATGTAGGTGCTATTGTATTGTCTGTAAATCCCAAGATATTGATATTTGTTATCTCTGATACCTGTAGGAATCATGTCGATTTCTTCAGGATCTACCCAAGGAAGCATGGATTTGATTTGTTCTTTCGAGAGAAGATCTCTTGTAGAGGCTTGATCGCAGTCCGATAGATCTCTTTTAGTAAAGTAAGGATCGAGCATGAGAGCATTAAACGGTTTCCAATAGAATTTGATATCTCCGTTAACTTTGTCTTTACTATAGTCCATGTAAATGCCGACGATAGCCAAGCCGGTTTTAAGCGCATGCTCAAAAGCTTCTGAGAAGATGTAGTCTGCGTTGCCCTTGTCATAGACGTAATACATAACGTTGCTGAATAGATCCGCCGTAATCTCATCACTTCCTTCCACTGGGGCAGTGACTGTTTGCGTACGATTCTCACGTTCATATCCAGAATACAGATTGACGACTCGGCGAATTTTGTTGAGCTCCAGTACCATTCTATTCTGTCTTTCAAGTTTGGTTCTTTCAAGGTTAGTCCAGTTGTCTCCTGCATATGCTCTCAAATCCCGGTAGGCCTGTGCGTAAAATACTCCCCAAGTGCGATAAGCATCATAAAAGAATTGTTGCCATTGGAATACCTTGTTATTGTGATCTAAGGTGAAGTTAGAAGTTCCATCATTTTGAAAAGCGTACATTAATGCCCTTTAAATATATTAACGGCTAGAGGGTCAAAGTTTTTTTGATGTTCACCACACCACCAGTCATCTTCTACGACAGGGAATCCGGAGTTTGTTCCATCGATTCGTCTAGGAGGAAATCTTCTACAAACCCCGAAAGTCCTTTCGTATGAGACATCATCGATTTCGTATTCGCTAGTGTCGTAGAAACGGCAGTTATTACACTGTTTTATATCCATTCCTTCCTCATACGTTTCCATTCTTCAGCAGACATTCCAGAGCCTCCTGTGAGTCGTTGCAACGCTTCTGCGCCGTAGATCATGGCTTTAGTTCCGTGTGATGCCCAATCATGGTAAGAGCGCTCTCTGAAGCATCCTAGTTTTTCGTTCCACTCTTTCCTGAAGTTCTCTAACGCTTTCAATCCTTTTTCGCATTTGACGTAGTCGAAGAAGAATCTTGGGAGGGAGTTTCTGAGACATTCGATTCCGAAGATTTCGTTAAGTTGTCTTGGTACGATGTCAACTTTGAGTCCAAGATCTCTTGCGATGTCGGCGAAGGATTTTCCTGATCCTTTTTCTCTTGCTGCTGCGTCATGGGGTAGAAAATGCTTTTCGTATATGTAAGGCTTGCTTTTAAGCCATTTGACATAGTGAGCCAGAGCTTCATCGGAATTTTCATAGTAATCGATGCAATGAACCTCTTTACCAACGACTTGCCATACCCAAATTGCACATGAATCGCCAATACCAATATCCCAGCTTGTATAAGTTTTAGCGTTGTCGTCATAAGGTAGATGACAAATTCTTTTTTCTTGTCTAGCCAGGGAGATTTGTTTAGCAAAATAGAAACCCTCGTTAGCTGACTCGAAAGCTTCTTCAGGCGTTGAGGGATACTCCCTCTTCATGTATTCGCCCTGTGTTTGCATCTTTTTTACATACCAAGCTTTCTGATCAGGAGTTAAAATAATTTGTTTACTTTCTAATTCATCAAAATACTTCTCCATGTCTTTACTTATCAAGACATTTTTTGAATTAATGACATAATCAGGATGTTGCCACCAAGGGAAGAACCAGAGTTTCCAATCTAGTTTTCCTAAAGTCGTACCTGAGTCCTGTAGAGCTTGAGCTTCTTTGCATAGGTTATAGAAATGACCCTCACGTCCTCTAGCAGTAGACTCAATACAGACGAATTGCCCGGCTTGGACGGCATTGAGAGCACCCGATACGATTTCATTAGCTTTGGATGGGTTTTCCTGGCAGATTTTGGCAAATTCAGTGATATGTAGTAGTTGCAGAGTACCTCCTCGAAGAGACGTCGCAACCCTAAAGACCGACCCATTGGCAAAGCGCATCTCGTGAACGTTGTCGCGATGCGCCGGACAAAAGTCTCTGACAAATTGTGGTAGGTTGTCGTAGGCAAATTTGACCTTATCGATGAAGATTTCTCTAGCTATTGGTTTACTATCTGCGACGATCGCAGCAGAAACGTTGTGATTGAACAAACAGGTATCCAGGAACATGATGGCGTGATATGTAGTTACGCCGAGTTGTCGTGCCTTGAGGACGATGTTTAGATAATGAGGAGTTCTGAGAGTAAGTTGCGCCCAGTTCGGTTCAAAATTCGTGACTATTCCTTCTTTGTCTTTAATTTTGTAAAGATTTCTAAGTCGCCATTCCTGATCTCCCAGCAATGCTAAAACCGATGTTTGATCTGTCATCATTTTGTAAATTCCTAATACGTAATCTTTTTTTTAACATTTAAAGAAAAAACTTTACACATAAATCTGTTGATGGCTAAAGAAAGATTTGCTAACCTCATTAAAAACAAGGAGATTACCATGAAGATTGCAGTGGAAAGGGTAATAGATGAAGAAGAGCGATTAGTATTTACGATTACGGTGACAGAGCCTCATGATGCTTCTCTGGAAGAAGACGAATTTAAGATTATGCAGATGGCGGAGAATAACAAGTTATTGTTGGCCCAGTATGACACTCCTAATCGCAAGACAAAAGCGCGAGCGTATGAGTTATTGAATTTCTTTCAGGAGGAAGTGTTTAAAGAGGTATTGAGAAGGCTGAGGTTTTCGATAGACGAGACATTAAGACCCAAGTTCATGCCGATCCTTCAGGAGATATACAACTGGATATACGATCGGCAGGCTGACAGGTTAAAGGACTGGATGGAGAAGTACGATCCTCAGCGTTCTAGGTATTACTTTGACAATGACAAAGAGATGAATCCATCTGAAGATCAGGAAAGCGAGCATGATGAAGAAGATGAAGAAGATGATAATTGACTGCATAAGTGATCTGCATGGTGAGCAGCCGAGGTTAACAGGAGGAGACTTGTTGATTATAGCCGGTGATTTGACAACGGATGATTCTATTAAAGCTTGGATGAATTTCTTTCCCTGGTTAAAGAGGCAGGATTACAAGAAGAAGGTGATAATCGGTGGTAATCACGATAATTTTCTAACATCCTGTGCTGTTACTGAGGATATTCGGAACATGAAGATGGAGATACATGACAATGATTTTGAGTATCTCTGTGATTCTGGTTGTGAGTATGAGGGGATGAAGATATGGGGATCACCGTGGCAGTTGAAGTTCAGGGGTCAGAATCCGCATGCGATGGCATTTTCAGTAGATGATGAAGATCAGCTTAGTGAATACTGGGAGAAGATCCCGGAGGGTACGGATATTGTTATTACGCATAGTCCTCCATTCAGTATTCTTGATACGACAGAGGTATATCGCAAGAAGTTCCGAGTAGGTTCTCCCACTTTGCTTAGCCGGGTGAAGGTTATTAAGCCGAAGCTTCATGTTTTCGGGCACATACACGGCTGTGGTGGAAGTAAGTTTGAGTTAGACGGTACTACGTATGTAAATGCAGCTGTGATGAATGATATATACATGCCAGTGCATAAACCTGTGAGGATAGAGTTATGAATGATGATGAATTTAAGAAAGAGTGTACGGAGTTATTCCATAAGATATCGAATTGTTTGATGGAGCATCCGGATGCGTATGTATGGTCTGTGACTCTATGTTTAGCGTTAAGTCGAGTGATTAATCAGCAGACGGAAAAGCAAGCGTGTTTAGCCCAGGTTATGGAGGCGATACGGTCCCAGGTGGAGGGAAGTGAGACGGATTAACTTCTAAGAAGGTCCCGGTTTCTGTGAATTGTCCTCCAGAGACATAAGGAGTAAAGTTACTACCATCAATATATTGAGTATTACGGTCAGCCAAGACAAAGGTGTTGGTGGTAGCATTTTGAACATAGTAGAGGTTGTTACTAAGCTGTTCCATGCCAGTAGCGACAGCAAAAGGTATAGCATAGAATTTTGTTGCTCTGATTGCTTGTCCATTGTTGAGTCCGTGTGCAGTTTTAGTTACGACTATAGGAAAAGTGTTAGTGATTCCTTCTGGTGTAAACTGTCTAGTGGTTATGTGGCTGAGTGATGAGTCTGGGTTATTTGGGTAAGCGCTAGCAGGCTGAGTGTCTATGAATTGGTAGAGAGGGCTGAGGGGATTTTGTGGATTTGGACCGGACATGTGTGTTCCTCTTTACATAAATTCTCTTTATATTTAAAGATAGTGTTTTAAACAAGGAGATTTATATGGTTAAGTCAAGTGCAGAGAGTAAGTTTGTAACAGGTTCTAAGCAGACCCATGCACCTAAGCCGAAGAGTCTAACACCTAAGACCAACTCTACCAAGTCAGGTGATAAGAAGCGTGCAGGAATTGGTGGCAAGTCGGTAAAGTATTAGTTCCTGGCAGGACTTGAACCTGCATGATCTGGATTTGCAATCCAGCGCCTAGCCTATTCGACGCACAGGAACGTGATTTTTAAAAAAACGGAAGGTCTAGGTCCTCAGTTATTCCCTGACTGGGAGGACTCCGCGGTACACTTTCGTGTTTCGCAAATGCTCATCAGCCGCAATAAAAGTCAGGCCAGATGTCTCTATGTCAACCTTCCTGAGAGACCCACGGTTCTTGATGTTGTTCTAGCTCCATACAGGAATTGAACCTGTGACCCCCTGTGTGTAAAACAGGTGCTCTACCCCTGAGCTAACGGAGCGATGAGGAAGAGGAGAGACTCACACTCTCTTATGTCTGGTATTCTTGTGTTATTCCCAGTCCGTCCTGCTGTCCAGGCGTCTCGATTCTTTGACCTCTCTTCCGTGTTTATTCATCTCCATTGAGTATAGCGTAGATATCCCAGAGTTTATCTTTATACCAGCCCAGTTTGCATCTGATGTCATAGAGTTTATCTGACTCTACCTCATGTTCTGAGTCCCAGTAGGGGTTATGCTTACTAGTGTCTTCGAATTTATCTTCAGCATCATCTAGTAGATCGGATAGTTTCTGTTTAGCCATGCCGATGGAGATGATAGTTTTTATTGTTTCACGGCTGAATGAATCGTTAGAGACGATATTATCTCTGATGATTTTCCCTATGTCTTCAGCATGATCCATTAGCCGGCTCTTGTTGAACTGGTTCTGGTAAATCCACTTCCGGCGTTTCCGCTGGTGCATGAGTAGAGAGGAGGACATGTTTCTTATCATCCGTGACCATGCCGATAATTTCTATGAATTGCAGACTAGGGATGAGTTGTTTCAGTAGAGGCATAGACATATCATCTAGAACAGGTAGAAATTGTTTCATACTCCCTCCTTCTTCATTTTAGTTTTGAGGTGGGCGATTTTATCTTCCAGGTCGCATCTTTCTTTTCTGTATGTCAGGTATCCTTCCATGTGGTGAGACATGCTATGTTCTTTTTCATCCATGTTTTCCTGTGCTTTTTCCAGCTTCTCTTCATAGCATTTCAGTAGCTCTACCAGATGTTTATCATCTCCATCCTGTTTAAATCCTCTTAAGAATGTTCTCATTGCTTCTTCCATTGCTCTGCTCCTTATCATGTTAAAGTTATATTGTACTGCAAAGCTTTTTTTATACCCCAGGTACATATTTTATGTAAAGCGGTACTTAGCTAATACCTATGTCTAATTTTTACCGAGAAGTTTTTTTGAAAAATGATTGCTTAAGCTTTTCCTTATCCGGTAAAGATGTTACCACAAGTTATGTTCAGGATTTTTTTTGAAAAGTGAAGTGAATGTGATTGCTTATGCTTGTAATGTCCGGACCAGGATATGTTAGGGAATTTTTTTGAAAAGTGAGCTAAGTATTTCCGAGGTGGAGAGGTAATGATTTGACCAGGATATTACCTGAAGTTTTTTTCGAAAAGTGACTTGTTTGTGCTTGAGGTCTAGGATAAAGATATTAAAGTAACCGGTACTAGTTAAGGTCATCACCCCTCTTGTTATCCTGAGGTTTGTATTATGTTAGGGGTGTCTTGGTGTTTGTTGACAGACCATTCGGTTGGCTAGTGTTATGTAGGTGATGATTAGGCTTGTAGTAGTACTGTGAGGGCTATTTGTCTAGCTCGGCAGGGTTCTTGCTCTTGTTGATGATGAAGTCAAAGGCTGCTTTAGCTATGTCCTGAGCCATGTTCTGGTTGTCTGATTGATCCCAACCCCTATGCTTGCCTTGCGTTTTGAGTACAAACAATTGCAAGCATGTATCATTAGAATCAACGGCTCTTTGAAAGACACTCTCTTCAAGATCATCAATCTGCCTCTCACGTTGATCAATCAGTATCTGCTTAAGGTCAGGGTGTCTATCAATGAACTGTCTTAGTGACCCTCTGCTTGATCCTATGCTCTCTGCTGCTCTTGATAGGTTGCCTGCATACTTGATGATTTGAGCTTCAACCATGTTTTTATCTAATGGAATACCTGCGTGAGGTTTTTTGGCTACTTCAGCGATTTTGTTACCTTTTTTTACTGAGGGGAAGCCAGCCATATTGCTATCTCTGTGAGTGTGTTGTAAGTGTTTAAGTAACAAGGTCTATCGCCTCTGCTCGGCGTAGTAGCGGTCGGTGACACTAATGGTATGCCCAATTATTAACAGTAGGGGCAAAAACCTGTCAAGAGAAATCTTTAATTCTCCTCTGTAAAATATCTTTCAGTAACCTATTACAATACACGATAAATCATGAAAAAACACCCTCATCACACATATCTTCCTATCTATCACTTGACGTAATATCATGTGATATGCTATAGTATGTTGTATCAATGCGAGTACAGTGATTAACACCTACGCCAGCATTAGCGGTAGTTTGCTAAATCGCGGAAAGCGGAGAGAGACACATAAACCTTAACAATGAGAGACAAGTAGCACAATGAAAATATACCTAAACAAAGATGAAACCTTTGACACGGAATCAGTGAAAGCCTTTTTAGATGATGAACTACTATACAACGTCAATCTTAACGGTGCTCAATACGAAATAATACTCGATGATCACACTTGGATAGAAAGCGACAGTGTAGATGAAAATACCCTTACGAAACTATTGCATCGTATTAACACAATCACAAATGAGGTGACACAATGATCGAATACCTACAACAACGCAAGGCCCTACTAGAAGCGGACCTGAAAGAAACAATTTTTCAGTCAATATGTGGAGCGTATTTACAGGGCCAACTATATGAGATTGAGTGCGCAATACACGAATATCAAGAAACACATAAGTGGGGGAAGGTAGAAGAATGAGAACAGAATATCAAAAATGCTTTGAATATGGTGTGAGAGCGGACGGAGCAAACTATTGTTACGTATCAGGTGACAAATACCCGGAATTATCTGAATTGATTCGAATCATTCATGAAGACTTGGGTTGTTCTATTCCTAATGACTGGATTTACAACCAAATTTTTGAAGCTTTCGGGCTACTCGATGAATTTGATATCGACGATTTACAATTAGAGCCTGATATTTACTACATGGATTTATACAAATGGTTCGGCGAGAGCTTTGCCCACCATTTAGTCAATGAGGCAATAGCCGAATTAGGGCCGTTAGACTGTATCTACGCTTATATCTCACATGCTCAATTGATTGCTATGGATTCGATTTGTCGACATGTTAACGATTTTATGCTAGAGGAGATTGAAGAATGAAAAGTAGAACAATAGCTTTCGTAAGAAAAGACTTAATAGATGAAGAAGATTATCCACCATCTTCAATTTGCGTAACAAGAGAGGAGTGGGAAGGATTATATTTCTACTGCATGCAACTGGACCGTGAAGATGATTTGCCTTTTCAAGAAACAGATCATCCCGAAGGTTTTAATATGATCCTATTGCATCCAGAAACACACCAATTATTTTGGGTATATTCAATAGATTTTGAATTTATGGAGGTAAACGAAGATGAGCCAGCATGAAAAAAGGAGGGAACCGCTCCCCCCCCACATGAAGAAACTCCCTGATCATAGCCTAGCAATCATTGGATTGCAAGCCTTGCGTGATATTGCTTGGCAGAGCGCCATTAAATACCGTTTTGATCCTGTACTCAGCCGAGCACATAACGAATACCTAACATTAATCAAAGTAATACTGGAGGAATGCCAATGCAACAATTAAGCTTTTTTACACCCGAACAATACGACAAGATCAAACCGTTTATCGAATTTGTAGACACTTGCAACATCAGTCAGGCGACAACTTTGATAAACTACATACTGTATAGTCATACGGCCTATGCCTTTAATCCGACTGACAAACTGTTGCTTGAAGTCGAGTTGGCTTGCGTAAACGGAGAATGTATTCAATTTAACTTAGAGGAGTATGAGAGATGAATAAAAATGATTTGTGGGATGATTTTGTCGCATTAGCTACTAAATATTCGGAAGATATGGAACCAGTCCAGTTTGTCGGGTGGATGGCGATATATACAACGCTACTGGCTATGGATTTTGCGCCAGATGAAGAAAGCGCATTAGACGTTATCAATGAAAATATTAAAATAGGCATACAAATTTATAAGGACAATAAAAAATGAAATACTATGACGACATGAATATATTTGATATTGCGAGTGTGCTACACAATCTATGCTTCGATGAAAATAAATGTTTTATTGTAATGATCAATGGAGAGCCTTTTAATCTATTTGAAGTAGAAGTTGATAATGATAATGGTGAAATTTTAGTTAATGTGCATTCTGAACGAATAAAAATAAAGGAGTTAGAGAAAAATGTTGAGTTCAACATGCAAAGAAAAGTTAAGGAAAAATTGGAGCCATGCCTCAGCGATGGAGTGTAACGCAGAAGTGAGGGTCTTTGACCCTCTCTCCCCGTGGGAGTGTTATATTTTAGCTCTCAATCCCGATGATGATGATGAAATAGCATGTATTATCAGGGGATTTGGGGTTGAAGTGACGACATGGAGTTTAAAGAAAATGGAGTTACTGTTTAACACACACGGCGAAGCTCCACAAGTGGATGAAGAATATAGGCCGAGACAGGCAAGAGAAGTTTTTAAACAGTTAACAAGAAGGTATTAGATGAATGGACAGGAAATTAAGGCTCTCAGGACTGCATTAGGCTTGAGCCAGCAAGCTTTCTCCGAAAAAATGAGTGTAACCACATTGACGGTCGGAAGGTGGGAGAATCACGAGGTAAAGCCGTCTAAGCTGGCCCTAATGAAATTGCAGGAAATACAGGAGGAATATGAGCGAAATAACGTTTGTAAGCCCGAGTAATTTAAGCACACTTGAACAATACGGCGCAGCTCTCATAAGCGGAATGATAGCAATCAGAACGTTAGAAGCGTTCCATTTGCAGGCTTTTAAACTCGGCCTGTTAGATGAAGATGAACAGGAAACGGGTAAGACGATTTGTTGGGAATTGCAACGGCTCTTGTCTCTGTATCAGGGACAAGTAAAGAATGTCCTAGACAGGACAGAGATAAACGAAGATCAAATACTTGATAGCCTCCGGCAAATGATGCCGGACGTGAAGATCCCTAGGAGAAGGAGGACAAAAAAAGATGGCAAATCTTTATGAAACGATTAAAGAAATGAGAGATAAACTTGGAAGAGAAGACATTAAATAAAAAATATTTATTAACTTTTGAGGAAAGAAAAGAAATAGAAAATGGTATTTTGGCAGGAGTCGATTTAAAGAAAATTGGCCAAAAGTTAGGCCGTTCGCCTAATACAGTATACTTAGAGGTTAATAAAAATGGAGGGAAACATTCATATACGGCCCAAAAAGCTCAAGAAAACTTTGAACAACAAAAAGAAAATACGGCTAAATTGAGATTAGAAACTTTATCTAAAAAAGGATACTTTAAAAGGATAAGAAAATGTGATTTAAACAATAGAATTACAAACTTAGAGTTTCAAATGGAAATACTTGTTGAAAACATAAAAGCAATAAACGAGAAGATTAAATGAAAAAAAACCAAAGATTTGATTTTGAAGAAAGAAAAATAATAGAGTTTTATATTGCAACAGGCATTTCCTCTAAATCAATTTCCAACAAACTAGGCCGATTATATTGCAGCATACTATTAGAAATAGGACGCAATGGAGGAAGGGTTAATTATTCAGCTAAAAAAGCCCAAGAGCGGGCCGAAAATCTAAAATTAAAATGTTGTGAAGCAGGGAGAGAAAATCTAAAACGAGCAGCCAAAGAAAGAAAGGGTAAACTACCAAGAACAACAATCAATAGCAGACTATCAAACTTAGAGTTTCAAGTAGAAATCATTTTAGAAACAATTAAAGAATTAAAGGAAAAATTATGTTGAAAACAAATAATTACGAGATGTTTAAATTGCGTGATGATAACCGTGGTAAACTCGACAGACCACATATTCAACGGTTAAAAGAAAGTATAACAGCTAGAAACCTGCTTGAGCTTCGGCCTATCGAAGTTAATGACAAAATGGAGGTACTAGACGGTCAACATCGCTTGATGGCTGCGAAAGAACTAGGGGTAACAATATATTACAAAATCCAGAGAGACTTGAGTCAACACGACATTATCATTATGAATGTCACGAAAAACTGGACAATCACTGATTACCTCAACTTTTACGTTAAAAACCAATATGACGAGTATATTAAGTTAAAACGCTTTCTCGAGAACTCCAACCTAAGTCTAAAGCTTGGATTAACTCTAACAATAGGCAGAGGCCGGGATATGTTTAAGAATTTTAGAGAGGGGAAATACAAATTTCATGATGAAGAAATCGGAAAAGAGATTTCGACATGTTGGGAAACAATTCACCTAGTTAAACAATTGAATGGATTTGCTTTTTATCTAGACACATCCAAGCTATGGAAATCCTTGATGAAACTTATCAGACACCCTGAATTTGATAATGATCACTGGCTTAAGAACTTAAAGAAAATGATTGAACGTTTTTCTCCTAGGGTATCAGAAAAAGATTATCTCAAGATGATGATGGATATCTATAACTGGCGTCATAATGTAAAACTAAAATTTGTTGAGGAGGAAGTTTACGAATGAAATATGTAATTTATTTGAGAATATCAACTCCTAAGCAAGATTATCGAACTCAGCTTGACGAAGTTCTTACGAGACTTAAACAAACTCATAACGGAACATTTTCATACTTGGTGTTTTGTGATGAAATAACATCTCGAAAGGCATTGTTAAAACGGCCGGGCATACAAGAAGCTCTTGCAGCTCTGGAAAAAGGCGATATCCTAGTAGGAACGAAAGTCGATCGTCTTGCTCGCAATCTCTATGAGACCACACAGATTATAGATATTCTGGAGAAGAAAGAAGCCGACATTATTATGATCGACCAACCGGGAATCAAAAACAAGGTACTTCTTGGCCTCTATGCCGGCATTGCGGAAGAAGAGGTGAAGTTAATCAGGTCAAGGACTAAATCGAAGCTACAAAGCAAATCTATGCGAAATGAACGCATTAGCGGACAACTTCCTTATGGTTATGACTTAGACATGATTAACCTGATTCCTATTAAAGACAGGACCAAAGAGGGTTGGATTATGAAGCCGGGCTTGCTTATACCAAATCCGGCCGAGCAGGCAATACTCAGAGAAATGAAATATTGGCAGTCCTTAGCTAGAAGTTATCGAGAGATTGCAGAGATACTGCGGAATCTCGGATATAAAAATCGTGAGGGAAAGCCATTTCAGGCGACGAGCATATTTCGGATTCTTCGTAGGTCGAAGAAAACAGAAAACGAAATTCTTCCAAAGAAAGAATATGAGTTGATTCTTTCAAAATGATGATGGTTTTCGGCTCAGGATGGTATAATTTAATACAGGGACCAAGAGAAACCTTTTGATCTCCTTCAAACATTATACCATCCATGCAGTCGAGATACAGCTTTAGAAAATTATCAACATCCGGTTTTTTCTCATGCTTGAGCCGGCCGGAATTGTAAAGGGTTAATAATTTCTTGGGAGTAGAGGCAGGGATAGGCATGTGAAAAACGAACGAAGCGACTGGATGTTCAAAAAAAGGGAGATCAAAGTTTTTCCCGATGAAGTGTTTAATCTCGTTCTTTTCTTTGCTTCTAGGATCATACATCCGGCTAAATCCATTGCGAGTCGAACTTTTCATCCGAATCTGTGCAATAGGTTTGCCGGGAATAATGAGTTTCATTAGTCCTCTAAGCTGCCAAGGTTTAAGTTCAGATGAACATCTTCTTTTT
>OFRM01000102.1_pt1 | contig 36179 bp, 38 predicted proteins | sample 1543101 | NCBI WGS metagenome assembly OFRM01 (sample SAMN07774223, study PRJEB24372) | wastewater metagenome | isolation source: Exp Tend VB 0WW | collected 2016-02
AAAAAACTCGGCAAAGTACCTAACATGAGTCGACCAAAGCAACTACCCTATATTATTTTATGGGTAGGCCTCGAAACTGACCGCGAAACATTGCGCGCCAAAATTGTCGATCGTCTAAAGAAACGTTTATATCTCGGCATGCTCGATGAGGTCAGCATGCTTCACAAAAGTGGCGTAAGCTGGAAACGCTTCTCCGAACTTGGTCTTGAATATCGCTACTGCGCACTTTTTTTGCAAAATAAAATAATATTGGCGACGCAATCCGTCGCCACCTTAAACAATCTTTCGCACGCCCCAATCTGCCGGAGCTTTTTTTATGTAGTCTTCAATTTTTGCTGCGCTTAATAAACCTTTTTGCGCGCCAATAAATTGGCATACACTCATTGAATTTATAGAACCCCATTTGAGCGCTTCTTCTTCAGATTTACCAAGAGCAATTGCAGAACTAAATGCAGAAGCGAAAGCATCACCTGCACCGGTTCGTTCGTATGGCGGCGCAATGTCGGGGTAAATTGGCATGAAACCTACGTGCTCGGTACCATCGGCATCGCGAATAAAAGTATAAGAACCGTTTGGGCCATCGGTAATTATGGGAAGGGTGGGGCCAAGTGCGCGCATGTTTGCAAGAAGTACAGGAATATCGCGAGTGTTGTTTTTTAAAATAATTTGAGCTTCTTCTAAATTGCAAAAAAACAAAGCGGTACGTTTGTATAGCCTAGCTAATGCCTCTGCTCCAAATTTAATTTGATACGTGCCAGGCTGGAATATAACATTAATATTTGGATGTGCTTCAAGATAATCGGCAATAACTCCGTGAAGGGGAAGTGAATGCTCGCCGAGCGAACTTAAATAAAGCCAACTTGGTGAACCTATGTCGGGCATCATTTCTGGGTAGTCTTCATGCTTGATGAGAATTGTGCGCTCGCTGCCAAACCATAATACGAAATGATAATTGGTGGTCATGCCTTCGTGCACTCCTATAAATTCGGTTGAAACTTTTTCTTCTTGAAGTTTTGCGATGCAACGCTTGCCGTTTTCGTCACTTCCAACATGAGCAATTAAGCCAGAAGATAGGCCAAGACGCGCGGCCGAAACCGCCGCATTAGCGCTGTTACCAACGGCCACCACTTCTTCTGCAAATTCGAATGGAATTTTAGTACCGAAAACCATGCAGAGTTCTGTCTGCTGATTTTCTTTGTTAATGGTCTGATGAGCTTGCTTGAGGCGTATGAATTGGTCGATAACAACATCGCCCATAGCCACAAATTCGAGGTTTTTCTTGGTTTTTGAAAAAAATCCCATATATTTATCATAAAAGTATAGCATAAGTAACAAAAGTGTTGATAACTAAGACTTTTTTTATAGAATTTAACCGTTTTTTTATATATAATGTATGGACATGAAAAGGCACCTTTCAAAGGGTTTGTTCGTTTTGATATGCACACTAGTGCTTTGCCCTTATTCTGTACGTGCCGAAGACATTTCTATTACACCGTTTTCTTTTAAGAACCCAATACAGGCCATTAGTGCTTCTGTAGTTTCCTTTGGCTCGTTTATAGAAAATGAAGCAATAAACGTTAATAATTCTTCCGCTCTTAAGCCGGTAAAAATGCCTACATATGCTTCTTTGCGGTCAAGCTCTGAAGTAGCGACTGTAAATTTGTCTTTCGGTGCATCACAAATAAGTAATCTCTGGAATAGTATTGTCGATAAAGGTGCAGATATTTTAGAACCAATATTCTTCCGTCATGTTGAAACGTTGGCGGCCCCAATTAATAAGGTTATTACTAATTCAAATAACAACGGAAACGATGAAGACGATACTGATGCGCAAAATAATCAATCATCGGTAATATCTTCAGCAGCACCTACGGGCGGCAGCTCTTCTTTTTTAAGAAATGTACAGTCTCAAATAAATAATATTTTTCAAAGAGTTGTATCGCTTGAACAAAGCAGTAATTCAGCAAGCCAGCCAATTATTCAAAATACTTATGTAACAAACACGTCGTCTGGTGCAAGTTATTCTCAGCCGCCTGCGCTTTCAACAATTATTAATACTATCGAGCATTTAACAACAGGTGTATCAAGCCAATGGGATACAAATGGAAGCAATATAAATTTTGCAGCAGGAAATGTTGGCATAGGCTCATCTTCTCCGGCAGCAACTCTTGGTGTTGCTGGTGATGGTATTTTTACCGGTAGCCTTACTGCAAATACTTTTTACGGCGACGGTTCAAATTTAACGGGTATATCAGCCGGTGGCCCAAGTTTGTGGGCAACATCTAGTTCAGATATTTATTACACAGGCGGTTATGTTGGGGTAGGAACTTCAACAGTCGATAGCCCGCTCACTATTGTTGACCATGCAACTGGTGGCGTGGCATCACTTCATGTCGTAAATGAATCTGCAAACCCGTGGCCGAGCCTTCAAGCATTGTATGCTCCAAATACTCCTGATAATACCCATGGTGCGTCACTTCGGTTCGGAGTTTCTGATGATTATAATCAAATGGGGCATATCGATTATTTCAGATCGAGTTCTTTGCCTAAAATGACTTTTGGTTTCTTTGCGAACGATGACTTAATGGCTCTGACTGCTGATGGAAATCTTGGAATCGGTACAGTTAACCCAACAGCTCGTCTCGATGTATCTGGCGGCATAACGCTTCACAACGTTGGTGATAAGTATTCGTTCTTTTCAAACGGTTCTACACCTGACCCCGCTTGGTACACATCGCTAGAAAGTGCTGCAACTGCTAACTCTGTATTATCAAATTCGTTTGTTTTGGTTAACCAAGTATACGGCGCGGCAGGTTACGGTTATGAACTTAAAAATAGCGTTGGAACTTCTTTGTTTGAAGTTGCTGGTGACACTGGCAATTCATATTTAAAAGGGAATGTAGGCATTGGCACTACAACTTCAGCGGCGGCGCTAGCTGTTGTTGGTAACGGTAACTTTACTGGCGATGTAACAGCAAATACTTTTTACGGCGACGGTTCTAACCTAACAGGCATCACATCTTTTTCTACATCAACAACTCGCGGCGTATTTTCATCTTCTGCAACTGGGCTAAGTTATGCAACATCTACCGGAATATTTTCACTCACATCTGGTTACAATATTCCACTTACTGCAAGTACAACAGAGTGGGCATTAGCTGCTGCAAGTGCGAGTTCAACATTGTTGTTTTACACCACCCCCTCTACCCGTATTACTGCCGGCACAAATTTAGTGTGGAATGGTAATACGCTGTCTGTTTCAACTTCAACGCTCTATTCTGCAACTTCTACGTATGCAACAAATTCCGGCTTATTAAATTCACAGGCAGCTTCATATTATATCGATAGAACAAATCACACAGGTACACAGTTAGCTGCAACAATCTCCGACTTCTCATCAACGGCTCGAGGTCTTATATCATCGTCTGCTACAGGTTTAAGCTATGCGAATTCTACCGGAATATTTTCACTCACATCTGGTTACAATATTCCTCTTACTGCAAGCACAACAGAGTGGGCAAATAAAATTTCAAGCCAATGGACAACAACTGGTAGCGATATTTATTACATTACTGGTAATGTCGGTATCGGCACAACAACTCCAAGTAATGCCTTAACCGTTGTCGGTACCACAACTGCAGACTATCTAGTTATAGGCGGAGGTACACCACTTCCAAACTCAATTGCACATTTCGGCGCGAATGTAGATAGCTATGCTCAGTTAAATGTTCAAAACAGAAATAGTGGTGTGAGTGCATCTTCTGATTATGTCGCCACATCAGATAACGGCAATGATTCTAAATACTATATAGATTTTGGTGTTAATAGTTCTGCATACAGCAATGCTTCTTATACTATAGGTGGAGCAAATGATGGATATCTGTATACATCTGATGGCGCACTTTCTTTAGGTACAGCTTCTTCGAGTGCAAACGCGGTATTAAAATTTCATACAGGCGGCACATTGGCTGTAAATGAGAGGATGAGAATAACTTCTACTGGAAATGTTGGTATTGGTACTACCACCCCAGTAGCAAAGCTGCACGTTATTGATACAACAGAGGTAGCAAGGTTTGGTTACGACGCTTCAAATTATGGTAAATGGGCGGTAGGTTCTACAGGTGTAAATACCCTAACAACTGGCGGTTCGGGAGGCACCTGGAATCTTGTTTCAAGTGCAAGTAGTGGCGTAGTACTAAACCTAGGTTCTGCTTATACAGGTGTTGGTTCGGTATATTTATCTGTAGGCGGAGGAGGGGCAGCTTCGCTTGTTGCTGGGTCTATAACTTTAAGTTCTTCAAATGGAGTGATAACTTTGAGTCAAAGTGGAGGAAATGGTTCAGCGATAGTGACAGAAGGTACACAAGTCGTTGCATATCGAAATGGTACAGCGACAAGTACTATTCGTAATTATCTTACATATACAAGTGCCACAAACTATGTGCGTTCAGTTATAGGTTGGAGTGCAACAACTTCAAATATGATATTTGGGACTGAAAATTCTGGCGCAGGTGTTGCCCGAGGTCTAGAGTTTATTACAGCAAGTACTACCAGGATGACAATTGATTCTAATGGAAATATAGGCATCGGCACCACAACTCCATCTGCCAAGCTCGCCGTCACAGGTACTGCAGGCGCGACAGCAGATGTATTTACAATAGCATCATCTACAAATGCAAAATTATTTACAGTAACAAGTGCTGGTAATGTGGGCATCGGCACCTCCACCCCAGACCAAGCACTTGTCGTCACAGGTTCTATACGTTCATCAGCTCTTCTTGGTGGTGCTACAAACCTTACAACAGATGCCTCCGGAAACATTATTCGTGACCCATCAGATGAAAGGCTAAAGGAAAATATTGTTGGAATAGAATCTGGAGATGGATTGGCGAAAGTTTTAGCATTAAGAGCCGTAACATTTGATTGGAAAGATAAGGATCGTTTTGGTTCTCAAAATGAAGTTGGTTTCATTGCACAAGAGGTTCAAGGTGTTGTGCCCGAAGCCGTATCTTCAGGCGGAGATTATCTATCACTTTCAGTACGACCAATTGTGGCCATGTTAGTAGAAGCGGTAAAAGAGTTGAATAAGAAAATGCAGGGTGTATTTGCATGGTTCTCGCTTGATGGCACGAGAATGAATGTACAAGGAAAGGTGTGCGTCGACGATGTATGTGTTACGAAAGAGCAATTTAAGAATCTGCTTATAAATGGCGGGTCATATTCTGTAAGTAATTCAGTACCAACTGCAACACCAACTACAACTGTTACTACCACATCCACACCATCAGACACAGGTAATACTGATGAAAATACAGGAACAACTACAGAAACCGGCAGTAGTACAGAAGAAGGTAATTCTGAGGCTGTAACAGAAGTAGCTCCACAAGTAGTCCCTACTGAAGTGGTGGTAAGCACTGAAGCCTCGAACAAAGGTGCAGCTCCAGTAGCAGCGCCTGAGGCAACTCCTGAGCCGGTAACGGCGGAAGCACCAGCGGGTAATTAGTAGTGGCGTGTGCTACCAGTAGCCAGCGGTGTGATATAATATGTGTATAAGTTTTTCTGTAATATCTTATAGAAGCTCATGAAAGTTTTTAAAATTAAGCTTAAGTAATAATGAAAATGAAAAATATTGAACAAACAGAATCTATAACCGCAGGCCCAGCGCAAGCTCAGCCAAATCAAAAAAAGAAATCTAGAAGAGGGAAGGGTTTATTAACATTTATATTGCTGGTAGCCGTGGTGGCGCTTGGTTGGGGTTATTACACTAAAAACCAAGAAGTAGAGGCGCTCAAGAACCCTGAAGTTAAGGCGGCAATGGAACAAAAAGAAATTGAAGGCCTAGTTGCTACTATTTCTAAAATAATACTTTTACCGACAGGCGAGACCCCCCAGGTGCTTACAATTAATGATGCAGCCGCAGCAATTAAGCAGCAGGCAGCTTTTGCCGGTTCAGTAAATGGCGACAAAGTGCTTATTTACTCTAAGGCAAGCAAGGCATTCATATATAGCCCGTCTCGAAATATTATAGTTAATGTATTGCCAGTTACATTAAGTAATGACAATACAAATTCTGCTTCAGCACAAAATAACACTTCATCTCAAACAAACACAGAGGCTAAAAGCACATCAAAAAGCAGTTCAACAACTTCAAACTAATAGTGGTACAAAAAGGTTTTAACAAATAATCATATTCCTAAATGAAGACCCTTCGAGAATACGTTCAGGCTGCGAAAGAAAACGGAGTTGCTATTGGCCACTTTAACATTTCAAACTTAGAATCCTTTCACGGTATAGTTAATGCCGCGCGAAAGTTAAATGTTCCAGTTATTATTGGTGTATCAGAAGGTGAAAGAGAATTTACGGGCGTAGCAGAAGTAGTTGCTTTAGTTAAAGCAGTTCGAGAAAAGTATAATCAACCTGTTTTTCTTAATGCAGACCACACATATGCTTTTGAAAAGGTTAAGGAAGCCATAGAAGCAGGTTTCGATGCTGTAATTACTGACAATGCTAAGCTCGATATGGCAGTAAATATAGAAGCAACCCGTAAGGTTGTAGAATATGTTAAGCAGGTATGCGCCGAAACAGGTAGAGACATATTAGTAGAAGGCGAGCTTGGCTACATTGGTACATCTTCTAAAATATTAGATGCAGTACCAGATGGCGTCGCTATGACATCCCCAGAAGACGCGGCAAAATATGTACGAGAGACGGGTGTAGATATGTTGGCCCCTGCAGTAGGTAATGTTCACGGTATTGTTAAAGGAGGGAATCCAAAAATAAATATTGAGAGAATAAAGGATATAGACGCCAGTGCTGGCGTACCGCTCGTGCTTCACGGTGCATCGGGTATAGGTAATGATGAATTAAAGGCAGCAGTTGAAGCAGGTATATCTATTGTTCATTACAATACCGAATTGCGTGTAGCTTATCGCGATGCCCTTAAGAAGTCTTTGCTTGAAGCAAACCCCGACGAAGTGGCGCCTTATAAGTTCCTTGGTTTATCGGTAGAAGCAGTAGAGAGGGTAGTAGAAGAGAAGTTAAAAATAATGAATAAATTAGCGTAAAATATAGAACACTATGTCAGAATATGTTCAATTTGAAGAAGATGCACCATCAGTTTCTCGGTATGCTGCCGACGGGCTTTCAACGCGATCAGGTTTTGCACGTTTTCTGGTAAAAGCTGGTTTTGTAGGAAACGAGCGCCAAGCGTTGGTGTTATCTACTATTATTGCAGTAGCTATACTCATTTTTGCTATTTTCTATTTTAAACAAGCATTGGCCGAACCTCAAATAATTGAACTACGCATAAAATGAAAAATAATATAAAACATATGAACATTTTTGATAGAACATTTAGGACATCACACATGAGAAAAGGCTTCACTCTCATTGAACTTATTGTCGTTATTGCCATTATAGGAATACTCTCTTCTGTCGTAATGACGAACCTTCAGGCTTCAAAATACAAAGCCGACGATGCTCGCCGCAGGCAGGACATGAAAGCTGTTAGGGTGGCACTTGAACTATACGGTGAAAAGAATTCGTACGATTACGCGGGTTTGTTGACAAGCGTTGCTCTTCCAGGCAAACACAGTAATGATGAGTGCGATTTATTCGACGGTGTTTCGCAAGAGCTTGTATCGGCCGGATACCTTCCTCAGATTCCTGTCGACCCTCGCGACATGTCAGCAGGGCCATTTTGTTACCACATGTGGGGAGGCATCGACTCAAGCTTTCCTGAATACGGAACAATTATCGCTTCATTTGCACTTATGTGGCAAAACTATGAAAGTGCTGTCGGAAACAAGAAAACCGGAATTTTCGTGTCTAAAGGCGGTGCTACGCTTGATGTAGCGAAGTCAACCTGCCTTGCGTTCTCGTACCCACTGTTCACTGCTTCTCCTACAAGCTGCACAAGTTATTCAGGTACGCCCGATGATGAGGTAATAGGTACAGATTCAGGAAACTAGGCAATGTGCGTCAGCCTTAATGGGTATAAGGTGTATAAGGTTGCCTTTTTTGCGGATATCTATATAATCAGGGAACTATGTTGAAATTAGCCATTGAAACGCGGCCTAAAAACAGCGCCGCAAGCGTACGAGCTAAGGGTTTAATACCTGGCGTTTTTTACGGTCCAAAAGCAGAATCTACACCTATTTCTATTAAAGAAGTAGAGTTTATGAAGGCCTGGAGGTCTGCCGGTGAGTCTACTATTGTCACTCTTACAGGTGCCGATGAAGACCATGACACCCTTATTCACGATGTTGCCCTCGACCCTGTTTCCGACAAGGTTAAGCATGTCGACTTTTACGTAATTGAAAAGGGTAAGAAGGTAGAAGTTGCCGTACCCCTCGAATTTACAGGCGAATCTCTCGCTGTTAAGAATCTCGGCGGTATCCTTATTAAGGTAATGCACGAAATTGAAATTGAGGCTCTTCCTAAAGACCTTCCTCACTCAATTGAAGTCGACATTTCTTCTCTTGTAGACTTCGCAGCCCAAATTAAGGTTCAAGACATTAAACTCCCAGAAGGTGTTACTGCTAAAGCAGATGCCGAAGAGGTTGTTGCTCTAGTTTCAGCTCCTAAAGAAGAGAAAGAAGAAGATGCGGTCACAACTATCGATATGGAAGCTATTGGCGTTTCAGATCAGAAGGGTAAGAAAGATGAAGAGGGGGCAGAAGGTGCGGATACTGAAGTTCCGGCTAAAGAATAACAAAACAACCTTCACACTTAGGGAGCACGGATATTTTTCTACTGAAAAATTCCTCGTGCTCGTTGCAACTCGCAAGTCTCCCTAAGTGTGAAGGTTGTTTTGTTATTTCTCTCCCGGTGTCACTTCGCATCCGCACCTTCATCCCTTTTTCTATCGCCGAAAATCGTTTATAATAGATTCTATGTCATCACTGCAGGCGCCTATGCCTACTTCGCGCCTTTTTTTGTCAAAAAATATATATAAGATTCTGACAGCAGGCTTTATTTTTGTAGCCTGCTGTAGCTTTGCGCTTTCTTCGGTAAATGTAGCAAATGCTCAAGACCTTACCCCTGAACAGCAGGCGGCGCTTCGGGCCCAACTTCAACAAATAGAGCAAGAAATTGCTAATCAGCAGGCTATTTTAGACCAGAAGAAGCAAGAAGGGTCTTCAATTTCCCGTGATATCGCCATTTTGAATGCCAAAATAAAACAGGCGCAGCTTAAAATACAGGCGCATGAAATTTCTATAAAAAACTTGGGTAAAGACATTAACGTAAAGAGCAATACTATTACAGCGCTCAGCGGACGTATCGATAAAAGCAAAGAGTCTTTGGCGCAAATAATTCAGCGCACGCGCGAAATTGACAACTATAGCTTGGCAGAAGCATTACTTAGTTCGAAAGACCTTTCTGAATTTTTCATAGACCTCGACTCTTACACTTCAATTAAGCAGTCGATGAAATTCCACCTTGATGACATTAAGGAAGCTAAGCAAGAAAACGAAACAGCTAAAGAGCAGCTCGATGATAAACGCGATCAGGAGATAGACACCAAGGTAAATGTTCAAAAAGAGCAGGCCCTTATAAAGCAGTCTGAAGCTGAAAAGCAGAGGCTGCTGAATGCCAATAAAAATGAGCAGAAAGGGTACCAGACTATTATTGCCAACAAACAGGCTGAGGCAGCAAAAATAAGAAACCAGCTGTTCCAGCTTCGCGACACCGCGGCCATAAAATTCGGCGATGCGGTTGCCTTGGCTAAAATTGTTGCCGGCAAAACCGGAGTTGATCCAGCCTTCCTCCTGGCCATTATTCAGCAAGAAAGTAACTTAGGCGCCAATGTGGGGCAATGTTATTTGGCCGACCCAGCAACAGGAAACGGCACAAGAAAGAGCACAGGCGCGTCAGTTTTGAAGGTAATGAAGCCTACACGCGATGTGCAGCCATTTTTGGAAATTACTGGTGCGCTTGGTCGTGATCCGTACAAAACTGTAGTGTCGTGCCCACTCGAAGTGGGGTACGGCGGTGCTATGGGTCCGGCTCAATTCATCCCTTCAACGTGGGCTTTGTTTAAGAGCCGCTTGTCTGCTGCGCTTGATGTAACTACTGCCGACCCATGGAGACCTCTTGATGCCTTTATGGCCTCAGCCATGTATCTTGGCGACCTTGGTGCCGCCGGCGGAAGCTATACGGGCGAAATAAAGGCTGCCTGCAAGTACTATGGCAGCGGCGGTTCAACATGCGCTTACGGGCGAAGTGTTATGACAAGGGTGCAGGCAATTCAAGCAAACATAGATATCATCCAAGCAAATTAGCCCTTGGGTTTTGTGGAGCACGGATATTTTCTTGCTAGAAAATTCCTCGTGCTCGGGCCAGTCGCCCTCGCAAGTCTCCACAAAACCCAAGGGCTAATTTGCTCGTATGACCTCTATTTTTGATTTGCCTTTTTGCGGGTCATGCGATATAGTACCCTTTATATGAAAGCAGACATTCACCCACCATATTTTCCAAATGCAGCCTTTACCTGCGCCTGCGGAGCCGTTTTTACCATGGGTTCAACTAAAGAAAAGGTCAACGTCGAAATTTGCTCACGTTGCCATCCGTTCTATACGGGCGCTGAAAAGGTTCTCGACACAGCCGGCCGAGTAGAAAAGTTCAAGGCCCGCGCAGCTGGTGCCGCTCCAAAGAAAGAAAAGAAGTCTTCAAAATAACGACGCACAAGAAAAAGCCACGATTCAATTCGTGGCTTTTTCTTTTGAGAGTTTGATAGAATAATGAAGACGCGATTCAGGCAAAAATATATACCAATAACATGGAAAATCTCGACGAACTAAAACAAAACCATAAGACTAGCTTTTTTGCGTATGAATACGAGCGCCTTTTGAAACAAAAAGCCGAGGTTGAAGTGATGGCGGCAGATGCCAGTATGGCCGAAATGGCTAAAGAAGAATTGGCAACACTCGATGCTCAAATAAAAGGAATTGAAGAGAAGGTAGCAGCTATTATGAAAGAAGATGACGCGGCTGATGAGTTTCCGTCAGAAATGATTCTTGAAGTACGCGCAGGCGCCGGCGGCGAAGAGGCTGCATTGTTTGCTCAGCAATTGGCCGATATGTATCAAAAGTATGCAATACGAAAAGGGTGGACATCACGCCTTGTCGACTCATCTGAAAGTTCTCTTGGCGGGTTCAAACAGGCAACATACGAATTCCGCGGTAAAGAGGTATATAAATACATGCGGCACGAAATGGGTGTGCATCGAGTTCAGCGCGTTCCTGATACAGAGAAGTCGGGCCGAATACACACATCCACAGCGTCTGTGGCAATTTTACCACTTCGTAAAAAAGTTACATTTGAAGTAAACCCAGCCGAAATTGAAATGGAGCTCTCGCGTTCAGGTGGTGCCGGTGGCCAGAACGTAAACAAGGTAGAAACTGCCGTGCGCCTTATTCACAAGCCAACTGGTGTAGATGTGCGCTGCACATCTGAGCGAAGCCAGCTAAAGAACCGCGAACAGGCTATGCGTATTTTGCTTGCAAAGCTTGAACAATTAAAAGATGAGGAAGACGCTAAAAAGTTCGCCAAAGACCGTAAAGACCAAATTGGAACCGGTGACCGTTCTGAAAAAATTCGCACATACAACTTCTTGCAAGACCGCGTTACCGACCACCGCATTAAAGAGTCGTGGCACAACATAGAAGGCAAAGACGGCATCATGCAAGGCAATATCGACCCTATAATGGAAGCCATTTTGAAAGCCGAGGAGGGAGGGAATATAGGAAGTGCCGCTGTGAGTGACGAAGAGTAATTTAATATAGCACCCTCAACCTCATTAACGTGTGTATGTACACGGTAAGTATATGCGGTGGTTAGAGCTTGAGAGTGCCTTACGAAATATTTGACAATATATAAGCAGTATGTTATTAGTTTATTTGAATTTTGTTAGTATTTCCGAAAACCAGACAACCCCAAGCCCAAAAAACAATACGTTCCATGACAACTAAAAGCACACAGAACGCTGCAGGTTTCACCAGTGCAGACCTCAGCCTTAATCGGCACGTCCCGAGCTCAACTTCGAAGAAGATGCTGGCCCGCCTCAAGGCAGGCTTCCGCACTCGTGAAATCTCCAACACCGTCTTCGAAGACCTGCTCGAAATCATCAAAGCACTTGGGTTTCATCCCCTGCAATACAACAACTGGCCCCTGCAATTCATGGGGACTGTTGAGCGGGAGAAAAAACTTGAGGAGCTCGAGCACAAATGGAATCGCACCTTCGTCGAGCACAAAGACAAGATTGAGACATGTCTCTCGAGGCGTGCAGACATCATCACTGAGCAAGTTTCCCCGTGGATTCTGAGCGAAGGAGCCGATATGAAAGTTGGTCAATTGACTATGCTTGACTTCGGCACCGGCGACGGCCAAGTGGCTGAAAAAATCAGCAAGCAAGGCATCTCGGTCACAGGCGTCGACGTCCGTGACTATCGCCATCAAGGTGTGGAGATTCCATTCAAAACCTTCGACGGCTATCGGACCCCATTCAATGACGGACAATTCGACGTGGTGCTGGCAACCAACGTTTTGCACCATGAAGCCCAGAACCAGAAGGCCGAAGCGGAAATTCGTCGCGTGCTCAAACCGGGAGGGCGCTTCGTGGTCATCGAAACTGTGCCTGTTGGCAACAGCAAGCACGAGCTTGAGATGGACTTCGAACGCACCTTCATCAACGATTACTTCTACAATCGCATCTTACACCCCGGAGCTAACGTGCCCGTGCCGGGCACCTACGACACTCCGTCGGGATGGAAGAAACGCTTCGGTCAGTGGGCGACGCCTGAGTTCGAAGAGAACCTTGGCATCGACATCCCCGTCATCCGGGATTTCCACTGGATCGGTGTTTTTCGCAAGTTCTTGTAGAACATGGTGGTATCCCCACTCGGCGGAAGTTGGCCGTGAGCAAAAGCTCTTAAAACTTTCAAAAACCGCATCTTACCCTAGTGGAGGATGCGGTTTTTAACTTTCATATAGATGGGTTAGGGGAGATAGGATACTTATGGTTGCCAATGATTAGCCCATATGCTAAACTCCTCCTACTTATGTCAGCAAAAACAGATACTAAAAACCCCGTTCTGGACGCCATGTATAATGTTGGCGCCCACTATGGTTTCGTCAAATCACGCCGTCACCCTACGGTAAAACCCTTTATTTTCGGTACAAAAAACAAGGTAGAAATCTTCGACCTCGAAAAAACAGAAGCTCAGCTTGAAAAGGCTGTAGAATTCGTTAAAAAGGTTGCCTCAACAGGCAAGCAGGTAGTATTTGTAGGTAGCAAAAGCGAGGCTCGACAGGCTGTAAAAGAAGCTGCAGAGCGAATGGGCCAGCCAAACGTGCCAGGCCGATGGATTGGCGGCACTCTTACAAATTTTGATAATATTCGAAAACGAGTTGAGAAGCTTCTCGACCTTTCATCAAAGCGCGAAAAAGGCGAACTTAATATGTACACAAAGAAAGAGCGTCTTATGATAGACCGCGAAATAGAACGCTTGAACGGCCTCTTCGGCGGCATCACAGGTATGTCAACATTGCCTGGCGCTATCTTTGTTGTCGACCCTAAGAAAGAGCACATCGTAGTAGCTGAAGCGCACGAGCGTAAGGTTCCTGTTATCGCTCTTGCAGGTTCCGACTGCGACGTTTCAGTGCTCACATATCCTATTATTGCGAACGACTCAGCAATGGCCAGCGTTTCCTACTTCACCGATAAAATTGCCGATGCTTACGCAGAAGGCAAAAAGCTCGTCGGCGAGCCTAAAAAGGAGTAAAAGTAAATAGTGTCGATAGAAAATAGCCTTAGTATAGGCCGTTTTCTTATCCACACGACACCTTAAAGGGCCTGAAAGATTACCAATAGTTTGATATAATTAACTCTATCCCGAACAGTATTATGGCTACAGAAATCAGCATGGATCAAATCAAGGCACTTCGCGACAAGACGGGCATTTCCGTCATGCAGTGCAAGAAAGCCCTTGAAGAGGCGGCAGGCGACGAAGAAAAAGCCCTCATCCTTCTTCGGAAGAAAGGCGCTGAAATAGCGGCCAAGAAAGGCGACAGAGAATTCGGCGCAGGTGTAGTTTCAGCCTATATCCATTCAAATGGCACCATAGGCGCAATGGTAGAACTTGTCTCAGAAACCGACTTCGTTTCAAAAAATGTTGAATTTAAGACGCTCGCATACGATATTGCTATGCACATATCGGCAACGAACCCTGAATTCATAAAGAAAGACGAAATTGGCGCAGAGGCGCGAGCTAAGGCAGAAGAAGTATTCGCGGCTGAGGTAGAAGGAAAGCCTGAAAATCTTAAGGCCCAAATTCTAGCCGGTAAGCTCGACGCATACTTCAAAGACCGAATCCTGCTCGAGCAGTCATTCATTAAGAATCCAGAGCTTACCATTGGCCAGCTCATCGATAACGCCATCCAGAAATTCGGAGAGCGCATCGAGGTGGCGCGCTTCATTCGAATGAATGTGGCATCAAAATAAACCAAAATAAACAAAGAACGTTTAAAGATTCTCAAGAACTTACTCATCTAATACATATATATGACAACCCAACTAATTATGTCTGGAATTTCTCTCATAGCTATCGCGGTGATGCTCATGAATAAGCAGCGTGAAATGAAGGGGAACAAGGCGCTGTTTTCAGTAGGTACTGAATCTACCGATTCTCGCATTGCAACCCTATGGAGTTCCATGGTATATATGGTTACCCATGTCAGCGTTCAGTCTTGTAAGAAACTTACAAGGCAGGCAATGCTTAAGGCAGAGGCTTTCTTCATAGAAAACTTCGAGACGGTGGCGCGAAAGTTCTCGCTCGTCGGCGACATGGTTACGGGTTACGACCTTCCTCGAAACCGTGGTTCAGTATCGTTCTTTCTTAAGAATATTGAAGACCACAAGCGGATGACACGGAAAGTGGCAGTTAAAGTAAAGTAAAGCATAGGCCAGCTTAGCTCAGTTGGTAGAGCAACGAATTTGTAATTCGTGGGTCCCCAGTTCGAACCTGGGAGCTGGCTCCATTTAGAAGTAGTCTCGTAGTTAGTAAATAAGTATACCATCTGTTCAACAACAGGTGGTATACTTATTTTATGAGAGTCTGTATTAATTGCCAGAAGAATCTAATCCTGCGGCACCAGCTTAAATATTGTTCTAACCGCTGCCAGGTGGAGTATCAATACAATGTATATATAAGCGCATGGAAAAAAGGAACAGAAGATGGCAGCCGGGGAATAGTAACAAAAAACATCTCTCTGCATCTGAAGCGGTATCTTATGCAGAAATATGGTGAGCATTGTTCACTGTGTAAGTGGAATAAGAAGCATCAAAAAACAGGTGTTGTTCCTCTAGAAATTGACCATATAGACGGAGATGCAAGCAATAACAATGAAGGTAACCTGAGATTACTTTGCCCTAATTGTCACGCTCTCACTCCAACTTTCAGAAATTTAAATAAAGGAAAAGGAAGGAATTGGCGGTCTAGTTCCCGGAAGTAAAGCTTGCCGTTGTTGTCGCAAAACTACTGCTCTGCGTACTTGCACTTGAGCTAGCTGCTAACTGCTGGAGGTCTTTTATACCCTGTAATATATCTTCAGTGGTAACGGGGCTGGCGTCGGCAATGCTTCCTGAAGCGGGTAGGCTAATTACGTGTATTGCCTGTTCAAGGCTTGAACCGAACTCAGTACTCACGCCAATAACAAGATTAATCTGTTTGCCTTTGTATGCCTGAAGGGCCCTTTGATAATAAGGCAGAGTGCCTATGGTGAAGGTAAGGTTTCTACCGTCTGCCGAAAAGACGCCATCAAGGTTTCCTAAGTTAGTTTTTACCGTGTTACTTGTAGTAAAGTTTGTACCTGTAAGCACAACTACCTGAGTAAGAAACTTTGAACTTGCGGGGCTAACAGAAGTTATTGTAGGTGCAGAGCCTGTTGCTGCTGTGGCCCCGGCTGATGTTGTAACTATTGAACCAGTTCCTGATGTGCTTGTTGCGTAAGCTGTTGTTTTGGCATTGCGCGCCGCTTGCAGTATTTGATTTAACTTTGCTCGGGTTAATGGGCCAACAACGCCTGTAGCAGAGGTGAGGCCTGCAGGCGCAAGAACAGATGCCGCGTAATAGCTTTGGAAGCGCATGACCGCGTTTTTTGTTTTCGAACCGAAGGTTGATGTGAGCTCGAAATTCGAGCCTGCGCCAGTTTCTGCTACTTTGGTGTTAGGCGAAGCGTTGAGTATTGCCTGAAGATATTGAACGTCGGGGCTTACAGTTAAGCCTTGTTTCAAGTCTAAATTAAAAGAAAAAGAATCAGGAATGACTATGGCTGCTTCCGCTGTATTTAAATTGGCAGCAACCGGTATAAACAAGAATAAGCCTAAACTGAGTGCGCATAACTTATATGTGCCGGTCTTCATCACTACAGTATAACATTACTTTTTGGCTGCAGTTGCGGGTGGGGTTGAAGAGGCTTTGGCTTTTGTTCCAGTAGCTGCCGTACTTGATGCTGTTTTGGCCGAAGCATTTGCTGCGTCTATTTTCTTTAGGGCGGGAATAATTACTTTCATTTCATCTATGGTACGGAAACCAACATACGATTCGTCGTTGTACACTACAGCAGGGATATTGCCCGCAGTTATGCCGTAAATAGATTTAAGGGTATTTATGGCCGAGAGCTGAAGGTTAGTGTCGAATGAATAGATACGTAATTGCGGGTAATTCTGGCGTAAATACGTGAGAATTTGGGCCATTTTTTCGCAGTCGGGGCAGTCGCTGCTCTTGCCATAGAAATAAAGCACTGAAATTGGCTTCGAACTGCATTTGTCGCCAAGCTGCTTCATGAGCATGAAGTCTTTAATTTGCAGAAGGGAATAGTATTTTTTGAGGTTCGTGACTTCAATGGAAGGTTGCTTGTCTCCATTATTAGATTCAAGATACGCAAGTTTTGCGGCGATAGAGTTAATTTCTTGTGAAAGAATAGACATATCGACGTTCTTGCACGATGCATCTTTCAAAAGGTTGAACTGCGTTTCAGAAGAAAGAATGTCGAGGGAAATTTGGTCTTGAACTGCCTTGACGCTGTCTATGCGCTGAGCATCGAGAACATTGTTTATATAAAAGATGATGCCGAAAATGACGACGGTAATGAGCAGGGTGAGAGCATATTTGTAAGCGTTAAGTGGTTGTCTCATTTTGGTGTTTTAATTTTGCAGTGTTTAAAATTATTTTTAGAAGTTGTCGGCTGTCTTTTCGGTTATCTCCACACAGCGTCGCGTTGCGTTACGGTATTGTAAACAGAAGTAACAAGCCAGAATGGTGATATGACTGAATAGAGAGTAAGAAAATAGAAAGTGTCGAGCACGCCGGTTCTTTTGCCTCCCGAAAGCTTCCTTCCGTACCATATTGAGAAAAGAACCAAGCCTATTGAAATAACACTGAAGAGCATAGATGCTTGAACATTAAAGAGTAGCCAATCTCTTGTAAATACTGGCGGCCAGCTAAAATTAAAGCCGACGAGGCTTATGTGCTGTATAAGCTTTATAAGCGACTGGCTCATGCTAAAAAGCGCAAACATCAGTAAAAAGAAAGAGCCGAGCGAGGTAATGGCAGTAACAGGCAACACCATCATGCCAAAAGTGCCGTATTTTCGCTTAAACATAAGCCTTCGGTAATCGATGATGTTCTGGAAGAAGCCTCCTGTCCAGCGAACACGCTGCTTATAGAGGGCGTATACCGTGCGTGGGCCGACCGTATACACAATTGCCTTGTGAGCATTCTGTATTTTGTAATGGCGTTCTTGCAGGCGAAAGGCAATTTCTAGGTCTTCGCTGTTGTGAGCATGCCTGTACGGCCCGACAATATTGAACACTTCTTTTCGAAAGATAGAGAAAGGGCCGGGTGTAACATACTGGGCGTCGAGCAAGCCTAATATTTTTTTAACGAAGACCACTAAGTTGTATTCGGCGTTCTGCATCATACCTAAAACAGTTTTAGGGTTTTGAATTTTAAGCGAAGGCGTCACAGCCATCACATTTGTGTCTTTAAATTGCGGAATAATATGCATCAAAGCTTCTGAGTCGACGAAAGAGTCGGCATCGAGGCAGCCAATGAATTCTGTAGTGCAGCGCTCGATAGCGTAATTGAGTACGGTGTACTTTCCGCCGTTTACTTTTTTGTGAAGAATTACCTGTGGGTGGCCTGCAAATTGCTGAACTGTATTCCATGTACCGTCTTTAGAGCCGTCATCAACAACCATAATACTAAGCTTTTCTTTTGGGTAATTTAATTTAAGTAGGGAGTGTATGGTTCCGACTACTGTTCTTTCTTCGTTAAAAGCCGGCACAATAATAGTGACGCTAGGATACACAACCGCTGCTGAGGTGCCATTTAGGCCGTTCGCGCTGCTTACATTGCCCGCGCCGTCTAGTTCAAGATGCTCGCTTTTGCCCAGGCTCTTGCGGTTTTCGATGAGGGTTAAAATTAAAAAGACCTCAAAATATAGGACGATAAAAAGGAAGCCGTAGAGAAGAGATGTAAATAAGATAGACATTTTGGGGTTTTGCCGAGGCGCCTGAAGGGGGAAGGGCGGGGGCCGGCGGGGCTCATTTCGTTGATTTTCCGCCGCCTTTTCATTGCAATTTCCCTTAGAATATAGCATTCTTTTCACTTTTTTTCAATAGTAGGCTATACTTTTCGGCATGACAGAAATACTAGCCGAAAAAGCGAGCACAGGCGTTACAGCGGGGCATTTGCACCCTTTGACGCAGGTTATATACGACATAAACGCTATCTTTGCCAAAATGGGGTTTGAAATTGCCGAAGGCCCTGAAATTGAAACAGAATTTTATAACTTCGATGCTTTGCGCATGCCGCCCGACCATTCTGCTCGCGACATGCAAGACACCTTCTGGATGGCCGACAAAAATGAGCTCGGCGAAAAGCTTGTGGCGCGAACGCATACTTCAAACGTACAAATTCGCCACACCGAACTTACTAAGCCGCCATTTCGTATTATTGTTCCTGGTAAAGTTTTTAGAAATGAAGCTACCGACGCAACTCATGAAGCCGAATTCTTTCAGCTAGAAGGAATGATGGTGGCAGAAAAAGTTTCAATGGAAGATTTGAAGGGCACACTCGGCACATTCCTTCGCGAATTTTTTGGTGAAGATACTGAAATACGTTTTCGCCCGAGCTTCTTTCCGTTCACCGAGCCGAGCATTGAAGTTGATATTAAATGGAAGGACAAATGGCTTGAGCTTTTGGGCGGCGGGCTCACTCACCCAGAAGTGTTGCGTGCTGCAGGCCTCGACCCTACAAAGTGGCAGGCGTTCGCTTTCGGCGTGGGTATCGACAGGCTCGTTATGATGAAATATGGCATCGACGATATTCGCCATATGTACAGTGGAGATTTGCGTTTCGTAAATCAATTTTAAATTATGCTCATATCACATAAATGGATTCAGTCATATTTCGAAAACCCAATTCCAGAGCCTGAAGAGCTCGCGACTATTTTAACGTTGCATTCATTTGAAATTGAAGGCATCGAGAAAAAGCAGAGCGCAGACGGCGAATATGAAGATACAATTATTGATATAAAAGTATTGCCCGACCGCGCGCCGTTCGCGCTTTCGCACCGGTACATGGCCGAAGAAATTGGCACGCTTATTCGCCAGGATGTTAAGTGGCCTGAGATTACTGAGGTGACGGAAGCGGCCACAAAGCGTTCTCTTGCTATTTCATTTGACGACACTGTTGAGCAAGAAGAATTGTGCCGACGATATATCGGCCGAGTTGTGGAAAATGTTACTGTAACCGATTCTCCGTCGTGGCTTAAGTATGAGCTTGAAGTGCTCGGCCAGCGTTCTATAAATTCTATTGTAGACCTTACAAATTATGTAATGCTTGAAACAGGTGAGCCTATGCACGCATTTGATGCTGATAAAGTTGAGGGTGTACTTATGGTGCGTATGGCAAAAGAGGGCAGCGATGGAAAGGAAGAAAAAGACGTCGCAGACGGCGAAGAAATTGTTTTGCTTGATGGCTCGACGGTAAAACTTTCTTCAACAAATATGGTTATAGCTGACGAGAAAGGCCCGCTTGCCGTCGCAGGCATTAAAGGCGGCAAGCGGGCCGAGGTAACATCAGAGACAAAAAATATTATTCTCGAGGCTGCATCTTTTAATAGAAGTAATGTTCGCCGAACATCGCAAGCACTCGGCATTCGAAGCGAATCTTCTAAACGTTTTGAAAACGGCGTGACGCCAGAACGCGCGGGGCTGGCTATGGCTATGCTAACTGGGCATCTTTCTAAATTAAACCCAGATGCAGTTATTGGCGAAGCTGTAGATATTTACCCACACAGAGCAGAGCCAGTATTGCTTGAAGTGAATATTGCCGATATTCATGCAAGGCTTGGTGTTGAAATAGCGCGCGACAAAATAACCGATATTCTCACCCGCCTCGGCCTTGAAATTGAAGAGGTGCCTGAAACCCTTAAGCTCGGCATTCCGCCACATCGAAGCGACTTACGAATTACTGAAGATATTGCCGAAGAGGTTGGTCGCGTTTACGGTTACGACAAAATTTCAGAACGTGTGCCAGAACCTCGTTCCGACAGAAAAATAAACAAGAATTTTCATTATTTCAGCGCTATACGCCAGGCACTTGCAGCACAGGGTTTTTCAGAAACATATACATATACTCTTGTCGACAGCGGCGATATGGCTATACAGAATCCGCTAACATCTGAGCGTTCGCATTTGCGAAATTCTATTACCGACATTCTTCCTGCAAAGTTTTTGTTGAATATGAAAAACATCGACTTGTTAGGCCTTAAAGAAATTCGAATATTTGAAATAGGCAAAATTTTCAGTAATAAAAAAGAGCGAAGTGCTTTAGCATTTGGCGTTGCGCGAGCGAAGCTGCCAAAAGGAATAGATGCAAAGGCTGAGCTTGCAGCAATGGTAGAAAATTTAGTTAAAATGCTTGGGGGCGATATATCTAATGCTCCAGAAATAAAATACACCGAAATAAAAGGCGACGCTCAAACGCCATGTGCAGGAATGATGGCAGAAATTGAACTTGATTCACTTATTGCGGCACTTCCAGAGCCTACTTTAGATATTGACCTCAGCTCATTCGTGCAAAGCATTTCAGACGATAGAAAATACAAAGCCATTTCGCAGTATCCATTTTCAGTACGCGACGTTGCTGTATTCGTTCCAGGCGCTGCCGGAAAAGAAAATGAAGTGCTCGCAACAATACAAGGCGCACTAACCGACGAACAGAAAAACATTTTGGCGAAGACTACTCTCTTTGATGTGTTCACCAAAGATGCAAAAACCTCATATGCCTACAGGCTAATCTTTCAGTCATCAGAAAGAACCCTTACCCAAGAAGAGGTAGATGCCGCGATGAAGGCTATAACTGAGGTCTTGAACGCACAAGAGGGTTGGAGCGTGAGGTAGTGTTGCATTTTAAAACGCCTTAATGTACTATTTTTCTATGCAATTTTTTGCACAAACACAGTCATATCTAAAGCATGCTCTAAAGCGAGGTTGGAACCTCGGTTATTATTTTGCATGTTCTCGGGGGCTGGCTTGTGCTGATACACTAATTTAAAGGAAAGATAAACCTAAGTGTCATTACAAGCCAGCTCCCGAAAGAGCTGGCTTGTTCTTTAGAAAGGTTTTCTAGAGCGATTTTCTTTCAGTTAAATCAGTAACCAACACGAACCTTACAACTTATGAACCACACAAGTAAACATGGTCAGCCCGATGACGAAGTTGACGGTAAAGAAAAGCCGCTTCCTCTATGGCTTGACCCCTCGCAGGCACAGTTGACCTGCGAAGAGATGAAACGTATAAAGGAGCAGCAAGCGGCACCGCTAGCTATGCCAAGGTACATCATACCTGGCCCAGGCTACGGCAGCTTCTGACTCTGTGTAAAACGGTCTCAACCGGCTTGGCGCCCCGCAGTATACTTTTGTATATCTGTCGCGCGCCAAGCCTTTCCGTACGGCCGGCATATTCCGGAAAATTAAAATTAGGCATTCAAATTTATGGCAACCACAAACATCAATCAAAACTACATAAGGCTTCTTAAAGAATTCGTCTCATTCAAGACGGTTTCTACAGACACGGCTTTCAAAGGCGAGATGACCAAAGCTGTCTCATGGTTGCAGGGGCAGTTTAAGCAGAACAGTTTTAAAGTATTTATTTTCAAAGGAAAAAACAGTAACCCCGTTATTGTTGCTAAATATATTGTTCCATCTAAAAAACTAAAAACTGTTCTTGTGTACGGCCATTACGACGTTCAGCCTGCGCACAAAAGCGACGGCTGGAAGACTGACCCATTTATGCTGACGAAAAAGAAAGACAGATATGTCGCCCGCGGTGTCGTAGACAATAAAGGGCAAATATTGGCGCATATGGTTGGTGTCTTTGATGCAATAAAAAATAAGAGTCTTTCTTCGAATGTCACATTTATTATTGAAGGAAATGAAGAGTCGGGGAATGCCGACCTTGCGGGTATTATTCGTAAGAATAAGAAATTACTTGATTGCGACGTGGTTCTTATTTCTGACGGCGAAATAACCGGCAAAAACCCTACGCTTAATGTTTCATTCCGCGGCGGCGGCAATATTCGCGTGGTGTACAGAACATCTTCAAACGACAGGCACTCGGGCCTTTTTGGTGGCTCAATTCCTAATGCTGCATTTGAACTTTCGTGTTTGCTTTCGAATTTGAAAAATACAAGTGAAGCTTCGTGTAAAAACGCAGTTTCATTTAAAAGCTTTTACGACGGAGTCTTGCCAATAACAGCCGAGCAAAAAAAATGAACATTGCGCTTAGTAAAATTGTGCCGATGGAAAAACTTGCCGACGTTCAGACTCTTGTTACAGAGGAGGGAATAGACGCCTGCTCGCAGATTGGCTTAAGACCAACCATAGAAGTTTCAGGCTTCAGCTCAGGTTATACAGGAAATGGCTTCAAGAATATCGTTCCCGGCTGCGCCGAAGCGAGGCTTAATGTGCGCACAGTTCACGAACAAAATACTGAGAATATATTGAAAGAGATAGAAGCTTTCATACGCAAAGAAACTCCGGAGCACGTGAAGCTCACTATCGAATCTGAATCTCATGGAGACCCAATTTCTTTAGATATTGATCATGAAATTATCCATTCAATAAAAGGTATGCTGCGAGACGTATACAAAAAAGAAGTCTTTCACAAGCATGAAGGAGGCAGTATTCCTGTTGTGGCAGAATTCAGCTCAATTTTGAAAAAGCCTATGGCTTTAGTTTCTCTCTGTAATGCCGACTGCAATATGCACGGTGTCGATGAAAATTTCTCACTCTACCACATAGAGAAGGCGCTGGCGTTCGTGGCTAAGTATTGGAAAAGCAATTCATCCTGATCATCGAGAGAATCGTATTTTTCATTACGTTACAACAAGGCCCTCTCGATAAGTAAGGGTCTTGTTGTGTTAAAGCGACCAAAACAAAAACCAAAAAATCAGAAAACCAGAAATCAAAAAAAATGGAAAGAAAAATTAGTATGAACATAATTAGAACACCCAGAGAAGATGCGTTGGGAAGCCTGCTTTATAAGTTCTTTTTTCAGGACACTGGCACGGAAGAAAACGAAGAGGAGCTTGCCAAAATTCTGTGGCTGGCCGTAAGCCGATACAGGAAAACTGGCGAGTTCTCGTTCGCAGCTATTGTCTGCCCAGAGTACTCACGTGATTACACAGATATTCTTTCGGGCACAAGTATTACAGCCTTGCGTGCGATAAATTTATTCAAGTCTCTTAAGGCAAAAATTCGTCGTCATATTCGTTTCGGCAAAGACGTTCACTTCAGAATTTCTGTATTCGACCGCGAGTATCACAAGTTCAATTTGATACAAGCGTCACCAGAAAAAGCTAGTAATTGTATGAATGGGTCGGTGAAAGACATTGCCTTAAGAATTCGCAAAACAGGAAAACTTCCTGATAATTTTAAGGCAGAACGACTAGTTGGTATTGAATATGCAGAGGAGTGGCAAAGGGTATTTAATTTGGCAAATGAGTGTCTGCGTTCCGAATCACTTGGACCGCATGCGCCGTTTGATAATCCGAATGAAATATTCAAAAAGCTGAGGGACTTCTACGTAAAAGTGATGAATACGGATGATGAGGCTGTTCATAGGGAAATGTTTGATGCCCAAGAAGCCCCCGGCTACATGTCTGCGGGTCACTTTCTTCGGCGCAAGCACGGAAGCCACACTGTTCTCATTGATATGGGTTCTGACAAGGGCCTTTCAAAAATGACATTGTGGCAACCGGAAGGAGAGATGCTGACTGGGCATCCAAGCCTTATTCGAATCAAGCACCCAAAAGGCTTTGACTGAATAATTTTAGGATTCAGGAATGATCGAAGTCGAAATATCCCCGTTTTGCTTTTCTAGCAAGACGGGGATTCTTTTTACCTAAACTTTAGCCAACTGTTTATGCCTGTATCCGAAGCGGTCTTAATTGAGTTATACAACCTCTCCGCAGAAGCAGCATCTGGAACAGACACATACGAACCTACGCTAGAAAATGGAATGAGCGTATAGGTTGCCTCTATCTGTGCCGCGCTTCCTGTCGCGCTTGCTACCACATCGTCGCTAACAACTTTATTTTTTGTCAGCTCAATTGAAACACCAATGCCATGCGTTGTGTCGAATGAAAAGTATTGGTCGAATATGAAATTTCCGAGCGAGTAAAAAATTGGTTTGCCCTTGTATTGCTCTATTGTTTCAACTACATGTGGATGCGCGCCAATTATTGCGTCGGCACCGGCGTCTAGCCATGCATGTGCTTTTGCCCGCTGGTCAGTGGTAGGTTTTGCTTCGTATTCTTCGCCCCAGTGGGGGAAGACAACAAGATAGTCGACAGAAGGTCGCAGCGCTTTAATGCTTGTAAAAACAGTAGAGTCATCTTTGCCTGCGCTGGCAAATTCGTGCCAGCCGATGAGGCCGATGCATATTTTTTGGGCATTAGAATCACCATTTTCGTTGGTTGAACTTTTTGTTGCATCTGTATTACCTATACACGTAGATGTCGCCATAAAAGAATTGCTATTGTTCGGGCTTCCAAAATAACCTACATTTGCCTTCGTTAATTCTGTGCGAGTTTCGTCTAAGCCTGTTTGCGCAAAATTGTTTGTATGATTATTTGCCAAGCTTACTATGTCTATTCCTGCATTTTTAAGCGCCAAAGCTGTGCCGAGAGGAAAAGTAAATTGAAAACCAGGAATAGCTGTTTTGCCGCCCGCACCGTTTGAAACATATGTGAGTGAGTTGCTTGAGGTTATTGGCCCTTCCAAATTCGCAACAGTAATGTCGTGTGCAGCAATAGTAGTTGTGGCGGTTCCAAATATGTATTCAAAACCGTGCGCGCTTATTTGTGCACGGATGCCTCGGTCGAACATCATGTCGCCGAGAAAAAGAATTTTTGCGGTCGAAGGTTTGGCGTTTTCAGAAAAAGGTAAGTTGAGTGGAAAGCCAAAAACAGGGGAGCCGTGAAAGAGAAGTATTCCTGTAAGAAATATGAAAACACTGACAATAAATGTACTTTGCGGGTGCGCTGTTTTGAAGTTTTTAAGCTGGGCGTCGGCTGAAAATTCTGGTTCCATGGTGTGCTATACTATATGCCTATTATAAGAAGTTGGCCACAGAACGGCCTATATAAAGCGTTATTCGCGCATCTAATCCACTTATTTATGTCAATCACAACTATTATCTTAATTATACTTGCCGTTATTGTTCTTTGGGTCGCGGCAAGCTTCAATGGCTTGGTGCGTCTTGTAAATAGGGCTAAAGAGGCGTGGTCAGACATAGAGGTGCAGCTCAAGCGCCGATACGACCTCATTCCTAACCTTATAAACACGGTTAAGGGCTATGCAACGCACGAAAGCACTGCATTCGAAAAGGTTACGGCGGCGCGAAGCGCCGCGATGGGGGCAACCGGCACAGCCGACAAAGCCAAGGCTGAAAACATGCTTGAAGGCACGCTCAAGTCACTCTTTGCAATTTCTGAAGCTTACCCAGAACTTAAGGCAAATGTAAATTTCATGGAACTTCAGCGTGAACTCTCAGATACTGAAAATAAAATTCAGGCGGCCCGAAGGTTTTACAATGGTAATGTTCGCGATTTGAACATCGCTATTGAATCTTTCCCTTCAAATATTATTGCCGGCACATTCAAGTTCAAGCACATGGACCTTTTCGACCTCGAAGACAATAACGCAGCTCAGCAGCCCGTTGAAGTTAAGTTCTAAATTTCTAAAAATATTGGATGGCGACACTCTACACCCAGCAATCTAAAAATATTTCTAAAACATGGCTCCTTATGGGGGTGTTTCTTGTTTTGATTGTGGCCATTGGTTACTTGGCCAGCTTTTATTACAATAGCCCCGAGATACTTTATATTGCCATTATATTCAGTGTGCTCATGAACATTTTTAGTTATTGGAATTCAGACAAAATTGCGCTCAAAATGTCTGGCGCGGTTCCTTTAAATGTTGAAGAGGGAAATAGCGATAGCCGCGGTTCTGTTGTACTAAGTGCCGCTGACGCACGCGAGTTTCATCGCACTATGGAAAATTTGGCAATTACCGCGGGTTTGCCACTGCCAAAACTTTATATAATTAACGAGCAGGCGCCCAACGCTTTTGCTACCGGAAGAAACAAAGAACATGCTGCCATTGCTGTAACAAGCGGGTTGCTTCGCATGATGAACAAGGCCGAGCTTGAAGGCGTTTTGGCGCACGAGCTTTCGCATATCGGAAACCGAGATACCTTACTTTCAACCGTGGTGGTTATTCTCGTCGGCCTTATTTCTATTCTTGCCGACATTATGCTTCGTTCGGGGCTCGGTGGTGGTATTTTTGGCAGGCGAGGAGGCAGCGGCGGTGATGGCGACCGAAGCCAGCTTGGCCTTATTATTGCTGTTGTAGGCATTGTGCTCATTGTACTTTCGCCCCTTATTGCCACGCTCATTCAGCTGGCAATTTCACGCAAGCGTGAATTTTTGGCTGATGCCACCGGCGCCTTAATGACTCGTTACCCCGAAGGCTTAGCAACGGCACTTGAAAAAATAGAAGGTTACGCTGCGCACGGCGGCGCACCGCTTTCAAAGGCAACAAACGCCACTGCACATCTTTTTATAATGAACCCGTTCGGTGCCAAGGCATTGAAGGGAATGCACAAGTTGTTTATGACGCATCCTTCCACTGAAGAGCGAGTGAAGGCGTTGCGGGGGATGAGGTAACTTTAAAATGTTTGCAATGTTCTAGTACGGAGGTATTCTATTTACTAGACCTATGATATGGTATTTATATGGGTAGTATTAAGGAACTAAAATATCCTAAAAAGAGTCATCGTAAAAAAGTTATTTTACCTAAGTATTCAGAAGGTCTCGCTGAATTCTATGGGATTATGATGGGAGATGGAGGTATAAATAATCTATGGCAGGCAACTATTAGTGTTAATTCCAATAAAGATGCTCAGTATGCGAGGTATATTTCTGTACTGTGTAATAGGCTTTTTGGAGTCTTGCCAGCAATACGCAAACGTAAACATACTAATACACTAGTATTGGCGCTTGCTAGTACGGCGATTGTAGATTTTTTAGTTGCATGTGGCTTGCCACGCGGAAACAAACTTAAGGCGGGGTTAAGAATCCCGAAGTGGATTCTAGATAATCCAAAATATTGCAAAGCTTGCGTCCGCGGACTTGTTGACACTGATGGTTGCATATATGTCCACAAGCATATTGTTTCTGGTCATCTGTATCGAAACATAGGCCTTTGCTTCACAAGCCGTTCTCTGGAGCTGATTTTTCAGGTAAGAGACATATTTGCAGAATTTGATGTTATGCCGCATATTAGTACAGAGGGTTGTGATGTTTACATATATCAAGCAAAGGGTGTTCTCAGATACCTGAAGGTATTCGGAACTTCTAATCAACGTATAAGTTCTGTGTATGAAAAATGGAGAGATGACAGAGCGGTCTAATGTACCACGTTGGAAACGTGGCAAGGGTGAAAGCCCTTCGGGAGTTCGAATCTCCCTCTCTCCGCCAACTACATTCCAGTACATGCTAAAATACCCCTATGCAAACCCTAGAAGAAGTTAAACAAAAATACCCAGATGTTAGTGTTAATTTAGATGGTGGAACCGATGCTTATAAAGAAGGTTTGCCTATAGTTGAGCGTGACCCTGTGGCAGTTATTATAAAACATCCAAGCGAGGACCTATATTTGATAGCAAAATGGAAGCAATCTGTGTGGAATGGGTTTTTAACGGGTGGTATTGAAGGCAGCGATACATTAGAGGAAACTGTCAAAAGAGAAATACATGAAGAAACCGGCTTTAAAAATGTTGCAGAAATTGTGCCGCAAAACTTCGTTTCTCACGGGTTATTCTTTCATCCAGTAAAAAATGTGAATCGTTTGGCCCACTATCATTTGGTTTTTGCTTTACTTGGCAACCTAGATAAAGATGAAGTTTCAGAAGAAGAAAAAGCCATTGCCGATTTTGAGTGGGTAAAAAAAGACGATGTACTTGATATGTTGACCAGAGAAAACATGAAAGTGTTGTGGCATCATTATATTTCTTCAGCTCATTAATTTATTTTAATTTATATATAAAAAGAATCCCCACGTCGCGCACCTGCGCGACGTGGGGGAGAGGTTGTGGTTCGAGCCTCGAATGTCTGGAGGATAAGGTCACTCTTCGGTCCTAGCCAGGAGGCTTATAAGCAGTTTGCCGTCGTCTCCAGGCAAAACGCTAATAAGTACGGCTGCATCTTCGATTGGGTCGATTGACCCTCCATCATCGATATGGCCGATATTATAAGTTTTTCCTCTGCCGCCTTCATTTGATGGTGGTACGACCACTCCTTTAATCGCAATGCGCACTGCTGTAGATGGGTCTTTGACCCCTGCCTCTTGCAGGTTTGTACCAGCTGCTTGTGCCGCATTCAGTACAGATACCACACTCTGTGCATTGATCTGGGCTGCAGCACGTTGCGCTGTCTCGCTAACATTACCAATGTTTGGAATGAGAATCGCGAAAAAGAGAGACATAATGCCGACGACAATAAAGAGCTCGATGAAGCTGAAACCTTTCTGGAATGGTCTGTTGTTGCTCTTGAAGATGGATGTATTGGGTGGATAGGGGTGGGTGTTCATGGTATGGTCTGAGTTTGGGTTGTTGTGATTTTAAGCACATCAGCTCACATATGTGTGGCTAACGCGCAATAAAAGCTCAATAATTTAAGCACTTATTGCGCATCGGCCTGCATACGGGGTAAACAATTAAAGTATGTACCCAGGCATTCAAATTAGCAGAAAGAACAATTCGTGTATTTATAGTGTGTATTCAGGCCATTGTCAATTGCGCGTAACCTGAACTCAACCTTTAAACAGAAGGTCGATTAGGGTTCGTTCAAGGTCGCAAATTGCGACCTTGAAAACAAGAATGGGCTCAAACTTGAAGTCACAAATTGTGACCTCAAGTTGGTAGACATGGAATCTTTATAATTTCTTTACCACCCCTTCATCTACATAGTGTTAGCCTGAACACATGCAAGAAAATGAAATAACCGATGTTTCCTTAAACATCGAAACAATTAAGGATAAAATATATATTATTAGGGGTAAAAAAGTGATGTTGGATAAAGACTTGGCCATGTTGTATGGAGTTACAACTAAAAGGCTAAACGAAGCCGTCAAAAGAAACGCAAAAAGGTTTCCGGCTGACTTCATTTTCCAATTAAGCATTGAAGAATCAAGCTTATTTCTAAGGTCACAAATTGTGACCTTAGAAAAAGGCTCGAAATCTTTGAGGTCGCAAATTGCGACCTCAAAGAGAGGGGGTAGTAGAGTTGCTCCTTATGCCTTCACCGAACAAGGTATTGCCATGCTTTCTAGCGTCTTAAACAGCGATAGGGCAATTTCCGTCAATATTCAAATTATCAGAATATTTACCAAACTCAGGGAGATGATAGATGTTTATCAAGAGCTACGCGTGAAGGTCGAAGCGATGGAAAAGAACAACGAAATAACTTTCAATGAAATATTCAGGGTCCTGAGGCTGCTTATCAAAGAAGAAAGTGAACCAAAAGAGAAAATAGGTTTTAAGACTGAGTAATCCTACTTGGGCGTATTAACATTCCTGTGTTGTTCCGCCGTCCATGGCGGTGTACTTACCGTATACAGCTTCACGTATTCTTGCGGCATCCAACAATATGGTTTATTGATTGGTACGATGATAACTGAGCCTTCTTGTAAGATCTTTTCGCTACCATCGCATATAAAAACCACACCCCCTTCAAGAATTCTTACAATCATCTCCGAGCGGGTGTTCAAGGCAAAGCCATTTTCTGGGTATCTTTCTGTTAGGGTTATTTCTGCGGCGTTTGCTGTTGTTGTAGGTAAGTTGATATCAATAGCAGAAAAACCCTCGGTAGATGCCCCAAGGGTTTCACTAGAGTTCGCGGTGGGTGTATCTTGCGCCATAGTATTTGTATTTTTTATTATATAAAATATACCTGATATGCACCACGTCGCAATTATGAATCCGTGGTGGAAACTTATTCCTAAAATAATAAGCAGAGAAGAAGCCGTTTAGTGTAAGAAAGAAGGGTTTTGGCTCGGCTGCGGCGTGGCTTTCGGCGCGGCATATAAATGATATAATGGCGCATAGCATTTAAAATTAAAAAGGCGGGGTTATGGCCACAATGCCAAGCACCCCGTTATAACGACATACATGAAAAAATACATTGCAGAATTTATAGGAACATTTGGTCTTACTATGGCGGTTTTAGGTTCAGTTTCAGTTGGCGGTCTTCCTACCATGCTTATTGCCGGTATAACGCTTGGCCTCTTTGTGGCTACAATAGGCCATGTGAGCGGCGCGCACATTAACCCCGCTGTTACTATAGGTGCATGGAGTCTCAAAAAAATTAATAACACAGACGCCGCTATCTATATATTGGCTCAATTTGCCGGTGCTGCGCTTGCAGTTCTTTTGGCAAAATTTGCGGGTGCGGCTGTAACGCTTGCTGTGGGTACTAGTTTCTCATGGGTCGGCCTTGTGGCTGAAATTGTCGGTACTATTATATTCACATTCGGTATAGCTTCAATTGTTCTCTCAAAAGATTCAGCAGAGCGCACAGCTGCCAGAGCCCCATTCGTTATCGGAGGTTCGCTTACTTTAGGTGCATCAATTGCTGTAGCACTTGGTTCAAACGCAGTACTTAACCCTGCCGTTGCCTTTGGTATCGGTTCATTCGGTTGGGCGTATATTATAGGGCCTGTCATAGGTTCTGTTGCAGGTATGTGGTTGTATAAATTTATTGGCCACGATAACTAAGCGCGTCTAAAAGCGGCCTCAATATTCAAAATAGTTAACACCTCATTCCTCATTCATGAAATCACTCATTATTACCGCACACCCTAGTTCAACGGGCTTCACTCATAAAATTGCCGAGGCATATAAGAAAGGAAGGGAGGACGCCGGCCACGAAGTCGAAATTCTCGACCTATACAAGCCTGAAAATAGGCAAGACTTCCTTACCTATGAAGAAAAATCTGACATGGCAAAGCCCGACCCGTTACGCGAAGCTATGCAGGCAAAAATTACGTCTGCAGACGACATTGTCTTTGTGCATCCGCTCTGGTGGGTGAGTATGCCGGCCATTATGAAAAACTTTCTCGATGTTAACTTTGCCGCGCACTTTGCCTTTAAATATGTAAATAAAAGGCCCGTAGGGATGCTGCAGGGTAAAACAGGTAGCGTCTTCATTACCTGCGATTCGCCGAAGTGGCTGTACATGTTTATTGCTATGCCTTTTGAAACAATTTGGCGCTTGGCCATCATTCGTTTTTGCGGCCTAAAGGGTAAGGCTTTCAAAGTGCTTTATGGAAAGGTTTTTAGTACTCCTGAACGCGACCAGAAATTTCTCGACATGGTATATCGCATCGGAAAGAACTTGTAATTATAAATTACGCCTGCCTCAGTTGGTTGAATTTTGCCGGGCTTGGCAGTACTATTCCTATATATGAATGAACAAGAACTTCAAAAAAAGCAAAGTGAATTGAAAGAGAAGAACCCCGAACTTTATTCGGTTGCATTCGAAAAGGGAACAGAGGCTCCGTTTACAGGAAAGCTTTTGCATGAAAAAGGTAAGGGTGACTATACCTGCGCTGTGTGTGGGCAGAAGCTCTTTTTTTCAGATGCTAAGTTTGACTCTGGCACTGGCTGGCCGAGTTTCGATCAGGCGGTACCAGGAAGCGTTAAAGATATTATTGATGACAGCCACGGTATGCAACGCACCGAAACTGTGTGTTCGCAATGTGGTGCTCATTTAGGTCACGTTTTTAATGATGGCCCGACAGACACTGGCAAGCGTTATTGCATGAATTCAGTTTGTCTCGCTTTTAATGATGAATCTAAATAAAAAAATATCTACTGAAGTATCGTGGGCAGCTTTAATTGTAGGCCTTGCTGCAGTGGGTGTTGTTTTTTATATTTTGAATACATCTGCTTATGAATACACGCTAGAATATGAGAGAAAGGATATTACTGTAAAAAATGTTGCGCCGCAAGACGCTGCCGTGGCTACTACTACTGCTACTTCGGCCGCAGCCCTGCATGAGGCGCCGTACCTCAATATAAAAGGGGAATTCTTTAAGGCAATTGTTGCTAGAACTGTTGCAGAAAGAGAGCAGGGCCTATCTGGTAAAGTTGGCCTTGGCGCGCGGCAGGCAATGTTTTTTGTTTTTGATAATGACGACCGTCACGGCTTCTGGATGAAAGATATGCTTTTTTCTATAGACATTGTATGGCTTGATGCTGAATATAAAGTGGTGCATATACAAAACAATGCGACCCCTGGTTCATATCCAAATGTATTCTTTCCAGACAAACCGGCAAGATATGTAGTTGAACTAAACTCAGGCACCGCTTTAAATCTCAGCTTAAAAGAAGGCGACCAAGTGAAAGTTAGTCTCTAGAGACTATTTATCGCAATTGTCTAACGTTCTATTACCGCAGGAGTTACTTCGCAACGACTTGTTTTTGTGTCTACAACGCCGTTTGTTTCGCAATTGAATACGTATGTTCCAGGAGCTTTAGGTGCAGATGATGCTGGGGGAACGCTTACACCGTTTATTGTGCAGCCGCCTATATCGTTGCCGTTTATATCTTTAGATAGCGTAGCTGCCCAAGTTGCTTGGCACGACTCAGTTGAAGTTGCAACAATATGCGGCACCATATTGAACTGAGTAATTAGATTTACTGGGCAAGATTGATTAGCTGGAACGCAAGTGCCGCTAGCAGGGCAGTACTTATCGGTGCTGCATGTTCCGTTTTGAAGAAGCCCGCCGCACAAGTTTTGCAGGGCAGTACAGCCTGTGCATGTAGCGTCATCGCTAGTGGCGCCATTGTCAGAGCCGAGGCATGACCAATGGTAGGCTCCATCTGATAGGGTTGGGGTTACTGGGTCGGCAGTACCAGAAGTACAAATACCCGCTACTCCTCCGCAAACACCATTAGCGACACTTTTTGATTTACTGCATGAAGTATCATTGCCGCCATATTGCCCTGGGCAAGTCCAATTGTATGTAGTTGTGTTTTCACTTATATCTGTTGCTGCTGTTTCAGAGAGGCAAGTGTTTACAGTTGTACTGCATATTCCATCTAAAACGCAGAGACCTTCTGCGTCTCTTCGGTAGCCATGAGATATAAATTCTTGAACACTTTGGTCACCAGGAAAATCTGGGCCAGGACATTGGTCAACTTCGGTTATACCAGTGTCAGGAGTAATTACTGGCGGTATTTGGTCTGGAAGCGGGTCGAGAATATACTGCATTACATCAAGTATTTGAGCATCTGTTGGTAGTACGCAATTTTGAGCTATTGGAATAGTTTTGCTGTATATGCCTCTGTATAAAAGCCTTTTGGAACTATATTCAAGTACAACTTGGTATGAACAAATTTTTGTATCATTACATACCTCTGGTGGGTATATAACACGGCCATCTGAACATGTTTGCGGTTGAGGGCAATCAGATAGTGTTTCGTCGTGGGTAGTGCTAATTCCATCTGGGCACAAGAAAAGCTCGCAGCTATCTGCATAGTTACCGTTTATATCAGGGCATGTGCCGTCGTCGGGGCATGTTTCAGGCGGGTACACTGTAGACCCATCAGTACAATGAATAGCTGTATCGCATACAGCATCATTGCTACATGAGTTGGAAACACTGACTGCGCACACTTGGTCTCTTCCTGAGCATGTACCACCATTTGATGGGCTTGGGTCTGAACCACAAATGTTTCGGTTTCGGCACATTCTAGCGCCACTGACATTACACCAAGCTTCACCCATAAGGGTCACGTTATTCCCAAAACAACATTCGTAGTTTCCTCCGCCAGTTGGTTTATCAACCCCGCCACATTTTGTTGTATCATCCGGGCACTCTTCTGTTATTGGAATTACACTGCCGTCTGGGCAAGTTTGTGTTTCAGTAGGGCATACATCGTATGGGTATACAGTGCTGCCATCCCAACATTGTGTACCTATAGGGCATTCGTTTGGTGGGTACACAGTGCTGCCATCGCCGCAAAGTGTTCCAATAGGGCAGTCGACAGGGTCGCTTACCTCTGAGCCATCTGCACAAGTGAAGCTGCTTTGAGCCTTTACTTGTGTGATAAAAGATAAAGAGCAGGCGAAGATGAAAAGTAGAACTAAAGCAGCAGAGAGTATATGTTTAAGGTGTTTTTTCATATTATTGTTTCTGTATAGTTAATGCCCCTGATGATGTTGCTGCAATTTCTGTAACAGAAATAACTTTAAAAGTAGACTGAATTGGAGTGCTTGTGCTGAAAGATTTAGCCAAAGTTTTTTTATCTTCTGAAGAAAGTAGAGTATCGGTTGAAAGAGATGAAAGAACTTTTAGGCCGTACTCTGAAGCTTTTTCTTTGTCTCCTTTTAGAGTCTCAATTCTTGAAAGAACTGCGTAAGCATAAGAGTAGTTTGGTCTTATTGTAACTGCCTGTAAAGCTAAAGATTCTGGTATTTTTGTTTGCTCAGAAATATTACCGAAGGGTTTTGAGTAGATATCGTCTAGAAGTGCTTTTGCATATGAGGCTAGAGCTACGGGCATTACAGGGTTGTAAGATAGAGCTTTTGCTAAATGAGTTTTAGCCCGAGCAGTGTCTTTTTGTGATAATTCATATATTCCGAGAATTTCTTCTATGCTTGCGCGTGTAAGCATATTATCTGTTTTTGCCAGTAATTTTGTAGCTCTGTCGCGCATTGTAGCGAAGTTTTTGTACCTGTAGTAATTTCTAATTTCACCAATTTGCGCTAATTCGTTTGTAGCGTCAATTGCCAGAGCATCTTTGTAGTATCGGTTTGCTTTAACAATATTATTTATAGCTTCGTAAAGTTGCCCAATGTCTGCCAAAGCAACAGAGTTTCTTGGTTCTAGGGCGATGGCCTTATTGTAGTAGTCGTTAGCAGCAGGGTAATTACCTATAAGAAAATATGCATAACCGAGCATTCGTTCTGATTCAGTATTGTCGGTAGATTTTATTGATGCTGACAGCAGTGTATATATTTTTGTGAACCAAGGCTTTTTGTCTGCGCTTGTTGCCATTTTGCCCAAGTAAGCGGTTGCTAGGGTATGAGTTAGTTGTAGGTTCGAAGTATCTTTGGTTAACTCTGTTTCGCATGCCTTAATTACATCTGTGTAACGCCCATCTGAAAGGTTGTTATGTGCATTATCGCAACTTGCTTTTGGCGGCGAAGATTTATAGCTAAGTGTAGCTAAGATGATGAGTATAAAAACTAATACAAGAACGGGAATGTAGACTTTTTTAGATGAAAGTACTCGCTGCGTTTTTTTGAGCTGTTCTATGAGAGACATAATGGTTCTAAGGTTAATTTGTATTCAAATAGGCTGTCTTTATTCTATCATTATTAGGAGGGCATTCACAATACAAGTTAAGAACAACTAATTTTATAAAATTTGAGTATTTGTAGAGGAATTTATAAAAAGAAACAGCCCGCCGTGAAGCGAGCTGTCTCATTTTTTGTGTTGTGTCTATAAGCCGAATTCTGTCTTGTAGGTTCGCG
>OFRM01000103.1_pt1 | contig 36017 bp, 39 predicted proteins | sample 1543101 | NCBI WGS metagenome assembly OFRM01 (sample SAMN07774223, study PRJEB24372) | wastewater metagenome | isolation source: Exp Tend VB 0WW | collected 2016-02
CTTGATTCCACAGTCAACAGACATCAACAACCCGCAGTTATTGCTTAATGCCATATCAACCGCCTTTGGCTTGATATCATAACCGTCCTTGATGCGATGCGGGATGTAATAATGAACCTCGCCGCCTAGCATTCTGATGCCGTGGATGATAATGGCAGTTGAGGTGATTCCGTCAACATCATAATCTCCCCAAACAAATATGCTTTCTCCAGCATCTAGAGCCGCCTCAAGTCGCTCCAAGGCTGGCTTCATATCCGGTAATAACATCGGATTGCGCAACTGGCTGATGTTAAACTCGGTGAACTCACGCACCTGGTGTGCGTCTTCAAAACCCCTGCCGGCAAGGATTTCAGCAACTGGCCGAACCATTCTTAGGTCTCGTGCAAGTCGCAACGTGGTGCCGTAGTCGGCATCTTTGTAAATCCACTCAGTCGGCAATTTTGCTTCAGATTTTGATTTCGAGTTCGTACTCATTTCTTTCTATCATTCCCTCAATAGCTCGGCGCAAATTCTTGCCGCCCTTTTTCACTACAAAATCGTCCGGGTCCCACCCGGTTGGCAACAACACTGCATGACATTTCAAGTCATATTGTTCTGCAACCCGTCTGGATTCAGTCCCTGCGTCTACACCCGCTTGGTCGCCATCATAAAGAAGCACGACGGTATCGCAGTATCTAGATATTATCGCAGCATGGTGCTCTGTTAACGAGATTCCGCACAAAGCTGCTGTGTTTTCCATGTGTTTGCACGACAAAACTCCTGCGTCTAGGTAACCCTCTACCAGATTGATGTATCCGCGCTCTCGTGCAAACTCTTTGGCGCGGTGCAGGTTGTAAAGCAATTTGCGCTTTGGATATGGCTCGTTTATCCACTTTGCGCGGTCCCATTTGTCAATTAGTTCTTGTGCTTGTTTGCTTGAGTTATATTCTCGATATGCCTTAACAACAGAGTCTCGTGCAAAGGGCAACTGTCTTCCTGCTAGTGCTTTGATGTTACCAGCGGCGTCGCAAATAGGAGTAACTAGTCTACCCTTCAACAATGGAAACCAATGATTTGAATATGGAGGTATGTAACCGAGCATTCCTTGTTCAACAAGTGACTCGGGGATGTTTCTTTCTGCCAGATATGCCATCCCGCTCTGAGAACGGGACAGCGACTGGCAGAAAGACGCCATCATTGATTGTCCATTGACATTAGTCTGGTTCACTTTCAAGACCTGAGTCATTATCATCAGCAGGTGGGTTTTTGATGCGCTCTACAAGTGCCTCAATCTGGTCTTCCTTGAGTTTCAACCTGGCGCACATGTACTCAAACATGGTGTCTGATTTATCAGTGCGCGGTCGCTTTTCAGGCGGACCAGCGTGCATCATTGCAATACAGAACTCATACTTGTCTGGAGTGGCAATAAGTTCGCCAGTAGTCTCATCAACATATCGGAATAGCTTCTCACGGCTTCCACGAGGCGCAGTGTGTGTTACAATGCCCTCGAAGTCCTTGTTGTTGATTGTTCTGTGCAGGAACTCTCCCACCAAGTCATTGTCAGCAGGAACAAAATACACAGGGAATTCTGCGATTTCGTCTTGACCACCTGTTTTGGTTTTATAGATGGTGCATCGAGAACGACCGCCAACGCGGTTGCCTTTGCCATCCATTACCCATCCGTCTTTTCCACCAATTCGAGCAAACCATAGTCTGATACGAGACCAGTACTCCACAGCTTTACCACCAGACGATTTGTCTGTGAAACTGTTAGGCATTGCGCCAGAACCTGTTCTGAACTGATTGATTAGCACCACGGTGGTCAAGTTCTCTTCCATTTTGCTCGAGACCAGCTTTCTCAAAAACTGACCCATGAACATGGCGTGAGCACCCACTTTGGCGTTGTCTTCTAGAGACTTGTCAAAGTCAGCATCTGGGATAAGAGTGGCAATTGAGTCAACAATAATGAGTCCGTAGTCACCGCTGTTGACACACTCAACGACATAGTCGCCAACTGTACCTGCGGCAAACGTGACTTTCTGGACTTCCCAAAGGTCTGGGTCTTCAATATTTACCCCGAGCTGTACTGCCCGTGGCTCATAGTAACCGCGCTCAATATCGACAAAGAGCACCCTAAGACCGAGTTTCTGATGTTCTTTGGCTAAATGATATGCGGCATAGGTTTTACCAGACATAGATGGTCCGCAAAACTCTACAATAGTACCGCGCAAGAGCCCAAAGTGTTCTTCTCCGGTAATAGATTTGGTCTTGAGCTTAGAGTCGATTTCTGAAATACCAAGCGGTACGAAATCGTATTTCTCGTGCTCTCCGCCAACTAACAGTGTGCTCTTTGGGATTCCGTATTTCTTCTGGCGAGCCTCAACGACCTTTCTCCGCTCCTCTATGCGTTTTGCCAAGTCTTGGCTTTCTGTTTTTGTGTTATTTTTTGACATAATTTTGGTGCATTTTGGGCAAGTAAGGGTGCCGTGTCGAAACAGGCACCCTTAGATTTGTGTCGAGATTACCAGTCGTCTTCGCTGGGTTCTTCGGAATCAAAGGCACTCTCGTCCTCTGTTGTTTCCTCAGCCTTTGCTGCTTTGGCCGCTGGGGTCTTAGGAGCCGGCTTTGTAGCCACGGCAGTTGCCGTCGAAGACGAACGAGTAGAACGTGCCGCTGGCTTCGCTTCCTCTTCATCATCATCGTTCGTGGCATCGCTCATGTCGAGTTCACCACGAGATGTGGTTGCACGACCAGTTACCTCTTCAGAACCTGGGAACAGGTCTGGCTTATAGATGCGATGAAGCTGGTATCCATACCAGAACCAGCGAGGCAATTCTTCGAGGAATGGTTCGCGAGCAAACAGTTCCTCGAGTTCCTCTTCGGTTGGGTATCCGATTTTCTTCAATGCCTCGATTTCTTCGTCTGTGATTTCACAGGTTTCAGTCTCGAGAGACACCTTAAGGTCTGGAATCAACGGTTTCTTGGGGTTGAACTGAGCAAGCACGTAAATGTCGTGGGTGACTTCTCCACCAAGACATGTCACCAAGTTGTTGTTCTTGCGTTGCTCATTGCGACGCATGTTCATCTTCTCGATGTCTGTGAATTGGTCGAAGAGCATCTTGCCCTTCTCAAGAATCTTGACACTGAACGAACCGTCAGGGTTTCTCACCAGCACGTTTTGTGCATATCGAAGAGAACCCGAATATCCGGCTTCAGCCCATGGGTTGACATCTGGATAACGGTCGTCCTTGGTGTCAGGACTGAGCCAGTTTCTTGAGAACTTCTGCTTCTCTTCGTGGTCGGGGAATGGAAAATCCACTCGCTTTTTGAGCTCCTCATTGTATGTCTTAGCTTGATGCTGAGTAAATGCGTAGGGGAGACCAATGAGACGGATGCAAACTTCTTTTTCGGTGGCATCCTTGCTGACCTTAAGGTCGACGTAGCCGTCTTTCAGGCTGTTGCGATTGTTGCCGCCCATTTGACCCTGGGCAATGCGTTGGTTTGTGTTACTGTATGACATGTTTTCTCCTGGCTATGTGCAGTGTGGAAATGGCTTTTGGAATTCATCCGCATTTCCTCGTCTGTCTATTTCGTGCCGTTAGTCTTATACAAGATTTTCCGAAGAAATCCCTTCGACTTGCCGACTTTGTAGACTTTTTTCGCCTACAATCTACTTATCGCACATCGTGCCAGGAAATTCACGATTGTCTGCGATATTTTGATGGAACTGGGCTGTCATCATCTTCTTCTTCAGCTTGTAAATGCCTGTTGTAGATGCTTGATTGGCCCTGCGAAGTATACGAGCCGTTAACCTTGAGTTCAAACTCTTTTTCCTTGATAACTCTGGAAGCCTGCATGGCCGCAAACTCAACAGTCTCAATAGATGCATTGATTGAACCAAGCAGGCACTTTGCTCTGCTAAGTTCGGCTGTGAAATTGCGCACCATTCTGTCGGAATGGGCTTCTTTGTCTTTATCTGTACCCTTAAACATTCCACGCGCAGCAGACCTTAATGATTTGATGGCGTCTTTGAGCATTTCAACCCTGTTTGACACCGGTTTTTGAAGACTGTAAAGGTATCTCTGGGTTTCAACAAGGCGGTAATATGCCTGATATGCGTTTTCTGCGCTATTGCTGCGCTCTGGCGGCATTAGATTGGTAAGGTCTACGTCCCGCAGCTTTTCACTAATTGTATCGTCGTCATATTGTTCCAAACGAGACAAATACTCTTGCCACATCATAAACTCTTCGTTGAAGTCGTGAACTCCATCCAGGCTCATGATGTGGGCTATGAGAGCTGTTGAATCTACATGAATCAACGATTTGAAATCTTGTGGGATTTCAACTTCAATAACGACTTCGGTTTCTGATTCGCTCATAATATCACTCAAAACTATCCAAGATTGACGGCTTGGATTTTGGCCTAAACGGCTTACCGGCAGGACGAACAGGCCGCGCAGTCGCAGTGCTTGTCTTTTGCAACGGTGACATTGAAGTATATCGCTGTTTCTCAGCCTTCTTTGCCTCTCGTTTTATACTGTCTAGTTCTGCATAGTATGGTTCAACGCGCTCCATGAATCTGTCAATGTCGCCGCCCTTGTAATCAGGCAAACTTCTAAGTGCGCCGGCTTCAGCCAGGTTTCGAAGCATCGTCCTTGATGGTTCACCGCGTATGATGAAATCCTTGATGTCTGCATACGGAGCGCCATCCATGAATTCACACCCATTGGCACCAATGCCCTTAATATACGTAAGCGGCAACACTATGATATCCTTTTCAGTAATGGACACTTCAAGTTTAGATGTATTGACATCTGGTCCGGACACCACAATTCGCGGCCGCTCTGAATCACACTCGTGAATGTGGTCACCAACCCTGTCTTGTTTGTTGCCTGTAATGTCTGTCTGAATACACGCCGCAAGCCATTCAACCGGGTAGTACGCTCTCAAGTAAGCACCACGGTAAGCCAAAATAGCATATGATGCGGCATGCGCTCGGTTAAAAGCGTATCCAGCAAATCCTTTCCAGCTTTCCAGCGTCATGTCAACGACTTTACCGTCAATGCCAGCCTTAGTTGCTTTGTCTTTGAAGAGCTTACAGCATTTCTCAAAAGCTACAGGATTCTTCTTTGACACAGCTTTGCGCATGCTGTCGACCTCATCGTGGTCGAAGTTAGCCATATCTCTACAGACAAGCATGACCTGTTCCTGGTACACCGGGATGCCATATGTAACACCAAGGTGTCGCTTGATGATTTCATGTGGATAACGTACAGTGTTAGGGTTTCGCTTGTATGATGCGTAGTCGGGAATGAACTGAAGCGGGCCTGGTCTGAACAAAGACACAACAGCAATCAGGTCTTCGACATCACTAACTTGCACCTTGCTCAAAGAATCCTTCATACCATCGCTTCCAAACTGGAACAGCGTTGTGGTCTTTTTTTCATTGAATAGATTCAAGACCTTCTTGTCGTCCATTGGAATGTTGCGCAAGTCAATCTCTTTGCCATGGCGCTCCTTGATATACTTCAGAGCACGTTCAATCTTTTGGTGCATGGCCAGGCCGAGAAAGTCATATTTGACCATCCCTATCTTTTCAACATCGTTCATGTCATATGCTGTGACCATGCCTTTGTTTGAGCGCTCGAGAGGCGTGTGCCAATTGATTGGCTCGCTGGCAATAACAACGGCAGAGGCATGAACACCAAGATTTGACACTACGCCAATCAACTTGCGTGCGGCATCAAACTCGTCTGGGAACTGTTTAACATACTGTTGCAAGTCTGGATTTTGTTTGAGTGCAAACTCCAGCGGTTCCTCAGGGTCTTCTGTGTGTGCTGGCTGAACCGCAATAGACTTTGAGATTGATTGCGCAACAATATGAGACTTTTCACCATATCGTTGTTGGAACTTCTTGGAACTCTTCAAACAAGCAGTAACAGCGGCCTTGATTGCGTATGTGCCCCAGTTGCCAACGATTGCTACATGCTCATCTCCGAACCTTCTTCTTGCCCACTCAATAGCAGTGTCTCGATATCGGTCGTCAATATCGGTGTCAACGTCTGGTAGCGTCGCGACCTGACCAACAACCATATCACCCTTTGGCTTCTCTGGCGTTATACCCAAGAAGTATGCACTCCAGAGATTTGGGGCGTTTTTGTCGGTTTTGAATCCCGAGTCTGCCAAGTCACAGATATATGAAGCAAGTTTTTGACCCTCTAGTGCCCAGATTTCCTTTTGAATCTGCGGTTGCAGTGGCTTGAGGTCGGCGTCTTCGGATATCGCTTGCTTTGCAACGGTTTTAATCCGCTCACACGCTTCTTGCTGGGGCTGTTTTCCATGTTCGTCAAACCATTCTTTGGCTGGCTTCTCTGGGAACTCCAGCTTGTATTTGGTGCCACGACCTGGGTTCAAAAATCGCTCAAACATCAGATTCCATCGCACCGGGTCAATGTCACTGATTCCAAGACAGTAATTGATTAAACTGGCGACTCCAGAACCACGAATACCAAATCGAATATGCGCTTGCTTCATAAATTCAGCCAGCTCGCGCTGAATCAAGAAGTAGTCTGTTACACCCATGTTCCATACTGTAGTTAATTCATACTTCAGTCTGGCCTTGTAAACAGGATTGTCTACTAGACCAAGTGCTTTTAGTCCAGTAATAGCCAAATAGGCAAGGTATGCTTCGTTTGGTTTGTGATATGGATAGTGCTTTGACTTGAAATCATTAAACATCTGGTCATTGGTTGGAATCTCTGCACTGGGCAACATGTGTGGCACATTGACCTTCATGAAATTCTCGACCTTGTCTGCGATTTCCAGAGTGTTGTCGACACACTCTTCGACCTTACCGAACATCTTGCGCATTTGCGCTTCTGTTTTCATGTAGAACTCGTGGCTGCCGTATGCTTCGCGCTTGCCGCTCTCTTTTACCTCTGCACTATCCTTGGTAAGTGATTCGCGCATGTGAATCAGAACGTCATGCAGCTCCCACTGTTCTTTCTGTAGATAGTGGATGTCATTAGAACACGCAGTCTTAATGTCTAGTTCTTTGCATAAGTCAAGTAACAATGGCAAGTTGTGCTTTTGTAAATCAATACCATGGTATTGCAACTCACCATAATAGTCTTCACCAAAGACCTCTTTGTATCGACGCATGGTTTCTCTTGCGCCGTCAACGTCTTCTCTAGACAACTGTTGATTAACCTCGGAACCCAAGCACCCACTTAAACATATGACGCCTTCGCTGTGCTTTGTAATCACATCCCAGTCAATACGTGGGAAGTAGTGATATGCGTCCTGTTCTGCTCCGAGGCGACTTAGTGCCAGCAGATTGCGGTATCCAGTTTGGTTCTTAGCCAACATGGTCAAGTGCCATGTCTTTCTCCGTCGCTTGTTGCCGTATTCGTCCACGACCATGTCTTTGTCAAAGCGGTCTGGAACAACGTACATCTCACAGCCAAGAATTGGCTTAATTGGGTCAAGGCCGTCAATCGGCTTGTTGCATGCCTCAAAAAACTCAATACACCCGCCCATTCGGCCGTGGTCTGTGATAGCCACTGCTGGAAAGCCCTCTTTTCTGGCAGTCATAGCAAGGTCGGTTGGTGACGGCAATGCGTCTTGGACTGAATACCAAGTGTGGTTGTGCAGGTGTACGAAATTCTGTTTGCTATTACACATGTTAATCTCTTCTCCAGTTTGACACATGCTTCAAGTGCCTATGCCTGCGCTTTCTTCCCAGTCTCTCTACACCAGCCAGGTTGTATATGTTTCCAACCCTTTCCAGTATCGCGTACTGACCGTCTTTTGGAGCCGAATGATATTTGACCATGCCATTCGAGTTCAATTGCTGAACACGCGCATTGGCCTCTATCTGATTGATATTATCGCACTTTACCTTGTAGCATGTTGAAACATCAAGGACAATTCCATTAGGACGACATGACATATACTTGATTTGCCGGCGAACTGTTCTGGTTGAAACACCAGTAAGCTCGGCAATGGTTTCAACTGCAATCGCTGAACCACCACTATCCCAAGAAGCCACGCAACCCACCATCAAATCCTTAATGTAAGAGCCGCTGTAATTGTCTGAATCGTATCCAATCTGTGCTACAGTGAGCCGAACTGGTTTGGACGAAAACATTTCAATGCCAAGATTGTAATATGCCCTGAGATGAGAAAACAGTCCAACAGTTTTGTGCCTTGGTTCCCTCCAAAAAACACCAACTCCACTTGAAATAACCCGGTATGCCTGGCTTTTACTAACACCAAGGGTTTTCTGTGCTATCTCTACAAGTTCGTTGATAGCGACAAGCCCCGAGCCACCTCGGCGCGAGTCATAAACTTTGACAATTACAAACACCGCATACGCAGCATGCACTTTAGCCTTTAGTGCAGATGCCGCGACCTCTGGATAGATAACAACAGGCCAATGCTTGTTCATTCTTGGGTTTGTTCTGTGCCTTGTCGAATGTTCTGAACCCCAACCGAAACGATGTACTCGCACACCTCTTCCACTGGTGTGCCATATGCGACTTCCATCATCTTGCACAACGCAGCCACGCGCTTTGCAAGTTCTCCGTTGAGATTTACCTTGAATTCGAAATCTTCGGTTTCGTTGAATGCTTGAGACATCTGTTGAGCGACAATGCCTGCGCCCTGCCTGAGTGATGTTTGAATCTTGTCGTCCATGTGTTATTATGCTCCTTGTGCCAGCTCTCGCTTGCGCAGTTTAATGTCGTCACTGAGTCTATTCCAAAACTTCTCACAGCCATTATAGTCCAGTTCTTCTATCATGGCGTCAAGCTGTGAATACTTTTCATCTACCCATGTTGTGTCATGGGTTTCTGTTTCGTATCTACGAAGTCTTGCGGCTACCGCGCACATAAATGCGGGTTCGCTCATCTGTGCTGGGTACATCGCATCCGGGCTTCCTGTCAAATACCCATTGACATCTCTGGTAATTTGGCGAACTACCCTGTTGAGTTGGGCATCGGTGCTCTGGTCTAATGCGATGCCTGCGTATTCTGCCAATCGCTGTAGTGCCTCAAAAAACGACAAGCCTTCAACCGCTCGAACTAATTCAATCAAATCACCCTTGCTGCCGCAACTCAGGCACTTAAACTTTCCTATGTCTGGATTGACGCCAAAACTCGGATTGTTGTCTCTGTGCTTGGGCATCAAGCAGTTGGTTTGATACCAGCCATTTGAAGACGGCTCCATGTATACACCGTACTCATCTTCGATATACTCAACCATATTGATGCTCGACAGTATCTCTGTCTTAAGGTCTGAGAGTATGAGTCTTTGTGCTTCCGTCATATCTCATCATCACCAAATGGGAATATCAGGTCATCTTCGGTAAAGTCCTGTTTGCCACCAGGCGCCCCAACAGTAATCGTATTGTCATCATTGCGTTTGACATATGGTTCTGCTGAATAATCGCTGTGTGCGCCGGCCGCGGCGGCATCTGGCGATGCAAGCCCAGTGAACAACCCATTGGTTTCTCTAAAGTCAAGAATTTCTGCGTGAGTTGGGTCACAGATATAGTTGTACTCTGGTTTTACCTTTGCCTGGAACGGAACCAACCAGCCGCCTTCGCGCATCTTCAGAGAGAAGAACGTCATAGTGCTTGCTTCTCGGTTTGAGTCGAATCCAAATACATACGAGGCATCTGAAACCAATTGGTGTGAACCAGCCACCATGTCCTGGTCCATTGAAACAAGCGCAGATTTGCCCTCTTGTTTCTGCTTTCTGTGCTCTCCGATACTAGATTTACTTAGCTGCGCTGCGGTAAGGATTGCAATTTGGTATTTCTTAGCAATTCGGTCAAGTTCAACACCGGCATGTGCAGACCTCTCCCACAAAGCCGCATTCCTGCGAACATCGTTGGACGTCATCTTACCAACATAGTCCACAACAATCAAGTCCGGTCGACCCATTTCTCGAGTCACCATTCGAATCTTTCTTTCAATTGCGGCCGCGGTTGGTTCTGCCATGATGTCGGCATATAGGAAGTACGCACCACCAGACAACTTTTGTAGCTTGTCTGCAATACCATCAATCTGTGCATCAGTAATCTTGGCTGACTTGAGTTGCTTGTGTGTGATACCGTCTTCTATTGCTTCGTTGCTTGGCCTTGTGAGATATGAAAGGTGCCTGAGATAGCACTGCCAAGCCGGCATTTCAAGCGAGAAATACAGAACGTTTTTGCCCTGAACCAAGTGTGCGTGTGCGCTCCAGTTCAACAATAGAATCGACTTACCACCAGACGAACGCGCAACTGTGACCACGAATTGACCAGGCCGCCAGCCCTGAGTTATATCGTCAATCTCGTGCATTCCGCAGAAGATGCCCTCGTCATCACCCATTTCTCGCTTTCGCTTGATTTCTTCTTTGAAGAATTCAGAAGACTCTGCGATATTGATTTCGGTGATGCCTAAGTAACCCTCGTTGTCCACCTCGTCCATGCGGTCTAAGTGCTCTCGGAGTATTGTTCTGGCATCTACTACACCAGACTCTGTCATGGTTTCGTGCGCCTTTGTAATGGCACTGCCATACATGCGCATCATCAATCGCTCTTTCAGTTCTGTGAGCAATAGGTGAAAGTCATTTTCGTCAGTGTCAATCTCTTTGACTTCGCCAAAAAGCGCAAACAGCTTTCGCTTGACACTCTCTTTTAGTCCGTGTTTGGCTGCTTTCTCTCCAAGATTCTTCAGTGTGAGCAAAAGCCCGTCGCTTTCTTTGAAATACTCTTCTGCCAACAAGAACAAAACCTGGGTATATGACCGGTCTTCGTTCTCTTCTGCATACGTGAACCACTCGCTGGAAACATTGGCAGACTGCGCACGAATCATCGCCTCTGAACTACTCAGAAGCTGACACAAAAACTCTTTCTCTAATTTGCCTTGTTCCATAATGACTCAATGTTAGTTATCGCATCGTCCTATGCGATATTGCTGGTCGGTAATACCAATCGCTTCGCGTATTGCGAATTGATGAGTTCTGACAATGGGTGGTCGTTAGCCTGCAATACGTCGTGCTTGCATGTGATAATCCAAGGTAGACCAGAACTGCGCCGAGCCCGAGCCAGTGCTTTTAGCGCCAAACGCCCCTTGTCATCAATCTTGTCTGTTTCTACGGCATCAATCACAATCAATGCCATTGACTCGAATTCTTTAATCGTTTGATGTTGTTCTTCTTCAACAGAATAACTGCGACTCAACATCAAGTTGCTTAGTGCGCAATAGTCATACCATCGCACATCTTCTCCGCGCAATATCGCGGCCTTGGCAATCTCGGCCGCAAGAAAACTCTTGCCACTGCTGCTACCACCAACGACTATCACAGAATGAAACCCTTGAGAGCGTTGTGCGTCCCTGGTTTGCATTTTAAGCACCTTGCCACGACAAACGTATGCGATGACACTGATGTACTTTCTGACAAAGTCAACAGCAAACTGCTTCTTGCGTGCCTGTTGGGGTGTTAGGTCATGGCCACGCACATCTTGCTTGGAAATCCAGTTGTCGTCCAGAGTGAGGTTCCAAAATTCTGCCGGGAGGTGGCACTCTTTGTATCTGTCACGATGCCATCGTTCTGACATATCAGGGTCTGCTTCGGGACGTGCTTGTACCCTACTGCGAGATATGTCGATATCTTCTGACAACCAACCGTCTAATCCGTCACTCATGTTTGACCTCACAACTCATCGTCTTCGTCCATAACCACAATGGGGGCATTCTGTAGTTTACCACGAGATTTGGTATTGCGCACGCTATTGGCTGCACGCGCTCTGGTTTGCGCCCAATTTCTCAAGGCTGTAATGCGCTCATTCATGGTTTGAGACAATGGTACAGTTTCTGATGCGGCCAATAACAGGTCATTGGTTTGCACCTTTCGTTGACCGTCAAGAAACGCATCGTGCATCGCCTCAATAATCACCGCTTCAATTTCGGCACCAGTGAAGCCCTCTGTGGTACCGAGCAGTTCTGACTTATCCAGGTCTTCTAGCGACACTCCCGCCCGTCGAAGATGAATCTTGAATATCTCTTCGCGCTCATTAACATCCGGCAAGTCCACAAAGAAGATTTCATCGAAACGCCCCTTGCGCAACATTTCTGGTGGTAATTGTGACACATCATTAGCTGTGGCAACAAGAAACACTGGCGCGGTTTTTTCTTGCATCCAGGTCAAAAATGTTGCAAAAACACGCGAACTTGTGCCACCGTCACTAATACCGTGTGATGCGCCAGATACACCCTTTTCCAGTTCGTCTGCCCATAAAACACAAGGCGCGATAGATTCTGCAATCTTAATCGCATTACGAACGTTCTCTTCTGTAGAACCGAGAAGGCTGTTGTAAAGGCGACCAAAGTCAAGCCTCAATAATGGTTGCTTGAACGTGGCTGCAACAGCCTTGGCGAGTGAACTCTTTCCACAACCCTGAATTCCAACCAGTAATGCGCCTTTTGGATACGGAAGACCATATTGTCGTGCTTCGTCTCCAAATGCCTCTTTGCGCCGATTAAGCCACTCTTTGATGCCTTTCATACCGCCTATGGCGTCCATGTTTTCGTTGGTGGGAATCCATTCTAGTGCTGTTGATTTGCGTATTGCATCACGCTTGTGGCTAGAGATATTTGTCGCATTCAGTTCGTCTGTTGTCAGCATCAAGTATGTTGAGAGCAGTTGAATTTGCTCAAGGGTTAAACCCTTGAATGCATGTACTGACTCTTGCATGCCTTCGTTGGTGTACTCGGTTTTGAACCTAGATGCAATCTCTGGCTTTTCGCCTGCAGCACTCAGTAGATTAGTAACTTTATCTTTGATGTCTTCTTCTTCTGGCAATGGCCAATCAATTACAGCGCAAGTTCGCTCAAGCTCTTTTGGTAAGAACAGAGCCGGTGCCATGATAACGATACATTTGTATTCACCAATCATGCTCTGCACCATGTTTCTCAACAATCGTATAACTCGATATTCGGCCTGGCCAGGGTGTCCATCTGCGCCCATTAACTTGTGAAAGTCCTTGAGTATCAGAACTGTATAGGTTTGTGTGCTGTCTAATTCATTGAACCACTGGAGCACCGACAGTTGGTCTGGTACACCGCCGTTCGGCAACGCAATATCTCCGGCAATTACATTTAGCTGGGCACCAAGGTCCCAGCTAACAAGATTCCAATTCTTTGAGTCTGACCTAGAAGTACAGACCTCTCTGATTGCGTCAACCACACGTTGCTCTTCGTATGTACAGACATAAATCAAAGGTCTGTTACTGCAAATCTGACAGTCCAGTTCATGTTGCGCGTCTTGGTGAAGGCTCATTCATTCTCCTCGAGCAATGCGTAATATTTGCTCATTGGCTTGCCGCTGTAATCAACGTCTCTCCACCACGATTCTGCGTAGAACGCATCACACACAAATGAAAAATGCTTGCGCCAATCTAGTAGTCGAAACTCTTTGGGGTAAGGCGAACCAAGAATTGACGCCATAATCATGCGCCTAATTCTCACCCTGCCTTCCTCTGTCTTTTGTAAGTCTTTCAGGAACTTTGAGAATGATTCAACGGTTTGCTCTTCGTCGTATTTCTTACAGTTTACAAGGTATGTGACGCCAACAGGAATACCATGCCGGCTGAAGATTTCCATTCGCTTTCCGGCCTCGACCGCAGCATTGATTTCATCAATCAGTGACTCGTCGTATTTGTCTCGCTCAATCTTGTCATCTTCAACCAATGGCATTACTTCTTCTTGCATAAAGTAGTTCACCATTCGCAAAAGCGACTGCGGAGAAATGTGCTTTTGATGCAAAATAACGCGCTCTAAGTTGTCAAAACCCCAGTCGACCAATTTCTTAGACCATTCCATTTTGTCTAAACCATTGGAAGACATAAATGCAGTGACTTGGTGAAATACATGTTGGTCAGCCTGGAAAGCCTTTCGATATTGCTTTCCGAGCTCCTGTTTGTATCGCTCAGCAAAGTAATCAAGCAAATGGCGAACGTTCCAGTCTTCGACATTGTCAGGTCTTGAAATGGTACCATGCTCGGACATTTTGACCTTGCGCTTGTTGTTTGCTAATGGATTGCTCAGTGAAGTTGGTTGTGGTATTGGCATTGTCATGATTTCATCAACTAGTGCATGCAACACTTTTTCGTCTTCACTCATCGTCTTCTTCGTTGCCATATTCTTCCTCTATTTCTACAATGTCGTGCGGTGAAAGATACTCGCACTTGACGACCCCGTCTTGCTGTGAAAAACGGATAATGTTGTCGGCAACAGGCGCAAATGAATCCTGCATATGAGTCGAGAAAATGTACTGTCGATTGTTTAAGTCTGCTGTTTGTCTCAACAATGAAGCAACGTTGTCAATCTTGTCGTCTCTACTCATGAACTTATACGCCTCGTCAAACATCATAAATCCATTGTATCGTTTCCAAGTCAGAGACGCATCTCTTAAAATCAATGCAATACCATCGTGTAGGCCGCCGCCCTTGCCACCCTGAAGTATGAAACTGCGCTCTTGACCGTCAAATACGCCATTTACGCGAATCTCCATTTTGTACGTTGCAATTCCCTCTTCAGACCGCTTTTCATCGAATGTGTCAAACTTAAGCCCGTAGCTATTGTCGTACACCATGCGCAATCCACTGGTGGCAATCTCTTCAATACTCGAGATTGCTAGTGCCCTTCTTTCACTCAGTTCAGACATCATGAACGTATGGGCTTTTTTGTACCTCTGCTGGTCTTCGGACAGGGTGTTTTGCTCAGTCTGTTCGCGCTCTAAATTGCGAACCAACTGGTCTCTTGCGCCTTTTCGCTCAGCCAAACGCTTGCCCCAAGAGTCAACCTTGCGTGCAATATCCTTAGTTAGATTTTCCATCTAAGTCCTGTTCTTGATTGATTTTCTCAAACATTTCTGACGCTTGATTGGTGAGTTTCACATAGCTGTTGAATTTCTCAGAAACCATGTTCTGTAACTCTTTGATTGGCACACCAAGGTCGCTGGCGCAAGACTCTTCTATTTGCTTTCGCCTAACCTTGAGTGTGTCCATTTGCTTGGTTAAAACAGCCACGGTGGTCTGCGCCTTGTCAATGGATTTTCCAAGTGCGTCTAGTTTAGATTTGCATTCTTCGAATTGTTGTATTTCTGATTCGTTCATTTGTAACCTCAGTCGTTAATCATTGCATGGCCTTCATTGGCTGCTCGTAAAGCCGCTTCGGCAATATCAATTATCTCATCTGGAACCTCTTTCTGCTTACCACTGTTGCGCAAAGAAAGATATTTGTCTTCTCCCTGTGTCCATGCGCTAAGTTGCGCCACTTGGCGAACAAACTCCTTGGCACGCTTCTTGTTCACGCGCTGTTCTTTGGCCTCTTCTAAGTAAAAGACATTTTCTGGAGGTTGAGAACATGACAGTTCCACGTACTTGTGTTGTAAGTCTTCTCCGTTTCCATCAATGGTGTATTTGAGCAACAGTACACTAGGCTGGCGTCCAAGGTGCTCTGCGCTGGCCTTTGGTCTACCAATACTTCCTGGGTTAATCAAGTTGACCTTGTCTTCTCTCTGTAGTTCCATTGGCGTATGCAGGTGTCCAACTGTAACCAGCTTGCATTCTGGATTCAGGGGCATGTCGTCAAAGATGACATGCTCTGCATCAAAGAACTGACTTGGGACAATGTATGCGTGTGCAGCCCAGATAAGCGCGGGGTACTTTGTAGCTGCGCCATCATATATTTGTTGGTGAATCCCCTCTTTGTAGTGCAACATTCCCAGACCAAACTCTGGGAAATATTCCTGAAATTCCAAGTGACCGTCGATAATCAATGTACCCAAAGCACTCTGCATCAAGTTAGAGAAACTGTTGCTAATGTCATGGTTGCCCACAACAATCAACTTTCGCCTTGTGCTTCGTTGCAACGCTTTGATTACACCATTGCGACATGAACCGGATGGGTCCATGCGATGGAATATATCGCCCAAGAACAGAATGTAGTCAACTTTGTTCTGTTCTCCAATATCAACGATTTCATTCAGCTCTTCCAAGCACGCAAGACAGTAATCGTCTTTGCGCATTTTGGGTTGCCTGTTGTCATTGTGTAAGTCTCCAACGACCATGCCTCGAATTATCTTGCTCATGCCACACCTGCTATTGGTTGCTTACACTCAGGGCACAGCAAGCCTGCCGCTGTAAACTCTTCAATCGTTTGTTCTTGTTCTTTGATAAGGCGTGCCAATGTTTCCTCGGCTTCTGATATTTCAGCTTTGGTTTTGAGACCTTCAGCCAATATGCTGTTGTATTCGGTCAAAACTCGTCTAGCATTAGTCAATAGTGCGCCGGCATCTTTCGCCTCGTCAATAAGTGACTGCAAACCAGACTCAAGTATCTTTCCTGTGTTCGATATCTCGATTTTGAGTTGGTCAATCTGCTCTTCAATTTCACTGTGCTCTGACAGAGCGTCGAGCATTCTGTCAATCTCAGACTCGAGTTCCTTTGCTGAATTAAAATCTGGTTCAACAACCAAAACCTTCTTGGCTTCGTTGATGTCGGCAATGATTTGTCGCCCTTGTTCTAGAATCAAGTTGTATTCTTGCAACCTGTTCTCTGCATCTTCTGCATCAATGCGCGCTGCTTCGGCCTCATCAATGAGTTTAGACATTTCGTCATATGCTTGAATCTCTGCATCAAGACCTTGATATTGTTCTAGTTCGGCCTCAATTGAAGTAATTCTGTCTTTGACTTCTTTGACTTTTCGGTCAAATCGGCGTGCGTTTTTGGCTAAGTCTAATGCCGCAGTCTCGTAATCATCAAGTCCAGTTAGTTCACTAATGCAACGCGGCAACTCGGTTGGAGTCAAAGATACGAGAAATAGCGGACTGTGTTGGTCTGCGTATGCAAGTGGTCCGTGCTTTTTGTCAATCGGCGGCGAACCAAGTGCTTTGTAGATTTCTTCAGGTATGTTGGTTGTATTGCCCAGCTTTTCTTTTTCAATTCGAGTTCCATCTGGCAAAGTGGCGTAATATGCATTCTTGGTAGAACCCTTAACCCTTTCAACCACGGTTCCATCGCTAAATTCCAAGATTACAGTTGCATCTTTTTCTCCGTAGGTAACAAACTCTCGGTTTGGCACCTCGTTGTGCATCGCCAGATTTAAGGCTCTCATAAACGCAGATTTACCAATATCACTTGTGCCGACAATAAGGTTGATACCGGGCACAAGATGTACCTCAGTGTCACGATGGCTCTGAAAGTTCCGTATTTGTACTTTCTTCAGATATCTCGGTTGTTCGTGCATTCTTAAACCCTGGCGTAAAATGCGGCGTTGTAGGCATTACTGGTGCAAACATCCAGTCTAACAATCGCTCGCGCTCTGCCTTGATATAATCATCGCATCTGCGCTTGTAAATTCGCAGACCAACAACCCAAATCTCACTTAAAATCAGCGACGGAGCCAAAAATATGCACTCACAAGGCGTAGAATGACGCCTGTGAACGATGCCACATCGAGAGCACTTTAGGGTTTTGGGCTCATATTCTGGCAACGCATATCCGCAATCATTTCGAAGCATCCATTTTGGTAATTCCTCAGCCTCTGAGCGCACGACGTAATGCCCATCACTCGAGCGCGAACCGTTGACAATTCGGCCGAGAATCTCATTTTCGATGTACAGTGGCGCGTTCATTGACACGCTGATTTTAGTGGCAACACCGCTATCAAAAACAATGCCACCGTCGTTGACATATGGCATCCTTGCAATCCAAGCATGTACTGTTTTGCCATAAGAGCGCACGGCGCCGGCACCATTCAGAATGATTGCGCCAGTTGCCGGTATGTCAAGGTCTTCGAAATCTTCACTCATAATACAACACTAGGAACGGACATGACATTAGTTAAAGTTGATAGAGACTCACTCGTAGAGGAGTTATACTTGTTGAAATCAAAGATTCCTGTTGAGAACATTGATGCCAGGGAGCATTTGAGCAAAATCATCGAGCACATCATTCATGCCCCGAACCTAGAACTACAGAATAATCATGCCAGAATTCAGGTGAGACGTTGTTAGAAGTGTACTATAGAATAGCGCAGTTGGCAGACAAATATGGACTGTCAAAGGAAGTAGACGATATCGACCTACGCATGGTTCGTATATCACAGGTGGCACCTGTGGGTCTAACCACACAACAGTACATTCAAGACATCTATCGCCGGATTGCCAACCTTGCCTCACAAATACAACAAATGCAACAAGCGCAGACCTCGAGCTCTCAGCCAAAAAACAACGGATTGCAAGGTGCCCTGGCCAACTTTGACACAATGCAGAATCAATCTTTGATGATGCATTCAAACAATCCACTCAACCTAGACATCGAACAATAGGCATAATACAACATGAAAGTTGTAGGTGTCATACCGGCTGGCAGAACCCGGTTTATGAAGATTCTGTTCCCGTACCTATTACAACAAGACGGCATTGATGAATTCGAGATATGGGAAAACACCAACAACCAAGAAGACATTGAGTTCATGCACAAGTTCGCCAATGAACACAATGACAAATTCAGTGTTCAACCCATTCCTTGCGGTGGTGTTGAGGGCTCAGGAAGCATCAGGCACTTCATGAGATTTTGTTGTGACCCGGACGTCTTATATGTGCGTATAGACGATGACGTATGTTGGATGTCACATGATTGTTTGTCAAAGTTGGTGCAGTTCAGAATGGACAATCCAGAGCACTTCTTGGTATACGCCAATATTGTCAACAACAACATATGTTCGTATTTACATCAGGCCATGGGCGTTATGTCGCGTAATTCAGCGTCGCTAACATACGAATCATCATGCGGAGACTCAATGGCAAACCCAGAGGTTGCTTGTGAGGCGCATGATTGCTTTAGAAGATACTTTGAGAGTGGTGAGTTGCACAAATACCACTTTAACCAGTGGATTGATTGGCAGAACACTAGAATTTGCATCAATTTGATTTCGTGGTTTGGCAAAGACATGTACCAAGACGGCCGCGATTTTGTCAACAAAAACGAGGAGCTAGAGATGTCGGTCAGACTGCCAGAAGTTAAACAAATGACCAAAGCGATTTGTGGCACGGCATTGGCAGTTCACTACTCATATGGTACTCAGCTACATGGAATACCAGATTCGTATTTGGACTGGTACAAGTCTGTGTCACTAAGTGTATAATCAGGTTCGTGAAAGCCGAAGAACTACAAAATATCGTAGAAAAAGCAAGCAGCTCCAATGGCGATATCAATGACGCAATTTTTGTTCTTGCCGCGATGTTTGAATCAACCAGCAGACATCTTAAAGAAATCAAGGCACAGCAATCTGAAATCTTGTCCATGCTCGAGAAATTATGCTCGAGGATGGACAAGGTCGAAGCCCATACCACAGACTGGGTATACAGGGCAATTGTTGAAGATTAGTTCATCTCTGGGTTGATGTCGTCAAGCAACAAATCAACGTCAAAAATGTTTGACGGCTCACATGTCAGACACATGTATGTTCCTGCGCCAACCGGAATCACATCTTTACTAGAGCAACCTGGGCACTGAATGTAAATACTGCCGTCTGTTTCATGTCCGTAGTTGCCAATATTTCGAGTCTTGCCCTCGCTTGTCGCCGGTGTTGCAGACAAAACATCTGTAGAATCAAAGTCAGCCGGCAAGAACCCTCGGCTTCTTCTGCCTTCATCGGTCAGGTCTTCTTCTTCCATGTAATCAATCATGTCAATGCTACTTACCTGGAATTCCTTGAGCGGTCGACCGTGTTCATCGTATGCCATAACAGTGATTAGATTATCACTGTCTTCAACAGACTCGTGAATTTCTTGTGCTGTATCGTCCAGCTCAGCGTCATCCATTTTTCCTTCGCATCTAACATCGTCTAGCTCCAATCGCAAAGAACCAGATGGTGCTGACGCTGCCGTTGCTTCGTCAATACTGAATGAGCCGATAGCATCCAAAATATCGTGTACTGGATTGTCATTTAGGTGCTTTTCAATTGCAGAAACCGCAGCAACGGCTGAAATGACGCCGCCGACTGGCATTACACCAATTTTGTCTCCAAACAAGTCAATAGCTTTTGAAATGCATTTGTCAATGTCGATTTTAGAAAGATTGCGCTTTTGCAGTGATGAAGCCAATTTGTTCTTAAATTGCTCAATACCGCGTAGGTTGTTATAAGTCATGTCCATTTTTTTGTTTCTCCGACAATCGACTTGTACAAGATATTCGAACGATTGAGCTAAGCCATGCCCGTATTACCTTCAGAATACATATCAAATTGGTATATTCTACGCAATGTTTTGAATCCAAGCATCGCGTATATTTTCGAGTCTTGGGCAGAGGACCAGGTTCAAAGTGCATCACCAAAACCACTAATTCAAGGTGATATCGGTGTGAGGGTTATGGACATCGGTGGCATGTATTGGAAATACACTGTGTCCAGTCCAGTACTCATCATTGAAAACCCAATAGGCAACTGCAGCGACGAGAACAACTCAAATAACATGAAAGTTGAGTCCGCTTTTGGACTGCTCGCGTATGCCATGCGCACCATACAGACACCAATCGCCGCAAGCAACTCGGGATTGTTAGGGTCACCTATACCGCCATCCAACGCACCGTTGTACTTACTAGATTCTGGCGGAATCAAAATGAACGACCAGGGCGTCAATGTTTCAATGAGTTTTATCTCAGACAGCAGAGGTGCTTTCATTCCAGACTATGTAGCGGGCGATGTATCCTATGCAGCACGTACAGCCAGGCATTATGATGTCACATTGCACATCTCTGCGAACTATTTTTCTGGGGATTTTCAGGTTACCAACATGGATGTCAACTTCAAGCCGGTAATCAATCAAAACTATCTGATTGGCACCGACCAGTATCCATACTTCGGAATTTCTGGATATAGCTGTTCTGGAACCATAACCTTCTTGATTGCTCCTACGCAGTTTGAGGCATTTTTAACCTCGACCAGCGGTCGCGGATTTATGCCCAAGCAATCCGCTGGGGTTCTCAACGCAGTCAAGGCAAGTCAGACATATCGCGCCAAGCAATTTGAAATCAAAGTAGGAAACAGCTCTAACTGGGACATTATCCGCTTTGGTCGTGCATACGTGTCAAACAACCTAAACCGCTCGATGAGTGCAGGCGCACTTACGACTGCAACGGTTTCGTTTGAGGCGTTCTTGAATTCAAGCACACTGGTAACAGACGAAGACCGCAGACCATAACTGTACAAAGCCAAACATGGCTAAAAAAATACAGCGGCCGGTGCCACACAAAGACTGGAGTCTCAGGCGCGGAACCACAAAGCAAAAAGAATTCATGAAACAGTATGAGGCAGAAGTTGCTTCTGCGCCGCGTGTTGTTACAGAAGATGAAACCAAACCTGACGGCGAACTACTGTGTCAGTTCACAATCAACTACAAACCAGTCACAAAAAAGACGCACCAGCAAGCCGTGTTTAAGGGCGGAATGCCTCGGGTTTTACCCAGTCCGCAGTATGCATACTTTGAAAAGTGCGCAGAAAGAGAATGCAGAGAGGCCTGGGAACTGATTGGTAAAACACCCATGGACTTTGGTGTTGCAATCAATGTGCGAGTATACACGGATACATGGCAGGTTGGCGACCACGCGGGGTACTTGCAGGCCATTGGTGACGTACTACAGTTCTGGGGGGTGATATTGAATGACAAGTTCATTCACTGGCACAACGAACTTGACCACCATTGGTTCGGCGGTAAATGTCCTGAAAACCCAAGAGTGGAGATTGCCATTAGGCGAATGCGCCATCCATACGAAGAATATCGCAACAACAAATAGGGAGTGTGTTTGAATAGTCTGAATAATAACACACCGGGAGTTAGAATGTTAATTCAATTCACAGACAATAAGTTCAGTCCAGACGATGACAATATTGAGCTTTTCTGGAAAATGTATCGTTTAGTCCGAGAGTTAAACGATAGCCCAATGATGTGGAAGTTAGACGACACACTTCTTAACAGCCTGGCCTCATTTTTGTTTGTTGAAGACACTGATGTGGTTTTGACAATGACGTTCATGGACGCAAGCATTGACAAGACTTCAAAACCGCCAGCGCTTTTGTGCTCAAGCAATACATATCCGTTTGCACTTGTCACCAGGTAACAAAAAACGGGACTGAGTAAGCAGTCCCGTTTTTTGTTACACTCGACTCGTTAATCTGACGATTCTTCGCTTGCCGCCTCCGCCGCCGCAGCTTGCGGGTCGACAACCGTGACAACGTGTGGTGACGATTGTGAAACCGAAACCATCTTGTTTTCAAGACCCAGCGGTCCGAAGATGACATCAAATGTTGATTTCAGTTGAGTTCGTGCCTGAATCAGATTTGACTTAGCCTCTTCAAGCTGCCCACTGGCACTGCTAAGAGCGGCGTCAAGCTGGGCTTTTTGTGCCTCAACACCGTCAATGTATTCTTGGATGTCCCAGCATCGCAACTTGGCAACTTGCTCGGCATTGGTTACCTCGCTAAGTTGAGTATACTGCTCGTCTGAAATAACGAGTTCATTGGAGCCGTTGCCTGAATCTTTGAACTCAGCATTGATTGCAGGTGGTGTGATGATTTTGTCTTTAGTGTTCATGTTTGTCGAAGTAACCTCCTGGTTCTTGTTTGTCTTATACAGATTTCACCAGATATGGTATTATGTCTAGAATCATGACATTCGCGAGAAAAAATGGGTTTGATTTGCATACATTTGTTACGCAGTCGTGCTTGATTGACCCACAATACCAAGACAGAGACATGCGTGTTGGTCTCTTGCCGGCCACCAAGCCTGGGCAATTGATGTACGACAACTCTGTCAATGCATTTGAACTGGCGAAAGAGCTTGTCTCTCAGCCGTTTTATGGCGATATTGCCAAAGACATCCATCGTGCTCTGACACGCGGGATTGACTGGTATGAGACGCAGTCCCTCTCTGGTAACTATCGGAAGGAAGAACTCGAGGTTGGTGGTCACAAATGCCCAAGACATATGTTTGTTGATTACCTAATGCGAGAACGATGGTCACCGAAGGTCAAAGAAGAACTCGCATCGTTTGACGGTACGCCAGAGCATGCCTTGGAAATCGCATGGGGTATTCATCACTCGTTTGAGTTTATCCACCCGTTTGCTGATGGCAATGGGCGAACTGGTAGAATTTTGCTCAACTATGCGCTGATGCAAATGAACCAGGAACCGATTGTGGTGTGGTACAAGAAGCGATTTGAATACTACAAGTCAATCAATGAGTTCAACAAGAACATCGGTGAATATCTCAGGCTCGGAGAAGGCTGGCCTATCTGAGCACTTTGACCAATTGTTGTGCCACTTGCTTTACTAAAGGCGGTGGCACAGCATTTCCAATCAGCTTTGTATTCGCGCTGGCAGATGGATGCAAGCGATGTGTGTCTGGAAAACCCTGAATTCTTGCATATTCTCGAGCGGTGGGTCTTCTGTATGCCTTGGCATCGTATATCTCTTCAATGAATTTGCGACGATACTCCTCGTCAGTGCTGGCTGATATCAGAGTGGTTGCAATCAAATCTGGAGTCCCCGATGCGGTCAACGTTGAAAAGAATCGTGCATTGGGCAAGAAGATGCGATATACCCCATCAATTCCTGATAATTGTCGTCTGTTCTTAAAGTCGTATTTACTTTGGTCGAATCTTACCAATACACCAGCGTTCTGCAGCTTGACTAGTTCGACTTCCATCAGATTAGGAATCAGCACCAAAAGGTCTTGGTATGATAGCGGATTGCCGTCTTTTGGACCATATTTGCTACTTCTTCGGTTCTTCAATATCGTATTGCAGATTTCACACTCTCTATGAGACAAACCCTTAAGGTCCCATGAATGGATGACTGTTTCTCCATCTCTTACATCGTTGAAGATGAAAAACTCGTTTCTCTCACCATGCAGTGTCAATCTGTTGCCTGTGGTGGCTTGATTGATTTCTGGGTCGCTGTTGCGTACAGCATGCGCCCTTAGGTGTTCCATGCCGTCCATATAGTCTAGCAGCATTGTTTGCGAGCGACACTCTTGAGGCCACTGAAAATCGCTCAGGTCTTTTGCTCCGACGATGAATATGCGCTCTCTGTTTTGTGGCACACCATAGTCATATGCATTCAATAGCTTGTATCTAACGTCGTAACCGGCAAGATTCATCTGCTCAATCAAGAATTCTCGCTCAACTGTGTTTCGTGGGTCTGCTAAGCCCTTGACGTTCTCAAATATGAACGCCTTGGGTTGATTCTTGTTCAGTAACCTAATGACATCGCCCCATAGTTGACCACGAGGGTCTTCAAACCCCTTCATCTTTCCGGCAATTGACCAACTCTGACAAGGCACGCCACCGACCATGATATCATGCTCTGGAAGAGAGGAAATCTTGGTTATGTCCCCGACATTATCGTCTTCGGACCAATTATCATTGTAGACTTTAATTGCAGGACCGGCAATTTCCGAACTTCCTACGCATTTTCCGCCCAAAGACTCGAGTGCGATTCTGAAACCGCCTATTCCTGAAAACAAATCAATAAATGTAAACATGGTGTGTGTGATGCAGGTCGTATGCAGGGATTTTAATAATTATGCTCTATTATGCCAGTATTTGCACACAACAATCAGTTTCATCAAAGAATGAATTTCGATTTGAGGTCAGAAAACAGATACATATTACACCCGCAAGGATTGCGTCGATGTGCTTCTTGCAATGAGATTAAATCATTATCTGAGTTCTCCAGCAAGGGCAAATCTCGACCAGGGCATCGAAAAGACAGTTCTTGTAAAACCTGCACAAACATAAGGAATCGTGCTTACAGACTCAAGGTCAAAGAGGATATTGAAACATACGCACCAAGATTGGTTGCACAATTAAGACACAGGTCTAAGGTTATTGGTGTTGATTTTGACATTGATGGTGAACACCTGATAGCTCAATGGTACAAACAATCAGGATTGTGTTATTACACTCAAACACCATTAAAATTGTCTGCACAGGTAACCATCCAACATTGCCCGGCCAGAGAATTCCCATCTGTGGATAGATTGATTCCACATCTTGGATATGTGCGCGATAATATAGTATGGACTTCTTGGGTAATCAATAGAATGAAAAACGACCTAACATATGATGAGTTTCTAAATTTTTGTCAAATGGTGATTCAGTGCAATACGCCGGAATAGGTTCGCGACAAACGCCGGCAGATATTATCGCACTCATGGAGCGCGTCGCGGCACATTTGGCCGCAGAGGGATACACTTTGTACTCTGGGGGCGCAGACGGTGCAGACACCGCATTTGAGAACGGCTGTAAGTCAAACAACGGAAACATGGTTATTTTCCTTCCTGCAGTTGGCTGGAATCGCCGGCCCCGGAAAGAACCATACGTTGTTCCAGACTGGCCCCCTGCGATGGAGATAGCCAGCAAAATGCACCCAGGATGGATGTATCTCGGTGATTTTGTGCAGAAGTTGCACTCCAGAAACGTACATCAAGTGCTGGGTCCGGATTTACAAAGTCCAGTTGAATTTGTTGTGTGTTGGACGCCCGATGGTGCGATAACTAAGAGTGAGACTACAAAAAAGACAGGTGGAACTGGTCAAGCGATTCGCATAGCAAGCGAATACAACGTGCCAGTATACAACCTGGCCCGCCCAGAACACAAGCAAATTGTTGAAGGGTGGTTAAATGAGCAGAACACAATGAAAACTTTCAAACTATCACCAAGCGACTTCGCATTTCTGTGGAAGGAGTGCAAACGATGCTATTGGCTCAAGTATTCGCAGTCTGTGCCAAGACCGTTTACACCAATGGCAAAAATCTTCAACACAATTGATGGCGGAATGCAGTCGTTTTTCCAGGGCAAAACTCTGTCAGAAATTGACCCAGGCCTGCCAAATATCAAAATCATTGGCAAGAACATGACATGTACTTCTGAGGCAATTCAATTTGAAGACCTGGGAGCACAGGTGTTTGTTCACGGCAAGACGGACGGTATTGCAGAAGACTTGGACTCTAAGGGTTATGTTATCGTAGACTACAAAACAAGCATGCCAAAACCAGAGCACTTGCTCATTTACGCAGCACAGCTACACTCTTATGCATTCGCATTCAGCAAAGCGGCCGAAAATGCCGTTTCATTCTCGCCTGTAACACGACTCGGTCTTTTGGTGTACGAACCACAAGTGTTCAACGTCGATGGTGTAGAAGCACAGTTGAACGGAAAAATCACATGGACTGAACTGGAAATGGACAAGAAATGGTTTAGGCAAATGCTGCACGATGTGGCGGAATTGCTGATGCAAACCGGGCCACCAGAATCAAATCCAGATTGCCCGTTCTGCAAATATTCTGAATCGGTAAAGAATTGGCAGAACGCACTAGTGGCACAATAAGCCGAATTGTATAAATGGGGTGTGGAAAACGCACCTCATTTTACTATTGGCGAACTTCAACAGTTACTGGCCGGAAAATCAGTCCGAATAGTAACATCAGACGGTCAGTCACAAACAGTCGACGGCGCTGAAATCGGCGGGTTGTTCTCGCCAGAAACCCCTGTTACACCAAATGGTCACAATGGCAGCTACACCATTTATTCTGAAGGTGGCTATACGGTACTCACACCAGTTCCACAACCTCAGAAGCTGCCATGGTCTTCGGTCTAAATGAATATTTGCGTTTTGGGTACTGGTTATGTTGGTCTTGTAACTGGCGTCGTGTTGGCCAACCAGGGACATTACGTCATTTGTGTCGACCAAAATGCAGATAAAGTGAAATCGCTCAGCACCGGTAAGCCGTGTATTTATGAACCTGGCCTTGAGCCTTTGATGAATAAGGCGCTTAAATCGCACACTATCAGATTCACACAAGACCTTGCGCACGGAGTCAAAAGCAGCGACATCATTTTCATTTGTGTTGGCACACCACAAAACGAAGACGGAAGCGTTGACATGACTCAATACCAAGAGGTGCTCACTGATGTCATACATGCACTAAACGAGCCCAAAATCATTGTCAACAAGTCGACGGTTCCTGTCGGTACCGCAAAATGGGCGCAAGAATACATCAAACAAATCAGACCAGGAATGCCTTGCGAGGTGGTTAGCAACCCAGAATTCCTACAAGAAGGCCGCGCATTGCAAAACACACTGCACCCTGACCGAATTATCATTGGTGCAAAAAGCCTCAATGCAATCATGGCGATGACAAAAGTGTATGACAAACTTGAGGCACCGATTGAGGTGTGCTCGGTTGAATCCGCAGAACTCATCAAATACGCGAGCAATTCGTTCCTGGCCACCAAAATTAGCTTCGTGAACTGGCTTGCCCAAATGTCTGAATACTATGGTGCTGATGTCACCGAAGTCACCAAGGGAATGGGTAGTGACCATCGAATTGGTCACGAATTCTTAAACGCCGGCATTGGTTATGGCGGCTCTTGCTTCCCCAAAGACGTCAGTGCTGCTATACACATGTCTGACAGTGCATTCATCGACTGTGGCATATTGAAGTCGGTACGAGACATTAACCGATATATGCCAAAACTGTACATGAGTTTGATAGAAGAGGAACTTTGCGGTCTTCAAGGAAGGAACATTACAGTGTGGGGGCTGTCATTCAAACCAGGAACAGACGACACCCGTGATTCTCAGGCTATCAAATTCATCAATCTATTGCTTGAAAGAGACGCGAATGTCACTGCATATGACCCTGTGGCAACTCTAGAAACCGGGCTTATCAAGCAATCGAAAAACATTTATGATTCAGCAGATGGTGCCGATGCAATATGTCTTCTTACCGAATGGCCAGAATTCATGAACACCGACACCAGCGACATCTTTGAGCAAATGCGCAATCCTGTGTTTCTGGATGCACGCAACGCCATGGACTCGGAAAAGCTCAAACAACAAGGATGGACCTATTTGAGTCTTGGTCGCTTACACTAGCACTTCTGCCGGTGGGTCGAGCCGAGCTCCACTTGTAGTGATTGATAAGTGTTTCTCTTGCGCTGAAACCTCGAGTCCGCTTGCTTAACACCAACACAGGAGCATGCTGTGCAGACTTGTATACCGAGCGTTGCGCACGTCGCGCTACGTCCTCACAAGTAGACGCAAATAACGCACGACTGTACTCGTATACCTCTGGGCCAGGGAACGAAGTCGGATTTAGGGTTTTTGAGTCGAACTGCTCAAGAAGCTGACGAGGCGTCGCTCGAGCACGGAGCATTTCGGCGCAAATACCAGAACATAGATAGTAGTCGAATGGGTCCACGTCTGTGTCAGCCAGCTCTGCCATCGGCTTAACACGGCCATCAATCAACTCTCTTGGAATCAAGTTGGTTTCATTCATGGAGTTGATATATCGACAAAGCGCAAAGAGTTCAGTCTTTGTCAAGTCTCCAATGGGTTGCATGACGCCAATGCTTCCAATATCATGGAAATTACACCAACCAAGATAGTTCTCGGTGTGATTGCCTGTTGCTAAAATTCCAGTTGGCTTACCGTCTGCAAATTGCTGGTTGGTCATCGCAAGACCAACAACTGTGCGACCAACAGCAGAGATTGTCGACTTGGTGATTGATGCGACGTCGCCAATCTTCGCGAACACTTTGCCAAGTGCGCTTTCCATGGTCTTGACAGGCAATACTGTCAATGGCACATCGAGTCCATGAGCAACCTGCTTTGCCAGCTTGAGAGTCGTTTTAGACGTGTGTTCGCCTGGGTTGGTAACGAATGTCACATTCTTCTTTCCAAGTGCCTCTACGGCGATTACAGCGACCACACTGCTGTCTACGCCGCCAGACAGGTGTACTTGCGCACACTTGAGTCCAAATTCTTCCCAAGCATAGCGCACGGCGTAAACCAAAGACTCCATGGTTTCTTCTTCCCATGAGGGGTACGGAGCAGGCCACATATTGCCATTGTGATAGACACCGGAAGTGTATCTGGGCGCGTCCAGGCGACCACCGTCAGAGTAGACAACAAAACTCGCACCGTCATACACCAGGATGTTCTTGCTAATGTCGCCAAGACCAATGGCATTGCAGTAATACACGTTAATGTCAGCATTAGTGGCAATAAGCTGTGCGTTTGAGTGTCGAGACGGTAGTTTGTCCGCGCAGTAATACGAAAAGTTGAGAACCAATAGTTCGCTGACCCTTGGTTGTCCATTGAGCTCAGCAGAACGAATATTGTCAGTCAAACTCTCGAGAGTTTCCTTGTGCCAAATATCTTCACAAATTAGAACGGCAAGCGGGTGGCCTGGCACGATAGGCGAAGTAGTACCTGGCACAAAATACTTGCGGTCTTCGTGGTGATAATCGTTTGCAAGAATGTGCTTGTCATAAATGTGGATGACCTGACCGTTTTTGATAACAAAAGCCGAATTGTGAAGTCGAACATTGCCCTGGTCATCTACAGGATTGTTGGCAAATCGCGGGGCACCAACAACCACAATCAGATTTTCTCTAATCGACCTGGCTGCTTGCGCAACTCGTTCAACTGCGTTGGTGCAGTCTTGGATGAATTGTTCGTATTCAAACAAACACCCAACGTTGTATCCAGAGATACACATTTCTGGGAAGAGGACGACATCGGTGCTTTCAGGAACCTCTTCGAGTGCGCCGAGAATACGACTGAGATTACCTTCGATGTCACCAGATTTGACTCTGATTTGCGCCATACTTACTTGCATGTTGTCAGTATACCCTAAGACATGGTGAACTGGTCAACCTTATTTCCGTAAATGTACATTGCCTTCGAACCGACAGAGAACAGACTACAGTTGCTGTTGATTGCGGGGTCATTCACGGTGCTGATGCTGCCAGAATGAATCTTGGACGAGAACACCTCAAGTGAATCATCATTACACATAAGCAATGTGACACCACTGTCCAATACGCAGAAGTTTGCCTCGCCAACACCAACATCATCTACAACTCTGTGGTCATATTTCTGGAACGTGTCATCAAACCTGTATACGTGACGATTGTAAACACCCTTGGACTCCGCAATAACAACAAGGACTCTGCCAAGACACTTTGCCGAGATTACTCGGTGTCCAGAAATCTCAGCCAGTTTGATTTGGTGCGCTCCGTCTTTGGAAAGAATCGTTGCATATTTGGCCTCAAGCAAATCTTGCATTGCAACACCGTCATAAAGCTGTGTGCCAAGGGGCAATACGTTTGCTATTTGCTTTTTGGTGAACAAGATATTACTGCCTGCCGGCATCAAATCGGCCGCATAAAGGTATTCGCCAGATTGGTAAACCAGCTTGCCATCACACACCGACATAGAACTACATGCAACACCGCTGTCAATATCATTGCCAGTGTTCAGGTCTACTACGTGAAGAATTCCGTATTTGACATAAGCCGCTGCGGTGCCGGTCTTGGTTCCAAACAATCGAACCTCACCAACGAGATTAGACGCCTTCCTGATACCGTGTGCGTCACACACGTTGCCAGAAAAGACATATGCGCCGTTATAGTAATCTGCGATATCTGACTGCGCTTGCATAACATGGATAATCCGAATCTTTCCACCACCAGCAAGACTAACAGTTTTGAGTATGACCACTGGTGAAGTCGTGCATGTAGGCGGCTCACTTCGCTCACCCTTCTCGAGAACTCTTTCGTACCAATCACGATAATTGGCCGGTATTACATCAAACGGCAGACACGCACCAGGAACATTTACAGATGAATTCAATACAGAAATGTTTGCAAGCATTCTCTCATCAATTGTCTTGAGGATAGGGTGCTTGCCTTTGTACGGGTGAATGCCGGTAAAAATCTGGAAGCTCACAATCGCAAACGCAAACCAGTCTGTGCCAAGGTTGAATTGGTTTTGCTTTGCGTGTCTGTCACGAACACTCTCCATCAAAGCTGTGGCGTTGTGGTGCGGGGTTTGGTATGAATCAACATCAATGAAAAACACATTTGGACTCTGTGTCTTAAAAAGAAAATTCATTTCATTAAGGTCGACCAACAACACGCCAGCTTTGTGAATGTTTTCAACACCAGAGCGGATTTCTTCTACAAGCGCATTTGAGAAAGCGCTGTCAAGACTGAACCTGGTTCGAAATGCACGCGGAAAATATTGACACAGCACACATGCGTCTTGTGGTGTTGCAATCATGCTGTACCCAACCGGTCCTTGGGCATCAGAAACAACCTCGAGTGGCCTGATAACCCTCGGGTCTTGAATTGCGGATAATTCTTGAATCTTACCAAGAGGCAACATCTTGTTGCGGTCATGGTAGATTTTGTAAGCAGAACTGCCCTTGACATACACACTGCCCTCTCCGCCAGAACCCTTTAGGTCTTTGTTGGAGAGGGTAACAGTCTTGGAACCAACCTTATATTGCATGACCGTATCGTGCGTAAACAACAGCCATCGAAACATCGTCCGATGGGACATGCTGGCTCTTTTGATATTCGTCAAGGGCTCGCATCATTCGCCTTTTGACGAATTCGCCAGCATAGTTTCTGAATGCCGTGAATGCCTGAATTACTTCAAAGCATCCAATATCGCCAAATGACGAAACACCATCTGAAACCACTGCGACAAACTCAACTTCTTCGGCTGGATACACTAGAACATGACTTGGTTCACCACCAAGTCTCTCTTCGAACTCGCCCTTGGATGTCCAACGCATAACGCGCTTCGTGTTTCCACTGTAATTGGCAAATGCGCTTTGCAATTCATTGTCTGTCAAATACACAGGATAGGGTGGCGCATTGGCCAAGAAATCAATGTGTTCGATTTCAATGACTCGCTCTGTTCCAACTCTTCGACAAACAATATGAGAACCGTCGCCGTAACTGGCTGTACATGCCCATTTATTGTCTGCAAATGCGCCCAGTAGCGTGGCGTCTAACGCGGTTTGGTCTAGCTCCATTTCACTAACCCATTTACCGGCGTACATAGCAACTTTGTGAGCAAAATCAGTCCACAAACCATTGGCGTTACCCATGTAGTTGCCGCCTTCGGCATCCACGCAACGCAATATGTTTTGCATGCAACCAGAATGACAATATGCAGAACGCAAAATCAATCGCGAACCAATATCTGTGTCATCGCTCGATGAACAACCATCAGACACTAGACCATAGTCCATTCGCGTCTTTTCGTTGTCAGACAATGTCACCAGAGAACCATGGATTGCATAATCCTGGCAAACTGTGTGAGTCCAACCTTTGGTGTAGTAAGAATCTGCTGGCATTAGCGTTTGTATGAGCGTGCCGGTTCCAGCCGGCACGCTCTAGTCGTTAGAATGTCAACGGCACAGAAGGCCCACCAGTGCCGAGGCTCTGGCTCTGAGCAGAAATACTGCGCGAGATAAAGTCTGCGACTTTGGCAATGCTCTTCGGGCTGGCATCCTGAACCGAAACGTACTGGTCAAACTTCGCGTTATCCTTGAAGTCGGTCAGATACGAGTTCAGTTGAGACGAGGCGTTGAGACCAACAAGAATAGTCCTTACGGACTCAAGGGTCTCTGTGCGAGTGATGTTGGATACCTGGTCAGCAATCATCTGCGCCGAGCGAATAGAACTGGCGTTCTCTTCGCCATCTGTCAGCACAACAACAATGGCATTCACAGTGTAGTCCATGTCATTAAGGTGCTTTCCGTAAGTACTCGCAGCCTCAATGGCGTTGTATGAAGCGTCGTACAGTGCGGTGCTGCCTCTGGGACGAATCGCTCCATTGTAATCGTCTTCCTTCAGCTTCTCAAGAAGAGTATAGCCGTGAAGTTCGTTGATTTGGTCGTTGAATTCAACAACGCGAACCATCAGGTTATCAGCTCGCGGACTGTAGCGACATGCGCGGAGAATGTTCTTGAGACATTCCTCGATTTCATTTGCGAATCCATGAACGCTGCTGCTGGTATCAGCGGCAACTGTGACAAGCGTGTACTCGGTTGCACCAAGGTTGTTGATGCTCTCAGCCGAAAAGCCATAATGACTGGTGGCTAAGGTGTGGTTTTCGAGAGTAGGGTCAAAGATTTTTGGCATTGTTTCTCCTTAAACCGTGGCCATCTGGCGAACCAGAAAGTCTGCCGTTGTGCTCATCTGCATTCCGCGTGCGGTCATCTCCTTGATGAACGAATCGCTGTACTGCTCAAAGCCAGTAACGGGACTTGATGCGTCGGAAATGAACACCAGCTTCTTGACGTAACTGTCGTTGCCAAAAGCGTCAGCAATGTCTCTAACAGTGTTAGCAACACAGTGAGAAGATGCTTCGCCGGCAATGGCAATCATGTCTGCGCTCTGCAGAACGTCAATCAGGCGAGTGTTGATTTGAGTTGTGGGGTCAAGCGGGTCTGGAACGTCTGCCTTGACAGCCGAGTAGTGCTCCGTAAACACATTTGAACCCTTTGTGACGAAGTCAATAGTGCTGTTCTCTGATGCCGCCCACTTGTTAAGGCTGGTCATGAGTCGAGGCCAGATTGCCGCGCCATTGGTGCCGATAAGGCAGTGCGGAGGCCAAATACACAGAGGATATCGCTGGTTCGATTCAAGAGACCGAACATACTCGAGAGAGCGACGGTAGAGTCCTGGGACTGTAGTAGTCCAAACTTGGTTCTCGACATCCGCCGCTGTGATGATGGTGAAAGGGGAAGGAGGGTTGCCTGCGCTGTCTCTCCACCAGTTAGGATGGGCGATGTCGTTAAGATGATGCGAGTCCAGTGTCACGTGAATGTCAGAGATGGAAGAACCCAGCCGGTCAATCATATCTGCCAGACGATTCATGTCCTGGTCTGCACCGCCAACGTACAATGCGCCTGTTGTTGGGTCGCAGAAGTCGTTCTGCGGGTCAATAATCAGAAGATGTACATTCATTGTTTGTTTCTCCAGGGTTTTTAAGCCCTTGCATCATTATGATACCACATTTCTTGCGACTCGTGGTGTCATTTGTCAAAATCGTCGCCGGCAATTAAAACCGAACCAAAAACTCCAGATTTGTCGACTGCGCCTCGCCCTAATTCGTGCCTGTCAACGCGACCAGACTGAAACATTTCGCTCATGTAATCAATGGCTAAATCTGCCAAAACCGAATTGCCGCAATAGAAGAAATCGACCGCAGCATAGCCGTGTTCTGGCCACGCATGAATTGTTAGGTGCGACTCGCTGATAATCGTGCATCCGCTGATGCCATGCGGTTCGAATTCGTGATAGAATTCACCAACTACATGACACTCTGCTCGAACTGCTGCCTCAGACATGATTTTGCGCATGAGTTCACAATCGGCAAGTACTGTTGGGCTACAGCCGTGAAAGTCGAGAACAATATGATGACCTAGATATTCCATTCTTGTTGTCCAGCGGCAAATGCCGGTGTTCCCAGCTTTGACACGTCTATATTATTGTCGCACATGTAATCCAACAATTCACCGATTTTGAACGTAAAAAAGTGACTAGACCATTTACCAGGCCACTGAACCATCACTTGAGTGTGCTTTGGATATTGAAGTAATTGTTGTGGGTTGTGTATGATACGAACTTCGGACTGTTTTGACTCAATCTCAAACAACAAAAATGGATGATGTTGGTTGTCTGTCTCTTGAAACGACGGGCACTTATGGAAGAATTCTGGATTGGGATTGCGACCGGCAATATTGATGCGGTATTTGTCAGAGTGTTCAAACAAGATTGGTTCGTTGAATCCAAAGTCGGTAGACCTTGATGGACTTTCAGAAATGCATTCTTGTGCAAGCTCAATGCCGGCATGAGTCGATGTTTCTCGTACAGGAATCGCAACCAAAGACTTGATAATTGTCATCCTGTCTGGGTTGAGGCGATGCATGCCACCAATGAAAACGCAATCCTCTAAGTACTTTTCATTTACATTTTGAAGCTCAGGACCGCCATATATGTGCAAAACACAACCATCCGGGCCAACGTGCGCAAAAACAAATGCTCGATACTCGCCCTGAAGCGAACTTGGGAGCATTTCATTGACCGCTACGATGTTTTTCAACATGCCCAAATGATACCACAAAACATGGTATCATAATCAAATGCTTACGCTCACGCGCACGACAAAAACCATCGTACACCAAGGGAAAACACTTTCAGAGTCATTCACACAAGTGTTGCCAATTTGCACCGACAAGCCAGCAGATGAAGCAATGTCTGAACTTGTCCGCAATCGAGTCATCAAAAGCCAAACCATGTGGTTTGCATCTGATGACTGGAACTTGAAACCAGATAAGTATTTCCCAACAGGCGCTGGAGAATATCAGTATGAATTTGTAGATTCGCCAAAAACCGAAAAACGATTCATGGTTCTTGTTAACACCGGGTTCTCAGATTACTACAACGACGAGTACACCAGAAATGGTGATTGTGAGTTTTTCTGCGGACCATATCCAGATTTTGAAACAGCACGGGCAGAGGCAGGAAAGCTGATGGACAGTTTTACGTATGAAGACTGGGCAGAAGAAAACGACATCCCTGTGTCAGACGAGTATGAGTATCATTGTGAAGGTAAATACACGTCAATGAAAGTTGTTGAGATTGACGTTATGCCATAATACGGACTACGTCATCGGCAATCATTTTGACTACCTTCTTGCTTCTTGCATAGGCCAGGTGCGACCCCGGATTCCACCTGGTCAAAATACCACCCACCCACATTCTGAAATCGCGTAAACCAGGTAATGTCATGTATGCAGAATTGATTGTGCGAATTGGCCAACCAATGATGTCGGCCGGACTATAGATGTTTCTCCAGAGACAGCCGCTAGGCAGTGAAATTGGCGTACCACCATCGGGGAATCTCATCGACCAAACTGAAAGTGGAGAACCAAGAGTGTAAAGCACACTCAGTCTATCGAGCGCACTACCAGCGGGTTCATATGCAGCGGCCCCGACCGAACCTTCATTCTGGTAATCCCAAATGAAGTTGTTGACAATGATTGTTCCAAGACTGTGCGCAACAATAATCAGCTTACCGTCTTTGGCCATCTTGTGATGAAGGATTAGA
>OFRM01000104.1_pt1 | contig 35892 bp, 52 predicted proteins | sample 1543101 | NCBI WGS metagenome assembly OFRM01 (sample SAMN07774223, study PRJEB24372) | wastewater metagenome | isolation source: Exp Tend VB 0WW | collected 2016-02
AGTACCGGCCATTCCGCCCCCTCACAGTCAAGCACCAGCAGCTCAAAGCCCGGTTTGATATCAAACGTCTGCATTACATAGTTGAGCGTAACTTGCGGCACTTGAATCACTTTGTGTTGATCTTCCTGATTGTATAGATCCTCAAGCCCAGCTTTCTTATACATCGCGTCTGGTTTCTTAATAACCGATGACAGCTCGCCGGCAACGTTAAGCGAGCGCACCCCACCAACATTGCCCACAAGTGCCTCCAAAACAGATACATCATTGGTCTTGTGCCGTTCCATGCAAAGCACTACGTGATCAGGCACTGGCTCAACGTACACACCACGCCAACCGGCGTCGGCCAAGCCTGAAGTGTTGCTATGCGTCTCACCGTCAAACGCCCCGATTTCCACAAACGTGCCTGTTTCTAGCTTGCCGAAGCGCTCTTGGTAGATAGTATCCAAGCCAGTGATCTGGCAGGTTGGTGAGAAATTGAATACCATTATTCTACTCCGCGCAATCTTTTTAGAATAAGCCACAGGCCAGTTACAACCCCCATACATAAGATCGGCAGCAGAACCTCAACGTGCGAGCTACCAACGTGCGGCAGGCCGATATCTGTACCGCCTCGGTCATCTGCGTGGCAGGTTGTGATCGTGTTCTTCGGATCGCAGGGATCAGCGTTGTTGTAGTAATTACCGCTGCGCACGTTTAAACAGTGCGAGTAGCTGAAGCATGTCACGCCGTCTGGAGTCGGGTCAATGCACGTAGGGTTTATGTCTGGTGGTAAACATGCTGGTTTCATAGCAAACCTTTCTCTACTAAATCTAAGTAGGCATTTATTTCTTCTAAAGTAGTTTGTAGTATTACACTGTTGTCAGTTTTATCTATGAGAGAATAAATACCATCTTCAAACCACCGAACGATATATTTGTCTTGCAACTTCATTATGATTTGTCCTCTAACTTATACTCCCAGTCAGTGACATCCACGCCGCGAACTTTCACGGCATGAACGTACTGGTGTACCGTAGCAGACGATTTAATACCAAACCGCTCGGCGATCTCGCGCATACTGAAACCCTTGTTGTAATACAAGTCCTTGATCCTGTACGCGCGCGCTACCGCCTTGCTACGTTTTAATTGTTTAGCCATTAAACCACCTTCGTTTTTTATTCTTAATTATTGCCATCTCTGTTTGAAGCTGCGTGACCTCGTCAACCAAGCTCATCAATTCGTTTTGTAGTTGTACCATATCGCCCATCGTGGGCTGGCGCAATGCTACCTTCTCAACGCGCACTGGGCCAACCTGTCTGACTTTAACGTGCGTCTTGCCCTGTGGCCATTGCATATGCCGGAAGTCTGAGTAGTTTTTTGAGCGCCCGATCTTTTGGATCGTCTCATAAGACAACCCCTGACTATGCCCCAGTACCTCGTAGCACTGCTTGCGATGCATAGAACGCTTCTGCTGCTTATGTGTTACCACCTTACCCTCGGCCATCCAGCCATCAATAATCTTCTTAATATTTTTGTACTTATTTCTATCTACTTTTAACATATCACCTCTCCTTATTTTTTATTAATTATTCAATCGCCATCCGGCACGAATTGGAAGTACCCGAGCGTGTAAGTACTCGGTCTGCCATTTTGTGGCGTTGCGAATTTATCATAGAATCGTTTGTGCATTACCGGGTTCCAGTGTTTGATGGTCATTTGCACCCCGGAGTACATAACCACTACAGTTTTATCTTTGTATTTGTCTGGGATTGCTACCCACGACGTACCCTTTGTTTGCTCAATCTCTGAGCCGTCAATGATACGCTTGGGCTTATAGGTTTTGATCTTCTTATCCTTTGCCATTATCGTTTGATCCTTTCTAGCATTACGTACGGTTTACTTTGACTCTCAATAGCCGATGCCTCCAGAGCCTGCCACATACCATCTGGCGCAGTGCCGTCTTTAACTTGCTCGGCAACAATCTTTTTGAGCGCCCCTGTGGCCACAACGATAGCACCAGATGCAACGAGCAGATCGGGATCAATGAATTGCTGGGCTGTGATAACGCTGTATTTCTTAGTGACTGGAGCGCGGTGTACCCACTGGTACTCGCCTGCCTGAACCACAATGGGCTTGTAGTCGTTCTGCTCCATGATCTTTGCTGCCATAGCCTTCAGTTGCGTCTCAGCATTGGCAATTTGATTGGCAAACTCTTTCACGTCTAGTAGCATTGCTGCTATTAAAGATGGGTCTGTAGGCTTTGGTTTCAATTTGGTAACCTCGCCAGTAATAGGATTGATTATTGTAACTTCTCTCATTTCGCCACCTTCTCACCGGCCATTTCGTCAAGCCGATCGCTTATTGCTATCCATTCTCTGTCTTCTTTTGGAGCGTACGGTTTGCCAGTTACATCTTTAAACAGGCGCATCTTGTCTTGTGCAGAGATGCCAAGCTCATTGCATTTAGCGTCAACGTCGGCAATGAACTGCGAGTCAACCGTGATTGGCTCGGGCTCTACAACCTCTTCCTCTTCCGTATCCTCTACAACTTCGGCCTCTGCTGGTTCTTCTTGAACTGGATCGTTAACAACCTCTACCTCTTGCACGTCGTCCTTCTCTGCCTTTACGTAGGTTTTGTTTGTGAGCGCTTCAATCAATTGTGATGCTTGCTCGCCAGTCATCTTGTCTGGATCAATACCATTGGCTTTGATAGTCTCAATCACATTGGTTATTTTGTAGCGGTTGAACATTGTCATAATGAACTTGCGCTGTTTGTCCGTTGGCTTGGCACTGAAACGTCGTGGAGCGCTTGAGCTGCCACGGCCTTCGCCCTTTGGCATATCCTCGGTGTCTTGCGTAAAGAAGTCGCTCAAGCCACCAGTGCGAAGCACAGCGTCAATCTGCGCACGCTTCTCAGCGATCTTAATAGCCTTGTTAGTATCGTAGTCTTGCGTAAGATTAGCCGTAGAGCTGCCACGGCCTTCGCCGATCACCTGCCCTTTAGCATCTACAAGCTCGCAGATGTAAACTACGATGCCCGGCTTGTTGCCTAGCATATCCCATGTGTCTACGTCTTTTTTGAATGTCGCGCGGATCTTGAATAGACCACAGAACTTCTCAGCGCCCGGCTTAAGCAGCGTGTCTTTGCTCTTAGCCCCTTTTATAGTGATGTGACCGTAGTCCACGCCGGCAACCATCGCCTTACCGATGTAATCTTTGACGATCGCACGGATGTCTTCATCCCGGGCCATTTGCTGTTTGAGCTGGGCCGGCGAGATCATCACCGACTTAGCTCCAGCAATCGCTACTGCCTTCTTGCCTTTAGCTTTTACAATAGTTTTTTCTGTCATCGTTACCGTGCCTCGTCTGGCACGCAAACATAGATGCCAGCTTTCTGCGCAGTTTCAATAATGCGTGTGTCCTGATCCTTTTGCATGTAACCAACCATCGCATCCATTTGCGCTTCGTGTACTTCGTTGGCTTTATCTACTATGGTGTCGTCTAGCTCTGTAAAGCCTTGTTGCACAAGACTCTTACGAGCGAGCGCGGCGAGATAACTCTCTCGGCCAACCACCCCCTCAAGCTTTCTATATTTTTTTGGATTCATTGCAGCTCCTTTTAATTTAGTTTATATAACCAGTGTACACCAATAAGCGAACACTTGTCAAGCGCTTTGCAAACACTTTTTTGTAAGAGAATAAAGCTGTGCTATAATATAACAACTGACACCAGTAGGTTGAACATGCAGCTCTGCCTATTGGTGTCTTTTATTTATGAGAATCAATAAAAGCGATCGCTTCTTTTGCACCCTTGCATACCTGAGCCGGCACGTTGGCGCCATTCAAGTTAGAGATCCATTGCTTCTGCTCCGGGCTTGTTACAGATCCACGTGTGCGCTTCATTTCAATTGCAATCATCTTCTTGCCTACAATGATAAAAAGATCTGGCACGCCCCTGCGTACTCCCTGCGCCCAATTAAAAGCCTTTTGTTTGTAGCTTTTGGTATAAGTGCTATTAGGCACATGAAAATACTTGTACCCTTTGAGATCACAATACTGCAATACAATAGCTTGCTCTTCGGCTTCGGTTGGAATCATAGTAGCTCCAGCATACCACTTGCGCTTTAATTATTCATGTGCGATTATTAGATCAACCAGTTTAGCGATTGGTGTCAGTAGGGAACCTACCGGAGGGTACACGGGCTGATTAAAGAACCGTAAAGATTCCGGCGACCGACGAGCAACCGACCGATGAGCTAATTCTAACAGTGTAATAACTGTTAGCTCAGAGGGAGGGAAGCCTCAGAGGGAAGAAGCTGACCGAGGGTACGATGCGCGGAGCGTAAGAAACCATGAAAAGACTATTGTTTTTGTTTTATATTTGGTATAATTAAAGTAATCGCTAGACTGAAAGCACCTACCCACGGTGCTTTTTTCTTTGCCAGCGCCTTGCATTTACAAACCGCTTATGTATAATAGTCCGTGCGTAACCAGTAAAGGAGCTGCAACTATTTTACGCCAACTCATAAGACCGATAATGGTCTTCTCAATAGCAACGGTTCTGGTAGCCGTATGTGTGCAAAAAAACTCAATAGTGAATCACCCTTCCGCAATCACCGGCAAGTCTTTAAATGACAAGCCGGTTTTTGTTTATGAGCCACGTAGCGCCGTTTTAACGAGCGCAGAAGCTCCGCCGCCCCAAACTACGGCTCCTGCCCCAAACGCGAGCGCTACACCCACAGGCGATGCAAATTCCGCCAAGTTATTTATATACAACCATGAGTCCGGCAATAGAACGACAGCGCGCAACGCCGGCGGCTGCTTAGGCTTAGGCCAAGCCTGCCCGGGATCTAAGCTGTTAGCCGTCTGCCCAGACCTTAATGACTACGCCTGTCAAGACGCGTTCTTCACTAACTATGCCGTCAGTAGGTACGGCTCATGGGAGGGAGCCAAGGCATTCTGGGATAGCCACAATTGGTGGTAACAGAAAAACCACCTAGATAAACTAGATGGTTGTGTGGTGGTTTCTTTGTTTCTGCTGTGAAACCACCAAATGTCAGCACTCTTGGGAGAGGGGGAGCTGTCCCAAGGTAGCGAAGTGAGCTTCTTGGATCACCCCCTAAGGAGCTTCGCTAGGCTCCAGATAGTCGGGACAACGACTTGCACAGCGGTCTGCGTAGTCGCGCAGAGCCTGATCTTTACGCCTCTGCATGTACCACTCCACCAGACGTGATAGCAAGCTAATCACCATTGATCAGCTCCACTACTTGAGATTGCCGGAGCTGCAGGATACGTCGCCCCAATTCCAGCTTCTCAATCTGCTCTGTCAAGAACTGGTGCTGAATACGCAGAAGCGACAGCTCAGAGTCTAGTCCGTGAAGCTCGTGGTCAAGTGCCAAAAGCTCGTCCTCCGGACTCAGCTGCCCTTTCACGATCCACCACCTCCCGATGCCTGAGAACTGCGCGCTGTCGTTTCTCTACGATGCGCAGGCGCTGCTTCTGCAAGGTTGAGATCTCATCCCAACGGCGCTCCAACTCTTCGTCAATTTCACTGATCTCCATAAGGATCTTGCAACGCTCTGGGCTCAAGTTGTCGGCCATTGGGCCTCCTCTCTAAAAGGTGCTACTACTTTAATTATACGCCCAACAAAAACGAGCGCTAACCCCCTAGCGCCCGTTTTATGCAGCCCCCCTGCACTTTTATTCTACTGACATGCCTCACATTCGGCAAGCAATTTCGGATCAATCGGGCAGACTAATGGCTTAGTCTCCCACTCCTCATCAGTAGACTTTTTGATTTCATCACCCATAGAAACCCCCTATGACTATTTATTTGGTACATCTTTGCGTATGAGATTCCAGACATAACTAACGATGCCAGCTGGCACACCGATAGCAATCATAACCTCAATAATGTGTGCTTGTACGTAGTTGATCACAGCTACGTCAACGCCCGGCACTTTCCAGACTGCCATAAGCAACCCAACCAGAAACGTTACGAGCGCTGCCAATGCAGCTTGAACGCCTGTGCGTATACCTCTACCTCTTGCGCTATCATTATTCAACATTACTCACCCTCCTTTATTATGTGAAGCCATACGGCTATGCGCTTCAACAAACTTAATATGCTCTTTAATAACCCATTGTTCTCAATGTCCATGTCGCTCGGCATCGGCTTGCCGTTTGCATTTGTCGTATCGGCAGGATCAGTCTTTGGCACTGTAGCCGGCGGCGGAGTCGGAACTGGCGGTTCGTATTTAGTTTTGAGCTGAGCGGTTACATCAGCTCCATCAGCTGTGATGATCTGGCCACCCTCGGCTTTGTATTTATTCCATGCATTAGCCTCTTCATTGTAAGCACCAATCTGTTTGCCGTCTTTGAATACCTTGTACTTCGGTGTAACGCTCGGCGGAGTCGGCGCTGGAGCGCTGACTGGCGGAGCCGGGGTAGCCGGTTGATACTCAGGCCAATCATACGGCACATCTGGAATAGCAATATTACCCATTGAATTGCGATAGCCATCCACAAACGGTACAAGCGTATCGCCACAGCACGCCGTAGCGCTGAAGTGTCTGTGTGGCCAAACGTCTGATTGATCGGCTGGGAACGATCCACTAGCCGGCGTAGATAGGTAATCAAGAAGCTGTTTGAGCGCCTCGTACTGCTCGCGAGTACCAACCTGATTGTAAGGCGGATGGAAGTAACCATCCAGACAAATAGCAATACCGCGCTCATTGCCATAGCCATCACCGCAGTGCCAGAGCCAAGTGGTAAGTGGTCGGATCTGGAATATCTGCCCAGTGTTATCAATCTTGAAATGATACTGCAAGCCCGGCCAACCTTGCGCATAATGTCCTTGAGCCTCACTACGATAGCGCGCGGCCGAGTCATAGTCGTGCTGCCGAATTGAAGCGTCGTGGTGTACCGCGATCGTTTCTATAATGCCCAACGCCCGGCCATGACCAGCCCATGCTGGGTTGAGATAGGTGTCGCCCGTTAAGTTGATAATTTCTGCAACGTAATTTTTCATACTGCCTCCTTTAAATCTGTTTTGACTTTACTAACTGCACGTTTTGCGGCTGCCGTATCTTGCTCTAGAGTAGCTGCCGAGCTCTCTAACGTACCCAGTATCTTGCCTGTGTTTTCTACATTTTCTCGCATGCTAGTAGTCAGCTCGGTAATAAAGCCTTTTGGAATAAGCGTCAGATCTTTGTAAGCTTTTAGCTCACCCCCCATTTGATGGATGAGCGCCATGCTCTCCTTGTGCTGTTCTTCTGAAGCAAGCCGATCTCTTTTGCTTCTCTCGTTACACTCTCTCGTTTCGCTCTCCACTATCGTTATACGATCCGATAATGCCTTGTTGTTTTGCTGAAGTATAGCAATAGTTTTTTTACTAAGCTCGGCGTTGGCTTCAGTCTTACTGCGATTTGTAATGTACCAAACAGCGCCGGCGATCGCTACAATAACTGCTATCAAAGTAGCCCACTCTGGAATAGTGTCTAATTTGTTGAGCTGTATTATTATCCAATCGTATTGCATGTTAAGTACCCGCGTATTCTAGCCAAACATTACTAAGTAGCACCGTATTACCATGTCCTGTAGGTTTAATGGCACAGAAGAATGTATTACCGGCCGCTAGGTTAGATGCAGCGATTGGCACACTGCCCACGTAATTCTGATTCAGTGTGTAAGAAGCGCTCGGATATGTTGACGCCGAGTAAATATTCCATGTGTGAGCAGAGGAATCTGACTGCGTGTGTGAAGCTGCGTAGTAAGTAAAAGTACCAGTTGTGCCGGCTACACTTGGATAGAATATCCACTTTAAAAAAGCATTAGAACCAGCGACATAGTCTTTTGGTACCATACCAGTGCCACGGCCAAAGTTTGCAGCAGAAGCCCCAAACGATACATAGTTACCAAGCTGATTCGTCATGAGCGCATCCACGCCGTCTGCGCTTAACCTAAGATCACTAATTCTAGTCTGCGGCGCTAAACCAGAAACTGTGATGCCCGGAGCGTCTGCGCCAATATTTGTATGTCGGTGCGCATTGAATGCATCAATAACATCGTCAAAGTTTGTGTTGAGCTGTGACGCTAGGCCAGCACTGATGCGTGGCTGAAATGTATATCTTTTAACTAAACCCATATTATGCCTCTCCGACCAAAAGGCCGTCTTTAAAAACTAAATTCTTAGTAGGTGAACCACCAGATGTGACAGCCACAAACACACTCCTTGTGCCTTGTACCCCCTGCAATACCCCATCTTTAATAAAGTAAGTGCCATCTGCAAACTGAATATCTATCTTGCCATTCAGAACCGTAAGCTTACCCGGCTGGGCATCTGATCCTATTGTTATGTTGAATACTGTTTGATCATCCATAATTTAACTCAATGGTGCATTCTTAGTATTTTCACTTTGCTGCGCTCGGTAAATATCTTCAATACGACGTGGTGTGTCTACTAATATTGTACCAAGAGATAGCGTCGCCGTTTTGTCTTTGTACTGAATCTTGAGTATTTGCAGAGGTTCGCTGAGTATGTGCGTATCAGATATATCAAGCTGAGTCTCATCAAGAACAAACCCAGACTCAAATATTCCATCCATTGTTTGATAGTTGTCAGCACTTGGATCAATGATGCGCACAAACTGGCCCGGCACAAAACTATCAATGTCATAGCCAAATTTGTCATCGCTATTTGAATCAACTACGTCAATCGTCATGTAGGTTATTGGCCGGTAGTGAGCGTCAAGATAGGTGCGCTCTAGCTGCTTGGCGGTGTTGAGCTGGGTAACGCGCCCGTCTTGCATGAGCTGCTCGCGCAGGCTGTATAGATCATTCTGCCAGAACCAGTCCTCTTCATCGTAGAGCTCTGTCTCACCGGCTGGCGTGCCTCCAACAAAAAGAGTCCTAGTCTTTAACTCGTTAACTGTCTTGGTAGGTGCGCATTGGCTCACTTCAAAACCAAGTCGTAAGGTGTGATCAATCACATTAAAGTTTCGCTGCTTAAAGGTTAGCTTGTTATTAGCATCAATATACCAGAACCAATTAGGGTCAGAGAGATCTAGACATTTTTTTATAGCATCCAGTACTCGGGTCTTATTAAACTGATAGCTTACACTGTATCCTGTCCTCTGATTCGCAGGATTCCATGTGACCTTTCCAGAATATTTGTTTGTAATGATATCTTGCATTATGTCCGTAGGGTCATCTGACTCATAGCGCGGCGACGTGTTAGAGAAGAATGTAATATTACCCATCCCTTCCAGCCATCCAGTAGCATTGGTATTTGTAAAACTCGCCTGATTAACAGCGATATTCTGATCGGGAGTCCACCCAAAGCTGGTAAGGTTTGCGTTCCAATCAGGATGACTCAAATCGTACATTGGCAGAGTAAGTCCGCTACCGGTAATAAAAGCAAAGTACCTCTTGCCGGGGGTTACATATAACTTATTCGGGAATCGTACACTCGTGAACTGTTGTATGGCTGTACTAATTCCAGATGGTATTAAGCTAGTAGCACACAGCCCCGAAGCTAAGATCTTACCCGGTCGGTAGTAAGATGTTGCTGCGCCAGCTTGATTCGTACCGACAGATAGATCAGCATCCATTATCCCCATCACCGCAAAAGGGTCTACGTTTGGTGTATTTTTAGAAACCTGAATACCAACACCCGTCAATGTATTATGAACATTTGTGAACTGCTGGGCCATTGCTATGAATGGGCTATTGGGGTCAGGGTTAAATCGTGTGTAAAGTTTGTAGGTTCCAAGAACGCCTGACGGTAATAGATATTGGCTATTGATTGCATCGTCTGAAGTCTCATCACGCAAATAGCGGTCATCAAGCTCAGTAACATAACCAATAAACGAAACATCAACCTTCTCATCTTCGCCATAGTAGGGTTTGTACTCATTCAAACGCCCAGTGTAGAGCAGCTTGCCGTCAGGGTTCTCTTTATCAAACACCTCAAGCCGAAGCATATTCTCAAACCACACGTCTGCGCCCTCGCCGAAGCTAGAGAACGGTCGTTTTAGCGTAACAGTAAGCTCACCAAGACCGCCATTGATACTCCAATCAAAGCTTGGTGTTGAGATAACGTCTTTCCACGAGGTAATATAACTACCGTTTTTGCCGTAGATTTTATACTCGTAGCGCTTCATGGTTACAAGTACTTCGGTTTATATGCTACAGAAACGTCGTAGTTTTGAGTACCTGATGCCAGAGTAAGTCGCAATGGGTTTATGCCCGATGCCGCAATAAAGCTCATAAGGATACCAGAGTAGGTAACCCCAGAGCCTAGCACGTTAGCCAATGTACCAGCCTCAAGGTTAATCTCTAGCTGCTCACCAGCAGACCATGTACGCGCAAACGTCATGACATCCCCTGTCGCTAGATTGCGCAGGGTAATATTGCCGAGCTGAGATGCAGTATTAACTTTGAGCTTGATAATCGGTTCATACGGAGCGTTGCCAGAACTGAGAATATTCATGTCAAACGAAGCCCCCGATAGACCTGAGAACGTAGTGCGGTAATAGACATCAGGCCGGTAACCAAAAGAGCGTACCACTTCAAACTCGGCCTCCCATGGAGCTTTTGTAGTTTGATATGCCTCGCGTTTTATACCTACCGATTTTACTATAACATCGTAGTCGCGGAAGTTTCCAGCCTTGACAGTACGCAATCTACCAACTGCAGATGGTAGCAATACCAATTTAAGCTCGTCAATCTTACCCTCAAGCCCAGACGCTGTGACAGAACGAATCGTACCGCCGGCTTTGATTGGCTTAGTACCATAGAAGCTACTCAACCATTTGCCGCCGTTTTGGCTAGGGAAGTTAGCCACGTCTGGCCGGATTGTTGGGCTACTCTCATCATCAATGAATTCGGTAATATACCCCTCGTCAGTACCGACAGTTTGCAGATCAAAGCCATTAAACCATAGTGGTCGCTGCTCCATTAGACACCCCTCGCAGCCACACGTAGGCCATTGAGCAAGCCGTCCTGCACGTCTTGGCCGCTCGCGTTACCCATGATTGTTACATCAATGCGGTTGTTCTGAGCGCTGTTATTATTTGTAGTTGATCCACCGCTGCCATTTGATCCAAGCATTGTGTTGAAATTGCTAAAGCTAATATCATTGAGCTTGTTCATATCGGTTGACATCTGCGCCAATGTGTCCTGTGACTGTACGCCGATGGCCATAAAAGCCTTCTCAATGTAGCTCGGCGAATGTATACCAAGCCCCTGTTTGAACCCCTCCCAGAACTTACCGGCAATGTCGCGCGCGCGGTTAAACAGCTGGCCTGCCCAGCCAGATATGGTATTCACTACGTTATTGAATATCCCACCAACCATACCCGGCAAGCCTTGTAAGAAGCTAATAAACCCGTTCACAAGCCCCTGTCCAGCAGCCTGTCCGCGCCCGGGTAGTTGATTGAACCATGCACTGATAGCACCTACCATGCTAGAAGCAATAGCGTACGCGCGCCCGGGTAGTTGCGACAGCCAGTTGATTATAGTCATAACCCCATTGGCGATGTTAGCCGGCAGATCCCACCAGAACCGTATGATTGAACCGATTATGAAGCCGATGTTTTGCGGCAGCGTTTGAAAAAATACCACGAATGCGTTGATACTCGCTTGAATCATTGCTACGGTTTGATTCCAACCGTCAACTATCATCTGCCATTGGCGTTTCAATTCACTGCCCACCCAAGTAATGGCATTTACGATAGCGGTAAATACGTTGATCAATACATAGATCACAGCGATAGTCGCAACAATTGATGCGAGAATAACTACCCCGAATATAACCGCGAGCGCTTGAAGCACCATAATGATCTGTGGGCCGTGTTCCTGCCATAGCTTCTGCAGCGCAGGCAATAGCTTAGTTTCAAATTCAGCCCATAGCATCTTGAGCGCCGGCAGTAGGTACTGATTCCAAATAGTAACTATCTGCTCCCATGCGCCCCTGAACCACTCAATAACTGGTTGCATTTTTTTCATAGTTGCATCCCATCCACCAAGATGATCAATAATTATTTTAATCAGTAAGCCAATGGCAGCACCGGCTGCAATGAACGGTATCAGTGGAGCCATTGCAGTCCATATAGCAGCGCCAAGCGCTACGAATGCAGGTACTAAGCCACCAATGATCGCGCCGGCAATGATCGGGAAGTACGGCTGTATGTCTTTGACCTTCTGAGTAAGCATGGCCATTATGCCGTCAGCGCCACCCATACTATCTATCCAATTGCTTATAGCACTAATAATCGGGCCAATGCCATTCATGATCAGCCCACCGATAGCCTCTTGCACGTTGCCGAGCTGCACTTGCATGTGAGCAATGCCGCCGGCTGCGGTCTGGCGAGCCACCTCGTTAGTTAGCTTCAAGTTTTGAGCAAAGCCTTCGTTGATCGCGGTGACCTTCTGCTCTTCAGTACCGAACTGAATTATAGATTTTTGTGCTTCAGTGAATCGGATACCCGATTTTTCAAGTACTCCAAATTGTCCATTGAGCGCTTTAGCTATCATGTTAGCCGTTTGAGATAGCTGTTCGCCGCTGGCGTTAACACCAAATTGATTGACCGCTAAGTCAGCTAGAGATCCGCCGAGGTTCTGCACGGCTTTATTTGAGAGTCCAAAGGTTGATAGCTGTGCCAAACCTAGCTTAATGTTATCGCCGTCAAGCACGCCCTTCTTCTCAAGCGCGTCTGCGAGCGCCTCGGTCTGCTTTAGCTGCTCGTGAGTAGCGTGTGTTACACCCACAACTGCATGCTCAAGCGATGCCTGAGCGAGCTGGGCCTCATTAAAAGCATCTACAGCTGAGTTACCAAAAGCCACAGCGCCTATGCCCAGCGCAGTGATTCCAGCAAGCAACGCAAAAGAACCGACTGTAGCACTGTCCATAGCGCCCTTGAGTCCGCCAGATTTTTGCTCAACATCATTCATGGCGCGCTTAAAATCTGAAGCGTCGCCCTTGATTACTACTTGTAAATCTCTAGTGTCCATTTGCTATTTTTGTGCCTTGCTTTTGACTGTTAACTTCTAGCTCTTGCAATATTCCCTCTATCTTCATTATAGTCGCAAATCGCTCTATCTTCCTGAGCGGCTGGCTGTAGAGCTCATCAACTGTCCAGCCAAATTTACTACAAATATTGTATTCAAAAAGCTCAATTGGCGTGCTGGTAGATGCCTTTTTGCTACTTAGTGCTAGGTAGATACTTCGGTAGAAATTTTTTTTTGCGTAGCATCGTCAACTTCTACGTCATTCATGCTATCAAGAATTGCCTGCGCATCACGCTGGCTAAGACGACCAACACTTTCTTCGTTAATCTCTTTAATACCATCCTTGTCGTCAAGATTCCATGCACGGATCATCTGTATAAGTATACGAGAACCACTAGCCACGAGATCAGGCGTGCCGTCCTTGCGAACAGCCCCTGATTTCATGACATCGCCGTATTCAATATCGGTATATACCTCTACCCAATACTCATTATTTGATGGTAGTAAAACCTTTTTAGTTTCTCGCTCGTTAAAATAAGCCATATTATCCCCCGAATTAATTTACTAATATGATGCGACTGCGTTGCGCAATACAACGTCTAGCGTCTTTGAATTGGCATTGTCGTACTCACCTTGCCACTTACCTTTTTCAGCAAAGAAGTCATCAAGCCCAGTTTCAAGCTCCCATGTTTCCAAGCGCATCTGGTAGACATTGAATGTCAACGCTTCTGAAAGTCCGCTACCTACTCCGTTACCCAAGAACTTGATTTCCATAGCCGTCTTGGTGTTATTGTAATACTGATTACGGTCGGTTGTGTTCTCAAAGAACAATGAGTATTCACCAGAAACTTCAAAGTTTTTGTGATCAACCGTTGCAGCTTCAGTAGTACCGGCGCGGAATGTAGCCTCGCTATTGTTTTCAATGGTAATCTTGAACTCGCTTGGGTTTAGTCCAGCGCTGGCATTGGCGGCAGCTACGGTAGTACCAAGTCGCATGTTGTAATCGCCGAAGCTGAATAGGTTGCCTGATGCGGTTACGCCTGTACCTGATGTGGTAGTACCTTGGAACTTACCAAGAATATTAGCTTTAGCAGTAGCTAGATCATCAGACACACTAATTTCTAAGCTTTTCACTGCGGCGCCACGCACGAAAAAGCGATCAGTGACACGGTCAGATATGATGGTCATTGACTGCGGAGTATTTGAATTGTTACGTGTGAATGTGTGGTCTTTAACTGAACCGGATACTACGGCGCTATTGAGCGTACCCATAGTGCTTTTAAGAAAATGCCCGACAACATTGGCATCAAGATTGAATTCAATGTCACCTTCTGCCCATTTTTTACCAATATCAGATGCAAATTGACTATCACGTACACCGCGCGCTGAAGTATCCTTGAGCGGTTCGCTCATAGGTTTGATCGTGTTATTAATGAATGGGATTGCAGCTGTAGTGGCTACAGGCACGCCATAGGTTGACTCTGAGCCTACTTCAATCCATCCTTTTCTACCAATATTTAATGCCATATTATTTCTCCTCTACCTTTATTATACTTGTTAAAATGTTTATCGTTTATACAATATCAATGCACTCAATCAGAATGTTGGCCACGCGCACGTCTGGTTGTTCTGGATTATCAAAGCCCCACTTGAGCGGAATAGGCCGTGCGAACTGGCAAGCGTTATTCAATGTTAGATTGGCACGCGCATCAAAAATACTAATCAGCTCATCAACAAGCGTGCGCATGATCTCTTCAGAATTCTGCTCACCTTGCTCACCACGCTCTTGTAATACTTGTACCATTATGAAATAACTGCGCCGGTTGCGCGCGACATCTGCGAATGATCCAGTGACATCGGCTGGGAATATGCGCACTGCTGGATAGCCTGAAATGTTTGTAGCGGCATAATCATACACGTTGCCGGCGCGCACGTTGGTACTGGTTTGTACGATTGTCTTGATTTGTGCTACTAGATTATTAAATGTGGCCATTACTTCCTCCCTGCTAATTCTCTAACTAATATATTGCGAGCATTCTCAAATTGATCATTCACATACGGCTTGGCTTCTTCAATGGCCGGCTTGAAGAACGGTTGCTTAGGAATACCGCGCACTTTCTTAGCGAATACCATACTGCCACCCACGCCCCATGCGAGAACCTTCGCGGCCTTTGGTGTGATTGGTCTGCGGAGCGACCCGTAAATACCAGTACCCATTTCAAAAAAGATGCCATATTTCTCACCAACGTACACCCGGCCGTTGGTTATCATGATCTCTGTCATTATGGAGCGCTGCAATGTACCAGTGCGATGCGGCGCTTTAGCGCGCGCCAATGCTTGTATCTTATTAGCAGAATTGGCAATCGCGGCTTTGACCAAGCCATCAGCGCTACCGCCGGCTTTGCGTACGTCACGCATGAGCGCATCCAAACCCTTGATTTCCATATCAAACTTCATGGCGTGTTTCTATCCCTCTTGAACAGCGTGATCTCTTGATGCTGCTCAACGCCGTAGTTATACGTTGCGCGCGCACGCACGATGTATTGCTCGCCTGTACCCGATACCGTCAAACGCATGCCCTCAACGATGCCTGAAGCCCGTATAAACGCTGTATAGACCTTTCCGACCACACCCTCGGATAAGGCCGTAATCTCAGGCGTAGCGGGCTGTATGTTGGCACGGATGCCGCTTGTGAAGCCTGGATGACTAGCATAGCCCTCTTTGTCAACGTTGGTGCTATCTGGAGCTAACCGAGCCACGAATAGAGTAGTCGGTAGGATCATGCTATACCCACCTTTGAACGTAGGGTTCTAACAATGTTCTGGCCATCTTGACCAGCTTGCTTTCACCACTAGAGTCATTGCCGAACTGCACGCTATAGCTACCTTGTGAGAAGCCTGAAACGCCATCTTGATTGTTGCGCGTTGAGATAATATCACGTACCAGCAAAGTACAGGCCTCTTTAATTGGCCCGGGAATGTTTGCATAGCCGCCAGTGTAATCAATTTCATAGAAGATCTTAGAGCCACGTAGCGCCAATAAACGCGTTGTAGCCCCCTGTATGAGCGTGCCAGACGCATCTAAATAGCTATCAGGGTAGTGCAAACGCGCGCCGGGATAAGGTATTTGGTAGATTGGATCACCGTTATTAGTAAGTAGCAAGCTGGCCGAGAAGCTACCATGTACTAAGCGGATAGCTGAAACGCTTAGAATTTGTGGTCGGCGTACAGGTATAACAAGCTCGCCGGCAGGATTGACGCGCGCCCGGTCGGTTTCTGCAATTTCAGTAGCGACTTCAAAGCCCTTGACGTTGCAGTAAGCGTTAATTTGCTCAGTAGCGCGCGCAATGATGCCAGATAAGGTTTGAGAAGTGTACTGGGAAGTATCTAGCTCTGGTGCGTACGCACTTAAATCAGTTGTAGCGATATAGTTTGTCATAGATTTGTAACTCCCCAATTTTTAAGCTCGGGCTTCTGCCCACCTCGGGGGAAGTGGGCAGCGGGTCTGAACTTAACTAGCTATTAGCTAGTGGCTAGACCGCCAATTTTAAGTTGGTATACTTCACCAACTACCTTCAGTACGGTTGTCTCAAATACACGGCTAGTGATAGCATGCGTGGTATTTGGCACATCGTAGACACTCATAGGCTCTAGATCTTCCATTTCTAACCAGTTCTCACCTGCTGGTGATCCCACGGTCAAGAGGTAAGCCCAAGCGCCGGTATAGCGAGATGTGACAACGTCAATCAAGCTACCAGTGACAGGGTTAACGATTTTGCTCATACGAACGCCACCAATACCGTTGCCTTGGTTGTCAACAACGATACGCTGGATGCTACCAGAACCTTGCAAGTCGTCAGCCAAAGCTTGAGCTTGGCGAGCGTTACAAACAAGATGTGTAGGAGCTTCAGAACCTGCATTGAATAGGGTTCGTGAATGTACACCGATTCCAGAAGCGCTAAGAAGCGAAGCTGAACCTGAATTGGTGGTGAAGCTTTTGGCGAAACCATCAAATTCAGTTGTCTGGGTTGAAGCGTCACCATTTAGAATGATGTCTTCTTCACCAAGCAATACTTCAATCATCTTAACTTTCTCTTCGTGAGCGCGGATGTCTTCAACGCTACCACCGCGGTTAGCGGCAATTTGTTGACGACCAATGCTCACATCACGACCGATGTTTTTGTACGCAGCGGTTACGAAGCTATATACTTGGGTAGTTTCGTTAGGAGTACCGGCGTCTGCGAAGCCAAGTCGTGTACCAGTACCACCGGCTTGCGGATCAAGTCGGCTAGTTAGTCTCTTCCAACCAGCTGCTTGCCCCATACCAGTAGTACGTGGCAAGATGCCGCGAACAGGAGCTGCAAGTGGTACAAGTATTTTAATGATCTCGTCAATATTTTCAGGTGCGAAAATACTGCGAGCTGGTGGATCAAATGTGTAAGTAGAAGAAATCACTGCTGCTTTTTCTACTTGACCAAGGATCTTTTCTGCTGTAGATTCCATAGTTTTTTAGTTACCTTTCAAATTTCAAATTAAATTAATTACTTTTTTTCTGCATAGAACTGGCAGCCATATACTTCGTTACGAAGTCACTGCGTTCTTGTGGCGTGCCAAGACTTGGGTCATTGGCATATGCTTTGGCCTGCTTCTGCATCGCGGCAAAATCTTTGTCTTGCTCTGATTCTTCAGCTTTTTCTACCACTGCATATTCAGCCTTGCCTTTGGCAGGCTTTGCAGTTTTGCTTAGTTCTTCTAGCTGGCCTTTGAGCTCCTCTACAGATTTTTCAAGCGTAGCAAACTTGCTCAGCTCTCCTCGTAGATTTACCACTTCGTCAGCGAGCTTACTAAGCTCTGTTCCGGTAGCTTTTTTCAAATCGCCTGTTTTTGCAGACTTGTCTGTTTCTTCATCACTGTCAGTTTCTGAATCTTCATCGGTAGACTCTTCCGTAGATTCCTCAGTATCAGTTTTGTCTTCAACTACTTCTTCAGTAGTTTCAGTTTCGTCAGCTTTGACGTCTTCAGTAACTTCCTCGGTCACTTCTTCGTCTTTGACTTCTTCTTTCTTGATATTTTCAGCCATATTATCTCCTTTGTTAATGTTAACTACTTGTGTGGCTTCACTACTATTATTATACCCAGCATCAGCGTTATCATTTGCCACGCTATAACGATCAGCGAATTTCGTCATCCACCATGGCGCAGAGAACATCTTGGTGGTTGACTCCAAAATGTCTGTAGTATGCAGCTTACCATCTTTACTTTTAACGACAGCGAATTGAGCGTATGCACCAAGCGCTGGATTATCTACCACGCTCACCTCACCAAGCGAATAGTCCACGATGCGCGTAATGGTCTCGGCAACCCCATTAGCCATTTGTACGATCTCATCGCGTACAGCATACACCATACCGCCGATTGAGTAGCCAGTGAGTATACCCTCTTTGATTTTAGTCCAAGTATTCTCGCCGTCTGCAGACTCAGAGATGCGAGAGCCGAGCCACACGCCACGGTTTTCGTCATCAAAACGAATATCAATAGCTTTACCGACAGCCTTTTTGTCATCGTGTTGCTCGCGGATATTGCCTACCCAATCACTAAAAGCCTTTTTGCTGGCCTCGTAGTCAACGATCTCGCCCTGTGAATCAATCTGTTCCATTGTAGCGTAGCCATAGACCATGCGCTGCTCTAAGTCCACTTTTACAATAGGTACGTTGATATTAAATTTACGCATAAAATAATTACTCCTCTACTTCTAATTATAGAGGTTTTTCAGCTAGCGCTTCGTCTTCTACTATTAGGCGTTGGACTTCTTTATCCAATACGAACTGCCATGGTTCAGTTATTTTGAAGCCGTAAAGCTTGATATAGTTACTCATAACACTTTCAACGCTGTCATCTTTTTTAATAGCTTTAACAAACTCCTTATTTTTAGCGTCATCATCCGGTATCAATTCTATGATTTCGTCTTTCATATATCCCCCTAGGTGTTGGCAGGTTGCCATTTAAGTGTCATAAACTGTTGGATTATATCGTTGGTAGCGGTAGCATCACCAGTCAATTTGAATGTAACCGCACCAGATAGCGTTTCAGCAGCGGTTGTGACAGATACGAATGGGTAGGTTGTGCCGTTACCGACTTTTAATTCTGCGAATACTTTTTGAGTAGCTGCTCCAGTACGAATGACTTTACCTTTAACTGTCCAGCTGGCTGCTACGCTGGCAGGTAGTCCAGCAGCGCCAGTGTCTAAAATAGTAGTTGCACCGTATTTGATGCGTATCCTTTTAGCGTTGGCGTTATTCGCTAGAGTACCAGCAGCTTCAAAGTCTATCTGGTCTAGGTCTACACCTAAAAGATTGGCTGGTAGTGAGTATGTCATCAAATCATCTTCGCCAGTAGTTACGTTACCTACGTTTGTCGTATTGGTATTTATTACGCCATCAATAGCGACTATCTCGGCTGAAGCATTAGCTCGTGTACCTAGTACCCCTGCAGCTTGTCTGAATATAAGTGTATCTGCAAGTGTAGACCCGCCCGGGCCAAAAATTAAAGCAGCTTTAGATATACCGAATACTGCCGCTGTTATGGTAGCAGGAGCAAACAGAATAGCTTGTCCTGTATCTGTTGCTGTGTCGTATAATGCTATTATTGGAAACCCGAAAAGTGAAATTATTTCAAATTTGCCTGAGTTTGTTGTGTAACTTAGTGTGCCCTTATGCTCCCAATTTCCAAACCGGCTTACTGTTGCCAATATCCCTATTGGGTCGCCACTACACACCATTAAGAAGTGAGTTGCAATTGCCAAACTGGCAGCATCTGTTGGGTGTACGCCATCACCAGACCAACCATCAGTGTCATCTAAAGTAGATATATTACCAAAGGCTTTCGCACCGTCTACCAGTGCCATATTATAAGTTGTTGCGAGTGCTCGTACCGCAGCACGTTTTTGTATACCGTTAATACTCCAGTTATTCCACAACGCCAATGCCCCTGTGGTTTTACTTATAAGCGTATTCATAAAGGTTGTATAAATCGTGCCGTAGGTCGCCACTACATCGTTATACCCAAGCGATACAATGACGTGTGGCTGTCGGCCTGTAAGGCTTGCCACTTTACCAATAAAGTCACTCCACTGGTCGGGGTGGTCATTCAGGTACTCAGCAAAACGTCCAGTGTGTGATATATTCCAAACCCTTATTCCCCTAGTACGATTGCCTACGGTTGGTAGCACACCGTCTAGTTGAGTATTACCTGTTGAACCTATCCAGATATTATGTGAAGCGTAGGTGGTTAGATTTACAGAAGTTATGTTACACGTTCCTGTGCCTGTAGATGTGTCAATGGTTGCTACAATCGTACCACCTGCACCACCGTCTCGGACTGTAAGTGTTCCAGTGCCAGTACGCCACACTACAAACACCCCATCACAAACCGCCGTGTGAGATGCCGATTGCCCAGCGGTCATAGTGCTACCATAGCCAGCGGTAGCATCTTCTGTTACAGTACCGCCTGGTGTGGTCATAGCTCGTATTGCACCAGTGTAATTTACTACCATATCGCAAACTGGTCCGGTTGTTGCCGTACCGTTTGTTATATCGCCGTTGTAGCGAATAGCCATCTCTCTATAAAAAGTAGTCACCCAACCAAATTCAGATATGCTATCGCCTACGACTATGATGTCAACCGGAACTGTGTCGGCACTTTGTAAATCGCTGTAGAGCTTATTCAATTCAGGGTAGCGCATATTGACAGCACCGACTTCTGGTATTGTTCTATTGCTTACATTTGTATCGCCAATTGCTATCTGTGCATTGACTTCTTCTTTTGTATAAAAAAGCTTGCGGTTGTAACCCGATTGCACCAACGTAGTAGACGCATCGTTATTGATAGGCTTCAACCCATAAATAGATAGCGGATCGTACTCAAAACCTTTCATTATTCACCCCACTTATCACTTAGCAAACCATAGCCCTTGAGTCGCTCACGCTTAGCCCACGCAGCCTCATAGTCACCTTTACCGACATAATACCGCTGTTGGCCAGCTTTTACCTCATGTCGCACAATATAGTAAGCACCAGAGGGATGTACGAAACCATAGAAACCATAGACTTCACCGGCATCTTGATCATGCGGTCGGAACTTGAGAATTTCTTCTGTTACCGAGTCTTTAGTAGCGACAGACTTCTTGATAGCCGACTTACTCACAACTTTATCCACAATGCTGTGGACATCTTCTTTAGTTAACTCTGTATGACTCATGAGCTCCAATTTAAGATCAACCAGATGTTTGTTGATTCGGTTGAGCTCAGCTTGTGGAGTAACGCCACTGATCTGTTTCATTAATTGTTCAACGTACGGCTTCATAGCCGACCGCATCTTGCCGACTTCTGGTATTTCCACTTTATGTTCGTCTGGGTAGTCCATTATATTATTCCTTACCTTTATTATTGCACATTATTCGCCATCCCAAATACTTACGCTTGATAAATCTATCTCGCCGGCTTCAATGTAACACTCACAATTTGGATGCCCGGGCGGAGCGTCATCACCAGAACCGAATACATGACTAATATCAATCATACCTTCGGAAGCATTACCATCGCATATAGGGCATGCGTTTGCGCCGGCGACAACCCACTGCTTCGTTTGCACACCAGACTCACGCATGGCCGCCATTTGGCCGCTGCTCATCGCTTGACACGTCTCAGTACGCGCTATAGTGAATGCGCGAGTAGCCGAGATATCCTCAAATTCGGTTGAGATCATAGTAGAAACCTCGTCAATAGTTAGGCTATTGAGCTTACCATCACGAATCATAGTGATGATACGCGCGCGCGTAGTCTCATCAAGGCTTGATTTATTCAACAGATAATTGGCTTGATTCTTCAATGAACCAATATAAAATTTGTCAGTAAGCACAAAATCTTCAACGGCCTTCTTGAAACCGACAGTTTGAAACTTGGGATTCATAGCCCAACGCGCATACAATGCATTCACACCCCACTCAAATGAGAACTTGTAGAACTTGAATACCTTATCTTCATTGACGTAGGTTGATAGCTTCGGCATGTTATTCTCTAGCCAGCGTTGTAGTTTCTGTTGCTCATCACTGGTAAGCGGTCGGATGTCATCAGGCAACCAGTCAAGCGTCTTGATAGCCTTAGCCACCCACAAGCCCTGCTTGTAGATACCAGAAGCAATCGCCATCATGAATGCGTCATATTGCTCAGTCTCAGTCAGTCGCTCAAGCGGATCATTGAGACGGTCTGATTTCTCTAAAAAGCTCTCAGTCAGCTTTAATAGTGACATATCTAGCCCACTTTCTGGGTATTTTTTATCACCCTCTCAATTTGCTTCTCAAACTGCCTGGCATCACTCAAGAAGTTACTTCGGTAGTTATCAATCTCATCAGCAAATGCTTTTTTTATCTCGTCAACGCCAGTACACTTACTCAAGCGATGATTGAGTCGGTTAACGAATGTCTGCGGCAGAATACTACTGTTAAATTTGCGTACGCTTTTATCAGCCTTAGCGCGATTGACAGCGGCCATGCGAAACTTAGTCAACTCAGCCACCACCGCTTTGTTGGTTGGCGCTTTGACGTCTTCCTCGGCCTTATCTTCTTGATCGGCAGCTTCGTCAGATGGATCTTGAGCGCCAGCAACCATACGTTGCTTGAAGTCCTCGGCAACTTGAGCTTTGGCGGCCATGCTTTCAGTGTCAATGAATGTAGGAGTGCCAAGTACGAATGGCTTGTCAACGCCAAGCGGATCTTTCTGTTGCTGCCCACGTACTTCGTCAACGGTAACTTGGCCGGAGCGGATAAGGATCTCGTTGACCTCGGCTTCATTCTTGGCATCTTTGAATTCAAGCCCTTGATACTCAAATTCTAAATCAGTATAACCAAGCTCATTTTGGATCACATTATCCCAGATGTCTTTCATGAAGTTAGCAAGTGGCAAGATAGCTTTGCGGTTTGTAATAATGTCTTGGCCTTCAGAATAGCCAGCGCCACCCAAACCACCATTTGGCTCAAAGCCTATCTCCATAGGCTGCACGTCAAATACCGAGCAAGTGACCTTCATAAGCCACTCAGAAAACTCTCTGTAACGCATGTCATCTACTTTGTGGGTAGGTGTGTAAGTACCTTCTGGCATGAAGCGTATGCGTGAATTTGCACTACCGTCACCGGCAATAGCTGCATCAAATATCTCTTGGAACTCAGTGATCTGTGTAGCAGTCCATTCTTTCGGCACTGTGTAAAAGCCTTCCGGTACGTTGCCCTCGGTCATGTATTCCAAATTGAGCAATGATGATTTGAGCGCGCTATTGACCGTTAAAATCAACGTTTCAAGCGGCGCAAGACCATAGGGCGTGTTGGTACGTGGGTTTAGCATGCCATAGTACAGCTCATCTGCTGTGAACTCAGCGGTCACATTGCCACGTATGATTTGCTGGTATGCGATCTCAGGTGGCTCAGGTGTACGCCCAGAACTATCCACGCGCACTTTGATAGTAGATGCGTCAATAGGTAATAGACCATACGTGCTACCTCCAAGTGTCTGTCTCTTCTCAAGCGCAATGGCATCTAAAACCATAAGATCTTCAACGACCATATCAGTAAGGTTACGTAGCGATAGATTGTATCCACCAATACCTTTTAATACTTTGGTAACTTCAGCAGCCTTGTCGGTATTATTAGCTTGATTGTCATCGTCAAGCGATACAACCTTCCATTGCATTTGAGCGAGCTGGCGTTTGCGTACGTTGATACATGCGCGCGCTACGTCATAGCCAACAGAAAAACGGCGCAGTACACTGAATGGCACTGTAGCCTTCGGCTTTACTCTATGCGAATTTGTGAGATCAGATTGGTTGACTTCGTAGCGTTTTGATCCGACTACAGCCGTTGCTTTATGCAAACTGCCATCTTCTGATTTGCGTACCAAGTACTCCGAGAACGGTTGAAACGCATATTTGTCTATAATGTCTTGAACTCTACCCATTGGTTATAATTCCCTTTTTTGTGTGACTATGGTCTGATAATAAGCCAGCAATACCTCTATCTTTATTATACGCTAAAAACATTAGACCGCCTTTGCCTCGGCTTTATTTCTGTAGTAGTCAAGAATGCTTGGCTCAACCGTCTCGCCATAGCAAATAATACAAGCGTCAGCGATGTCTGGGCTCCTGAACCCCCTCTTCTTATATTCTATCTTACTCTCAACCCTGCGCTTGCCCTTGACGTCTTGATGCCATTGGCGAGTCGTAAGTTCCATAAGTAAATCAGATTCATACGGCAGTTGTACTTCAGATATGATATTGGCCATATGAAACCACGCTTCACTGATCCAGTTGGGATACTTATCTTTGTCTTGTGCCACGCCTCCGAAATTGATAGCCTTCACGTTGTAGCCACGCTTGGTCATTTCATCAGTAACGCCACCGCCCACGCCAGTATCATCAATCTTGAGATCGGCCTCCTTGTTAAAAGCAGTGAACTGCTCCAGCTGATCGCAGACTTGTGTGGTGCGTAGTTTGCTATACACTGCCCATTTGGTAGTCTTGAGTCCTTTGCGCTCCCAAAACACCGTACGATCGCCCCCCATGCGCGCTACATCCACACCATAGATAAGCTGGCCGTCACCCTCAATATCACGCTGCATGGCATCCAGTACAGCTGTACGAGCAATAATACCCATCTCGGACTGGCCAATAGGCTCGCCCAGCCACTTGTGTGCAAACAATGCCGGATTAGCACGATCGTCTTCAATCTCTTGCTTGATAACGTCTGGCAGTAGCCCAGAAGCTTCTAGGTAATTGTAATTTACCTTACGCACATAAGTTGACGCCGTGGGCTGCTGTACGTAGCGCACATAGACTGGATCAAGCTCATTGAAACGATTAAATGTAATGATGATTTGACTACCAGGCTTACGAATAGTTGGTGTGATAATATCCAGCGAAGCCTCTGTGATTGATTGACCCTCTTCTATCCAGCAGATATCAATACCCTCAGTTGATTTGATCTCGGTAATGTTATGTCGCAAGCCTTTGAAAATAAATTCAGTGCCATTGAGCATATTCATTATGCCATCATCAGTCACACGATACTCGGCCATGCCATACTCTTCAATAATATCTTTAAGCAATTTGTGCACTGAATCTTTGATAGTCTTTTGAATTTCACGCGTGCAGAGTATACGTAACTTCTTTTGCCGGCCACGTATTAGTAATGCCCGGGCAACGCTTTGACTCTTACCACTAGAACGTCCGCCGTAGTAAACAATCGTGCGCCACTGCTCGCTAAATAGCTCACGAAATACTTTATGTATTTGAAGCTTCTTTTTGCTCGTTGGCTTCATCGTCATCCCCCACAAATTCTACCAATGTCATACTAAGATCACCCGAAAGCTTGGCATCAATCTTTTTAACTACTCGCTGATGCAAAGCATTGTATTCTTTTATGGCGGATATGGATGTTTGTGGTGATGCCTTTTGCTGAATCCAAAATGCCATTTGTTTGTCTACATGAGCATCGTTGATTACGACTTCCATGAGCTCGTCAATACGTGCCAGAATGTTAACATTTGATAATAGGTATGATGCCCTTGCGCGTGCTGTATTGTAAGCCCCAGGGCGATCCATGTTTGGGTTGTAGGCTTCAATGTATGACCTCACACCATTGCCAAAAAACTCACGGTCGGTCGTATAGAACCGACAAAACATTTCTTGTTTTGGGCTAAGCTTAGTGACTTGAGCCTTCGCCACTTCAGCCTTTTTTTGGGCTCTTGGCTGTGGCTTACTCTTCGTCTTCGGTAATACTTTTTTTGCCATCTTTTATTTCCTCCACTGTCCATTCTACGCTTGCTGTTTGTGGTATTGCTAATAACTTTGCAACATCCAATTGACCATGCTCGCCAACGTCTAGCATGACAGTAAATCCGCCATCAACTTTTGGCCCGGAAATTCTAATTTTATCACTAATAATTTTCAACATAATAATTCTCTATTACCGAACATAACTGATTATCTATCACTACTCCCCTACTCAAAGCCATGTCACCCCCTCTCAACCGAGAGAAATTCCAATTTTGGCCGATAGGGGAGAGGTGCAACAGGTTAGAGCCTAAAACCATATTATGCAAGCGGGGGAGGAGTTTTGTCAATATTTTGTACCGAACATGAAGTAGAAATAAGCCGAACATTATACACGCCCCTTGTCGCGGTACTCGGCGCGCATTTCAAGTATATCTCGTAGCTTTGAATTGGCCAGTTTGACGCGTATTGATTGCACTCGCAGGAATATCTCATTGCGTGATAATTCCATCACATCAGCAATGTCTGTTTGCTTCCAGTCTAGTATTAAAAGATCCAAAATAAGTTGCTCCCTTAGTGTTAATTGATCGTAGGTTTGCTCTGCAACGTTAAAGCCAATTACCATAGCTAACGGCGTTGGTGCCTCATGGCCTAGCGGTAAGTTTGCTGCTGCAGATTTCCGTGGCATCACTCATCCTTTTTGGTGCGCTCTAGCACCCCAGTCACACCATCGTGTTCTGCTAATTTAATATTATTATCGCGCTTTTGTTTGGCGACTGTCTTACGCCCACATGACAAGCATTTTACAATCGTAGTCTCAAAATCGGCATTCAAAAATATCTCGCCACAATAACCGCAGTCGTGTTTATAAACGTATATTGGCATTACTTACCGCCTTTCGCTTGCCGCCGGCGCTCGGCTCGGCTTGCCGCCATTTGGCCGGTAGATGTGGCCGCTTTAGCTTCCTGCGCAGCCTTGTCAATTTTAGCTATCCATCGTTCGCAAATGTTCTTCCAACTTAGTTTGGTAGCCCACTCAAAACCTTTTTGCGTAGTGTCTGGCGCAGTGCCGTCAATGAGCGCACCGATTTTTTTGGCAGCATCTTCTACATCCATGAGCGGTCTCAAGCGCTCATTGTCTAACTCTTTTTGCATCCACAAGCTCGGCGTGTTGCCGGCGTCTACTAAATGCCCTCGGCCGTCTGCCATCATTTCGGTTAGACTTGTGTGATTCGGCGCAACGATTGGTGTCTTCGTGGCCATAGCCTCAGTGATTGATAAGCCCCAACCTTCGCCCAATGTGGTTGAGAGCGCAATGTCTGAACTGTTATAAATGAAGTTGAGTACCTCAACCGGGAAGCCCCATTGCGCCGTGAAGCCTTGTTGGTTTGGCAGAATGTAGTCCTTGCCAAGCTCAAAGCCATAGTGATCCGCCATCACTAGTATGTTGCCACCTTGATCATCGTGCTGCATATGCAGATAAAGCAATGCGTTCTTGTGGCCATTCTTGTGCAGTTGATTCAGTATCATGAAGTTGCGCACGATATCCTTGCGTGACTGGTTACGATTGACGTTAGTTATCAAGAAGCGATCCTTTGCCTTGCCGTTGAAATACGTATCCCTGAAGTGATCTATCTCGGCTTGCTTTTCAATAGGGTAAAAGTCCGTCAAATTCGTACCGTGATAGATAACATCTAGCTTATTACCAAGCTCAGGTGCAATCTTGAGCGCCTCGTTTTTGGCATACTCGGTATAAGCGACAGGGTAATCAATCTGCGTTACAACCTTTTCTACCCATTCTTTTTTTGGTGTGGCATCAAATGGGAAGTAATACACTACCTTGAACTTCTTAGGTAATACATTGTAGGTTTCTTGCATTGGCGCAATCAGATCTTGCACTATAAATGTATCTTGCAAGATAAATACCACATCATATTTACCAGTACCTAGCAAATCAAGGAACTGCTGCCGCCCATAAGGGTCGCCATATGCTCCCATTCTAAGCGCATTGACCGCCGGCCAGACTTTACCAGGGAAGCGCTCGTGATTGTAATCAGGGTTACCATCAAAGTTAATACCAACCACGTCAATGTCGTATCGCCCTGTAGCTTCCAAATTCATCATGATATTACTCATAACGGTAGCAAAGCCAGTGCTACAGCAATAATCACCCAGTGCTAATATTCTTGTTTTCTGTTCCATTAGAATGCCCTCCATTCACGCGCGCTCATACGCTTATCATCAAAGGGATGTTTAAATGTTTCTTCACCTGGCAAGCCGCCCCATTTGGTTTTGAAATAGTCTCGGTTCTTTTCAAACACGTAGCTTGGCACAACTGTACCTTCTGCGCTGTTTTGTGTTTGTGATCCAAAGTGATAATACGGCGCGCCAGTCGTAGCATGAGCTTTATAATCAAGTAGTTTGATACGGTAGTGGTAATCATTGTCTTCAAAATAGGCCGGTACAAAACATTCATCAAAGCTACCGATTTTGGTCAGAGTATCTGGTCGGATCATAAAGCAAGCGAAGTCAGGATGTTCTGATACACTTGGATCTTGTGGCTGCTCAACCGTGAATATAGCGTATGGATCAGGTAGGTTAGCGCGTTGATCGCTTCCAGACACCAGTACGCAATCAGGGTTACTATCTAAGTGATCCACGAGCGCGTCAAGAGTCCATGGGCTAAATAGGATATCATCATTGCAAATAGCAATATGCGTACAGTCCTCATCAATAGCCCATTTGCTGCCCTCATTCCACGCTTTAGCAAGTGGATCATTGAGCCGCCAGTTTGGGTACACGTATGGTGTCCAATCGTGTACGGTTTGTACCGAAGCGATAGCCTCGGCCAAGCCCTTGAAATTATTTAGTGTTGGGAATACTATCCCTATTTTACTCATTGCGTTACCTCCGGGTAAGTTATTTTATATTCTGCATCATTTGGCAAGGTTTTGATAGCTCTCATGGTGCAGTAGACGTGATTATTTTCTTCGTGAATCTCTTGTTTTTCAAAACGGCTGGTGTGTCCATAGTGATCGTGGAAGCCGTAATAATCGCCACTAAAGTGATTGAACGTCTCAGAAGTCCAGTGCGCTACGTGAGTAGGGTCAGAGAAGTCGTTTATTGGCGTCTGTGTATAGAATGTGCCGTTGTGCTTGAGTACCCGGTATATTTCATTGAACAACTCAATCATTGCGCTACGTCGCACAATCTTATTACCATCTTGCAGGTACAATATTGGCACAATGTGCTCAAGAATGTCGTAGGCAGTCACCAAGTCAAACGTGTCGTCTTTGAATGGTAGCGGATCAATATTGAGATCGCACTTTACTATTCGTGGATCAGGGGAGTCCACGATGTCAGTGCCGTGAACCTCGTAGTCATCCCAACCACGTAGAGCATTGGCCGAGCCTAGATCTAATTGACGTACTGCCATGTTTTCCTCCTAACGATATAAGATACATTTCCTTGATGTATATTGTATATGCGAGCGATCTTATATTGGCTAACCCCTGAACTATATAGCTCTCTAATTCGCTTTACTTTACTCTCGGTAAGTTTAACGCTTAACCTGTCTAAATGGTGGTGACATGTAACGCATAGATATAACCAGTTTTTTCTATCTCGGTTATATGTACCCAGGTTCGCCCACTCAAATCTTTTTGCAACAGACGTACCGCATTTTTGGCACTGCTTCGGTTTCTTGAAGTTGTTAGCGATCCACTTGTGCAGCGACATGTATCCTACCTTATCACCCAACCATTGAGGATGTAATTCTCCTTTGTTACCTTTTACGAATTGTCCTTTTTCGTTTCTCATTCTGCCTCCGTAGGCGAGTAGGTACTCTCAGGCGTCTTGTGGTTAGTCATTAGAATGTCCTCAATAAAGTGCATTTTGTCTATTACCTTGCCTAGCTTGTTGAAAAATATGCCGTCAGAATGTGAGCAGATGTTCCAGTCTTTGTCTTCGGGTAGCCAAGGGTCGCCGATCTTCTCAATCACTGTGGATCGCATCATAACTTGGCCACCATCAACCACGCAATCAAAATTCTCGCCAGAGATAAAGTCAGTGGCCATGAGCGGTGGGGTCTCGCCCAGCACGCCATCCTTTATAAACGTACGCTTCTGAGAGCAGCGCACGGCGTCGCACTCAGGATGCGCGTCAAGATAGCCGGCCATCTTCTCAATGAACTGTGGCTCGTAGTGATCGTCGTCATAGAACGTGCAGAAGTACCTACCGCGCACAAGCCCGGCACGGATAGCCTCGTTGGTTACCCATGAGATCGGGCATTTGCGGTCGTGAAGTCTTGGCCGCTCGCCAGTAATTATCCAATCAATCTGCGGATGGTTACTATAATTGTCATAGTCGTCAGACATTGTAAATGAGATCTCATCCTCTTTGCCTTGCCACAAGCCGGAGTCCAGCACAATAAGCTCCCAATCATTACGCGTCTGAGCAATTACAGATTCAATAGCCTTAGCAACGTAAGGCTTGTTGTGGATCGTCTGCAGAATAGTGACAGCTGGGCTTAATACTTTCATATTGACTCGTACCAATCTACTGTGCGCTTAATGCCATCCTCAATCTTGACCTTTGGCTGCCAGTCTAATAAAACGTCAGCTTTAGCAACACTCGGCAAGCGGCGTTCCACCTGCCCGATGTGATCGTAAAGTACGTCGTGGCGATTCTTACCCATTGCTTCTAGGATAAGCCCGGCAAGCTCGGCGATCGTTACCTCTACAGGGTTGCCAATGTTAATGATCTCGCCATTCGCCTTGTCTGATTCCATCATACTTATCAGTCCAGCTACCGTATCAGTCACAAAAGTGAATGGCCTTGTGTCCAGCGCGCTGCCAACTTTAAGCGGATGCTCACCGGCTTTGATGCGCTCTATAAAAGCTTTGACTACGTACTTCTGCTGCATACCCTCGCCGTAGACATTTGAGAGCCGAGCAATAGACCACTTCGGTGTATGCTTTGATCCTTTGAAGTTGCGCACTAGCAGCTCACAAAAGAACTTAGCCTGTGCATACGCCCAGCGTGGATTGTAAGGATCATCCCAACCGATGTTGACTTTCTCATCTGTAGGCAGAGCAACTAGCTGACCTGTGTAAACCTCAGCTGTAGAAGTGAATACAATCTTGCGGATTGAATTACCGTAGATATTCAAGATGTTTCGCATCATGGCAATGTTTATGTACAGCACGTCAAAGGCCGGGTTGATTAATTGCTTTGTACCAATGGCCCCTGCCACATGATAAATCTCAGTGATACCCTCAACCTTTGGAATTGTGTAAACCAAGTCCGTCTCGTAGTAATAAAACTTACCGGGGTATCGTTTAGCTAGATATTCAATGGCAGGTGTTGCCTGTTGGATATCAAACACAACTACCTCTTTGCCTTGCGCGAGTAGTGTGTCTGCCAGTCTCAAACCTATGAAGCCGGCGCCACCTGTAATAAGCGTCTTCATACTAGCACCGGATAGGGTATTGGAATTATAAACTGTCCGCCGTTTGACATGAACTCGCGCTCCCGTTTTAGAATTGACTCTGCGTAATTCCATACCGTTAATAAATACACATCTGGTTTACCATAGCGTGCCTCCTCTTCTTCTGGTGAAATAATCGGAATCTTACGCCCCGGCGAGAACCTGCCAATTTTGTGTGGCGTTAGATCAACAATATAGTCAAGATCAATACCGGCCACGTTTAACAGCGTGCATGATTTTGCACTAGCTCCATAGCCGGCGATTAGCTTATCTTTAGCTCTTAGGCCATCTACCATTGAAGCCAGTGCATCCGAATTGTAGATAATGCGAGATTGCATGTTACCCAGCAACGCTGGTAGAGCGTACTCAACCGTATCCCACGGTAGATAGCCATGCTTAGGGTAGTACTTATTCAAGTTTTTGACTGCCACAACGCGCAAGCTACCACCGTGCGGAGCGGTGTGCTTGTAGAGAACAGCTGTCATCATATGCTTTTCAAGTAAGTTATCAATTGCCTTTTTAGAAAAGAAGCTCCTGTGCTCATGATAAATATTATCCCAAACCAGCTGACCGGCGAGATCCTCAGCATACTGAAACTCAAATACAAATACGCCGTCGCTAGCCAGAGCGTGGTACACGCCCTCTATAAAGTCGTTGGGATCTTCTACATGGGCCAATACATTGTTGGCAATAATCATGTCGGCCTTACCATGTCCGGCGGTAACCACGCGAGATAGATCGCGCCCCCAGAAGCCACAGATTGTATTAACTCGGTGCTCGGTTGCAAAGTCGCATACGTTCTTACAAGCATCCACACCAAGTATCTTTTCGGCTTCAGTGAAGTGTTTTAGCAACGTGCCGTCATTGCTTGCGAGCTCCAACACAAAACCATTTGATTGCTTTTGAAAATACATCTTCATCTCTTCAGCGTAGTCATAAAAGTAATCAACACCAGATGGGCTACTACCTGTGTAGAATGCGTAGTCGGAATCAAATACCCCAGCCATATCCAAGCGATCACTAGCTTGTAAGCTATTACACTCGGAGCAGTAGGCAATGCGAAGCGGTAGTGATGCCTCTACTTCATCCTTTGTCTTCGGGAACTTGTCAGCCAAAGGCGTAGCCCCAAGATCAGCCACGTCTACTATGTTGCCATTACAGACTCGGCAATTCATGGTCGCCCCCATCGGTACTGGTAGTCGCCCTCAACAGTCAACGGCAATCTTTGCTGCCACTCATCAAAAAACTGCTGCTCAGCAAACTTATAGATAGTCAGATCCGCATTGCCATCAATCAAAGGCAAGCTCATTTTATCGCACCACTTAGCACCAAACTCGTGGTACTTCTCGCTTTGGTTGGCAGTAGCGCCACTCCAGTGATCAAACTGGATACCAATAACTGCCACGCGCCAGTCGGCATCAATGCATTTGAGCGTCAGCACACGATCGTAGAAGTGATGTGGAGCGCGTATATCCCAAAACGCGTCGGTTTTCTCATCAAGCTCAACCAACGTGTCACGCCTGAAAAACATGCCTACGCCATCTAAAACGCTGGCCGGCGCAATACCGGTCATAAGCTCACCGTGATGCACAGCTGCAGGTTGCACTTCAGTCTTACCCCAGACAGCACCAAGCATATGGCTCATGACACCCATGCGCCCACCGTCAGGCATGACCGCGCGCGCGCCCAGAAGCCCAACCAAGCCAAGCTGTGAGTCCTGATCAAACGCATCAGACACTCGCTTATCCCAGCCCTTTTCGTGGATCAGAACATCGTTGTGCATAAAACAAAGCACGCCCTCTTTAACATAAGAGAGCGCCTGTTTGAACGTAGGTAGCACGCCGGTATTCTTTTTGTTTTCTACATAGGTGTAGTTTTTGATGCCGATAGCTTCCAGATCTTTATCGTTGAACGTGTAAGAACCATTGTCAATCAACAAATAATGTGGGTTGGTAGTGCTATTCTTTACCAAGCTCTCAAGGCACTGCGTAGTAATATCGCGCTGGCCAATGAATGGTATAACAACGGTTATTTTCACTGCTGTACCTGCTCTGGCTTAGGATCATCTAGCACGATCAGTCCACCCTCAGTGGTTGCAAACGCTCCAGCCTGTGCCGCTGCGTTCTTCAATGCCGAAGTTACTACCTTAACTGGATCAATGATACCCACCTTGTAGGCACTAACTACATCGCCACTGCGCAGATCAATCGCTGCCGTAGTGTCCTCTTGAATCTTTTTGATGTCCGCGCGGTCGGGTTTAACTCCAGAATTCTGGCAGAGCGTCTCAAATAGAACGCCACATGCATTGATAACGGCACGTTGACCATTGCCACGGTCATTATTTGGTGTTGCTTTGAATATCTCAGCAGCAGCCCGGTAGAGCGCCGTAGCGCCCCCTGTGACGATCCCATCGCTCAAGGCAGCCTTTGTAGCATTAACAGCATCCTCAACGCGTAGCTTGCGCTCCTTGCGCTCAATTTCAGTAACTCCGCCAACCTTTATAACCCCCAGTGCGCTTTTTAGCTTAGCAATACGCTCAGTCAGGCTTTCTTTTGAATAGTCGCCCATGTCGTCAGCACCTTTCAATTGGCCTTGTAGCTCCTCAATGCGCGCGTCTTTGTCTCCATCGCCACCAATTATTGTGGTTGACTCACGAGTAGCCACTACCTTGTCAGCTTTGCCAAAGTTGTTGATAGTAAGCTCATCCATTTTGAAGCCGAGCTCGGTGCTGAAGTACGTACCGCCGGTAACCTTTGCAACGTCTTCTAGGTAGCCAGCAGCGATCTGCCCGTAGGCTTGCACACGAATAGGGGTAATGTTGATCTGCCCTTTAAGCTTATTGATAACAGCAGCCATGAGAGCCTGTCCATCAATGCGCTCAGCAATGATGATAGCTTCCTTTTTACCAGCGCCGGCCACGATTTCCATGATACGAACCATCTCTTCCTGCGTAGTAATCTCGTGGTTTGTTACAAGCACCGGTACGTTATCAAGAATAGCTTGCTGTTGCGATTGGTTGCTGATAAAAACAGGTGACATAATACCGCCCTTGAGCCGAAGCCCCTCGGTCTTCTCTGCAACTGTCTCATCGTCTGAATTGTCCTCTAGCGTAATCAAAGCATCTTGGCCAAGATCGTGTACCAGCTCAGCAATAGTTTTGCCTAGCTCTTCGTTACCACAAGAGATACTGGCGATGTTCACTAGATCGTCTAGCTTATCGGTAGTTTTAGCTTGATCTTCTACCAATGTGATTATTGCTTTTGAAGCTTCCTCTATGCCTTGGCGGAGCTGTAGGCTGTCGGTTTCGTTTGTCAAAGCCTTCTGCACCTGCTTACAGATCTCGTAAAAGAGTAGGGTAGCAGTGGTAGTACCATCACCAGCCTGATCGTTGGTACGCCCGGCTACCTCTTTGACAAGCTTGATGCCAATGTTCTGCCATTTATCCTTGCTATTGAACTCGCGCACGATAGTCACGCCGTCATTCGTAATGATTGGGTCGGCAAACATATTAGTATCTAATACAACATTGCGCCCTTTTGGCCCGAGCGTCTGTGAAACGGTGTCAGAAACCTCTTTAATACCGGCAAGGATTAACTGGCGGAGCTCGTCTGATTGTTTAACTTCTCTAAACATTTGTCACCACCCCAGCCACGTCATCGTCCTGTGCAATGTAGAGCTTCTCGTCTTTATCGTTGCCAAGCGATGGTACTGGCTCATAGTTGCCAGAACGCAAAACGACCTGATCACCGGGCTTACAATTAGTGATTTGATCACCAATAGATTGAACCTCAAAGTAAGTCAGATCGTCTTCTGATTGATCAACTGCGAACTTAGATTTGTTTTGATACTCTAACCGCTTAACGAATAAGAAACGGCCGATAGCTTGGTATTGCATTATACCCCCCGATATTATGTTGTGTTACATTTTAATTAAAGCACAAGAATATTGTATAATGCAATACTATTTTTTGTTTATTCTCTTGTCGGTACGTTTTTGATAATCATCAAAGGCCGCTTTCATTCTGATGTCGCCATGCATGCGCATAACCACAGCTGCGATTCCTATATTAAAACCTATTACTAGACCGAATACTAAACCTACAACAAGCCAGATCATCTCATCCGCCTCAAGCATTCGCTATACGTACCAGCATCCTGCAACTCCGAAACCGGAGTATAAGTACAATACTCCGACTTTTTGTTTTCAATTTTTACGTGGCCAATTATAACTATCAAAACAAACATGATGGCCAGCACGGTTGAAATCATGCCCATGATAACTAATATATTTAGCCAGAACTCCTCTCGTTTCATTTGTCACCCTCCTTACTTTTTATTTACTAGTCCTGTAGAATATCGTATTGATTGCATCTTTGTGAATGGTCTCATAGCCGCGCACGAGCATGTAATTATTGATCAGACCTGTATCTTTTTTGATACTATCAATCGCCTGCCACTCCGGCGACTCCTCGTGCATCTCTACGATCACCATTTTTGGCTTATACACTGCGATGTCAAATACACTTAGTACCGGCCATTCCGCCCCCTCACAGTCAAGCACCAGCAGCTCAAAGCCCGGTTTGATATCAAACGTCTGCATTAC
>OFRM01000105.1_pt1 | contig 35852 bp, 49 predicted proteins | sample 1543101 | NCBI WGS metagenome assembly OFRM01 (sample SAMN07774223, study PRJEB24372) | wastewater metagenome | isolation source: Exp Tend VB 0WW | collected 2016-02
GCAACGCATGACTCGTACCATACACGCAGACGAGCAAGCCCTAGGCCACTGGTTTTCATGACGCGTGCGTGCGTTAGCCTACTGCATCATTTCGATGTGTTCGGGCTACCGTTTTAACTGACGCACCATTACCATTGAAACGTTTGCTTTAATTGCACAGTGCGGTTTTACGTGGTACGTCTAGTTTATTATGTTATGCAATGAGTTTTACGTGGCACGTCATTGCATAACATAATTATTGTTTTGTTTTCAGAACGGGAGCTTGTGTAGCCCATCAATCAACGCTGCTGCGTTCTCGTAGGCGGCCGCCTGGCCTCGTAGGAATGGGCAAAGCGTGCCCTGTTTCCCGCCATCGACTCGCGCTTTCATGGCATCGTCTGACACGTTCCGAAGCGTCTTAGCGCTTGCTCGCAACTCATCGGCGAGTTCGTCCAGTTTCGTCGTCTCGATTGTCTTACCGTCAATTCCCACGTTTGTCCTCGTTATGTTTTATTATGTTATGCTATTGCGTGGTTTGTTTGGCGTATTATCTAATTGTTTTTTGGCTATCTCAAGGAGCCATTTTCCAACCACTTCCGCAACTTGCGGCACAACGGCATTGCCAAGCGCCTTTAGTCTCGCGGCTCGGTTGGCGGCAGTTTCGCACGTTCGAGGCGCTTCCCATGGCCCTTGGACCTCACCTGGTCTTGTGGGCCATCTGTCCAGCCGCCCGGGAATCCCATCAACGACTCGACCCAGGATGGGTTTAGCGGAGGACATGATTCGCTGTTCTCCGCGACCCCTATCTGCCCCTCCAGCATCCCCCTCGCCGCCCGGCGCTTTGCGTTGCCTGCGCCGCCGCTTGCTCTTGGTGTACCACACAATGAACACTCGTTCCCTTCGGTGCGGGGCGCAGGCAACGGAGGCGCGAATAGTTCGCCATTGCGCATCATACCCGAGGCCGGAACGCTTTCCGAGTACGTCTCCGAGTCCGCGAGAAAGGATTGCTGCGACATTTTCCACGACGATGAGTCGTGGTCCCAACTCGCCAATAATACGAGCGAATTCGTACCACAGTCCTGATTGCTCACCTGCGAGCCCTGCGCCTTTCCCGGCATAGCTGATGTCCTGACATGGGAAACCACCACATATCACGTCGACGGGTTTGAGGTTATGCGCGCCGACTGTGCGCACGTCGGCAAACCGTTTCGCATTCGGCCAGTGCTTCGCAAGAATGGTTTGGCAGAATGGCTCGCGTTCGACTTGCCAAACTACGTCACCAACACCGGCGCGCTCTAGACCGAGTTCGAGGCCGCCGATTCCAGAAAAAGAGAACCTATTCGCATCGTTTTACCAGGAACACGCGGCGCATGTTTGCTATTGCTTAGTTTAGTTGGTGACTCTTCTCGGCGTCGGTGCTCATCGGCGCGAAGATGGCGATCGGTTCGCCGTTGACCGTCGCAAAGAACGCCGTTGGGATACTGAACGACCCAAGCGACGAAAACCGCGACGTCGTGCAGTGCCACTCTGCGCCCTTGTAGAACTTCAAGACAAGCGCTTCCAGGTCAGGGTCAAGCCACTCCGAGCCGTTCCGTAGCGTACCGTCTGGACCTCGCATTGGGTCCATTGCGTGACCAGTCACGAGAGCTTGTTTGGCTTTCGCGAGCGCGTCCTCAATCCGTGCGTTCGTGTAGCCTATGACCACGCCAATGCCACTTTCCAGCGTTAGTCGATAACGCGGCATGCTTCCGACAATTGCGCCAGCAAACTTATTCTGCTTCATTCTTTCGCCCCTTCTATGGTTTTACGTGGTTATGAGTAGAATTGGTGCAATCCGTATTTAATTTCGACCGATTCGCACACCTCGACCAGTTTCTTGATTTCGGGCGCGAACATTTGCTTAAGCCACTCCATTTCGATCATCGGCGCGTTTCCGCTCAGCTCCAAGCCAAATGCCGATTCGTCATCAAAGTCAGGTCGTGGATCGTTGCCGCGTGAAACATTTGGCGCGAGAAGCACAGAGCTTTCATCGCCGTCTTCTCCGCGAATCGTGAACATTACTTCGTTTAGAATCTCCGCAACAAATACGCCCGCCTGCATTCGATTGCACTTGACGTATGGTCCAAGGTACAATCTCTTATTCATTCCCATGACAAACCTCCGTTTCTATGTTATCACGTTTTCTTGACGTTGTGCGATTCTTTTGTTTCTGGCAACCATTCTTTTATGATTGTGCCGCCTTTGAGAACTGCGCGCCGTTGCAATCCGATGTCGTACGATCTGCATTGACGAAGCATTTGGAAAAGTGGACCGTGGTCGGCCGCGTACAATGCCCCGGACAATAGCCTACATTCGCGAACCGCTGGCCGTTGCAGCAATTCCCAGACGCGATCATTTAGCCATTCCGGATACGACGTAGCGCCTCGTGGATTGGCGCGAAAGTGGTCGAAAAGCGTTGTCGGCTTCTTTGGTTCGTCAGGGTTGAGCCGTGACGTTTTCATTGGGTAGGTTCGTGCGAGCATTGTCATTTGTTCCTCATGAGCCGAGCGACGCATCCTTGGCCATTGCGTGTGACGTGCACGCATTCGCCATAGGCAAGCTGATTGTCGGCGTGCACAATCATGCCCCATTCCGACCCGCAAGAATCAAAGTGCACGATCTTCGTTTTGTCTGGCGCGTCTTTGCGTTGCGCTCGTTTCTTTTTGCGCTTCATTGGTTCGCCGCGACAATCTTTACGCTGTATTTCGCAGGGACGCACCTTTCAACAAGCGTTTGTATCTGTTGAATCAGCAACTGGTCCTCTGTGTTTATTTCGCACACAAAGCCCGCATCGCGGAAGTTTTGACGTATCTCAAATGGACCGTCAATGCCCTCCTTGACGAGTGCGCGCTGAAGAGCGCACCTGACACGTGGATATGCAATGTTGTTTTGTTCGACCATTGCGGAATAGTTGGCCTCTGGATAACGCCGGCCTTTGCGTTCAAGCTCGGCAAATTCCCGAATATGGTCCCAGTATTTCATGCGTTTGCCTCGACAATCTCGATTCTCACGGCGTACGTCTTCGGTGTGCCCTTCTCTTGTTTGTATTCGTATTTGACGAGCTTGTCGTGCTTATCGTCCACGCCGATCCAATCGGCAAAACCATCTTGCACGTGCTTCAATGCACCGACAAGGTTTGACGGGTCAAGCGCTCGCGGCGCAATTCGAGTCAGCGTCACGACGCACGGAATTGGCGGTTTCTTGAGTTTGGATTGGCACAACAGTCTCACGAGCCCGCGCTGTTCTTTTGCGCGCTTGTGACGTTTTGACCAGTGCTCATGATCCGCCTTATTTGTCTCGGATACCGTATGCATTGGAATTACGAGCGGCTCATTCATCGTCCCGCCTCGACAATCTCGTCAAACGTTTTCCTGTCGATGTATCGCCATTGTTGCGGCGGTTCGAGTCGCCATTTTGTGCGCATTGTTTTGAGCGGAATCGGTTTGGCGAATGACCTTGACGCGATTATCTCAAGCGCAAACACGTGCTCGACTCCGCTGGCATATTTGATCAGCTCTTCACGCGTGACGCATGCCTGCGCCAATTGCTTGGCTGTCGGGGCGTGCACCAGGACAATCTCATGATGCCGCGATAAAATGCCAAACCCTAGAATCTGGCACGTGGGCGACGACTCATATATCACACACGGCTTGCCTTGTCCGTTTCTTGGAACCCGCTTGCGCAGCTCAAGGACCTTGTGACCGCTCATAATGAGATTTGACCACTTTGGCTTGACCGGCAAGAATAGAATGTCTTCGTTCATTTTTTCCCCGGTGGCTTCTTTGGCAGGTTTTCGTACTGCAATGCTCGTTTTGCATCCTGCGACCCTTTTGAGTTTGGGTCAGGTTGCCTATCGCTTGAAAAGCGTTTTCTGTGCATATCGTTTCGCCACGGCGTAGAGTTTTTAGGCGGCGGTTTGGGGCGTGGATTTGCCATGGTTTCTTTACAGTCGCGCAACATCCAGCGCGTCGTTTCGTGACAACACGATGATCGTTGCATTTCGTGGGGATGCGATTCGGCGAAACTCAGCAGCGCCGTATGATGCGATTCCAAGCTCTCCGGTGATGTCGAGGGTAACAACAAACCGTTGACCCTTACGGCACGTGTGGATTTTGTTTGGAAGCTTCGCGGAAAAACCCTTGCGTCGAATGGCGATATCAGAATCAGGAATCGCACCAGCAAGCTCCTTCCCATATCCGTCAATGATTGGAAAGTCGCATGCCAAGATCCGCTCGTAAGTCGTCGCGGCTTTTTTTGCATCAATGACGGGGTCGAGGTCGGCGGCGTCGAACCACTCGATCGTTTTGCCCATGGCAATCGCAGAATTTGCAACCATGCCCGCAAGGGTTGTCTTTCCGGCCGCCGTAGGATTCTCGATCCACCGACGGCCGTTCCCTGCCCTCTCGCGACGCGCGCTGATGGTCAACAGATGCCCCGACCCAGCAAGCCACGCTTTCGCCTCTGCGACCTTGTCGGCGGGAATGGATGGCGATGGGACCTCGAGTGACGCACCACGGAAGCCGCGCGGGATCCTCTCCAGCAGCTCGCGCTGTCGAGTCTTCTGCAGCTCGCCCGCTGTGCACTCATCACACACCCCCCGGGCTCTTTCGCGGTCTGTTGCCATCCGGTACAGGCACCACGGGTTCGAACACTTGGGCGACGCCTGCACGAGCTTTGGCGACACGATTCCCGCTCGGATGATGGTCGCACTGATCTTGTTTCGATCGCAAACATCAAGCCGCTCTTTCTTTACCCGGTCCGACGCACGCTTTGTAGCAGCTCGGAGATCGTCGTCTGTCAATTCCTGTGTGCTCATACGATCCCCATCGATGCGTCCTTCGTTATTCTCGACAAACGATTTTTGTTTCATGACCCCGTACTCTCTAGGTCCGAGCCTTGGAACCAATCCACGTCCTCGGTTTGCATCGTAGACCGGCTTCGAGCCGGAAACACAGACGCTGCGACGTCCCCGACGAACTCCGAAGGGTTATCTGCAATTTTGCGGATCGTGACCTTATTCGCCCAAAACCCATGGGCGAACGCGTTCCGTATCAATTCACATGCGCGGCCAAACCCTTGCGACGCGAGAAGCGATCGAAACGCGGCAAAGTCTCGCGAGGTGTACGCAGGTTTTTCTTTGCGTACCCGCACAAACTCAACGTGATACACGTCGATCAGTCGCGTGAATTCGGGCGAGTCTTCGGTAATGACTTTCTTCGCGCGCGGCTTCCGTTCGGGCTTCTTCACGGGCTCAACCGTTGCAATGACAAACGTTTTCTGCGCCACCGATTCATCGAAGGATTTTTCTGGCAAATTCCCGGAGATTTTGCCAGGTTTGTCCAAATTAAGCGGTACCGTGGACGACGGATTGTAATCCGTCGTTTCGCGCCTCAAGTTCGCGCCGCGGTGGCTATCGGCGATGGTAACATCCGCTGGCGATGGCGTTGCGTTGCAAAGCGCTGCTGATGTTGCGGCGGCAGCCAACGATGGGACCATCGCAACATGCCGCGAGCACTTGCCCGAGCGGCAACCATGGCAGCGCGTTTGCATAACTGTCCCAGTATGGATTGCATTGTCGATCATTGTTCGAGCGTCAACCGGCTCGCCTTCCTGCGACGCGAGCTTAGCCGACGCCTTGATCCGCTCGTAGTCATCGGCCGGTATCGTCACAAAAAACGAAACGCCCGGTTTCTTACGACTCATTTTTGTCCACCATCTTGAATTTCAATCCTTCGCTGTCCTCGCCATACGCCCCGCAAAGGGTGCACCGCTTGCGTTTGGGTCCGTCGCCGTCGCCGATGTGCGGATCGCCCTCGTGACCACACTCCAGCAGCGGAACCGACTTCCACCGGGTCACGTGCCTCCACGCTTTAACCTCTCGAATAGGTCGCACCTCGGAGCGCGCGCCAAAGAACAGTGTTTGCTGAATAGGCTTCTTTCGCGTTGCTTTGCTCATAGGCTCCTATGGTCCTATCGTCATAGGTTCCTATGATCATAGGCGACAGAAGGGGCCACGCAACCGGAAAGCGCCATGTAGATTTTTATTTCGGCAACTGCCTACGCCGCCCGCGAGAAACTTGCGCCGCGTTTGTCTTTCCCCGTGGACATGAAATTACCGTCTTGACAGAACAGGACAAACCCGCTCTTCTCGCGCGGACCGGGTCCGGAGGAGCAGAAGGAACTTTCCAAGTTCCCCCGCAAGCGGGTCCCCCTCAAAGGCTCATGAGTTCGGAGGATGAGACTTCGAAGGATCCGGATGCGGGCGGGGAGGCGAACCGGAAGCTGGAACGATCGGCGCCCTCGCATGCACTGACGGAGCACGAGGACCCGAGGCGCAGCAAGAGAGAAGCTCGAAAGCGAAGTTGCGTCTTGAGTTCAAAATCGCACTTCAGTTTGACAAAAGAAAACGCCCAGATCGGGATGGCCTGGGCGCGATGTTGAGACGGCAGTGGTGCGGCTACTCTCGCAGCTCTAACGCGTTAAGCGCTTCGAGACATTGGCAGTCGACGCAATCGCATCCTTCGTCGCACATACTCGACTCGTGCAACAAACCGAGCACGAGCTTTGCAGTAGCTTCTAGTTTGGCGAGCTGCTCGCCTTTCTCAAGCGAGTGGCGCAAAACCTCGACCGACGCGCTTCGCATTTCGTCAAGCTGAGCGCGCAAGGCGTCGCGTTCCGTCTCCAGCTCGCACCGACAAGGAGCGTCGGGGAACTTCATCGCCCATCCGCAAAGCGTGCACAGTTCGCCCGTGCTTTGCTCGATCGCGTCAATTTTTTCTTGTAAGGCGTCGCGTTGTGCCGTTTCCTCAACGAGTTTGTCTTGGAGCGAAACGGAACGCTCTCGCTCTTTCCGAGCAGCCGCGCAAGCACGAAGAGCGGCCTCGTTTGGATTGCCATAGCCCACCGTGCCTTCGTCGGTTTCGATTCCCTCAACAAACGCAAGATCAGCGGGGCTCATGACGCCTCCGGTTCGCTTGCGGGAAGGACGAGTGGCTTGCCCGCCTTAAAGTCGCGGATGATTTTGGAGACTTCGCGCTTTGTTGCTGCGCGATCAATAAGCCATCCAAGGTGTGCCCAGTGCACTTGGACAGTGGTGATTTTTGCGCCCTTGACACCCGCGGCAACTTGTGCCCGGTAGATGGTCTCGGCGTCCTCCACGAGTTTGTCGTGTACGTATATGTGCAACTTGGTTTTGTGTGTGCGCTTCGGCATGCGACGACGTTGCCACGTGCCCATGTTACGCGCCAACATGTTTCTTTTTTAGAAACGCACTTTGCGTAACACCGCGGAATCGTTAAATAATGCAGCCTTCGATGTTTCACCCGGACCAACTGGTCAAAACTTTACCAGTGGCACGAGTTGCGCGGGTAGCGTATGGCGATGTCGACGCGCAAGGGCGCAAGTTTGGAGCAATGAGCCATGATGGGCGTAACAAAAGACGAACAAAAGTTCTTGGACAAGGCAGCAGCAAACTACACGTGCCTTTTGTGGGCTTCGGAGAAAAGCGGCACGTGGGAATTTCTCACTACGGCAGCTTGGAGCCTGGCAAGGTTTGCCCTTGCAGAGCGGCGCAAGGATCAATTTTGTGACGTCGCGGAAAATGTGGAACCGACGAACGAGGCGCGTGTGTTCCAGGGCGAACTTGTGGACAGGTTGGCTGAAACGTTTCGCGTTGCGTACCACGACAACGAAAGCAGCGTCCGAGAAGGCATACGCGCCGTGCTCTCTGAACTGGCCAAGGCGCCAGTTGAGCTGCCGAGTGTAAGGGCGATCGAGGCGGCAATCGTTGATGCCTATGAGCGCAAACAGTACGACGCCGAGGAAAGCGCCGTCAACGTTCGACGCGCGTTGGAGGCGCTTGTCGCACCTGTGCTCGCCGCGAAGGATGCGACAAACGCAGCCGTGAAGGCGAGCGATCTGGAGAAGCTGGAGACGATCGAGATGCAGCGAAATAGGATCGTTGAATTGGAAAAGCGTGCCGCCGACATGCAGGCAGCGAACGCCAATTGCCAGCTCGCGATCGACGCGCTTGAAAAGGACCGCGAATTTTGGAAATCCGAATCGAAATAACGGGCGGAATAGTGAGCATCCCGGGCGTTGGTTCTTGATTACGATGTGAGCGGAACTGAGGGAGGGGGGCACGCGCCGACTCCCCGAGCCCCGCCCAGACTGTTCGACCCCTGCCATCCGAGACGCGCATCGATCAGTCTGTCCTGCCAAACTATTTGCACGAGGTTATAGCTTGAAAAAGAAAACTTTGAAACAAAACAATTCGTTAATCAGAAACAATTAGGCGATGACAACCGACACGTGCAGCATTATTCCCGAATGGTATTACGTGTGCAAGTTGCGACGCTTCAATGACGATCGCAAAGTAGATCTCGCCGAGGCCATTGCCGACGCGCTCGAATTCACCGAGAGTACAGGCATCGAATTACGTGCAACCATGAATCCACGGGGCTACCTTGCTCTTTCATTGCGACGCGGCGCCGATACTCGTGCCGTCCGTTGGCTCATTGAAGATTACTTCGCGTACACGATTCGCCACTGGTCACCGGCGCCTTATCCATATCGTTGAAGTAATTCTCCAATGCCCTCGACATAAACAATTTACGTGGTAGGGGTAGAGATAATGACGAACTCCATCGAATACGCGCTTGCCACGCTTCGAGCATTGGTGCGTGGTGGGTGAGAAGATTGGAAAGCCGTGGTCGTGGTGGGATAGGCTTAGGGCGTGGTTGTGGAGGCGTTAGGGCGGGTCTATTTGGACGTGGGCGGTGATTTTGAGGAGACGGGCGGCTAATTTGGCGGCGCCCTCGTTGCCGAAACCATCGTCGTTGCCTACAAGGTCACGGGCATATTCGTACCCGTGACCTTTTCGTTTGCGTACTCGAAACGTCCATTTGCCGTCGGCGCGTTGATACATTTGCGCAACGCGTGGCTCCTTCGATTCGCGAGGGGATGCGCCGATGCTCATTTCTTTTCCTTCAAGTTGTGAAAGATCTTGAATTGTTGCCCCCAGCGGCCCATGCGTTTACCAGGGGATAACGACTCGACGCATTCCACGAATTTGTCACCGCGCGCGTTTTGTTCCTCAGCGTTCCATTGCTTGAATTCGGGCTGCTTCATGAATTGCAGAAAATGCTTCGAGTTACGCCATTCGCGGGCGGTCATTTTGCCATCCGGTTCCTGGACAGACTCAACCGCGGGCGTTAAATTGCGCATACGACTCCGTTTCTTGCGGCAAGTCACCAACCAAGGGGGCCTGTGGGCTCGGCAATGGCTGGTTTGCCATTTCGATGAGGTTTGCTAGTTGGTAAAGCGATTGCGCCAGGATGCGTGTCCCGACTGCTGTCGCCATCCCGTTGCGTCGTATCAATGCGTTTGTCTCGTCCATGTTCGCTCCTCTTGTATGCAATCGAGTCAAGTTTTATCTGATCGGGTGCATACGAGCCCGATGCAGTGCCAACTGATGCGCGCCATGCTGCAATTTGCACGGGCGAACCCGTCCGTAAAGTATCCGGGTCAATCCCGTAAGACCGAAGCCGATTGTTGACGCCCTCCGCCGACAAACCATCGGGCAGGTGTCCGTGCACGGCGGGACACTCTGCAACGGCTAAACGGAGGGCATCAAGGGGGGTCACAGTTTGCCCCGCACGAATGTAGCAATCGTCAAGCCCACAATGAGCGCAGCGCCAATGCCGAGCATAAACGCAGCAAACACGGTGCCGACAATGTCGACCACTGATACCTCGATCATGCGCCCTCCGATAGCGTTGACCGCTTTGCTTCGATTGCGGCAATGGCGCCGTCAAACGTTGCGGCGCTCCATAGCTTGGTTTCGCGAAAGTGGTGCGATTTGGTGACGAGTTCGTCTAGTTCGGCATTTGTGCACGCAAGCGCGGCGGCCGCATTTAGCTTGTCGAATTCCTCGCGTCCATTGCGTCGGGTAGGCATAGTTGCAACTGCGTCGCCCTTTGCCCATTTTGCCATTTCGGCGCCGACCTGTTCGCATAGCTGTTTGCCATCGAATCGGCGTAGCAATTCGTCGAACTGCATCGGGCGTTTGATCATTGCGCGTTCGCCCTGTTCGCGAGGGTTCCAAGTGGGGACTCCGTTTGCCCCTGGCATCAACAAAACGCACGTTGTCATCTCGTACAGGAATTCGTCGCCTGCAATGGGCATCCACCCGAGTGGTTCCGGCTGCTTTCCAGGAATGACTTTCAGCTTCTCTTTTGCCCGGAAGCAAAAGATCACGTTGGCTTGCAATTGCAGAATCCCATTGATCAGGCGTTGCCGCGCGGCCTTGGGCGCGATCCATGCCGAAAACTTGAACTTGTCGCGCCTCGATTCGTCGCCTTTAGACATGCGATTCATTTCGGCTTCGTGCCACTCAAGCACACCGCCGAGACCTTCGTGTTCGTGCGACTGCGAATCGACAATGATTGTTTTTGCCCCGTCGGCAACGCAATGCTGCAAAGCCGCAAGGTAATCATCGGGTGAGAACGGCGGCGAAAATGGTACGTGCTGAAAATCGAAGTGGTCGGCATAATGTAACGCACGTCCGTTCTCGGTGTCGATAACGTGCAACTTGCCGCCCACTGCGTCACGCATTCCTGACCCTAGACGCAGGGCTGAGAAGGTTTTCCCGACACCGCTCGGACCCATGATGCCCATAAGCACAGGGACCGCTTTCCGCGTTGCCTTGAATGACTCAAATGTTCTCATCGTCCGACCTTTCTACGAAGTGATGAAAGCTCAGTATCGTTTTGCACACGGCGCCATTCTGGACATTCCAAACGGCTAACCGTCCCCGCCGTAGAGTATCCCGGCCAAACTCCAGACGTCAAGCATTCGTGCCAGACGTTTACGCATTCTTGCCATCGTTGGCGGCCTATTTCTTCAAACATGCCATCGAAGTATACAACATTGATCGCTAGCGTGTCGTTTTCAATGAAGATGTCGGCGAACTGGACACGGCCAGCAAATCGAATATCAGTGCGTTCGACGGCTGAGGTGTACGCGGCCGCCTGCACGTCGTAACCGAACTGAATCACGGACCGCGTTAGCTTGACCGTGGACGCGTCAACGCACGTCTTGAGGTCAAAGATCGTCGACCTGTCGAAAGCGTCAAGACGGGCCCGGCAAAGCACGTCTACAGGTACCTGGCCAAGGATGTCTGTTTTTTCATTCCACACCACGGTCAGCTCGCGTTGCATTCGGCCAAGTTCGATCCCGTGCTCACGTCGAAGCGCGCTATCGATTCTCGCCGCTTGCTCCATTGCCGCATCGAAGTCGCATTTTTTGACGGGTGTTTTGCCGATACCGATCGCAACATCGCGAAGCTCTCGCGCTGCTTTCGTTCGGAAGTCGTCGGCGGCGATCACAGCAAATTCGTGTTCCTGGCCAAGCAACAGTGAATGCATCAACGATCCTGCGTCTTTTGCGTCCGTCGCAATACGCGCTTTGCCGCCGAGTTTCGGGTGCAACCTGTGCGCATGCCAAGGCGAACGCGTGATCATCTCGTTAGCAATCGATTGCGTCAACGAAGGAACATCGCAAGGATCGGCGTGATACGCCTGCGCCGTGATGTCGTCGTGGAATCCGAGTTTCATCGGTTCTTTCGTCGTGCTTTGCGGATGCGTTTACGTGCATTGCGCTCTTGTTTCGAGCGATGCGTACGGCAAGCCATTTGGCCCTTGCCGATCTTGACGTTGTGCCACACTTCGCCGATATTCAACGATTGCGCCATTGCGCCAGCCGCAAACATTGCAGCCGCAAGGATGTTGACCTTTGCATGCGCCTCAATGCGGGCTAGAACTGTATGGACGAGTTCGGGCCTCACGAAATCCACGCATTCGACGGCAACCGTTGCGAACGGTCAATTGGCGACCTTTCATTGTCGAGGGTATACGGGGCCATATCAGCCCACCATTGAAACACGTATCGCAAGAATTCGCGTTCTGTCATTTTGCTCCTCCATGAAACGATGGTCCGGGAAGCGGGACTCGAACCTGCAACAACTCGCTTATGAGGCGAGCGCTCTGACCGATTGAGCTATTCCCGGAAACGCACACCATTTACCGAGACGGCAATGCTCCTGGCATGCGCCTCGCTTGACGAATTCAAGCGGCGGAAGGGGTGAGATTCGAACTCACGAGACTTGCGTCCACGGGTATTCAAAGCCCGCGCATTTAGCCACTCCGCCACCCTTCCAAGCGGCGGTTTTACGTTCCGCCAAACGCTCGTGTCTACTTCCCGAGTGCCATCGCGTTCCCCGCTAAGGGCGTCCGACGCAAGCGGACCCGTTTAATGTCCGGGCGACCTGCCAATCATCTTTCAGATTGGGCAGAGTTGCGCAACAGGACCCGCCCGTTGCGTCCGTCTCAGCTAGGCCGGGACGGAAGATCTTCGCGCCAGGATTGCTGCGTTTGCGACAATGGCGTATCGTGCGTCAAACGCTCGTTGGCCGAGGCGGATAACCTCTCCCAAAATGTCCGCCTGTGTTCGCCCTGTAATGCGCCTACGACGGCGCATCCATGTTTGCTGGTACTTGGTCGGCACTTTGCGCCAACGAACATCGTTTCTCACGGCGGCCAATCTGGCCTCAGTGGCCGCAACGTTCAAGCCTAGAACAAAAATAGTTTTCGTGTATAGTGGACAGATTTACCTGGAGAATTTTGGAGCATGGCGCAAAAAGCGGCATACAAAGACGACTCGGTCAAGGTAAAACTTTTGTGGGCACTTCGCAGCGGGCAAAACCTCAAGGATGCGGCCGCGACAATCGACAAACCCCTTGGCACTGTCGAGGGCTGGATACGCAAAGACGACGACTTGGCGCGAGAGGTTGAGCAGGCACTTGAAGAGGGAACCGTAGCGCGAACGACAAACCCGGTAGTGCGCGACAAACAAACGGGCGCCGACAGATGGCGCAAGATGCGCGAAGATGCGGCCGCGTTTGCCCCTGGCATGCACGGCTTTTTACTCGCGGTTGATGCGCGTTTGTCTGCGCGTAAAGGGTCGCATGCGCTGTCCCCATACCATCGGTGGATGCTCTCCGAGTGGTACCGCTCGGGCAAACCTGTCTTGCTTGCGTGTGAGGGTCGAGGTGCTGGCAAGTCGGACATGCAAACGTGTGTCGTGGTGACCGAATGCGTGTTTGCTCCGCGCGTAATCCCGCCGGGTGAGACGTGGATTTGGCCGTACGCATCGAAGGACATGAACGAGACAAACCTCAAGTTTGGGCCGCTAGAGAGCAGTCTGAACGCGATTGGTTTGGGTGTTGGTGACTTAAAAATTCACCGTCGAAAAGACGGACGGAGCGAGGTTGGATTTCAAGATGCGAGCGGAGGGGCCATCGAAGTTCGATGCTACCCGAACACGAAAGACGCGCTTCGAGGCCCGACGGTTTGCGGAGGGACAAACGACGAGGAAGGCTTTTGGAGAGCCGACAAGGATCTTGGTACGTCAAGCGCCGACGACTATCTAGATGCGATGGCGGGCGCGTTTCGAGGCGACGCGACGACAAAAAAACTGATGCGCATATCGTCGGCGAACACGAAAGAAACGACGCTGATGAAAGACATCGAAACGGGCGACACCGACCTCCATTTTGTCGCTCGCCTTGGACCGTTTGTCGCGGAAGCCGTGGCAGGTTTTGAGCTTGTCGCGTCAAGGCTTTTTGCGGAAGGGCTGACGGATGACGCGCGTACGATTCGGCAGTGGGCGATGGGGTTGTCGGAGTTGAGCCCGTGGATTCCGTCGTGGATCGGCAACCCTACACACGACGTCTGGGGCGGGTTTCTCCGACTGCGAAAGCGTGTCTCAAAGTGGTTGCGTGAGAACGGATCAAAACCTGGTGATGGTGCCGAGGAAGGGGATTACTTTGAGCCCCAAACAATTGACCGCGCAGTGGCAACGGTCCGCGTTAATGGTATTCCGCACGCGGCACGTACCCAGCCAAACCTGCGTCCGTCATGGGATGGACACGTAAGGTTCAGGGACACGGGCCACATTTGGAAGCAAGACACAAACAATCCCGTGCCCGACGGAGCAGACAAGCTACTGTTTCCGCAGCAGCACGAACCGCGAATCATAGGCGCCCCCGAACGCTTCGCGGCGATCGATACAGGTGCCGTGAAAAACCCGTCGGCGCTGTGCATTGTTGAGCGCGTTGTGCACATTGTGAACGGCAAACGGCGCTACCAGTTCAGGCCTGTCCTGATCAAACAATGGTCACGCGCAAAGGGTGGTTTGCCCTTGGACCTGAGAAACAAAGTGTTGCCGGAAATGGCGCGGCTTATCCTCGAAAACAAGTGTGTTCCGCGCTGGTGGACGGACGGCTGGGCGGTGGATCAAATCCAACTTGTCGGCGCTGCGTTTGGCATCGACACGAAGTTTGTCTCTACCAGCACGGCAACAAAAGATATTTACGAACCACTCGACGCAGCGCTGGCGCACGAGCCCTGTCCCATCGTGCTCTCGGGGTGCGAAGGAATCGAGGAAGCCGTTTCGCAGTTGCGACAACTGCGACGTGGCTCCGACGGCAAAGCGATTGAGCCGCATGTAGGCGTAGAGCACAGCGAAGGAGCGCAAGTGCTCGCTCGTGCCCTTGCGCACGCAGGCGTTGGTTCGTTGCCGCCTGATGAAAGCGCGTCCAAGTTCATCGCGATTCCGCACAGATATAGCGACATAGGCCGCTCATCTGGAAGAGCCTACAAATAGCGCTTGACCTTACGCGCAAAGCGTGCGACCCGTAACGCGTTGCTTCTGCAAGTGGCACTTTGCCACCGTTTGTCATGGCCTCCATGATGGCGCTTGAGCAGAACGCAACGGCGCCCTTGACCGAACCCATCAAACCTGCACCAAATACCGCGCTTGCCACGACGGCAAACGATAGTGGTATTGCGCGTGGCGCGGACGGTTTGCATTTCACGGTCAAGGCAGCCTCTCCTTACGCCGCTGACCCCGACCGCGATATGTGCGCACGCAAGAGCGCAAACGCGGCGATGTTTGCGGGCACGTTTAACCAAGCGGCGACGCTTTACCGTTCGACGGTTGGCGAGGACGGCGCGCTCGACGGCGTACTGAAAACGTTCGCCGATGGGCTGCTCGTTGCGCCCAGGCCGTTCCAAGGGAATCCCGAAATGGTGTCTGCGTTATCGGACGCAGACGGAACAATCGGCGACGATACGATCATGTTTCCTTTCGAGGAAATGCGGCAATGCGTTGCCGAAATGGTCGGCTTTGGGTATTCGCTTGGGCAAAATACGTTATCGTGCTGGCGTTGTCGTGCGTTTGGAAATGAGAATTGGCACATATGCAAGGCGGTCAATTCGATCGGTGGCGAATACGTACACGAGGTTTGTCTTCGCTGCGATGCGTCGCGATACGATAGGCCCGTCGGCGTTCGTGAAATCTTCTCAATGCAGCACTGGCCTTTGGATGCATTGCGGCGCGAGCCATACTCGAAGCAATGGCACATCAACCATCGTGGCGGGACGATTCCAATTCGTCCGGGTGATGGTGAATGGTGCCTATTTCGCACCGTTCCGGAGATAGATGGGTTTCTTTACGCGCCTTATTTGTGGGCGGTTCTAGCGGCCATTCTGTCCCGCGATGCAATGTTTGACGTACAGGCGACGTCAATGGTTTCGACTCCGACGATCGTTTTTAAGTCAACCAAGCCAAACACGCCGGAAGCTCGCGCGCAAGCCGCAATCGAAGCGCAAAGCCTGGCCTTTCAAAACCGCGTCATCCTTCCCGACGGCTGGGAAATGGAGTTCATCAATCCAGACGGCACCTACAACGAGGTCGGCTCGTCGATCGTTGACCGGATGAACGCAAAATTCCAGATTGGCGTTTTCGGCAATCTTGTCGTTTCGTCCAAAGGCGACGCGTTTACTGACATGGCGCCATTTTTTCGTGTCGCCGATTCGCGACGGCGCGCGGTTGGCATCATGGTTGCCGGACAGAAACGACGGTTTGCCCATGAATGGTGGGCCCTCGAAAACTACGGGACGCGAAACGTTCCATTGCAGGTATTCGACACCGATTCGCCGCAAGATAAAAAGGCGCGCGCGGACGCATTAATGCAACTAGGACAGGGCCTCAAGTCGTTGCAAGACGGGTTGTCGGCGGTTGGATTTGAATTGGACCCGGCTGGTGTTATTGATATGATGCAACGGGCAAATGTCAAGGTTCGTCAGAAAGAAACGGCATTGGTTGCGCTTGACCAACCAATGGACACCGCGCCCATATTGCCATCGAATAGGCCACGCAGAAAGGCGCGCCGATGAGCATCTATCGCGAACACATTCAGCCGGTAGAATCGCAAGAGGCTTTCGGTGTGCGAATGGAGCAAGCGAAGCGCGATGACCAAAGGCGCGCCAGGGAAAGCAAACGCAAACCCCCTCCGCTTGTCCTTCCACCGATCGGTCCACCGGCAATAGTCAATGGACTGACCATGGCACCGATGGGGGTGCACCTCGCATGAACTTTGATCTTGCATCCGTGACGTCGTGCGTGATGGGTTTGGCACGTAAACTCATTCCTGGCTGGGCCGTGACGGTTGAGCTTGCGCAGTCGGTTGAGGCAAACAAGGGCGCTCTCGCAATGGTGTATTCTACGCCCGCGCGTCAAATGGCGCACGTGGTTGTCGCGCCACACCCTCCAAGCGAATCGCTCGAAGAATCGATCGCCCACGAATTGACGCATTCTGTTTTGTCGCCCCTAACCGAATTGATCCAATGGTCCCCGGCGGCCGTGATGATCGAAGAACAGATTGTCGAACGCCTTGGAAAAATTATCGCAAACGCGCCCGCTTCAATGGCTCGCGCAATATCAAAAGCGCTTCAAAACCCGCGGACGAATTCGCCCGTGGTACGCAAACGAATTTCGGCGCTCGCAATTGGGCGGCGCAATGGAACGAGGAAACGAATGGACCCCAAAGCACTTGCCGCCCTGGCAATGGAGGGAGGCGCATTGACGGCCGCCGAAACTCCAGACCCCGCAGCCATGGCGGATTTCATCAAACGCATTGTTGAGGCGCTCGCGAGCGGCGGCGAAGAGGCTGCTGTGTCAACAAAGGAACCTATGGCAAAGGACCTGGCGGTTGACCCTGCCAAACAGGACGGCCCTGCGATGCGTGAAGAGGATATGCCTCCAAAGATGCGTCAAGCCTTGCGACAATTGAAGCAGGGTAACGCGATGATGCTGGAGAGCACGATCCGCATGCGCCTTCATGAAGCGCGCACAATCGACAATATCGTTTTGGACCCTGAGACGGAAAACGATTTGAAGAAATGCGAAACAATCGAGCAATTCCAGCGCGAATTCAAGCTCGTGACGCGTTCGCGAATGGCTGCAATGGGAACGCTGCGCAATCGCTCAGGCGTTGTGCCTGACGGGTCCGACGACAAGACGCACGGTCATTCTGTCGTGTCGCTCATCAAGGATGGCCATTCAGAAGAAATGGCGACGCATATTGTTTCTGAATTCAAGCGCGGCAAGGATCACGGCGACGTGGCATTGTCGGGCGCAATGAAGTTCCGAAAGGTGGCCGCCAATGGCTGAGCTTGCTACCGCGGCGCCGTTTGGCAGTCCGCGAGAAATCAGCACAGGTTCCAAGCAAAATATTTACACAATTCGCGGGTCGGTTTCGCCTGACGAACTGTTCACGTTTCGCAGTGGCGCGCTCGTAGGTGTTCGAGCGGGCGCCATTCGTATGATCGAGGTCGTGCTTGACGGTACGCCGCGATCGGACCTTGACATCGTTGGCGTGTACGACGACGAAAAGGGCAAGATCGAACCCGTTGTCACTGTTGGTGGCGACGATGAAGCGCTTGATGGTTACGGCAAATCGATCCGTGTCCATACCCGCGATGGCGACCTGGGCGAATTCGACACGGGATCAGGCGTCAATCAAATCACCGCGGACGACGTTGGCAAACCATGCTTCGCGAAAAACGATAACACGTTGTGGTTGACCGACAACGGCGGGACATTGTCGTTCGCTGGGCTCGTTGCTGGCGTAACGACGGCCGGGAAAGTCACGCTGCGCAACACGTTTGATATCCGTGCGGCGTGGAAACGAAGCATTGCCGATGCAATCAAAGCGCCATCGCGAAACGTTCGTGGGGTTGTTACGGCAAACATTGCAGACCTCGCGGCGTTCACGGTTGCAAGCAACGACGGCTTGACGTATGCGGCGGGCGAGCACGTATTGCTCGCTGGACAAACCACGGCCGCGCAATGCGGTATTTACGTGGTTGGCACGGTCGCAGTTGGCGTTGCGCCATTGAAGCGAGCGCCTAATATGCCGTCGGGGGCTGCGTACGTCAGCGGTTCTGTGATCGAAGTCTCCGAGGGAACCATTTGGCGCGGTTCGTCGTGGAAAGCCATGTGCACCGGGGCAAAGGTTGTCGGGACAGACGACCCGTTGTTCTATCCGCGCAAATGGAGCAAGACGGTCACGCTTGCAAGCGGAACCTATCTCGCGGGCGCGGGCGGCGGAAGCGAACCCGTTTTCCTGTTTTCGACGACGACAAGCTCCGTTCTCGCGACGCGCAACACGGCCGGCGGAACGTTGACTTTAACGACACATTACTTCTGCCCCGTATCGGCACGCATCGCAGGCAAGGCGGGTACGGCCGCCGTTTCCGTGACGGCTTCCGTCGCGGCTGGCACGGTCAACACTGCCGACACCTCCACGATTGATCTCGTGGTCGTGAATTGGTGAGGGCATTATGGGCTTTTCAGTAAACGATGCAAACCTTGCGATGACCGCATTCCTTACGGATTTGCGTGGCGAACTGTCGCAGGTGCAATACGATCGCAGTTTGCTCGACAATACCGCGCTAGGGTTCATCTTCCCGAACGCGAAGTATGACAACATCCTGCCGATTGCGGTCAACAACTTCCGCTTGCACGAGGACGACGGAACCTCGAAGTTTTCGCGCAATGGCAGCATTACGAGCCGCGTGTCGCGTGGCGTGATGATCGGCGGTTCACTGATCAATCTTTACGTGGCGGCGGAATACGACGGCGCGTCGGGTATCTGGCCCGCGACTCCGAGCGTAATCGCGACGGCAATCGCAAACAGCGAGATGCTTGACTTGGCGCATCTAATGAATGGCGTTTACTCGGGCATTCCGAAAGACGAATTCGGAAACGTTATTGGCGTACAAGACGATCCGAACGTACCACGTCGCTTGTCTGCGTATCTTCAGGTCTACGCGCAGATCGAAGAACAAAAGCCGATGTTTGTCCTTTTGGGCGATACGGCGAACTACTTGCCGATCAATCCGATGTATCCAGCGGACACGTCTCGCGGCAATCCGTTCTTCACGGGTTACGAAAACTCGGCATTGACTCCGGAAAACGTGCGCCGATCGCTGGTCAATTTGCAAATGCGTCGCAACTTCATGGGCCAGTTGCTCGGATACGGGACAAATCCTGCGACGGTTGAGCTGTGGTGCTCGCCCGAGCTGGGACCCGTGGCAGATGACGTGCTCGGCAAACTTGTCGTCATTCCCGGAACCGGACCGATTGGACAAACCGCTACGCAAGTCGCCATCGCAGGTGACACGAAAAGCCAAGTCGTGTTTGGAAGCCAAACGAATACCGTTATCGGTCAGGCTACGCCGCGGCGCCTCATGGGCCTACGGAACGATCTTTGGGCACTTGTCGAAACCGGCGGTATGCAAACCAAGGAACACGCGCTTTTTTGGGCCGCGCGTGGCGGCAATGGCACGAAGTACCAAATCAACACGGATCCAGGCGCCGCGACGAACTCGGGCGTGCCGTACATCGAGATCGAGCAGCACAATCCAGTGCCTGAAAGCCCCGTCTACATGGGTGCGGTTCCTGGCACAAAAAAGGGCGATTTCGGGTTTGGTGTGCGCGTAAATAAAGGCATGTATTTCAACAGCCCAAACCGCGCAGTGTTCAACTTCACGGGCGCCAAGAGCTGAAATGCAAACGTATCCGCTGACCCGTGCACGATTCTTGATCGCGACCATTGCCAGAGCGAACAACAACCCGTTTGCCTTGGTCGATGTTGCGCTCATCGATTACCATTGTGCATGGGCCAGCGCTACGGTGCAAAGCGCGCTAGGCGATCGCGTAACAAAGCCGTTGCTTCAATGGGACGAATGCCTTGAGGGGCACGCCGTTATGCTCGCGTGGCGTCCAATCATGGACATGCGCGGCTATGCGACGGACGAAGGGCGCGACGGCGAGGTCATCGAATTGGCAAAGATGGCTGACGCGTACCTTTCTCGGTTGCGTGGCAAACAAGAGAATCCCGACTTCGTTGATTCCGGGTCAAACTTCCCACGTGACTCGATCAAGGTTTTGTCGCAGCCGAATTCCACAAACGCGCTTTATCTTCACGGCGGACGGAGGTGCTGTTAAAATGGGCGGCGTACACGGAACATCGAAACCCGCGGCTGTGCGTCTCGAAAAGTTCGCCAACGAAATACCAGCCAAGCTCGCAAAAGCTCTTGCGCCATTACTCGACCAATTGACGCGCGATATGTTTACGAATGAAACGGACGTGTATGACTCGCCGTTTGCGCCATTGGCAGAAAGCACGATACGCAGAAAGAAAGGCAATAGCGTAATCCTTTCCAGGACAAACGAACTCGGCAACAGCACATACGTGCTCTACACCGGACGACGTCTTGTTTTTACGTATGGGCAATCCGCGGTATATGCACAGGATGGAGATCAAGGCCGGGGCAACAGGCCACCTCGTCTGCTCGCGCCTCCTTATGGTCCGCCGAAATCATGGAATGCGGCCGTGCGACAAGCGCAAGCTGAGCTTGCAAAGCGTAAGGCGTCATGAGCGCGGGCGGTATCATTGCAGTCTCGACGCTATCGGTCACGAGCCAATTGCGCAAAGTGCGCGACAAACTTGTGGCGAAATCTGTTATTGCAACAGAGCGCATTTATCTCGGCGCACAATACGCGAAACAAAACGGCGATGGTCTGCGCATTGTTTTTATTCCGACGGGCACGCAACCATCAACGGCCCCGCTTGAATTGTCGAACAAGGAAGGCGGCTCGAATCAATGGCTCGTCACCGCGCATCTGTGGGCTGTCAATTCTGCTGACGATTATGGGTTTGACCAGTTTGCGGCACTCGAAACGCTTATTATTGAATTACAAGGGGCGCTTCGTCTGGTAGCGGGCGGACGCGTGAAGTTTACGACGCTCGATTTTGCAAGCAAAACAAAAGTTTTAAAGTATGGCGAAAGTGCAGAATTCTCGTTTTCTTTCGCGACAAACTTTCAAATGGTACCCGACACGGAAAGCTTACCGGCGGGACAAACAACACCAATTGCAGCGGTAAGGGTGACGGCATGAGTGATACGCCTACGTTTTCGGCAGAGGTAGCTACGGGTTTTCCCGCGGTTCCATTGCCTGAGTATGATCAAACGGTTGTGGTGTTTGGGTGTGCATACGCCGGAACCTACGAGCCGCGTCCATGGGGTTCGTCCGACGATATCGCGACGGAGTTTACGAGCGGCCCGGCCATTCGTGACGCTCGCCATTTGGTCGTACGAACGAGCCTTGGCTTGATCGTGCAACGTGTCGAGGAAAGCACACCTGGCAGTTATGGCACGATTGACAATTCAGCATTCACGGGGACGGCTATTCCCGCTGTCGTGGCGTCTGTTGTGCCTCGTGATGAAGGCGAGGTCTACATCCGGTTTGTCACGGGCGCGGACATCGGAGTTGTGGGTGCAACCTATTACGTAAGCGACGACAACGGACGAATTGGCGCGACGGACCTTTACAGACTTGGCACTGGTTCGCGAATTACGCTATCGGGAATCAGTGCGGCAATCGAACTTGATCCGCCCGCTGCACAGGTAACGGCATTGATTGCGCTCGCTGTCGAGTTGCGCGCCGACAGGCTCGCCCATTACGCCGACGCAGTGGCGCACAACAGCGCGGACACGGCCTCCGCTGCATTGATTGCGCTTGCAGCGCCAACGACGGGCACCGAGGCGATCGCGGTGGTAAATCAGGTTCGTCTTGCCGACATTTCGCATTACGCGGATGCAACGGCGCACGACTCGCCTGATTTCATAAATGAGATCACACTTGCGGCCGCAACGACATTGCAAGGCGCCGTGCTTCTCGCCGTCCAACTGAAGACAAAAGCAAATTTGCACAATGCCGTTTCGCATATTGCCTCAACGGCTGCACTTAAAGCGGCAACGGCTTCGTCTGTCGCTATTCAGGTCTACACAGCCGCGTCGGGGCTTCTTGCGGGTGGCGTATCCACGCTTGACGCGCAGCCAGGCCGAGTCACGTTCACGACTGCTGGCGGTACAGCGTCCGACGCGCCTGCTACCGCGACCATTGCTGGGACAAACGCAGCAACGGACGCCGCGGACACCGAAGTGGTGAACGTTTCGCAAACAGCCGCGACCGTTAGCAGCACGAAATACTGGTATGGCACGGGCCTTTCTGTGACGTATTCGGCGGGCGACGGAACAGGCGCAACGGTTGCGATTGGCACCGCAGCACGTGTTCACAATTCAGCCGACGCGACGAACACGATCGCGGCAACGAGCCCAACGAGCGGAACCATTGTTGCCGGCGATATCGTCCGAGTTTCGACCGTTGCGCCCGCTTGGAGCAATACGCTTCTTGCGGATGCATTCACGGCGTACGGCAACTCAAATCACGACGCGTCAATCATCCTGATTTCGGGTCGCATCTTGCCAGCAAACTTCGCAACGATTGTTACCGGCCTGAACGCGCTTGAGGGCAAGGGCAAACGATGCGTTGTCATTACGCAAGCCCGTAAGCGAGCAGATGGCGAGACCGAGGCGCAATGGCGAGCGGCACTCGATTCCGAGTGGGCGGAGTATCTCGACTATCGTGTTGCCGTATGCGCAGGCGATGGTTTGGCGACGTTCACCGACGGCACCTTGAGCGGCCAATACGCCCGCGGATTCTCGACGCAAGCGGTGCGCCGCCTTATGTCGATTGACCGATTCCGGACCGCCTGGGAAGTGGCGCTTGGGCGTCTCGAAGACTTCACGATCTCCAATTCAAACGGAATCGTTGTCGGTCATGACGAAGCGACGTCTCCAGGCTTGAAAGCGTCAAAATTCTGGACCGTGTACCGCCCCTCGTCCTCGCTTGTCGGTCGAGTGGCATTCTTGAATTTCGACATCACGCGATTCAATCCACAGGACCGCGTTCGTTCGGTGCGAGTCAATCGCATCACGAATCGCATGATCGCAGAAATCCAGGCGGTTGGCTTGAGTTTGCTTGGAAAAACCTACGACGTTAAACGCACGGGCGCAACGTCGGGAACGCTTTCACAGTCGGCAATCGATGCGATCCGTCCTAAGTTCGAGCAACCGATTCAAAATGGGTTCCAAGCCGATATCTCGGATTGGAACGCGAGCGACTTGATCGTTATCGGACAAACCGTCACGATTGACCCCGACACAGACGCGTTTGACTTGGTTGTCACGATTAACTACACCCCGAAACTACCCGTAGGCCGCGTGCGCGCAATCTTTGCCGTGCGTTTGGGAGTATGAGCAAATGCGACACGTAGCAGGCAAAGCTGTCGACGGGTCAATGGTGACGTTCTTTTACCAGGGCGGCGACGTACCCATCACAAAAATCGAGTACGCGGACAACCTCACCGTTGCTGACGTCTCGAAACTCGGAAGCCAAGAGATTGAGGCAACCACGCCGGGCAAATACAGCACCGAGGAAAAAACCTTGGAAATGACCAAGGCACACTGGGAGGAGCTGCTGTTGACGTTCCCTGGCAATGGGTTTGGCAACGTGCGCGGGACGGGCGTCGTGCGCGCGGAAGATCCCGACACTGACGTCCTGACGTCGCTCGGGTCGCAATCGGACACGATCCAAAATATGCGCATCACAGGCGTCGCAGGAAGTTACGAAAACTCCGAAGCGGTGTCCATGGTCGTTCTCAAATACAAGCCGCAACAAATTAGATGGTCCGGCAAAACTCTCAATCGAGTTGCCGGAATCTTGCCGTAAACGCACTTGCGAAGGAGCACGCAAATGTCAACATATCGAGAACAGGGCGGCGCACCGACAGACCGGGCGCTTTCATTGGCGGACGAGATCAAAGCACTCGAAGCGCAGCTTGCGCCCGAGCCTACGCCGCAAGAACTCGAAGAACGCGAGCAACGCGACAAGATCGCAAAGCTGCGCGCACAGGTACGCAAAGAAAAACTTCAGGGCATTGTCACGGCTGAAAAGACCAAAGCCAAGGGAATGTACAAGGTCGACGGCGTAGACTTGGACGCTGAAGTCGAATTGACCGACGAGATCCAATCTTGGTTTGTCGTTCGCGGCGCAACATCCAAAGAAACCAAGGCGTTCGACGAGGCAAACGGAACTGAGGACATTGCGGAAAAGCGCCGTAAGATTATCAACCTCGTGCAAAAATGCGTATTGGTTCCAAAGGTTAACAGTCCAGAATCGCAAGCGCGTTTCGAGGATGCGATCAATCGGTTCGGCTCGGCATTGACAACGCTGGTTGAAAAGGTGCTATACCTGGGAGGGCACCGAGCAAAGGAAGAAAGGGCCTTTCGTTGACAAGATCGTTGACCACTTCGCAGACCATGAAGCGTTTACGACGCCCGTCGGCGCCGTTGCGCAAGGGTTACGCGATATCGTAGAGGGAACCGATTCCCTTTACGTGTCCGCATTCTATCGGTGCGCTGCGATAACAATGATCGCGCTGTACCGTCGTTCGATGAAAGGTTGACCCGTGGCGGAGAAATTAGAGTATTACATTGATATTCTGTCCGGCAACAAATCCGGACTCTCCGCCATTGGTTCGCTTCAATCGCTTGACAATGCCGCGGCCAAAGCGTCAACGAACATTCAAGGCCTTGAGGCAAAGCTCCGATCAGCTCAAGCGGCACAACGCGCGGCCGCAAATGGCGGTAGTGCGAAAGAACAATTCAAGGCGCTTGACGCGGTAAAACTTGCACAAGACAAACTGACGTCGGCTCAACAGGCAAACGCGGGTTCGTCTGCGCTTATGGCGGCCAAGCGCAATTTGCTCAAAAAGGGGCTCGACGAACAGGTTGCGTCCCTTGGCAAATTCGCATCATCCGCGAAGGAAGCGGGCGGCCCGCTCGGGTCACTCGTAGGCAAGCTTGAAGGGTTCAGCAAGGGCGGACCAGTGGGCGTTGCCATCGCGGTGGCGGTGGCCTTAGCGGGGCTTGCTGCGGCCGCTGCGTATGTGGCGTTCGCTATGACCAAATACGCATTTGCAAGCGCAGATGCCGCTCGTTCGTCGCGTCTGTTCTCCGAGGCTGCCTTGGGCTCTGCGGTCGCCGGCAACGAACTCGAGCAAGTCGTTGACCAGATGTCAAACATTGCCCCTGGTTTGGCGGCAAAGCTCAAAGACGTCGGTCGTTCCCTTGCCGATGTGCAAATCAAAGGTCGCGATGCTCAGCACGTCTTGAACACGTTTGGCCTAGTAGCTACGGCGCGAAGTGAGCAGGCTGCGGGCTCGATCAAGAATGTCGCAGAAGCGTCAAAGCTCGCAAACCGTTTAATGCTCGGGCCACTAAATCGCATCACGGGCGAATTTGATTCATTGAAGGGCACGGGCATAAAGTCGGCCGACGTATTTCGCGCGCTTGGTGCGACAATGGGCAAATCTGCCAAGTCGTTTCAGGATGCAAAAACAATTGGACTTGTCCCTTTCAAGGAAGGTCTAAAGGCTATTGAGCTTGCGGCACAAATATCCCTTGGCGGCGTCGTCGCAAAGCAGGCAATGGGCCTGTCTGTGCAGCTCGACAAGCTGAAAGAAAACGTTGCCAAGCTATTTTCAGGCGTGAACATTGAGGCATTTCTTGCTGGCCTGAAAATGGTTACAGACCTATTCGATCAAAACACCGTTACGGGATACGTTCTCCGCGAAGTGCTAACTGCAGTATTCACGAAAGTTGCGGAAGTTGCCGCAAAGGTTTTCCCGTATGTGAAAGTAGCTATTCAGGGCGTAGTCTTTGGGATGCTGCTTGTCGTCGGAGTTGCGCGCAAAGTCTACACGACAATCGCATCGGTATTTGAGGGCGCTGGAAAGAACATTGACGGACTATCGCTCGCGTTTCAGATTGGCGCTGGCGCCGTAGGGTTGGTCGTGGGCTCAATTCTGGGGCTGACCGCTGCGCTTGTTTTGCTCGGAACCGTTGCGGCCGTTGCGACTGCGCCGATCTGGGTGCCATTTGTTGTGGCAGCTATCGCCATTTACGCAATGGTGAGCGCCGTCGAATCCATAATGGATTCCGTTTCGACGCTCGCTGACGATATCAGCGCCGTTGATTTGGGCAAAGCGGCGGGCAATCTTATGGACTCGCTCATCAATGGAATCAAGGGCAAACTCGGCGCAGTTGGCGCGGTCATGGCTGAGGTTGGCTCGGTCTTAACAGGCGCGTTCGATACGAAAATGAAGATTGCATCGCCTTCCAAGGTAATGCAAGAGCGCGCCGATTTTGTCATTGACCCGCTTGTCACCACGCCAAACGACCGAGCGAACGAGGTCCGAACGTCCATTGGCAACTTGGCCAAACTCGACGCACCCGAACGAGCGGGGCAGGGCGGAGGCAATGGGCAAACGGGCGGTGGCGATATCACGTTCACGAATTGCACGTTCGGAAGTGGTCCAATGGAAGACGTTCGTCGAGTAATACGCGAAGAGCGGGACCTGTTTTTTATGGGTATCGTTCGCGGCAATGCGGTGATGACATGAGCATCATTCCTAGCCCGTACACGAACCCGGAGGCATGGGCCACGTTTATTGTCGGCGGCTCTGCAATGCCAGGCGTATTAACTCGCGTTGGAATGCCGCGGCGCAAATACGAATACGCCATTCAAAATGGATACGGCCAGGGCAAGGTCGTCATTTATCGCGCGACGGGCATTTTGGAAGGCATTGAGGTCGAGCACTACATCGAGCCTCCCGACGATACTACGCCGGGTGACTGGGACCTGTGGGAAGCGTGGATGCAATCAATGATCAAGGGGTGGCCCGCGCAATTCCAAGGCAAACCGCCCGCCTTTCCAGCCGTTCATCCCGCGGCTCAAATCGTAGGCTTAAAGCGAATGAGTTTGGCCGAGTATGGCGCACCTGTTCAAAAAGCAGAAAACGATCCGGCGTATTGGTACACGGTACATTTCATCGAATACGCACCGGACAAAAAGATTAAGACAGGGAAAACCGAGCCCGCCGTGATCAATGGCCCTCCGACGCCCACGACTGCATTTGAGGGCGTGCTACTTGGCGCGCTTGGAACGGCGCTTGGACGTCCTGCAACGTCCCGCAACGTTGCGCCCACGACTGCCACGGCAACGGGGAGCGCTACGTAATGCCCACCCTTGACGGCCAAACCATTACGAGCGGCACCGTTCGCCAATTCGAGCAAGGTGATTTGCTCGCCGATATTGCCACGAATTCGGGAACGCGCATCCCCGATGGCAAACGCGTTTTGTTGGTCGTGGAAAACATGACGTTCTCCGTCGCAATCATTCGCGGCAACATATCAGGCGACGTCGGACGGTATCTGGTTTCTGGTCGTCCAGAATGGGACAAACCTATCCCGTCAAGGCCACGCAACGCGCATCGATCATCCGCGTCGGTCCTGCTGCAAACGGTGCTCAGCGATATCCTCCAAGACGTCTTCGGTGCGTCCTGGCAATCGCTTGTCGTCCTTCCGCCGGCTGCACGACTCGGCGAGCATTACGAAAGGCCAGGAACAAGCGGCGACGTGACCATCACGGGACGCGAATTGCTCGCACTGTTAAAGCTCCAATGGTACGTACGCAACGACGGCGTAACGGTATTTGGGACACGCGAATCAGGCACGGTAAAACCAACCGATACGCCCCTTGTTTCGTACAGAAACGACGCGCTTGGACTTCGCAAAATCATGACGGAAGACCTGGCGGCGTTCGTCCCTGGGTTGACTTTCGAGGGCGAGATCATCGGAGAAGTCGCTTATTCGATTACGCCCGAGGATATCACGACCTATACATGGCCGCGTAAAACCTCCAACGTATTCGCCGACGCAATCAAAACAATACTTTGGCGCATGTTTCCAAAGCTGTTTTTCGGTGGAGTTTACGAATACACTGTCGACAAACTTCAATCACGAGGGCGCCATGATTTGAAGTCCACGGGCTCGCGTTGGTTGCCTGATATTTCGACGGGCGCATTCTGGACGGGTGCTGCTGGGCATCGTGCGTCGTTGCCAATTGGCACTCGCGTAGGGGTGGCCTTCATGAATTCGGACCCGTCGCGGCCTATCATGGTTTGCATTGAACCAATTGCGTCCACCGAAATCGGAACACAGCATTTGCCGATTGACTCGCTATTTGCCGCGACAGACTCCATTTTGTTGACCGCGACAACAGACGCGACCATTGACGCGGCAAACGTTAATCTTGGCGCGGCACTGCAAAACATCGCCCTTGCTTCTCCGTCGTTGGTTACATGGATCGGGCTTGTTACAACCGCGGCCGCGACGATTAACCCGGCCATTGTGCCGCCAACAGGGTACACGTCAACGAAAGTGAAGGCATAGCATGGCACCCCCTGGCATTGACCTGCCCCTAAACGCAAGCGGCACCGGAATCGATTTTGGACGCGGCACCGTATCTGGAATCGAGGAACTCCGTAATGCGGCTCTGGGCCGCATCACGAACGCGATAACCTACGACGATCCGGATTACGGCATTGACGTTTTGGAGGAAGCTGGAAAGCCGACCGATGCGAATTACGCAAAGCAGCTCGGGCTTCGTTGCTGTATTGCAATTCAAAACGATACGCGATTCGCGACGGCAACCACTTTGACCGCGACGCAATCGAATGACGGCGAAAGCGTTACGGCGTCACTCGTTATTCAATGCGAGGTCGTAGACAATACGACATTCTCACTTGCCGTACTTGTCGCAAACGGTACCGTAAAGCTGGTGTCCTGATGCAATGGATTATTCTTCAATCACAAAAGACTGCGGCGCAAATTGAAGCGCAGCTGCTTGCCTATTTTACGTCCCTTGGTTTGCCTACGGATGCATGGGTGCCAGGCGGTTGGCAGGACAATTTCACCAAGTGGATCGCGCTTCTACTGCAAGCGGTGTACACGTTGATTCTGTACATTGCACAAGGCGCTTTTCTCGCGACTGCATCGGGTAACCTTTTAACCGATCTTGCTGCGGGTACGTTTGGCACGGCGCGACGAATCGAGACTTGCGCAACGGGACCGTTCACCTTGACAAACGGTGGACTCGATCCGATTATCGAGCCGATTGGCGCTTTGAATTTCGAGAAACTAGCGGACACCTCGATTACGTACAAGAATTCCGAAGCGGTATCAATTCTGCCTGGCAATTCGCAAACGTTCTCGATCATCTGCGATGTTGCCGGAACAATCGGGAACGCGTTGACCAGTGGCGTCGCAATGACCACGACCATCACAGGTTCGTCAGGTACAAACGCCTCTCCGCTTGCAGGGCAAGACGAGCAAGCTGACGACGATTTGCGACGACTCGCGACGTTGCAGGCGTCAGACCTCTCGACTGGTCACGCGAATAAATATCAATGGGTCATCGAAAACCTGAACACGGACGGCACAACGTCCACACCAAACGACGGCAAGACGCGCGTCAACGTCAATCGGGTGTCTGTCAATGAGGAGTCGGCCAATGGATCCGTGACGGTTGTCCTAGCCTCACCGGCGGGAGCCGTAGACGCGGGCGAATATGCAACATGCATCAAAGCTGTTATCATCGTTGCGCAAGGTAACGCGGCACTGCTTTACGATTACAACGCCACGCCCGTCGAGCTGGACATTGAGGTCTCCGTTGCTTTGCGTAAAGGCTCATTGACCGCGGGCGTAGCGCTCGCCATTCGCGACTATGTAACGGCATGGTTTGTCTCTACGGAAAACGGAATTGCGTCGGACACTGGTTTCTTGAGGCTCGAAGAATTGAAGGGCGTCATCTATCGGTCACGGTCAAACATTAAGAGCGTGACCATTGAAACCATAAACGGATCGCCGGCGGCAAATGTTGCTCTTGCGTTTAACGAGGTCGCAACGCTCGGTTTGTTTGTCGCTACGGTATCGGTGGAAATATGAGCGGATTTTCGTTTCAATCGCTGATTGACTTGCCAGGCACGTTGATACAATGGCTTGACGCGAACGGCCTACGCTTCCGTTCGGCCATTGCGGCAGCATTCGACGCGGCGTATCTTACGGCAAACTTGACGGGTGACGCTCGTTCGCCGTTAAAATGCGACGAAACGGTTTTGCCGTACCACGCCGACGATCGAAAGATTCGGCGCTTCACGAATGAAACAACCGAGTCGCATCGGATATGCTGCGCGAAGTTTAAGCAGATTCACCGTGCACAAGGCAAGGCGTACGGCATTTTGCGACGTCTGCGAATCATGCTCCGGCCGTACGGGCGTCCATTGTTGCGATACGTCCACACGTCAGGCGATGGCGCCGCATCGGAATGGTTCACCTTGGAACCGGGCGACGATGACAATGATTATTTTGTGTACGGCTCTAGCGATCCGGAATTCTCGCGCCACTTGGCCCGCCCTGCAAATTGGTTATGGGAACCGCGAGCGTCAACGGGCGAGATTCGCGGCGGGTATTGGATTTTGATTTATACGTCTGGACTCGATACCGTGACAAACATCGAATGGGACGTCTCTGGAGAATGGGACGACGGCGTATCTGTGTGGGACTCCGGTTTGTCGTCGGACATCATTGCCGACTGCGCCGAATGCGCTAAAGATATGCATGCGGCAAACTCGATGTGTCTTGGGGTTTTTCAGGTGCACAACGACGCGCTTTTTGATCCTACAGGTTCGGGCGCTGGGTTTCCAGATGGCACGTGGAACATCGACGCGAATCGCATAGGCGAAGTCTCCTACTCATACGAAAGAATGGTTTGACGATGGCTCTCAATCCCTCAGTGCAATTCGACGAAACATCACTAACTGACGACGAATTCGATCCGCAGGATAAGGTTTTACCAAATAGCCCGGTCGAGTCAAACGACGTCAACGCGATTGCGTCTCGCGCACTGCGACGGTCGGCGCGGTTGCGTGCGATCAACTCGGTTGTTACCACGTCCATAAAAGTACTCAATCCGATTGCGTCCGGCGGCGGCTCAGCGGAAGTGTTTAATACGTTCCCGGGCGACACGCTTTCTGTTACGATATTCGTTGATATCGCAACGGTAGCCGTGGGCGACACGATCGACGTATCACTTGTGTTCGACACCATTGCAACCGTAGTGGCGGGTGACTATGTGTTGACGTTGGTCACCATTGAGGACTATGGCGGCGCGGCAACGCAGACAAACATTCCTGGCGCGCGACGGTTCTGGACGCCCGCTGCGGCACAAAGGTACATATTGTCGCTACATGGGCTTTGCACGATTGCAACGGCTGGACCGCTCCGCGTGGTCCTGAAAGTGTCGCTCCCGTCTGGTGGGGTGCAGCTCGCGAGCTATGGCACCGGCGCGATCATTGTTCGCCGCACACACGTGGGGGCATAATTATGGATTCTCGACACATATCCCAAACGCGTTGCATACGCCCGGATGCACAATACTTCCTGGATCGTCCGGGAATTGCACAGGAAAACACGCGTCTATCGTTCCGGCTGGTGTGGGGTCTTGAATAAAATGCACGCATCCTGTGTACACAAGCTCTCCAAACATCGAGTCCATTGCCGCAAAGCAGAACGGATCAAGCGCCGCGTCATTCGTGCACGTTGCCTTAATTCTCAATTCTTCAGGAACGGCACTACACGGCGTGCATTGAATGTCGACGGTGCACGGCAAATGGTCATCGCACGTTACGACAACACCGGGCGGATCGGTGTTGCCTCCATCGGAGGCGTCCAGCGCCGTGGATGTGGTGCAAACCGTAATGGTCCCATCGCCATTTGTGTTCGTGACGGTCGTGCTATTGTCGCACCCCGCCACTACAAGACAAACCATCAAGAAAACGTCACGGAACATGGGGCTCCCTTGCGTTTGCCGCGGTCATTTGCGCGAGAGTCGAAACGAACTTCACGGCGCCCGCTCCCGCCTTGTAGGTTCGTTTCGACTCTCGCGCAAATGAAAAAACGCATGTTACGTACAGAAAGATCGGACGCCATGATTGCACAATTGTTTGCGGTACGAATTAAAAACACAATGAAAGCGAGGGCGTAATGGGGGCAGGTGTCGAGTTTCTTGTTTCCGTTCAGGGCAAAGGCGCAACGGGCGTGCCCGTGACAATCGAGGGACAGGAGGCAAACCGCATTCTATACCTTGATGGCGATGCGTTTGTCGTGTCGGTCGACAATACGGTTGTGCCACCACGTATGAACGTTGTGCCTCGAAATGCAATCGCCAACGAGGTCAGCTCGTCACCTGTGGCAAACACGATTGCTCTCCGAGACAACTCGGCCGACCTTTATGCGCGGTATTTCAACGGGAATTGCCGAATCGGGGGGTCTAATTCGGGCGGCCGGTTCGCTGTTGTTTCGGAGTCAACCGTCGGCCTTTTTTCCGTGAGCTATGCAGGCGGTGAGGTTAATATGGGGTTTTTCGGGCAAAGTGAAAGCACGGTGCCGATCGTCGACATTTCGGCGATCAAGGACTGCACATCACTTCGGTCGGCATTTTTGCAACTTGTCAACGAACTAAGCCGCATTGGCTTGGTCCAAATCATCGACTGAAGAAGGAAGGACATCATGAGCGCGCAAGACGTTAAGAGTTTCGACATCACGATTCCCGCAACCGTTACCACCGGAACGCCGGTGGACGTTTCTGCGGCAAGCGCACGACCACGGTCGTTGATTTTACCCGCCGGAACGGGACGAGTCGACGTTATGGCCGCGGGCAAACAGGAGGGCAACTATTTTCGCGCCGCATCTGTCTCGCTACGACAAACCGCGGGCGATGTTATCGGCGTACAGCAAATCGACATCAATGCATCTTTCGGCTGGATTCGACTCGATCGCAAGAGCGGATCGGGCGAACTGACCGCGCAGCTCGTTGGCCAACCATCGCAAACTGGCGCAGATGGACGCGACAATCCGCAGGGGCAACTGCATTTGAGCCTAAGCACGGGCCTCGTGTACGCGTTCGACACGCGGGAAGCCGTCTACAAAGTCACCGGCGGACATCTCGTTACCGGCGGGAATGGCATCGACACGGATGGCGGCGGCAACACGTCGACGCTTGATGTACTCGCGTTCGACTCCGAGGGCGGATGGCTCGGGTGCGTTGGCAAGTTTCACCTGATCGCAGACGTTTCGGGCAAGGATCGCGTTGCGCTTACGCTCGGCAATTATCTGTCGATTCCTGCGGGTGCGAGCTTGTTTTACAAGCTTTGTACGGTCGCGAATGCGGGCGCAACCATCGGCGACGGCGCCTTCATCAAGCTTTTTTGAGGGTTTGACCATGGCACACCTTGTTGAAACCTTCGATCACGCCATTGACGACAATGGACAGCCACGCGGTTACCGCTCGGAGCCACGCGGCGTGCCAAAGCGCACGCCGCTGCATGCGACCATTACGGCAACCGGAACACGCGCACAACTCACGACCGCGACAGGCGGCGATGCGCATAGCCACGCATCGTGGTATCTGATTTTGCAACCGGGCGCGGTATCGGTTCGTCTCGGAACGAGCACGGTCACGGCCTCGACGCAACTGCGCATTCTTGCAGACGCGACAAACCAAGTTCGTTGGCACATCCCAAGCGCAACACTCGATGGATGGTACGTGATCAGCGAAGGCGCAGACGTATCTGTCGAGCTTGCGGGGGCGGTGGACACGTGAGCGGCGATGGCTATGGGAACGAGGGGCCGCAGGGGCCGCCAGGAGCCGGCGGCACTGCTGCTACCATCTCGATTGCGTCGACACAAACATTGCCCGCGGGTCAAGATGCGTACGCGACAAACCTAGGCACAACATCGGCCGCGTCGATCGCGTTTGGGATTCCGGCGGGTCCCACGGGCGCAGCAGGAACAAACGGCACGAATGGTACCAACGGGACAAACGGCGCCGCTGGCGCCACAGGCGCAACGGGCCCTGTGGATCCGCTCCGAACGATGATGCTACCAGTCGACTTCGCTACCGCTGGTACCATTTCGCGCGTGGCACTAGGCGGGACCGTCGGGATGTCGGGCTGGGTATCCCAGTCTTATTCATGCACCGGAATAAATTACCGCCACAAATACCTAGCGGCGCCTGAAACGGCCACCGCGTGCCTGTTCAACGCGGCTGGTACAGTATTGGCAACGGGCACGTTATCGTGCACCGCGGATGGCGTATTCTCAGTATTGTTCGGCACGCCATACACGCTAACGCCCGCGTTGTTGTATTGGTGGGGCATTTCAATGCCCACGACAACCGTGACGGTTTTCAGCGATCCGAGCCCAACGCCCGCGCCGCAATCGACGTACTACTCGGGCACGATATGCGTCACGAGTTATACGCTGTTTACGGCGAGCGCTTCAACAAAGCCTACATCCAGCAGCGCCTCACGAATTGGCGTCGGCCCGATTTTGGTGGGACCATGATCGCCGACGCAACCGACCCCGAGGTCTGGGGCAAGTTTTTCGGGACGCTCGGACCTAGCGGGTTCGTCCTGGTAGTCATGGCAATGGGCGTGTTTATTATCACGCTGATCATTGTCGGTTTTTTGCTTTTCTGGCGTGGCTCAGAAAAGTTTGGCTTCGTTGGGTTTGGCAAAGAATATCAGGCGCACCGCATTGCTCAAGAAAAGCAAACGGCCGCCCTTGAACGAACCGAGGAGGCACAAGGTGAGATCAAGGCGCTTCTCGCGAAGCTTGCTCCATTTGCTGAAGCGTTGACGCAATGGCTACAAGCATCTTTGCATCCCGCGCCGATGCCTCCGCCTGCAACTCAGACAAACTCGTCGCGTACATCTGCGCCGCATATTCCGCACGCGTCGACATCGTCGCCCACACAGCCCCGCCGATAGACAAACCGCCCATGACAAACCCGCAGATCCACGTGAGCATGTAGGCGATCACGTAGGACAAACCTTCGTCGGGTCGTGTGTCGAGTCGTCTTCACCCGCTGGCCAAAATTCAGGAAGCGTCGAAAGCTCGGCGCGTACCACTTCTACGTGCCAAGGGGTGCGCGTTTCTGTCGGTTGGCGCAACGCCTCAAGCTCAGCGATGCGTGCATTCTTGGAGTCGATCGTTGCCCATGCCGCGAGCAACGAAACGCCCATCAAAAAGATGGTCAAACCTAAGACGACAACCATAACAAACGCCCTTTCGGTACCGTTGCGACGGCACAAATCAACGCACAGATCGCGATGGTAAAACTAGGAACGATCCACTTGTTTTCGAGCACGAACAGGAACGGCGCCGCGACGTCAACCGACGCAAGGAAAAACGTCAGCAGCGCCATCACGTACGCGCGCGAGAACTTCCATTTTGTCGCCTTCTCACGGTACATCACAACAAACGCGAGCGCACCGAGAAAGGCGGGAAGCGCAAAACGTATCGGATGGTTTGCCGGTAGCAGCTTGCCAAGGCCAATGATTTCGATCGGCGCAACGATGCTGAACGCGACGCCCCATGCGAGCGAAACAAGCGCAGACCATCGCCCCGACAGATAGATCGTCGGGACAAACGACGCGGTGGATATGGCCGCGATAGACATCACTTGGCGTCCGGTGACGGTTGGTTTAGATCGGAAGAGACACGTCTGAACTCCAGTCACTGGTAACGATCTCGTATGCCGTCTTCTGCTTGAAA
>OFRM01000107.1_pt1 | contig 35602 bp, 58 predicted proteins | sample 1543101 | NCBI WGS metagenome assembly OFRM01 (sample SAMN07774223, study PRJEB24372) | wastewater metagenome | isolation source: Exp Tend VB 0WW | collected 2016-02
AAACAAAAAAGAAAGCATTATCCTCAAAGTTAAATGGAAAAAAAGGTGGTCGACCAAAAAAGAAAGTTTCTCCCTCTACCAACTAATTAAGATACATACAATGAAACTTAAAATAATCAGTGAATCCCCCAGTGAATCCCAATTTTATCTGGTAGATGAAAACGATAACTACCTCGATACTCATTTTTCTACAAGCCAAGATTGGGCGGAAACAGATTTATTCTCAAAGTTAGACCAAGAAAAGTACAAAAAATTATATGGAGAAGAAATCGAACTTACTGGGTGTAAATTAGGAGACACATCGAAATATAAAACTCTGTTTGAAAAGCAGATTTCAGATTATGGTTGTCAACAGGAATACTCTGATTTTGCGGAAGAAAAATTATTAAAAGTCTAGCCCCTCTCCCTACTTAGGGGGCAGTTGTTCATTGAAATTGGTCGAGTACAACGGGATAAAGTAGGAATTAGCTACCCTATGTAAACTAACTGGACTACTCGCCCATTTTTAGTGAATAACCATTATCAGTCAGGTAATATTTAGTCGGGGGAAAGGCAAAAAAATATAAAGACCAACCGACTTGCGTGGATTGAGTATTGTAGCTACTACGACATATTCACAACACAGCGAAGGTGTAAATCCTTAATTTCCCCGCATAAATATTACCATTATCAACTCAGGGTTTAAGTAAAATAGAAATGAAAAAGAGGATAATTGACTTTAAATTGGTATAGCGATATACTATATTTATGAGAAATACAGTTAAACACAAGAGGTTAAAAGGAATGGGCGACTTAGAACGTTTTCGAAGAAGTTTTAAGAAAGACGAAAATGGTTGTTGGATTTGGCTTAGAAGTTCTTGCTGTGGCTATGGAATGTTTAAATGCGAGAATACGCTAATTTCTGCTCATAGATATTCATATAAAACATTTGTTGGGAAATTGACCCCACCACTTTATTTAGACCATTTGTGTAATAACCCTTCTTGTGTGAATCCCGACCACTTGGAACAGGTAACAGGAAGTAAAAATACACAGAGAGCATACGATAGAAAAAATGATAAAAACTATCCTGCTAACTTTTTCAAAAAGAAAAATAATAAGAATTATAAAAGAATAGTAAAAATCCTAAAAATGTATGAAATCATCTAAAAAGAAAAATCTTATCCAGCGTCTTTATCGAGTGAGTGAGGAACAAGACCAAGCAGTCAAACAGAAAGCTAAGAAACACAATGGGGAAAGTGCCTATATCCGCCACCTTATTGACAAAGACAGTATTTTAAGGTAAATAGTTTATCCCCAGTTGCGTATAGCGATATACTTGTTATATTTAGTGAGTAGTCGAGTTTATCAGTAATAAATATAAATCAAATGACAGAGTTAAACCAAAAAGAAGTTAAGCAAATCAAAGTAGAATCTTGGTGGCGCGGCGTTCTTACAGGTTCACTGTTCGCAAGTATTGTAGTTGGAACAGCGTTACATTTTGTAGTGTTGAAGTGCATGTAAGTCGAAATTAATAACCTAGTGTTCTGTGCTCTGCCGATTCTCACTAGGGTCGGTGGAATAGAGAAATAAATTATATGAATCAATCATCAGAAACAATGCTTGACACTCGTGAAAAAGAAGAAAATAAGCACCTTGAAATGTTGGAACTAGAAATGGGAATGAATTGTAAGAGTCACCTTTTCCCCGACACCTGTGCAATGCTCGCTAAGTTACGTAAAGATCGGCCCAGCAACTATCAAAGGGATAACGGTCGAACCCTCGGACAACTCGAAGTAATTAACCAGACTAGACATGACTAACATAAATCTCACAGACCAAGAAGCAGCTTTCCTCGCAGATTACTTTGAAATAGAACTGGAACACGAAACACTCTCAAACACCACACGTTTAATTATAAGAAGTATTATTAAAAAATTAGAACAATCAGAAGAATAAATATATGGCAAAATACACAATCACATGGTGCGAAACAAAGAAAGAAGGAGAAAAGAACGGTAAACCTTGGAAGATCACTTCTCTTACTCTCAAAGATGAACATGGTAACACTATCGACAAAGTAGATACTTTCGACCCTGTAATGAACGGGGAAACTGTTGAAGGTGAAATCACTGAAAGCCAGTACGGAAAGAACTTTAAGAAAATGACTCCTAAAGCTGTAGCGGGGGCGAATTTTAAGACACAGCAAATGGAAAAAGTTATTGAACGAAAAGAACAGTCAATTACTAAATTCCAAGATTCAAAAGAACAGTCAATCAAACTTGCTTCTTCAATGTCTGGTGCCATTAATCTCGCAATCGCTGAACAGAACCCAAGCCCTGAAAATGTCATTAAGTGGCGTAAATGGATTCTGAACTCATGGGACATTGACCCTACAGACCTAAACGCCTTCTAGGGGGGCAAGAAGGCCCCAAGGTAACGAGTAATTATCAATCTCGATAAATCCCTTATGAAACACCGAACACGTGAAAATAAGCGATTCTGGGAATCCAAAATAGAAACCCTGTTTAACACTCACGCAGAGTCCAAACTCACAGAGCATAGATTCCAAGCAGTGCGGGCATGTCTTACGGGTACTTATCCTTGGATAGCAGGAATAGACAAGGAGAAATTCATAGAAATGCTACAAAACGCCGACTATCTGGCCCGCATAATGAGACGTAAGACAGAGAAACTAGAAGTGACCACAAAGAAAATACTTAGCCAAGAATATATATTAGAAAATCTATGACATCAAAACAATCTTTTGTAAATTGGAGGCCAAATGCTTTCCATTTAAATTTCCAAAATGGAAATCACTTATCGACAACTTGGGCACCATGTAGTTACAGTGATAATTATGACCGAGACTTTCCCGAGAACCCTAAACTACACCATAATTTTCCTAGCAATAGAGTAGAAATTATGTTTACTTGCCCAGACAAACTTAAAAAGAAAATCATCAAAAAGTTTAACGAAGGAAATGACGACCCAATCGGATATTTAAACATTACACAGTGGGCAGAAATTGTAACTTTACTCTCAAAATGACGATTCCAGACCTCATCAAAGCGATTAAAGAGGAAAATTTAACGCAACAGCAACTGGAAGCCTACTACGACCAACTTGTGTACCTTTCAGTAGAAATGGAGTTAAAATGTGCCGAGCTTGAAAAAGAAGAATCCTTGTATTTAGCTAACAGCCCCGAAGAAACAAAAGCAGGAGCTGATAGAAAGTGGAACGCTACAGAATCAGGTTTAGAGTTAAGAAAACTCAAACGACATCTAAGAGCAGTGGATAAATTGGCGGCAAGTGTAAAACGGCGAACTTATAAGTTTATTTAACCCCTAACTTACATATGGAAGACAACTTTAAATATAAAGTAATCACTCGACACATCGTTCCAGCAAATTGGTTGAGGGGTACCCCTGTTCGATTGTTTGGGATTTATCTCTATACAAAATGGGAAGTTGCCAAAGAAGGTTACCCTTGGACATGCTCAAAATGTTTCGGCGTAACAGTATTTGAGAAACATAAAATGTGTGACGATTGCATCATTTCAACTGCTAAAAAATTAACATCTAGTTACAAACTCAAGAAGTAATCAACATTATCTATGGAAGAAGTCATAAAAAAATCGGAAGAAGTAGGAAAATTAAAAGAGAGAGCGAGAATAATGTCTGAAATTGACATAGCTGATTTACCCGCAGGAGTTTGGACAAAAATAAGAACAATAATCAATCCAGACGCTAGCCCTTTATAAGAATAACGAATCTGTATCTATAGGGGTTCGCTGTCCTAGGCAACAGACGTGCTTATACCACGGAACCCTACAGGTACAGATTCATAAGAATAAATAAGAAACAATGAACTATTACGAAAAACAAAAAGAATTTATTGCTGGGCTTGTTTCGGGCTTGGGCTTAGGATTATTTCTTGCGTTCGTACTGTATCTTTTAAGCCTCTAAATAAACCACTATGAAGAAGAAACTCAAAGTTAAAAAGGTAAAGAAACAGTCAATTAGTACTCTAAAAAAGAAACTTTGGGCAGTGGTCTCAGCTCGTATCAAGGAAAGAGATAAGTTTATATGTTACACCTCGGGCCGCAAAGTAGAAGGAAGCGGGGCGCATTGTGGTCATGGCATGTCTAATTCAATCTGTGGGGCAAGATTACGCTACCACCCAAAGAATCTTCACTGCCAGTCGTATTATGAAAATATCCACGCTTCAGGGAATGGAATCCAATACTATCAAAACCAATTAAGAGACTACGGACAGGAAACGGTCGATAAACTTTACTCTTTGAAGAATAAATACATGAAAGCAGACGAGATTTTCTACCAGAAACTTATAGATTTATACAAAACTGGAACGTGGGAAGAAATTGAAAACTTTTTAGAAAATTAATGAGATACAAACGCACTAAAATCTTCATAAGACCTAACGCCCCGCTATGGAAAAACGATCTTATTTCTCGACAAGTACAGATCGAAGACTTAAAGGAAAACTCTACTGTAACCCCCTATAAGCCTATACCATTTACACCACAGGGAGCATTGGAGAAAAGTGTAGGTTTAATGAATTTCTTTAAAACAAATGTAGTCGGGTTTGTTATGGAATTCCGTCCCTAATAGAAGCAATACAAAATGAATAAAGAAATGACATACACAGGGTTCTGGGCAAGTTTAATATTGGCTACAACCTATGAAGGAGAAATATGGAGTTTTATGTCTCTTATCATAGCGGTGGGATTTTTAATCTCTACTATTTGTTTAGTAGGAAAAGAGGAAAAACATGACAAGTAAAGAACTAAGAGAAAAGTGGTATAGAGAATGGGAAAGACATTATCAGTATTTTGAACCTAAAGATACTGCCGATTATTGGTTGTCTGCCTTTAAATCAGAACTAGAGGACTTGGTAAGCCAATTAAAATGCGCGAAAATTATTAAAAGATATGACGGAGATGAAAGAGATGCTTATTTTTGTAGAGGTTATAACGAAGCACTAGAGTTTATTGCTTCCATTATCAAAGACCACCTAAAACAGATTAATAAACAAAAGTAGGAAATGAAAGAACAAATTATAACTCAAGCAGTAGCCACTATAGTTTTAGCCATTATCGGGCATTATTGGGGACTAAATATATTAATAGCAACTGGAATTGGAATGGTGTGCGGTTTGATTGTAAGAAATATGAAGTAACCCCCATGAATAACCCCTATATAAGTAAGAAAGAGTTAACAGAAAAATGGAAAGATATTGAGAAATATGCTCAATGTCATTCACATGGTTATATGTGCGAAAGTTGTGAAGAAGATTCAGATAAAATACTTCCTTTTATTTCCTCCCTCCGCCACTCAGACATACAGAGCCACATAGAATGGGCAAAAGAGCAGAAAAGACTATCAAAAGACACTTTGGCAAATGATTCAGATGACCGCCGTAGAGCTCTTGACGACTTCATTACCTACCTTAAAAGCAAACGAGATGAGTAAGTGGCTCAAAATAGACGACGACGGCTGGCAAGTAGTAATTCCTGAAACAGACATACTCCCACACGGCATACCAACTCCCGAAAGCCCGCTCAAAGTAGAATTAGGTGGTGCGGCATGTCCTTGTAAGCCTAAAATAGATTGGCAATCAAGAATAATAGTCCACAACTCATTTGAAGACCAAAAGAAAATAGATGATTCTCTTAAAAGCCTAACTTTGGAAGAATAAAGTATGAAACACAAACCAATGTGCAAAATAAATATGAGTTGTGCAGTCTTACATGAAGACGGTATTTGTCCAGGCCCATACGGTAAGTGTGATTGCGGAGCAGAACTAGTGCCACCAGAAAAGAAAGAATGTTGTACAACCTGTTCAGAATATATCCTTGAAGAAGGTACTTATGAATGTAACAACCCTAAATGTGTTGGTTGCCACTCCCTCCCACAGAAGGATAAGAGATGTGGTACAGATGGTAAAACAATGTGGTGTTACTGCGGAAATTGTAAGCAAGAAGACTATCCGTTACCTAAAGATTTACCCTCCCACGATACACAGGGATGGGAGAATGAGTTTAGAGAGTATTTCGATAAAACTCTAAAATCTAAAGAGCCAACCATGAAAAATTTGGATAGAGAACTATGTATCAATTTCATTAAAAACTTGCTCTCTCAAGAAATAACAAAGGCACGGGAAGATGAACACCAATTCTTCCTTAATATCCTTAATGGTATAGATCAAACAGACAAGGAAATGGGAAACGAACAAGGAGGGACTAGGGCCATAAGGTTTGCATTAAAAAGTAGGTATCTCGGGGAAGATAATAAGTAACTATGAAGAAACTACAGAAATTTTACGATTCAAAATACTTTTTCCATGTGACAATACCAATTTTAATATTAGCCTCTATAATACAGAGCTATTGTAAATAATGAAGTAACACAATGCTAAGCTATGACACAGCAGTTAAATTAAAGAAAGCGGGGTTTGAGATTCCATTTAATTCTAGGGGTTTGCTCACTTGCAAAGCGCAGGCTCTTGCTAAAGAACAAAACAACTTTGTATCGTGTGACCACTCGCAATGCATGTTACAACTCGAAGAAATATATGTTCCCACCCTAGAAGAATTAATAGATGCCTGCGGAGCAGATGGCATATTTTTATGGAAATACGAGGGTGCATGGTGCGCTAGTAGAATTGATCCTAGCTATGATTGTTTTACTGATGAGTACATAGATGAAAAATTTAGTCCTAAAAAAGGCCCGATTCCTAGTGAGGCTGTAGCTAATCTCTATCTTGCCTTACATAGTAAATAACATGGCCCACATAATCCTAGGAATAGCAATGTTAGTATTTATGCTCACAGTTCTTATGAGTAAGGATTAGTTGTGTAGACAGATAAATTAAATTCCTGTATAATTACAACACATTATTAGCATTAAAAACCCATTAGGGTAATAAAATAAATGCAAGTCAAACTCGAATATGTTATCGGCTCTCTTAAAGGTTTAAATGAATTAGTCGAACAAAAAATCCCAACTAAAATTTCTTACCGAATCAACAAATTGGTAAAAAAACTCTCCCCAGAGGTAGATTCTTTCAATAAAGTAAAGAATGACCTGATCATTGAACTCGGAGAAAAGCAAGAAGATGGAAGCCATACAATCAAAGACCCAGAAAAAATGAAAGAGTTCTTAACAAAAATACAAGAGGTACTAAACGAAACTATTGAAGTAGACTTTGAACTAATAAAAGTAGAAGACCTCGGAGACGTAACTATCGCTCCAAAAGAATTACCAATGTGGATGTTTGAGTAAACTATGTCAAAAATCAGCACTACTGGAACAAAATCAAGAGATGAAGCCATTAAAGGCTTATCTTTTATTGCTAAAAACGTAAAGGAAAGTATTGGGCCATTTGGTTTAAACAATTTGTCTGAAAAAGGAAATAAGATAAGCAACGACGGGGCTTTTATTGCTAATGAGCTACTTCCAACCATTAAAGACGAGTTTCAACGTCGTGGTGCAACCGTAGTAAACGCTAATATCAACGCAATAAACGACGAAGTAGGAGATGCTAGCTCTACTTCTTGGGCATTACATGAAGCTATTACGAAAGAAGTAATACGCTACCTCCCTACAGAAACTACAATTCGAGCAAAAAAAACCTGTGCGGAAATAGGTAAAATGCTTGAAAAGGAGTGTCAGTATGTAATTTCGCAGTTAGACCCAAAGCCTATTGCCTCAGAGGAAGAACTCATAAAATCAGCTCTTGTCTCAGTTGAAGACGAAAAGGTAGCAGAAATGCTTGGTTCTATGCAGTGGCAGTTAGGTGCAGAGGGTAGAATCATCGCAGAAGAAGTAAACGATAAATCTTGTTCAATCGAAAAAACTGACGGAATCATTATAGATAACGGTTTTGTCAGCTCTAATTTGGTAACAAACCCAGAAACTAATACCCTTGAAGTAAAGACTCCACTTCCAATAATCCTAACTAACTACGTTGTAGGACAACCAGAAATGGAAATCCTAAAAGAAAATGTCTTTAAAGTCCTAGCTAGTCAAAAAAAGACTGGTTGTATTGTCATGGCTAAAGCTTTCACCCCAGAAGCGATCAAAGATTCACAAGAGAATATGTCTACGTTTGGGCTATTCCTCATCAACGCACCATATGTAAATCAAGCAGAAGTAATGCGTGATATTGAAGCTGTGGTAGGAGGAAGATATATCGACCAAGAGGAAAACAGCCTAAATAACATCTACATAAGCGATGTTGGTTACGCAAGTAAGATTGTTGCCCGTATATTTAACGCACAGATTTCTGGGATTAAAGACGAACATGCTAAAGAACGAGTCGATAAGCGTATCGAAGTTCTTAAAAAGAAAGTACTAGGCTCACAGTCTGAATTTGAAAAGCGTATGCTTGGTGAACGAATCGCACAACTACAAGGAGGATTCGCTATCCTTAAAGTTGGTGCAGAGGTAGTAGAAGACCGAAAACGTCTAAAGGACAAGTGTGACGATGCAGTAAACTCTGTCCGATTGGCTCTTAAAGGAGGAACTGTTAAAGGAGCGGGCTTAGCTTTTAAAGAGATTAGTGATAAAATGGATAACGATAGTCTCTTAAAACGCCCATTGACCTGTGTATACGACCAGATAGTAAACTCAGCACCAGAAGACTGGAAGATTGAAGACTGGGTACGAGACCCTTATCTTGTCCTTAAAACTGTCCTTGAGAAAACCTGTGCATTTGTGCCGACTTTTGTATCTATCAACTCAATCGCCACAGAAGAAAACAAGAAAAAATGTAAATGTGACGAAGAATAACCCATGCAAGATAAAATAATCCAAATTGCCCTCATAGAAGACGAAACAAAAAAGGTAGTATATGGACTATCTGATTTAGGCAATCTCTACAAACTCACTAAAGACGGTTGGAAGTTTATTATTAAAAGCCCAGAAAAAAATGAACAAACCCCATAAACCATTCAATCATCCTACAATGGGTGGGAATGTAGTAGACCTAAAACGCCCTGTGAGTCTAACAAGCATTCCTCAAAGGAAACCGAATTCGGCTATGAGTGGTGAAGAATTACTCAATAAGGCAGTAAATGGAACTAAGAAGAAATAATGGAAGATAATGAAATCAAACACGCTGGGGGAAGACCTCCTATATATTCAGAAGAAATCCTAATAAAAGCTAAGGAGTATTTATTAAGTTGTGTAGATGAAGAAAAACAAATAGTAAAACAATCATCTGAAAAATATGAAATGTTTGATAATAAGCTAAAAGTTAAGATACCGACTAAGGGTGGATTAGCGGTACACTTGGGTGTTTCACGAGAAACTTTGTATGCTTGGGCTAAAGAATATCCTCAGTTTTCTGACATTATGGAGCAAATGGGAGCAATTCAAGAAGAAAGGCTTATAAATAATGGCTTATCTGGCGACTATAATCCAACCATATCAAAGGTACTTCTAACCAAACACGGCTACATAGATAAACAAGACGTAACAAGTGACGGGAAAGCTATTAAAGGAAACTCTATTATGTTTAGCAATTTCAAGGAGAATGAATAATGCGACAGATTGTAAACGAGGTATACGAACCACTATTCACTTCTAAAGTAACGTACAAAATACTTATGGGTGGTCGTGGAGCAGGTCGTTCAACAGTAGCTTCACAATACGCTATGGCTAAGCTTGTAGCACCTGAATACTTCCGTTGTGCGATTATGCGTTATGTGTTAGGTGATATACGAAACTCTATCTATAAAGAAATCATCGACCGCACAGAGGACAACGGAGTACAAGGCAGTATAGATATAAACGAAAGTACGATGACCCTGTCTTACGGGGCTAACTCTATTAACGCTGTTGGTTTTAAAAAAAGTAGTGGAGAACAGAAAGCAAAACTTAAATCACTCGCTAACTATACCGATGTCATCATCGAAGAAGCAGACGAAATAACCGAGGAAGACTTCATTCAGCTTGACGACTCACTCCGTACTCTTAAAGGGAGTATCACAATCATTTTACTCTTAAACCCACCACCTAAATCTCATTGGATAGTAAGGAGATGGTTCAATCTATTACCTAGTGAGCATAAAGGATTTTATATACCAGAACTCAAGAAAGAATGCACAGACACTCTTTTTATTCGTAGTTCATACAAGGACAATATAAAAAACATCGCACAGCGTAGTATCCAAAACTATGAGAATTACCGTGTATCAAAGCCAGACCACTACTGCAATATGATACTTGGTCTTATTCCTGAAACAGTACGAGGTAAGATTTACAGTAATTGGAGAGAGATAGAGTTTGTACCGTTTGAAGCTAAACTTGTCCGTAGATGGATAGACTTTGGATACTCAAACGACCCAACAGCAATAGGCGACCTTTATGAATACAACGGAGGGTATATTTTAGACGAGCAGGTATATAGAAAAGGTATGCTCAACAAGCAGATTTCCGATACTATCTTAAACCTAAATAACCCAGATACTCTTGTAATTGCTGATAGTGCAGAGCCTAAGAGTATTGACGAGATTAAGTTATATGGGGTAAATATACTTCCTGCAGTAAAAGGCAAGAACTCTATCAAGACAGGAATTGCTTTTGTTCAAGGACAAAGGATTTCATACACAAAACGCTCAGTGAATATAAAAATTGAGTATGAGAACTATGCTTGGTTCGAAAACAAAGATGGAACTACATTGAACGAACCAAAGCCAGGATACGACCACCATATGGATGGAATTAGATACGCACTCAATTCAGTTTTATCACCAAGTGAGTTCACTCAAGGAGTTACGGTGACTTATCATTAAAGAAAAAACTAAATTCGTGCTATAATATGTTTACTTAATTTATAAACTAACCTAAACATTATGATTGCTGGAATAGTTACTGACCCTAAAACTGGAGAACCTATCGACGGAAATGGTAAAAAATTATCAAAGTCCGCCTACAACCCAATTCAAGAAATACAAAAACTGTTTGCACGAGTTCAAGCTGACTATATCGTAAACTATGGACTACAAAACCGCCCGTTCAATGAATTTGACGGGTATTCTCTTTTGCAAAGAGACAGAATGGATACTAAGACGTTCGGTGCTTTCGTAGGTGCTCAACAGATGCCTACTAACCAGCAGTGGCGTTGGCAAGGTAGAAAGAACACAGCTCGTAACAAGGTAATAGGTATCTTGGCACACATGCTTTCAGGTATGTTGTTCCCTTACTGTTACGCTTACAACGAGAATAACGAGGAAGATAAGATGACTGCTAAGGTTATGCGTATTCTTATTGAAAACCACCTACGCAAAGCAGACTATGAAATTAAATTCCTTTTCATCGTTACATCAGCTTTGGTTCACCCTGCTGTATTCGTAGAAATTGAGTATGTTGAAGCAATTCAAACTGTAAAGCAGAAACTTAAAGACGGAACGATTAAGATTATCGAAGCAGTAGACGAAATCCTCTCAGGACTAAATCTAAACATCGTACCTATTGATTCTATTCTACTTGGAGACTTCTTTACGTTTGACCTACAGCGACAGCCAAACATCTGTCGTGTTCGCCGTATCTCGTATGACGAAGCAAGAAACATATACAAAGGAAAACATATCGTAGATGGCGTAGACCAATTTGATTATGTAACCGCAGGAATGACCCGAGTCGTAATAGCAGGACAAGACAATCAAACACTTTACGATATTGACTGGACAGAAGCAGACGGAAACTTCGTACAGGAAATCACAATGTATTATCGTGGAGAAGACCTGCAAGTTACATTTGTAGGAGGGGTGTTTATGGGAGAAGAGAAAGACGTATATAACTCAAACCCTTTTAAGCATCGCCGTATCTCAATGATAAACGATGAGTGGATTTCAATTCCTATCTATCCTTTTGCAAAGACAGGTTTTGAGCCACTAGACCCACACGGGAGATTTGCCTATTACAAGTCTGCTTGTTTCAAAGAGTTTTGGGATGATGCTTCACAGAACAAAGCTTATCAGCTCGCTCAAGACGGAATGTATCTTGATGTTATTAAGCCTGTGTTTATGTCAGGAGTGGCTAAAATTGACCAGACGGTAATGGTTCCAGGTGCGACGATTGGAATGCCACAAGGAGCTACTGTAACCCCGTACCAGATGAGTCCTAACTTGAGTGCTGCGCTTGAGATCATGCGTACCAACAAAGACGATATGTCCGAGTCTACACAAGACCAGATAATGTCAGGTATCACACAGAAAGGTGTTACCGCTTATGCCACGTCTAAAGCCGAACAGAACGCTAAAGTTATTCTCGGAGTGTTCGGAGTTCTTATTGCAGACCTTGTACGCCAGATTGGAGAACTCACGATTGATTGCGTACTTAGACATACAACAGTTGGAGAAGTAGATGCTGCTATGGGTGGAGATTTCAACCTAAAATACAAAAAAGTTCTTGCTCGTGGAAAAGAAGGTGGTAAAGACGTAACAAATAGAATTGAGTTTGACCCGAATATGATGGGCGATAGTATGACAAAAGAACAGGCAGATGAACTTGAATGGAAGATGTTCGAAGACGCAGGAGGTATGGAATCTGATCAGAGAATCTATAAGGTAAACCCTTACAAGTTTGCACGTTACCAGTTCTCACTCTACATTGACCCAGATATGATTATCTCTCGTGCTATGGGTACAGACCAACTTCGAAAGGAACGTGCTTTCAGTATCCTCACAGACCAGCGTGTAGCACAGTTCATTGACCAAGAAGCAGTAGTCGATAAGTTTGTGCTTGAAGAGTTCTCTGATGGCGACCCAGACCAATTTAAAAAGAAGCCAGAGGAGATTAGTAATGAGATGTTGAATCAAGTGATGGGGGCTCCGTCGGAAGCTCCTATGTTACCAAATAAACAACCAATGAGATGAAAAAGATAAAGAAAGGTAAGAAGAAGTGTTAATTATTAGCTAATTTTAAATCATATGAAAGCAAAAGCTAAAGTAGGTATGAAGCTCCATAAGCAAATTGCATTAGGAAAGAAGCCTAGCCAATTTAAAGGAGCAATCAAGGGTGCAACAAAGAAGTAATGATAAGCAAAACCACTGAAAAAGTAATAAAACAGTTAAAGAAAGCTAGACTCTCAACAGAGGATAGAATTGCTCTAACTACAACCTTACTTAATCAGTTGGGTACAATTCCTGTTAGAGATGTTCTTACAGTAGACCCGCTTAAAGGAATACAAATAAAAGGCAAAACACTAGACATTGAGCAAGCCGTCGTATTTAGAGATAGTTGTGTTGTTTTAAAGGACAACCCAGCAAGAATTTTGATAAACGAACAGCTCACTTACGAAGCCTTGAAACACGGTATACATAACGGCTTGAATACCGACATGATTATGTTCTCAAAAGCTGTACTGTGGGTGATTCAAGAAGAAGAAAAGTTGATTAAACAGATTGTTTAACTTTTACTTCGCATTAAAAATAGTGTATAATTATAAACATAAGGCAACTCTCGCCATTTAAGTAGAGATTTAAACGCAACTCTGGCTATAACAGAGAAAAAACTATGAGTGACGATATGAAAATGGAAGATATTGTAGAGGCCCCAACTTCCGAGGTCGCAGAAACAGTAGTAGAGATTCCAATCGAAACTACAGAACAAGACCCTTTGAAAAACGAGCTTGAGAGAGTTCGAAGCACTAGTCGCCCTGAAATCGAAAAGGCAGCGTTTGCTCTTAAAAAGAACGCAGACCGCTTTAAAGAACTTGGTGGCGACCCTGGTGAAGTTCTAGGATTTAAAACTGAGGAAGTTGATACTGACGACGAGGATGAAAAACCAGTCACCCTAGGAATGCTCAAAAAAATGCAGAAAGATACTGCTGTTAAATCAGCTATCCAACTCGCAAATGATATTGAGAACGAATCCGAACGTGAATTGGTAAAATTCCACATCGAAAACACAATCAAATCCACAGGCAATCCTACTGAAGACCTACGACTCGCTAAAATGTTAGTAAATTCTGTAAAGAACGCACACTTTTTGGAAGAAATCGGAAGAAAAGGAGAAGCTAAAAATCATTCATCTGCATCAAGTGCTCCCGCAAAGGACACTACCGTTACAGGAGAATTGACTCACGAAGAAATTCCATTTAGTTTGCCCCCTTTCAATATGTCTAAGGAACAAATCCTAAAGCTCCGTAAATAATTTCAAAAGGTTTTGTTAGTTTAACTTATTAAAAACTAACCTGTATGAAAAAAGGTAGTAAAGCAACTTTAGAAACAAGAAAGAAACAGTATAATTCCTGTTTCAAAAGGTGGCACAGATTGTATAGAAAATATCCAACCTCTGTGCCAGAGCTGTAATAGCCGAAAACATACAAGAATTATAACCTATGGCGAGCATTAAAAATAACATCATCATTCTCAACGAGACTGATCCTCGCTTCACAACTCAGCCTTCATTGGTTGCAGCAGGTGGAGCAGCAACTATCGCAGCAGGTACACCAACAAAAGGAGCAGATGCAGCAGCAGCTTCTCCATGGACAGGTGCAGTTGTTCCGATGGTAGACGGTGATGGTTCAACATCACAGCGTTTTACAGGTATTGCTTATTCAACATCAACAGATACAGCTTCGGCAGCGGGTGAAGTGAGCCTTTGGCTTCCTCTTCCTGGTTATGTATATGGTTGTAAGGCTAAAACTAGCTCTACAGCAGATACAGCAGCAGAAGTACAAGCTCTCTATGGCAAGAGGGTTGTTTTCGACTTGACTTCATCTCTTTGGTCGGTGGATGCAGCAGCAGCAGATGCAGTAGCTAACTGTGTCGTTATTGTTGGCGGTGATTACAGAACAACTCAACTATCTTTCATGTATGCACATAAGGGTACAAGTATCGGTTTCTGTATTTCTGCTTAATTTTATTAACTCTAACTATCAAATAAAATGGATAACCAATCAGGTCCGAATCTAATTCTGGTCAAGACCGCTCTCGACAAATTGCTCGACGAAGCAACTATTGAAATGGCTGTTACAGGTAAAGCAACAGCTCTTGACCCAATCGTATTCACACAGGACACAGCAACTAACGCTGCAGTTGTATCATCAGTAATCGGTGGAGGTGGATACTTCCAGACGACTACAGACGATATTGCACTTACCAACGAAGTAAACACAGCCGCAGCTTCGCCTAAGACTTCACTTGTCGTACAGTTCAAAAAGAACTTGCCAATCAGCCGTACATTTATGGCTGACCAGCAACTCTCTGCTGTATCTAAGGCAGTCAAACAGCAAGCTCTCACTTGGGGTGCTTCTCGTGACCGCAGTGCTATGTCTGTATATGCTCTCGGATTTACTACTCAGACAACTATCGATGGTGTAGCTTTGTTCTCAAACTCACACATCAACGAAAACGGTGATACTGTAGACAACCTAGAAACAGGTTCACTCTCAGACACAAACCTCAATACTGTGATTAACAGTCTTCGTACTCAGCTTTCACAGACTGGTGTTATCTTGGGATATGAGCCTAAGTTCCTCCTGACTCCTTCAGTTCTTCACCAAACAGGTATGGCAGTTGCTAAATCTGTTCTCCGTGCAGGTACTGGAAATAACGACCTTAACTACTTCTCAGAAATGTACCCTGGAATGAAAGTCGTGTACTCTCCATTCTTGGATTCAACTTCTACAACAGCGTACTTCGTAGGTTCTTCAACTCACGGTGTTTACCGCTTCGAACGTGAAGCATTCTTTACTGACCTCGTAGACTGGAAATACTCAGCGAACGACCAGTACCAGTACAAGATGCGTGCTCGTGAAGTCGTAGACTCTATCGAATACTCTGGTCTCGTAGGTTCAAACGGAACAGCGTAGTCTTTGTCGATTATTATTAAAACTAACGATAAAAGATTATGCCAGATACAGATTTCGGAGGAATAAAAGCACATGACGTAAATACTGGTATTGGTTATGGCACAGGAGCAGGTAGTACAGTGACACAAATCACTAACTCTGCAACAGCCGTAACTATTAATGCGGTTTGTGGTCAAATAACTACAGTAGCTTTAACAACAGCAGGTGCAGCAGAAGAAGCTTTTGTAGTAAACAACACTACAGTAGATGCAAATGATGTAATTGCGGTTTCTACTACATACGCAGGAGGTGGAAAGCCTATTGTGTTTGTTACAAACCAAGGAGCAAATGTTTTCACTTTAAACATTACAAACGTAAGTGCTTCAGCACTTGACGCAGTATGTGTGATAAACTTTGTAGTACTTAAATCAGTAACCTCATAGTTTCTCTTACTTGCTCATCGTCTTGGTGGGCAAGATTAGGGAAGATAATATTATTAACTAATTAAAAACATATGCAATTAAGAGATAATTACAAAGTAGAATATATCAGTACAGCTACCACTACTCAAGTAGATACTGGTCAAGGACAACTCATTGCAATCGTAGTAGGTGAAACTGCAGCAGGAGCAATATCACTTATTGACAATACTTCTGGCTCAACAGTAAATATTGGGACACTTAAAGCTAGTATTGCAGAAGGTACATACTGGTTTCTTACACAATATGTTGCGGGTCTTCGTATCATTACAGCAGGAGCTTCAAAAATCACTGTTATCTACAGCCCAATTCAATAATTATTATTTATCTTAAAATATCGTGGCTCTAAAAACCGTAGCAAACTATAAAGATAGCATTTCTGGTCTACTCTCAGGGATAGACCTCTCTAATGTAGATAATCTAAATGGGGCTATTGAGCGTGCGGCTAGGACTCTTGGACAGCAAGCAGACGTACCAGAAATGTGTAGTACTCAAAACCTAATGCTTTACGACGGAGTTACAGACTACGAGTGCGATACTAAGATATTCGGCACTGCTATAAACGATATACGCCCTCAAGGAGTAACAAGAAACATAAATGACTTTGTTTCTAAAGAGCCAGGGGAGATGTTTGACCGTACAAAAGGGTACACAGCGAATGGAACACGTTCGACATTTGAGTATGTAAACGGAGTTCCTATAATTCGTATTGTATCGACTCTCCCCCAACAGAAAATAGAGATTGATACAATGTCCTCAACTGACGGGTGGACTGCTGGAGGTTCTGCTTCAGGGCTTGCGGAAGATACAACTGTTTACTACCAGCAACCTTCGTCACTACGTTTTACGCTTACAGGAAGTAGCACGGGAACACTCTCAAAAACACTCACAAACTCGCTTGATATGTCCTCTTATGAAGACGTAGGAGTAGCATTTCTTGCTATTCGTATTCCCGACGGAGCGACAGCAAGCAACCTAACGTCTATCACACTACGGCTTGGTAGTTCAGACAGCGTATACGACTCTGTAAGCTCTACAGAAGGCTTCTTGGGTACTTGGGTCGCAGGTGAATGGTTACTCGTCGCTTTTGACTTTGCAGGGTCTTCTAGCACGGGTACACCAGACTGGTCAGCAATAGATTACGTTCAAGTACGCCTAGCTCATACAGGAACATTTACTAATTTCCGAGTTGGAGGACTTTGGATGTCTTTACCCTCACCAGTACAAATTCTTTTTCAAAGTGCTGCGATTTTTAAGGCAAGTGGAGCACAGCCGACTGAAACAATCACAAGCGACGACGATACAATTATTCTAAATAACCCAGCATATACTCTTTTTGAGTACGAGGGAGCGTTATCTGTCTTGCAACAAACAGGAGCAACGGAAGCAAACCCAATGATGCAGACGTTTAAGACGCTACTTCACGGGAATAATGTAAACGATTTCGGTCTTTATGGAATGTTCCGAGGTGACAATCCATCACAGGAACTTCGAATGGTAGGCAGTTACTACAATGGAGAAAACAACGGGTATAACCAATACAACTATTAACTATGGCTAAGGCGGATGGAGCAAAAAACTTTGAGTTTAAGATACTCTCCGAGTGGGGTGGGTATAATTCTGCTCGGGATAAAACAAACATAGCAGAAAACTTAATGGTTTCTGGTTCACAGAATATCTATAAAAAACTCTCAGGTACTCTTGCAGTACGAGAAGGACAGCAACGACGAGGCGATGCTAATTCAACGGAATCACCTTGTTCATCAGAATATGTATGGAACACTTCTTGGGGAGCAACATATACGCTAGTAATTTCTAACTCGCGCCTTTACGCAGTGATAGACGATACTTGGTATACGCTTCTCGCATCACTCACTAAGACACGATATGTATTTGATAAATGGTGGAATAACACACTTAAAAAAGATGTGTGTTTATTTGTGAACGGTACTGACGATATGTTTAAGTGGGGAGGAGGATTTGGATTGATTTCAAGTACCACAGTTAACACTATTGTACTCGACCGAACGATTGTAGCTTCGGTATTGCCAGCAGCGTCAGGAACAGTTGTAGTGAATGGCACAACCTACACGTACACTGGTTCAAGTGGCTCAACTTTAACTGGTGTAACGCCAAACCCCACAGGAGAAGCAAATGGAAGTGGTGTACTCGAAACAGTTACCACTCATACCAATACCCCTGCTACGGATTTTCTATCAGACTTTATAAAAGTGATAAATAACCAAGCCTATGTAGGCTCTTACACTTCACGACTTTGCTACATTTCTAAAAACACAGATTATACAAATTACACAGTACCAACACCTAGAGCACCTGGTGACCCAGAATTACTCACACTAGACGCAACTCTTAAAGGTATCGGAGTACGTCAAGGAAAAGCCCATATTGGCTATGGGTCTAGTTCTTGGGCTGTGGTGTCATTTAACGATATTACTGTAGGCTCTACGCTTACACAGCAAACAGTAGTTAGCCCAAAGCCTGTAGCATTAGGTCAAGCACCATACGCTCACGAATTTATTGACAATGTAGGGGATAACATAATCTATCTAGGTCAAGACCAACAAGTTAGAAGTTTTGGAGATTTCAATAATTTATTTACTTCTGGTTACCCATCACTTTCGCAAGAAATTGCTACAGAACTTGCAGAAGAAACATTTACAAATGGTTCACTTCGTTGTATTGGGGAATATCTGTATGTCGTATCCCCGAACTCAGGTAAGGTATATCTCCGTCAAGAACGTACATCGGTAGATTTTAACGGAAATATCGTAGCAGAAAGACTCTGGCACTCGCCTTTTATTTGGAATTTGACTCATGTAGACGACTTAAACGGTACTGTCATTGGTTTTTCTAATGCAAATCCACAGATATATAACCTATGGGATACGGGTCAATGGTATGACGATTCTCCAAGTGATGAGGCGTTGCCATATTCTTGTGTTTTAGCACTCGGATACAGAACAAATAACCGTCGTCAAGGGTTACAACTGTTCGATAAAATGTTTACAGAGGGATATATAACGGAAGGTTCACCACTTAATTTTAGTATTAATTATGACTACCAAGGATCAAAGAATGTAGTTAGTGGTGTAATCAACAGTATCGCTCAACCGACTACTTTATTTAGCGGAGAAAGCCCAGCTTCTCTAGGGGATAGTTCTTTGGGTGATGAATCTTTAGGTGACAGCGAAGAGGAAAATTCAATTTCTAAGTTTAAGAACATCAGCTCACTCCCAGACGTAAACTGTTTTGAATTTCAACCTATTTTTTCTAGCGACGAAGCAAATGCACGTTGGGAGATATTGGCTGTCGGAACGAATGCAGATAAATCAGACTTGCAGAATGCAAATTTTATAATTAACAAGATTTAATGGTATAATACAAATTATATGGGAACATTTCGACCCTTCGGCGGCAAAGTTTATTTCTTAAATGGAAGCATTAGCTCAACTGCTACTTCAATTACGCTCTCTTCGTTTGCAGAACCAGTTTCAGGCACGCTTTACACAATGGCGTTACTTGATACAGACATTGTATACGCAACTATCTCTCCTAAAACATCTTCAAGTGAGTTTATTTCCTTTACTGGTATCACACAGAACGCTGATGGCACAGCAACTCTTACAGGTGTAACCCGTGGGCTTGCAAAAAAATACCCATTTACTGCTTCAGCAACATTTCGACTTCCTCATTCTGGTCAATCACAGTTTATAATCTCAAATCCTCCACAACTCTATAACGAATATGTAACACTTGATAATGCAGAAACTATTGTTGGAGAAAAGACTTTTCCAGCAGGAGGTACAGCAAACGCCCCTAAATCTGGTACAAGTTATACCGCACCAACAGATTCTTTGGAGTACGCTTCCAAGCAATATGTCGACAATACCGCAACGGGGACTACAAACATCAATCGAGTAATCGTAGGTGGGACAGCAGGAGAAACTATTGCAGTAGACCAGCTCGTGTATCTAAAAGTTTCTGACGGTAGGTGGTGGTTATGTGACGCTGATACCGCTGCAACTGTAGAAAATGTAATTTTAGGTATCGCACAAGGCTCAGGAACAGCAGGGAACTCTATCAATGGTGGGGTTTTAACTTACGGACTTAACACATTTTCTGCGCTAACTCTTACAGCAAATACAAAATATTACGCCTCTAATACCGCAGGGGGATTTTCTAGCAGTGCGGGAACATTTGAAGTTTCTCTTGGAGAATCTCAAACAACAACAACATTTTTATTCAATCCTCGTTTCGATCAGCAACTTACTGAAGATCAGCAAGATGCTCTCGCAGGAACAGAAGGAACCCCTAGTGCGTCTAACTTATTTGCTACTGCCACTACCACTACTAAAAAAATAAGTCAGACTGGTGCAGAAATTTACGCTGCTTCTAGTGCGGGAAGTGACACATATGCTGTGACTCTCTCACCAGTGCCCGCAGCATATGTAAATGGACTTGTAGTCAGATTTAAAGCCGACGTAGCGAACACAGGGGCTGCTACACTCAACGTAAATGGACTAGGTGCTATATCTATCGTAAAAGGACTCTCTACAGCTCTTATTACAGGAGATATTGTGGCTAACCAGATTGTAGAGGTAGTTTACAATTCAACAGGACCAGTATTTCAAATGGTATCTACTCCGTCTACAACAGTTTCATTTTCAGGAGTATTCGCTAATGGAACAACTACAAAAAATTCAGCAGACGCTTCTGGCGCACAGAATATTGCTCATGGATTAGGTAAAATTCCTAAATATGTTCGTATCAAAATGGGGGGAGCACTCAATGTGATTACAACTCCTCTTTTTGGAGTAGCAGAATCAACATACAATGGGACTACTCAGAGTTCTCAGTCAGGATATCGAGCGAGTGGAACTTTCAATTATGACTCTAATTTTAGATTGAACTTAGACACAAACGCTAATGAGTGGACAGAGGGAGTAATCACTACAGACGCAACTAATATCATAATTACTTGGACAAAAACAGGTTCGCCTACTGGTACTTATCAGCTACTTTGGGAAGCAGAAGCATAACATATGGTAACTAACTTATACGAATACTATAGTGGTCAAGGTAAAACACTTCCAAAAACATCGGCAGAGCGTTTTGCCGACCCTGCATTTGCAACGGCTGCTAAATCAGCGGGATATACACCAGAAACTTACCAAGTAAATATGCAGAATGCAGATGCAAACACTAAAATTCTCGGCTATCTTAATAAAACTGGCACAACAGGGGTACCAACAACACTCTCTAATGTGTCTGTTATGGAGAAAATTCCTAGTATTGTTGATAAAGCCAACAAACTAACCGATACAGGAATCAGGACTGACGCTAATACTGGCGTTGCAACTTATGCTAACGGAAATGCCTATGATCCAAATCAGGATATTGGAAAAACAACAGAAGCAGATACTTCCAAAGAGGATACCGCTATCCAAAAAAATCTTGACGAAATAAAAGCTGGTACAGATGCGGCGACAGCTTCTTTGATCGCTAATATCCAACAGAAATTCGCACAGCGTAGGACTGAACAGAAAGACATTAATGAAAGACAGAAAAAAGCCTACCAGACATCCCTCTTGATGGGAGGTGTTACAGGGCAAGGAAGCTCCTCTCAATTTGCTCCTATTTCAAGTGAGGGGATTATTGGTGCCCAAGAATCCTATGGTATAAAACAGTTAGCTGCACTTGACGCAGAAGAACAAGATTTAATTGCTCAAGCTAAATACGCACAGCAAACACAAAACTTTAAACTTCTTGAAGCTAAAAACTCTCAACTCGAAAAGAAGCGTGAGGAAAAAATAGAACTTGCTAAAGAACTAAATAAATCTATTTTAGAGGAAAATAAGAAAATCAGAGAAAAGAATATGCAAAGTTCTCGTGACGATGCTGTGGCTGACTTATATTCCAAAGGTATCACTGACCCTAGTCAAATGCTAGATTATCTTAACTACGATGAAAAAGGTAAAAAAATTGGAAACTTCACTCTTAAAGAAGTAAAGGATGGCCTTGAAGCTGTTTCAAATAAAACAGAGATTAATAAAGTGCTCGAAGAAGCAGCTAAAAATGGCGCAGATGCTGCGACTCTACAAAAAATAAGTAGTTCGAAAAATTTCACTGAAGCCTTAACAAGCGCAGGACAATTTATGTCCTCCCCTAATAATGAAATTCTAAAGATAGGAGAGGCTGCTTTTTTGATTGACAAAAGAACAGGTAAGGTTATTAAATCTTTTGGTGGTGGAGTAGGCACTGGTACTGGAGTAGGAACAGGAAGTAGTCCTTATGCAGGCATGGTGAATACGATCCTTGCATCAGGAAAATTTACTAAAGAACAATCTGTTCAAATTAAAACGGCTATTGAGTCAGGTGAAGACCCATTTACAGTAATAAAAAACAACGCTAAAAATATAATGGGACAAACACTAGCTACAGACCTTGATAAAGCTGAAACAGCAAAAAATCAGTTACAAAATATTGATAGCCTCTTGAAAGATTATTACGCTAATGGTGGTAAAACTGGATTATTTAAAGGTAATTACGAAAAAGCTCTTAACAATTTGGGGAAAGTAAATGATCCTAAACTTGTAGGTATTGCCACAGAGATAGCTCTTGCTATGCAAGCGTATCGTTTAGCTGTAACTGGAACAGCCGCTTCTGTTCAAGAAGACGCTCGGATTGATAATGTTTTTCCAGGGATTACTAATGGGGAAATTCTTAACAATGCAAGAACAAAAGCAACAATAAAATCTTTTGAACAAAAAATAGATTCTAGTTATCGGAATACTCTCGGCCCTGCGTATGATAAATTAAAGGAAACTGAAAATGGAACAAAAATAGAAAAAGGTGCTCTAGGCGATAAAGAATATGTTGAAAAAGTTTTTAAAACAACTGGTCAAAAATACGATACTATAGTAAATGCCACTCCTAATGGACAAATTCCTGTTATTGACAATACAACGGGGCAAATTGGTTATATTCCTTTCACAGAATTTAGTAGCGATAAATATACTAAAATTTAATGCCTTTCACACCTGCCACAAAAATAATAGAATCTAATAAACCTTCTACTGGGTTTACTTCTGCTTCTGATGTTCTGATTGAAAAATATAAAGCTGAAGCAGCAAAACCAAAAGGACTCAAAGGACTTCTAACACAAGCAAACAAAAACCAATCAGAAGCCGCCGCACAAATTGGTGGAGATATTAAAGAGGCTTTTAAGGGAAGTATTCAAAAAGGAGTAGAAGGCTACGAAGAACTACAAAATCCTAACCTAACCCCAGGAGGGGCCTTTAAAGGTGCTGTTAAACTAGGTAGCGGAGTGGTGGGAGCTTTAGCTTCACCGCTTGCACCTGTTATGAAACCTGTCGGGAAAGGTCTTGAAAAAGTTTCAGACAAAATTTCAGATATTCCTGCGGTACAAGAATTTTCTCAAACTCCTGCTGGTGAAGCAGTAGAAAAAGGAGCAGAAGTAGTACGTGATGTTACAGACGTAGCAGGAGCTATGGCTGGTTTTCGTGGTGCTCCTAGTATTGCTACTAAAGCAAGTAACATATCGAGAATTGTGGGAACAGAAGTAGTTGACACCGTGGATAAAATTAAAAACCCTTTAACTAAAAGCCCTGTACAGATAGCTGAAAAACAATTAAAGCAAGCTATCGATGACGTCATGCCAGTACAGAATAAAAAAATTCGTACTGCTGAACTTAGACAATCTTTCCCTGAAAGCACTACTGGGACTGGTGGTGTTGTGCGTAAAGGTACATTTGGTAAACCCACTCCTTTAGCTGACGAAAAACTTATTGAAGTAGCAAGAACAGCGCAACCTTATTTAAAAGGAATTACAGACCCTTTGAAAAAAATACAAAATGTTAACAAAGGTATAGTCGAAACTTCTAAGCAAACAAATTCTTTTCTTGATACCAACCCGACAAGGGTTAATTTCCAAGACATGTCTCAGTACATGCAGAGAAATAAACCGTCATATTCTCTTTCAAAAGACCCAGGAGCTACAGAAGCATACAGTAGGGCTACTGATAGTGCTCTTAATACTCTTGCTAATGAATTAAAAACTTCACCAAGTCCTATAGTTTCTGGTGCTGAAATCCGAAACGCACGTATTAAAATTGACCAAGAAATAACTCGACAATTAGGCGAAACCACTTTTGACTCACCTCAATACAAGGGAATAAAGGCAGCGGAAGTTGATACCCGAAATATGCTCAATCGCATGAATGAAGATTTAGTACGTTATCCAGATCAACTATCTAAACTCAATCGCATGAATGAATTTATTGATACAGCAAAAGCGCGGGGGATTGAAGTAGATATGGAAAATCCTGCTGTTCGCATGCAGATAGAAGATAAGTTTGGCTTACAGAGTACCCCAGACAGTGTTGCCAATGCTAAAAAACTTTCTGATTCGCACAAAACAATGACTAACTTGTACACTGCGCGCGATAATATGATCGATAATTTCCAATCTAACGTAGGAAAGGGGAATAAGGTCGTTGAGTGGGCTAGAAGAAATCCAGTTAAGGCTAAAGCATTAGGAATTTTAGCCACGGCAGTAGGTGGACACTGGGTATTAAGTAGTATAGGAGATTAATTATGGGGTATATTATATTAATTGTAGGTATTTTAATTCTTTGTGAAACATTTTCTGACCAAGAAAGTATCGACTAATATATGGTAAATAAAAAAGTTAAAGGTTACATACCTAAAAAACAAATACAGGAAGCCCCGACTTTGAGCGGTTCTATTGAGAGCGTGCTTACTACTGTTGAGGAGATGAAGTCTCTTCAAAAAGATGTGATTTTTACTCTTGAATCTAAAGTAGACGATGTAGATACCAAACTCACAGAGATAACTGAAACTGTAACCACCAAACTTGAAGATGTAGATACTGTAATTGCTGACAGAGCAGAAACTTTTGACGGAGCAATAAAACACCTCAAAGATACGACAGAACTAACTACAGAAAATGCTCTAAAAATTATCGAGAGGGCTAAGCAAGAAGCTATCCGTCTCATTTCAGAGAATCGTGGCCCACAAGGAGAAGCTGGAGTAAATGCCGACGACTCAAAGATAATCGACGCAGTCATTAAACAACTCCCCCCACAAGTTTTAGACTTCAAGAAGTTCAAAAAAGAACTTATCAAGTCTATTCCCGACCGTAAAGCTGACCTTAAAGTCATCCAAGAATCTATCGAAATTGACCCGATGTCCGTGATTGATAAAATCATGGCTCTACCAGAAGAGAAGCGTAAGAAACTCAAACTATCGACTGACAATATTTCAGGTTTTGACCAAACTATCAGTGCGTTTCGTAACCAAATAGCTACTGGGCGAGGGTATTTACACGGTGGAGGTATTTCTAACATCACAGGACTTATTACTGCGGGTAATAACGTAACTATTACTGGTAGCGGTACTGCTACAGACCCATATATAATCAACGCTTCGGGTGGAGGTGGTGGTAGTCCAGGTGGGTCAAATACACAAGTTCAATATAATAACTTAGGTAGTTTTGGAGGAATAACGGGGGCTACAACAAACGGCACAACCCTTACTCTAGTAGCTCCCGTTTTGGGCACACCTGCTTCTGTAACGCTTACGAATGCCACAGGATTGCCTGTAAGCACTGGTATAAGCGGATTGGGTACTGGAGTCGCAACTTGGCTTGCAACGCCTTCCTCAGCGAATCTTGCAGCTGCTGTTACAGGTGAAACAGGCTCGGGAGCATTAGTCTTTGGCACAGCCCCAACATTTCAAACCAGTATTACTGGAGCTTATCTTACTGCTTCGGAAATTTTAGGCACAGACGCTTCTAAAAATATCGTTTCGCTTCCAGTTGCGACATACCCGTCACTTTTGGAGCTTTCTTACGTTAAAGGAGCAACTTCAAATATTCAAACACAGATTGATGCACTTTCAGGAGCACTTGTATATCGAGGTACTTGGAATGCTTCCACAAACACGCCAACACTAACCTCTGGTGTAGGAACACAAGGAGATTACTATGTTGTTTCAGTTTCTGGTTCTACAAACCTTGACGGTACTTCTACTTGGGTTGTAAATGACTGGGCTATTTTTAACGGAACTATCTGGCAACGTCTTATCAATTCGGCTCTTATTAGTTCAGTTTCAGGCACGACAGGGCGTATCACTGTTACAGCAGGAGCGAACCCTGTTATAGACATTGATACAGGATATGTCGGACAGGCTTCTATTACTACTCTCGGTACGATCACTACTGGAGTATGGAATGGTTCTGATATTCAAGTAGCTGACGGAGGAACTGGTCGTTCTACTTCAACGACAGCGTATGGTCTTATCGCAGCAGGAACAACCGCAACAGGGGCATTACAAACTCTCGCCGCAGGGGCAACCACTGAAATCCTAGTTGGAGGTGGTGCTTCGGCTCTTCCTGTATGGACTACCGCTACAGGTTCGGGAGCACCAGTCCGTGCTACTTCGCCAACTCTCGTAACACCAGCACTTGGTACTCCTTCTGCTGTAGTGCTTACTAATGGAACAGGTCTACCACTTACAACTGGTGTTACTGGTAATCTTCCTGTAACTAATCTTAATAGCGGAACTTCGGCTTCATCTACAACTTTCTGGCGTGGAGATGGAACATGGGCTACCCCAACAGCCGCCGCAAGTTCGATTACAGTAGGAACAACAACTATTACAAGCGGAACAGATACAAGAATCCTTTACGACAATGCTGGAACTCTCGGAGAATACACAATATCTGGTTCGGGAACAGTCGTTGCTATGGCAACTGCACCTACTTTTGGAACGTCAATCACAGGAAGTTATTTAACCGCCTCTGAAATTTTAATTACTGACGGCTCAAAGAATATAGTTTCTGCGGCAGTTGCAACGTACCCATCACTTACAGAATTGACTTATCTTAAAGGTGTAACTTCTGCGATTCAAACACAATTAAACTCAAAACTAGGTACTCTAACAGTAGGAACAACAACTATTACAAGTGGTACTACAACACGTATTTTATATGATAACGCTGGGGTGCTAGGTGAATACACAATTACAGGAACAGGAACGGTTGTAGCGATGCAGACTTCCCCTACTTTTGTGACTCCCGTACTCGGAGTAGCAACAGGAACAAGTCTAACGCTTTCAAACGCAGGAAACACAGCACGGTTCATAAACACAACTGATAACGCTTCTGTTCAAGTGGCTCGCTTTGAAGGAGATAGAGCAACAATGGCAGACGACGATAAGGGATATATCTCTCTCATGCTTTCAAACGACGGAGGAACACAGACAGAGTTCGGTAGACTTTCATGGATTGCAACTGATGTAAACGCAGGTACAAGTGAAGATGGAGCGATGGACTTCGGAGTGATGACAGCAGGAACTCTTGTAGACCATGTGCGTCTAAACACAACATCATTTCGTCCTATCACGAACGATTCTCTCACTCTTGGTACGGCAACCATTTCATGGTCTGATATGTTCCTCGCTTCAGGTGGAGTGATAAACTTCGGTAACGGTGAAGTAACCCTCACTTCGGCAGCGAACTCTCTCACTCTTGCAGGAGGGGATTTGGCGTTGGGTACAAACAATTTAACAATGACAGGTTCTATTGGTGCTACTGGGGCAAGAGTAACAAAAGGTTGGTTTACTGATATTGAATCTACAAACATGCCGACGGTGGGCGGGACTGCTATCCTTACATCCCTTACTGCTCCACAATTTACGACTATTGAACTCGGTCATGCGACTGATACAACACTCGCTCGTGTGTCTGCTGGAGTAATTTCTGTTGAGGGAGCAACAATCGCAACCCTATCTGCAACACAGACATTTACTGGACAGAATAAGTTCAATAACTTCATCGATGTAAACAACGCAATAGCAGCGTCAGGTAACGCTGCTACGGTTCCTGTTACCTATCGTCTCAATACTGTTACGAACAACTCTGCTGCAACACTCACTATAACAATGACTACAACGTCTGCGGTAGATGGACAAATGACAGTAGTTCGTATTCTTGACTCCTCTGCTGTTGCTCAAACAATCACTTGGGTGAACACGGAAAACAGTACAGTTACAGCACCGACAACATCGAACGGTTCAACAACATTGTTCCTAACAGTCGGATTTATTTACAATGGTGCTACGTCAAAATGGCGCTGTATAGCGAAGGCTTAAAATATATGAAAACAAAAGAACAATACATACAAGAAGCAGGAGATTATGTTACATCAGTCGTTCCACTCGAAGAGGGCGGAAAAGCAATCGGCTGGATTGGTGTTGGTCTAGATATGCGTGATAAGGAAGTAGCAGAATTAAAAGCTAAGATTAAAGAACTAGAAGGCTAATATGGCGTATACGCTTATAAACACAAAAGCAGGAACATTCGGAAGTGGTGGTGGTACTACTGGTACTGTTGATACTTCTGGTGCGGATTTTCTTGTTGTTGTAGTGAACTACCACAGTTCGTTTACAGGTGCAACCCCTCTTAGTGATTCCAAAGGAAATAGTTGGACACTCATGCGTAGTGAGGTTGCAAGCCCTGATACGGTACGAGTGTATTGGTGTACCCCAGGCTCAAATGTTGGTACAGGTCATACCTTTTCCACAACAACAGGATTCTCAAACATCTTTGCTTATGCCTTTTCAGGTTCTCGTACCGCAAGTTCTCCCGCTGACCAACAAAATGGAGGTAATGCTAACGCTGCGAGTGTTGCTTCTGGTTCTATTACTCCATCAGCAAATGATTGTCTTGTTATATCAGCATACGGAGGATTTAACCCAGGTGCTGCACCAACTATCACAACTGGTGGTTCAGGATTTACTGTACCGACAGGATTTTCTATTGCTACAGGAACGTCTGAAGCTGGAGCATCAGCATATAAAATACAAACAACTGCAAGTGCTGAAAACACTACATGGACTTCAACAAGTAGTGTTTGGTCAGCTTCTATTATTGTTTCGTTTTTACCACCTACGGCAGTCGCTTCATCAGACGGTAACTTTTTAATGTTTATGTAACATGGAAGAACCAACTAATCGAGAACTTAATATAATGTTGAAAGGACTTAAAGAAAGTATTGAGGAAAAATTCAAAGACGTTTTTCTTGCACTCAATGATATTAAAACTACTGGTAAAGATACAAATGATAAAGCCAGCTATACTAACGGGAAGATTGCCTCTGCCAAACTTGAAATTGCTAAATTACAAGCAGATAATAGAGCTCTCAAGTGGGTTATTGGTATAATCGCCGCCGCTTTCATTATCGCCATTCCCGTATTCCGAGCAATCGTTACAACTGACATTAGAAATATCGTAGTCGAGGTATTAGATGAAAAAGCAACAGTAAATTATGAAAAATAAACCAGTAGGAAAGAAAGTAATTATTACACTTAAAAAACCCACTAAAACATTTAAAGGCAACCCTAGAGGTAAGAAACTTGTATAACTATGGAAAATCACGGAGTATTAATAAGACCCCCTCAACCTTCTGAATGGAAACTAGGAGGCGAGACGGGAATAGTTCAATCTGATACCAAAATTGACTGGAGCTTATATTTACCCTACCCAGAGAAACAAAACCGCATAGAAAAAGGGTATGTTATTTTTGACACTTTAGCCTGTACACATTTTGCTTCGGGCCACATTTACGAGACGTTTGTAATTTATCTTTGGAAAACAGGTAAACTTCCTGCCGACGCGATTAAGTTCTTTACTCAATTTCTCACCGACAAAAATGACATAAACTCTTTCCGTGTTTCTAAACAGTTCTCGGCTATTGTTGGGGGGAATACTATTCAAGGTAACTACTTTACTGTAGCGTGGGACACTTGGCGCAAAACTGGCGCTATCCCCGACTCAATGCTCAATACCATAAATACTTCTAATACTTGGCAGGAATACCATGATAAATCTCACGTAACTCCCGAAATGTTAAAAATCGCGGAAGAATCTTTACTTTACGTAGATGTCATGTATCAGTGGCTTCAATTCGATGGCGTAGAGGGATTTTCACCGTTTGAAAAGAACCTCATAGAAGAAACCCTCAAAACTTCCCCTTTAAATTGTGGTATTCCTATCCCAGCTAACCACTCCGTACAGATGTTTTCAGAGACCGATATGCTGAACACGTATTATCCGTTTATAGGCCCTATTGGTGAAAAGGTGCACTTTGCCCTACAAGCATTAGTAAAACCCCGTGTAGAGGCTCCTACGAAGCCACAGCATACCTTTAAAACCGATCTTAGCTTTGGTTCAAGAGGTGTAGAAGTTTACTGGTTACAGAGATGTCTATCATATGAAGGACACCTTAACAAAAATCTCATTAACCCCGATCCAACCAAGGCCTACTTCGGAGAAAATACTAGAAACGGAGTTAAATCTTGGCAAAAGACACACACAGAACAAGTATTAAAACCTGCAGGACTTACCATGCCAACAGGATATGTAGGAAATTACAGCCGAAAATACCTTAATTTGTTATACTCAAAACCATGAAGAGAGAGTATAACTTCCTAATCCCCTGTATACATTGTGGGGTTAGAGAACAGAGAGATAAATACCAAGCAAACGCAAGCTGTTTCCCTTGCAAGAAACTCCGCCAGAAAGTATTAAATGATAAACGACGGAATAGAATTAAAAATCGGGTCGAAAATAGATTATTAGTTAAAAGTAAATAATATGGAAACTTTAGAAATTCTACAGACACTAAGTTTAGTTATGGCGCAAGTTGTTGCTATCACTATGGCTCTAGTTAGTATCACGAAGCAGTTTAAGGTTGCTAAAAAGTGGCTTCCTGTTTTCGCTCTCGGATATGGGTGCGCTGTCACGTTCATGTTTATCGGTATTTCATGGGTAGCTGTACTCGTAGGTATCATTTCAGGTCTTTCAAGTATGGGTCTTTGGACTGGAACCAAGACTGTTTTAAAGAAATAATTGATATAATGTGTCTGTTCAACGGTAGCTTTGTAATTATTCTTTAACTGACCACTTACTCGGCTACACGACAGAACATATGCTCAGGCGGCTCTCATACTTTGGGGGCCGTTGGAGTTTCAGAGTTATCAACACCCCTAAAATTTGCACCATAAATAATAAAAGGTGTAAAATAATATCAGTAGCGTACTTCCAAAAACTATTTTTATAAAACGAAGTCTTACTCTACTCGAATAGCAACCGTCTAATTATTTAGCCATATTTAGGTTCTAACGGTTGCTATTTTTGTTCTTATGTGTTACATTGTACTAGTACACAGCTTGAAACTACTCTTAGGCGAAAGCGTGTACAGTTGCATATGCTCTAGGCCCAGAAAAAAAGCCACGTATCCCTTAATTGGGGCGTGGCTTTTACATTGTGAGAACGAGCCTAATGAAACTCACAAGTTACTTTTCGATTGATCGCGGAATTGCTCACGTATGAGCCAAACCAAGAATAAAATAGCTAACATACATCATTCTTTTGTGTAAATGGATTCGGGGTATTCCGATTCATTGTCTTGTGGAAATTCAAACTTATCACTGTTCGATGACGGATTTTCTTCATTTTTAGAGTACCGTACTCCGAACGTGTGAGAACATGAAACACATTTAAGTTTCGCATAGTTGAAGTCAGGCATTTCTTCAAATACTGAAACAATGGAATGATTTGTAGGGCGCAAGCAGTTAGAGCATGCGTACCCAATGATACTTTTCGTACACATATAGACTTGATTTAAAAATATTTGTATAATTATACAATGAATGATTCCACAACACACGTAATAGAACTCTCTACACCTATAGGGACTCACTTTGAAAGTGACGAGCATGATTTTAAGCAGACAGATCAATATAACGATACTAACTTTTTCCTAGGAACTTTATATGAATGTAAAAAATGCGACTATAAGCACTTATGCCGTCAAGGTACTCAATTTTCAAACTGTACTCATAACGAAAGGTTTAATAAAGGTTGTACTAGATAGATTACTTTATCCCCAACTAATGAGATTATTATTTCTGAATAGATGTTGTATACTTAACTAGTCGAGTTTTTTATTATTAGCTTTGCACCTTTTAGCCTTTCTCTCACTTACTTGCAAAGCGGGTGAGGGAGGGACTAGAGGGACAATAAAATATGGCGAAACAGCGTTATATCAAGGATAGTTTCTGGACTGATCCTTATATAGAAAAATTAAGTCCTGATTATAAGTTGGTTTTTTTGTGGTTACTTACTAATCCCCTATCAAACGTAGCGGGTGTTTATGAGGTGCGGATAAAACGAATGGCATATGAAACTGGTTACGACACAGAAGTTATTGAAAATATACTTAAAAAGTTTGTCCAAGATAAAAAGATAATTCACTTAAAGGAATGGATTATTGTTGTAAACCACACAAAACACCAAGCACTTGGAAATTTAACAGCAGAGGGTATAAATCGTGTGATCAAAGATGCTCCAGAAGAAATACAAGCCCTCTTTGAAGAAAAAACCCTTATAAATTCAAAGAATGAGGAGTATTCAGTACTTTCCTTAAAGGATATTGATATACCCCTTACAAGCCCCTTACAAGCCCCTACCTATGGGGCGTATAGTGAGGTTAAGTTAAGTAGAGTTAAGTTAAGTATTAAGTATGGGGAATTTAAGAATGTTTTACTAACAGACGAGGAATATCAAAAACTTTTATCAAACTATGGCCAAGATAATCTAACTTCCCTCATAGAAGAATTAAGTGGATATATGGCTTCTAAAGGAAAGCGGTACTCGAATCATTACGCCACTCTTTTAAATTGGGCTAAAAGGAAAGGCAACGAAAAAAATTACAAGAATAAATCCGTAACGATTATATGAAATACTTTTATATTGTTACTTTTGACGGTCAGATTTTTGAAATCCTTTACTCAAAGGAAAAGTTTGATGCCTCACTTGGTGCATGGCAAAAAGGTGGGTTACTCCTACTTAAAGAGCTTGGAGGTGGAATACACGCTTCTTCAATATCAAAAATACTAGATGAGGATTTATACGAAAGTTACATTTTTAGTGTAAAGCCTACTCTCTTTATAAAAGATGGTTCTTGGTATGACGGTAAAGAACGTAGATTAGTCAGACATGAAAACTGGAAACAAAAAGAATTGGATAAAGTAAAAAAACTCGAAGCTCCTATTTATAAGGAAAAAACCGATGAAGAAATAGAAGCTACTAAAAAACTATTAGAGAAAATGAAACCAGATTTTCTTAGGAAGTAATATATGGCGAAAAAGAAATTTAAAGATTGGGCAGGTGAAAAAGATAAACTATTCGACTTCCTCGTAGACTTGGATTTAGAAGAACACCAAGTTGTCCAGTATAGCGAATACCACACTAGAATATTTGGCCGTCGTGTAGTAGATGTTTGGGCGGGCAGTAAGAAGTATTTTATTCGAGGAACGAACAGTTCAAAGACTTACACCGATTTAGAAGAATTAAAAGAGTTTATTGTATGAAGAACAAAAAGGAAATAAGAAAAGCGTATAGACAAGCAAAAGAAGATTTCAAATATGGTCGGCGATTTGAAGAAAAAGAGCTAACAGAAGAAGAACTAAGACTAAAACATTTATTAGAAAAAGACGATTAAGGTTCTTATTAACTAATCTCATAGGGAAGTATAGAATGCCACCAGAAGAATATATCGAAGCAGAAGAATATGATTGTCCTAAATGTGCGGGGCAAGGTTGGACAGCAGAACACGATAGCCCTAATAGGCACGGAGAAGATGGAGAATGTGTGACTTGTCCTGTTCAAGTTCAATGTGAAGACTGTGCAGGAACAGGAAAGATTATCCCCCCCTAAAGAATAGATAAGAATTATGAAAGATGAAATACTACTAGAATTATATAAAACACAAGAAGGGCGGTTTGAAATTCTTAAAGAGATATTAAAACAAGATAATTTTTCAATCGCACGAATTGTGGAAGCCAAAGAAACTGCATTAACTGAAAAGCTATCGGAAAATAGTATCTTCATAAGTGGATTAGCAATGCGTTCAACTGTAATGTTCGGACTTCCTAAAGATGTACTAAAAATGATTGACCAAGTAAAACCACTTGTTGCCGAAGACATATTAAAATCGGGAGTGATAAAAGGCACAGAAATGGAAAAACAATTATTAGCACAATATCCTAGTATTTTAGCCTAGAGAAACAAACATAATGAAAGAGGACAAAATAGTTAAAGAAATAGTGGAACTCTTTAAATCGGGCAAGTTTACGATTGTCACGCACGATAGAGGGGAATACACCATTTATAAAAAGCACTACGAGGATTATGACAAGCTACCTTCAAAGGGAAATTATTTAGTAGTAGACGGTAATATGGGAGATAAAGGATATTTTCCCGCAATAGTGTGTTATTTAGTGGAAGCACTTGGAGGAAAAACAGAGAGTGTCTAGTCTAAAAAGGTAAAGGGTGGGGAGAGAGGACACCAAAAAGTTATCCACAGGTATATAGGTTGCAAACCTATCCGTTAGGTTATATACTCGTTAGGTAAGAGAAACGCATAAGACACTCTTGCAAAAAATAATATGATAACTCGAACAAAGCAGAATTGGACAGTAGGCGAATGGGTAAAGGTTGGTTTTATGAAATTGAAGATTACGGGTGCTCGTGCTGAAAAAGATGGTATGCCTGATATTTATGAACTCGAAAGTGAGAATGGTAAGAAGTACGAATTTATCCCTCACAATGGACTATATGCAATATAAAGAAAAAACTTGCCGTTTTGGTCATGAATGTACAAGCCGATGTGGGAATGATATTGATTGCCCGTGCCAAGCAGACCACTGCTGTGCGCTTACTGAAGGTTGTGAGGGTAGGGAACATTGTGATGACCACTACGAAGAAAAGCCTGAAAGAGAATTTAGTGCAGAGCAAGATGAAACAATCGAAAAGCTAAAAGTATGTCAAGATATTGCCCACTGTTTTACCAGTGAAAATGGTATGTGTGAAAAACACAGAAAAGAATTTGACGAAGATATGAAAAATGCTCGATGGGAAGCAGAAAAGGAATTGTTTGAAATGGTTTATAATTGGGGTCGAGCAGGAATAGTTACAGATTGGGAATGTAACGCTTTCCAAAAATCACTACAAAAAATACGGACATTCTAAGTCATGGATAAAAAAGTAAAAGAATACCTAACAAAATATTTAAAGCCTTACCTTTGGATGGGCTACGTTAAAGTCGATAATGGATGGGGTAATAAAACAGAAATTGATTCCAGACTTTCTGTAGATTAATTCTACGTATCTAGCGGACAATCAAGCG
>OFRM01000108.1_pt1 | contig 35513 bp, 62 predicted proteins | sample 1543101 | NCBI WGS metagenome assembly OFRM01 (sample SAMN07774223, study PRJEB24372) | wastewater metagenome | isolation source: Exp Tend VB 0WW | collected 2016-02
TAGAGGCGCAGGCGCATCGCTATTGCCGACACCTGTCTCAAACAGCGCCTCGAAGGCGTACATGGTCTGCCAGCCACGATCACGCGAAACGATAGTAGGCAACGTCACTTCAAATTCTATTGGGTCGCCGTCCTCCTCAAAAACATCGAAGTCGGCCAGATATACGTTGCCGCCGCCCTTTTCGATGAAGGCAGTCGTATTCCAGATCGACAACGCCCCGCCAACGCGCCAATCTTCACGATTGCGGGACTTTCTGCGATGCCAGAGATTAGTAGAGACATCGAGCGCGAAGCATCCAACATCCGTATTTATGACGTAGAACTTATGCCCCTCGTGCGTATAGGTAAAGCACGCGACCTCGGTGCAATTGCGAAGCTGATATTCTATTGCATGGGTGGAAACGCGAATTGGCGTATATCCGTCAAGGCGATAGACTATGCGGTCGTCGCCGTAGAAATACACGCTATTATCGAGTTTTACGACGCTCTCTTTTGCGAAGCATCCGCGCTCAATAAAAGCATTGCCCTGTCTCGAAAAAGGAAAATCGGCATTCCCGCTATTATACCAAATTTCTATGGTTTTCGTGCCATAAAGCTGCAATTCCCGGTGATCGTTGATGAGGCCGATAAGATTATCCGGTGCACCTTCCGCGTTCGCGATGTCTGCGGCGTCATAAATCAAGCCATTATTGATATCGGTAATCGTGAAATATCCGGTATCCGCCTGCGTCCATGCAAAATATCCATCGATAAAGGCAACGTCAGTGACATCGGGCAGGTCTGGAACGGCGGTAATTGTCGAACCGTCCCAGATATAGCCGGTATTCTCAATCACCATACCAATCTGGGTGAGATTGGTCGCCATTCTGACCGTGGATGATGCGCCTGTTGGCAGCGCGGAGTGGGTGGTTACTGTTCCAGCCTCAGAAACACTGAACAATGTTGTAGCAGTCGCAAGATATATCTCATTGTCAAAGTCTATATACCCGAATATCTCACCCCCAACATCCGCAAGGCTTGTCAGGCCGGGAATAAGCATCACAGCAAAACTGGAACGCTTATCGCCCTCCGATCGCTCGGCATAGCCATTCTGAAGTGATGCGCCGGACCATGGCAGCGAGCGGCCAGAAGCCTCCTGAAGGGCTGGAGAGATCTCAAACATGGCCGTAGTCCGGTTGCAGATCGACCGAGGCGGGTTCGTTATCCCAGCCTGAGAGATCGGCCAGCAATCTTGCGGCCTTTGCCTCTATCTTGATTGCCAAGCGGCTGTCCGTAACGGGGTATTCCGGCTCAAGTTCGTTCGCAAGGTTCCAGATTAGGGTCTGCAGCCACTCCTGCGGCAGATCGGCCTCGTTATTGCTCGCATCTATGTCCTCGATGCGCCGCAGATAGGTCACAGACAGCGTCTGCGCGCTCGCAGTTGCAGAGGACGCCGTGGGCCACACATAAAGCTTGCCGGTCGATAGCTGCGGATCGAAATAAAAGGCCGTTGGAACGCTCTCGACCGTTTTGTTGGGCTGGTTGTAATAATCCGAGCGTGACAATTCATTCAGCGGAACCTCAATCCCGCTCGATGTCGTCTTTCTGCGAACCGAAAGAACCCTCATGGCCCTTGGGCTGGTTGTATAATTGGTTGTGCCTTGGGTAAGGGTTATGGATTGCTCTGACTTGACCCATAGATGCGGTTTTGCCCCCCATGTTTTCAGCAGAAGGTTAAGTGAGAGCATGCCATCCGCTGACATTCTGGCGGTTAATGCTTCACCTTCCTGCCCAGCGCCAAGAATCTGAAAAGCCTTCTCGATAATCTGGGCAGATGTCAGCGTAAAATCGGTCGAGCCGGACGTTGCCATTTACAAATCCCCCGGCTGAACCTCGTTGGTGGAGAGATACACATCTGCTGGCTCTGGGTTTGATACAGGCAACATCTGCTTATCGACCGGCACTTTCAGGAAGTCCTGCGGATTGCGACGGTCTGCAAAGCGATGATGCACAAGATGCCCGTCCCAATTCTTGACGGCTTGGGTCAGCGGGTATTTGAACCCAGAGAAGGCACAGATGAAGTTCCCCGCCATTCAATACAACGCCACGATGTCGGCGGCGACAAGGCTAGTCGAATATACCTTGTCCACCTGCCAAGGCCGCTCACCAGCAGGAGCGTCAGGAAACGTCACCACATCGCCATTTGCCATGCGAACAGTGATGTCCCCAGCAGTCCCCAGATAGAGGCCGCGAGTGGTAGGAATGATCGTGCTGTCGCTTGCCGTAACCGCTACAGCGCCATAAGCACTCGATATGTCCTTTGAACGACCGCTCATTTCTTACCGCCTTTCCTGACTTCAGGCTCCGGTTTGGGCGCTTGTGGAAAGCCTCCGTGCCGCACCGCATGGTCGCGCAGAGCGAACGCTTCCGGCAGTGTAGTAACCGTCCGCTGTTCACCCTCGAAGTTCTGAGCATAGAGGGAGACATGAAAGCCCCCCTCAGTCTCCCTGATGCGAACGAGCATTAGCTGTCAGCCGTTGGCAGGACGTAGCCAGTTGCGCCAGCAACACCCGATGCGCGGTTTTCGAAGAAACCATAGCCAGACGATGCCGTAACCAGAACCTCAGCCGCCGTATCCGCATGCTGTGCGAAGTTGTTGGCGATGATGCCGGTATTAGTCGAAACGTCCGTGGTGATGAGAAGCCCGCCCGTCGCCGTGTCGGTGTTGAGGCGGTAAACCTGATTCCCGGTGCAGCGAAGGCCGGTCACAACCTTGGTGGTTGCCTGCGCCATCAGTGTCGCCACGTTGTTGTTGACGCCAATCACGCAGTAGTTGTCCTGAATGGTGACGCCCGCGTTTGTGCCGTCCATCTTCACCATCGCAACGGTGGCAAGATCAGGCTCAATCCAGCGGTTATTGATGAGAGCAAGGCCGTTAGTGTCATTACTGGTCGCGTTGGTATCCACGACATACAGGAAATTCATGTTCGTCGCGGTCGCCTGAATGCGGCAATCCTCAACCGTGAAATATTTCGCGGTCGTGGTCGTGAATACCGAAACGATGTCCGCGAAGTTCGCGGAGAAGATCATGTTCTTGAACGTGACGTTCGCCGCAGTCACCGAAATAGTAGTCGTGGTTGCCGTGTCGAGCGTAAGCGTCGGGCGAGCCGTACCAACGCCCAAACCGATAATCGCAACGCCAGCAATGTCAGCCGTAATTGCTCCGGCGCTCGATAGCGTTTCAGTGTGACCCGGCTTCACAAAGATGACATCGCCACGGCCCGCGGTGCACATGCCGATGGCAGCGTCAATCGTCGAGAGCGGGCTTTCGAAGGTGCCGCGATTGGCGTCCGACGCGCCACGATGGCCGGGGAGAAGGCTGGACGAGCTGTTGCCCACCCAGAGAACCTGACCGGGATGAGATTGAACAAGGGGAACGCCGCGAATGGTGACGCCCTGAGAGAACCCATTGGGGAAATTGGATGCAGACATTTAGACCTCCTACGGACCCTCTTGGGGTCACACGGAAAACCCGTAGTTTGGGTAAGGCCGCATTTGTCTGCTACCGGCTCGCGGTTGCCGGTGCCGCATGTCATAGCATGGATGAAAGGCGGACGCTAGCCCTTCTCGATATACTGGAAATGTAGCCCGGCTTGCGGCCCGCGCTTCAACGCGCATCCATTCCGCAATGCCCTCGATATATTAGAATGATGCAGCCCATAGCGCTCGGCAGCATCTCTAACGCTCTCAAAAACCGTTCCACTGACTGCTTCCACTATCGGCTTATAAAACCTCTTTTTCATATCCTCTGTGACCACGCGGCCCTTGGCGTAAGATGTGCCAATCATCCGCTGGCGTATCTTGTCGGCATGTTCTGGCGACTTCTTCTTGCCTTTCATCGCCTGCGATATTTTCTGCCGATGCTCAGGACTGTTCGTGTGACCAAGGCGATGTTGTTTGCCTTTATGGGCCTCAGACAGCTTCGCTTTGGTTTCGTCCGTGTGCTTGCGGGCAAGGAACGCAGACCCTGATGCGGTCCCAACGTTATAACACACACTCGTCCCATGATGCTCTTTGAGCAATGCATTTTCGGCGTCTGCGAGCATCGACGCATCAAAAAAAGTCTCGATCGTCTCGAACCGGAAGCAGTCCGCCCCATGCTTGAGCCAAGCTCGCTGCAACGGCTCGCAATGATGAACACCAAGATTCAAATCCCGCCGATGCTTTCTAAATCGCGCCTTTATATTGATGCTGCTTCCTACATAAAAATTCCCATTGGAAACGTTCCTGATCCTATACACACCTATCATTGATACCTCCATTGCTATATTTAGCATTATGGTATCTGGTGCCATATGTCAATAAAAAGCCCCCGGATTTCTCCGAGGGCCAAATTTGATAAAATCGTTAGATTTTAAGGGCTTACGCCCCCATCCCGTTCGTATACAAACCGCGAAAATCGGTCCAGCCGAAGGAATATCTTTCGTAACTTTTGTATTTCAAGTTACTCGTATCGAAATCCTCATCCTGCGCGAACTCGGCAGAAATACGCTGGAAACCCTTCATGCCATCCGGGCAGTTGGTCCGAATGAAGAAGGCGTCCGTGTCGGTGAAATAGTGGTTCACCTTCACGCCACCGGGGAATGCTCCCGATGCACGCAGCGCATTGATGTCGTTGTTCGCCGTGCCCGACTGCTGCACCGACTTCAGAATACGCATGGCCTCGAATTCCAGATTATACGGGATAATCAGGGTATCGGGGCGCAACGCAATGCGAAGTCCACGAGAGTTGGTCGCCGCCTGAATCTGAATGCACAGATCTTCAAGGCTCGCTTCTGACAGGTCAGCCGCCGTAGTGAGACGGTTGGACTGGTTTCCCGCAAGCGTGGGGTGCGACGTAGAGGAAAGGATTACGCCATCGCCGCCGGTATAGCCAGACGTTTGCGCCCGATTATAGACGTTGGCAGCGACGTTTTCCTTGGTCTGGCGCATGGAGAATGCAAGCGCGCGGGTATTCCGCAGACCAGCCTTCTCATACTTGTTGTCATCAATCGCCTCGCGGGTGATGATGAAACCCAGACCGAACGCGGTGTGCGTATAGCGCGCAGTCGTTCCCTGAGCGAAGGTGTCATACTGCGTGGCAGCGCCCTCGGCTTTCACCGGAGCGAGGCCAAGACCAGTCACTTCCTGCTCTTCCTCATAGTTCATATCCGACGATTCCATGCTGAACAGGTCAGTATATTCGGTCGGATATTCCTTGTAGTCGCGTCCCCAGACAGCGTTAAGGCCGGGCCAGAGAAGTTTGGCGATATTGCCAGTTGATACGGTCATTGTTCAGCCCTCCTTATGCGCCAGCCACGCCATCGACGTAGAAGTGGTTGTTCAGGCGAACATTCCACTTGCAGTACGTGTCACCGACGACGTTATCAGGACGGTTTGCAGCACCGATGATCAGAACATCCTCCGTGCCGTCGCCAGAAGAGGTGACGGTTGTGCTGGAAATCTGGATCGAGCTGCGGCCTGTGGTGGTGGACCCGCTGGTAAAACCGGTCAGGTCAGCGGCATTGCCGACAACCGTTGCGGTCAGTGCGCCCGAAGCCGAGTTGTCCTGCACCTCGAAAACAAGGTTTGGATCGTCAGCCACCAGCACATAGCGGGAGGTGGAGTTTTCGCGATAGATGGTGCTGTCGCGGGTGATGGGTTCGACCGCCACGATAACGCCCACAACCGGATTGCCGGTAGAAACGTTAGCGGTAACAGTCATGACGCCATTGGCGTCGGCGGAACCGGCAGGCTTAACCAGTGCGCCGATATAACCAGCGGCGTTGGTGTCAGTTGACGGCATGTAGTAGCGGTTGGTTGCGCCGTTGTAAGGCGCGCCGCTCAGATAACGGACAGGGGTAAGCCCTGTCGCAACGTTAGCGTTTGCCATTGGAAACCTCGTTCAGCAGCGCCGAACGCGGTGTCAGGGATTATCCCTCGGCGCTCGACGTGATGGACCCATGGGAAGCACGAGAATGGATATTCTCGATTTGCCCGGTTTGGTCACGTCCAGCGCGGATAGCCTCGTCAGTCTGGCGGACTGTTGCTTCTCGTTCGTCTACGCCCTGGGCATAAAGCTCGTCAGGGGTTTCCATGAGATATGCGTGCATTGGTTCGCCGTTGGCCTTGGTGCCAACCAGTCGCGAGACACGCGAGCCGACACCATCTTTTGCTGCGGTGCCGCTTGGAACAAATTCATAGCCCAATTCCTGCAATTCCGCAAGCCTGTTGCCATCATCGTTCACAAAGCGGGTTGTATGGCCCGGAATTTTGGGCGCGGCGAGCTTCTGAGCCAGCCCATCAAGTGCCTTCCTGCGTCGTCTGCGCCCTTCCGGCTCGACCGCACGGGTTTCGCTGGTCACAATCTCCGACTTGACGATCTGGTCACGATCAACCGGAGGACGGCCACGGCGGCGGGGTGCTGTATTTTCCATGTTCAAGAGTCCCACTGATAGTTTTTAAGATAGTCCTTGGTCGAGCAGATACCATCGCGCTCCCATTTCTCAGCCTGCCTGCGCGCTTCAGGGGGGAGATCGGCAAGGGTCTTTTCCCCTCGCTTGGTCGTGCGTGGCGTAGAGCCTTCAACCGCGCTCTTGGCCTTGGGCTTTTCGGCAAAGCGTTCATCAACGCGACGGGTAATCTCGTCAAAGTCATCCTTGGTCAGATTGCCGCCGCGCTTCTCTGCCAGTTCGTCACCGATCAGGTCTGCAAAGGCGGTTTTGCTATGATCGCTCTTGTACCACGGATTATCGGCAAACCAGTTCGCCAAATCCTCACGGCTGATCTGTTCCGCTTTGGGCGATTCGGCTGGCTTGTTGAGTTTCGCGGCCTCGTCCATCGCGGCACGAACCCCGGCCTTGTCACCAACCTCGGCGGCGGCTTCTGCCTTGGCCTGAATATCGGCCATTGCCCGCTCATAGCCGCGCTGTTCGGAATTGGAAAAGAACTCGTTGGCCTTGCGAAATTCCTTGCGCATCTCAGCCAATTCGCCCTTGAGCGTCTTAAGCTGACTCTTGAGGATGGGCATGACCTCTTCACCGCGCTTCACGAACGTCTGCGCATCGACCCAGAGGCTCTTGTCGCCCTTGAAGTCCTCTTCGGGACGCCAGCCAAGATCACGCGCCTCGGTTTCCCAATCGCGCTCCTGACTATCGTTCCCGCCTTGTGAAACGTCGATTTCCTGCGACTCCTGCGCCGCAACGTCCTGTAGTGCGGTCATTGTGCTGCCTCCCAAAACCCGATCACGTCCTCATCATTGCAGATGCGGTAATCCTCACCGTCCGCGCCCTTGTGCATCTTGCCGGAATACTGAGCCATGATGACCTCATCGCCAGCCATGGGGATGCGGCATTCATCGCCCCAATCCTTGAAAGCGTTGCCCCCGCCAGCGATGAACGTGGCGCGGGTCTGCGCGTATTTCTCACGCTCTTTGGTGACATCAGCGATAATGATCCCGCCCTTCGTGACCTCTTCGACGGGGTGAGGCTTGATCAGCACCCGCATGTCGCTCGGAATGATTCCTGATTTATTCTGCATCGTCTTCCTCTATCGGTTCCAAATCGAACACACCGCGCACGGCGTTACAGTCCAACTCCACCATCTGCTGGCACAGGAACGCCTCCATCTGGTCCTCCGGCTGAAGCAATCGGCCCGACCCCCATGCCTCCATCAGGTTCACCCGGCGCTGGCTCAGATATTCCAGATACGCCTTCGTCAGCCGGTGCTCCTTCCACATCCGAAACACTTCCGGGTCCGTGAGTTTGTTCGTTGCCATATTCTCCGCTATCTCCCGCCAGTTCGCGGGCTTGGATGATGAAGAAATTCGCGTCATTCGCACTGCCCATTTCAGCAGCAGCCTTCGCGGCCATTACGAGTTGCGCCGCAGCCTGAGCATCCTTCAAACGGATCGATGCCACTGTCTCATCGCGCTTGTTCGCCATGTCGGCCTGCGCCATCAGGAATGCCGGATCTTGGTCTGGTCCCTTGGGCTTCAAAAGAGCTTCGATGTCTTGCGTCCCCGCCGCTTCCATAGCTCTCCGATCAAGCTCCACCTGATCCACGTTAGGATCGCCTCTGAATGTCGCCATCAGGAAGTCGATACGGCTCATCTTCTGCAAGTCTGTGACCGCCGTAGGGTCTGACATCGGAGACACGTCCAGATCGTCCTCACGATAGTCTGCGGCCATGATCTCGCCCGGAACATCGTTGAGGTTGAAATAGACCTGTTCGTCCATGTGATAGCGGTTCAACTTGAACAGCATGCGCAAATCGGTTTTGAATGCTCGATGGATACGCTTGTAGATTGCGGAGAACACCTTCATACCCTGCTCAATGCGGGCTAGAGTTGTCCCCACAGGCGCGGTCTGGGTATCTTCTCCCCCGGTCATCACGTCCTGAACCGAGGTAATACCCTTGGCCATGTCCACCATGAAGCCAAGAAGCTCAAACAGCGTCGGATTAGGGCCGGGAAGCTGGAACGGTACAAGGTTTTCACGCAGCGTTCCACCAGTCACATCGACGCGGTTCCATTTGCCCATCGTCATCTTGAGCGCGCCGCCCTTGATGTTTACGCCAGAACCGATGAAGCCACCCTGAGAATTGGCTAAAGCGCCCGCATCCAATAGCTGGTTGATTGTCGCGTTAATGACTGCTCCCGGATGCTCCAGTAGCATGCCGAAGCCCATGTCGTAGAACGAGCCGTCAGGAGAGGGGAGAAAGCCATATTTACTGAAATACTGGCTGCGTTCGATCCGAACGACCGCGCCTTTGTCGCCATCGTCAGAGAGGACAACATCCTCTTCCTCAAAGCACACCGAGACACGCACGACCTGCCCGGTGTCCTTGTGGAACGTCACCACATAAGGCTCAGGGTAGCCGTCATCATCCAGATCGATACGGCAATGCTGTTCGATAAAGACAATCAGGCCATCGTCGTCGCTGCTTTCGTTGCGCCTGTCATCGGAAGGAAGGACAGTCCCTATATCCCTCCACAAGCCTGCTGTGATGCGTTCCTTCACCTGATGTGGATAGAAGCGGAGTATCTGGCTGTAACGCGGCGTGTCCTTGAGTGACTTCGCCCAATAGTTGACGACAAAATCCTCTGCCGAAACCATTTCAGAGACATTGCGACGCTCGACGGGATCAAACCAAGTCTTGCGAAACACGCAACCAATGATGGGCAGCATCAACAGCAGTCGGTCAGTCTCTTCCTCCCATGATGGCATATCCTCGGTAAGCTGCCATGCCATGTGATCGGAAATACGGTCAGCGCGAGCGCTCTTGTCCTCATTCTGGGGGCCAAGCGCCTTGACCTTCACAAGCTGCGCATTGTCCACGATGGCAGGATACGCGCGGGCATGAAACTGGATCGATGCCGTGGTGAGTATGGGGACGATAACATTCGCCGCACCCGGCCAAGGCGTTGTCTTAGACTTCGCCACCTGCATGGCCGTATCGAGCCATTTGCGATATGATACAAGCCAGTCCTTGCGGCTGTTCTCGTCAATCTCAAGGTCAGTGAGACAGCGCTGCCCGATATTGGCAAGCTGCGTGTCGTCAAGCAGATCGGTCACGCTCTCAGCGGCAATAATGTCACGGATATGCAGAGGCGAGTTTTCAACCTCCTGCCCGGTTTCGTTCATTTCATCGTCAAGAATAGGCTGTGAGGCCATTTTCAATACCCCGCTATGCTCGACCGGCCATCGTCGGCCTGCCAACCTTCAAAATCGTCGTCGTTTTCGTGAACCCTTGGAATTAATAGCGGCCTAGCCACAGCAATCAGGCCAAATGCGTCTGCCCCGTGTGAAGACCAATCATGTTCAGGACCAAGCCCTATTCCGCGCTCATCGTCTCGCTTTTCGTGATACCATCCGATTGCTTCCAGTCCGGCTTGGCAAAACTCCTCATCAAACACCATTTGCGGAAATAGTCTACGCGCCGCCTCAATCCGCTGCATCGCTGCGCCACGGCCCTGATTAGGCACCACCAGCACATCGAACTCAGCAGCCCTTAGTGCACCCTCGTAGGTTGTATCATGCACGCGATCATGCGCTGCACCGTCATGAGGAAGGATGCACAGCGCTTTGCCATATCCATTGTCGCGCAACCAATTCACATGCGCAGCAAGGGGTTGACCAACAGCCTCGTAATAATCGAGAATGCGTATTTCAGCACCGATATACTGGACTATCCAGATGGCGGTGGCGTCCGCCTTTGCGCCAGTGCCACCAATGTCCCAGACGGCATAGATGCGCATGAGCGGATCTTCGTTGACCTTGCAGATACGACGATCTGCACGTGCATCAACAATCTGGCGGGCGTAGTAAGCTCCCTCGGCCACGGTCAGGAACTCCCCCTCCCATATATGCCCATACTGCTCCGGGCGCTCTCTCATGTCCTTAAGGCGCTGACGCTCCAATATGTCAGGAAACCAAGGATTGTCCCGCCAGTTCATCTCGACAATCTTTGAACGCGCATCGTCGGTCTTGTAGAACCGCTTGTTGGTCGATGATGTCTTGCGCTCCGGATTCCATGTCAGCCAAAGCTCGCTGTCTTCTTCGCGAAGCGTGGGAATAAGCTTGGTCCACGCTTCATCGGTTACAGGTTCGGCCTCGTCGATCCACGCAAGCAGGATGCGAGACTTCGACTTGATGCTGTTGACGTTTCGGTCAAGGCCATAGAAGCCATAGGACACCTTGCCACAGGCTGTGCGAATATATTTGTCACCGATCTCGAAATGCGGAACGAGCCATTCTTCTTCACGGATGGCTTCCTTGATCTCCTCTAGCGAGCTGTCGGCCAAACTGTTCATGAATTGGCGACCGCAGAAGATGATCCCACTTCTACCCGCCTGCGCCCACATATGAGCGCGAACAGCGGTCATCTTGGCAAATGTGCGCGTCTTTGCTGATCCGCGACCACCATAGGAACCGCGCACATCAGCCTCGCCTGTGAATACAGGGACAAGCTTTGCCGGGATGCGTACTTCTGCTGTGCTCATTTTGGCATCACCCCGCGCAAAATGATTTCATGCACCGCTCTGATAGCCCCGCCTTCGCCATCACCATCTACTGGCTGAGCAGGCTTGCCGTATCCCCGATCAAGGATTGAGTTGGCCGCCGATACTCGTGCGGCAGCAGGCGCTTCCACGTCATCCAAAACATTGAGTAAGGCGTTGACCGCCTTCTCCATGTGCTGACGGGCTATTTCACGAAGGGGAGCAGATGATTTTCCTGGCTTGCGGCCAGAATTAGGGCGCGGGCCTCCATGCTGCCCTGAGCGAGCAACTTGGTTTTTTTTCATCTCTGCGGATGATGTCTGCCCGCTCATGGGCAAACCAGATATGCCTAATTTTCAGGCCTGCCTATGCGGCAAAAATCAAATACCGTGCTTTTTTCTCAGCTCGTCAACATAGGCCGCGTATAATTGCTCTGCTCGTATTTGTGCCGCGCGGGCGATGATTGAGGCTTGCTTGCCTTGCATCCTGACAATATAGGCTCTTGGCTTGGTCCAATCAGGGCCAGAGCCGCACTCGATGGATGAAATTGCAGCTTCTCTCAATTTGGCATTGGTCTTGGATGTATGCCGACATAGCACGGCGGTTATCCATCCACTCAATACCATTGAGATGCAAATCGAAATCATTTCTCCTGCGCTCATACCACCACCATATCAGCTTTCTCCGCAGCACGGAACATTCTTTGCACATGCCTGCGATCCGCCCCCGTTGCCCTGCACACCTGCATGATGGAGCAAGGCCCATGCTCGCGCCAGTAGTTCATGACGCGGGCGCGTGTGGCAGGAGGGCGGCCTCTAGCCATTCTCACCCCCTTTGATGTGTTCCCCGCGCTGGACTAACACGGCGGCAAACTCCAACGTATCGCGCACTGTGGCCGTTTCGCGCGCGGTGAACTTATGTTGGATGTCACGCAAGAATCTCGCCACAGCCTCTCTCTCCTGCTCTGCTGTGTGTGTCATGGGAGTATCCCGAAGCGCGAGAGTGTGTAGAGACAGGCGGCGAATGCGGCGATAGTGCCTAATTCAGCGGCCATACCCAATGCGCAATTAGCCCATGTCGGCTCACTATCGTAACGGAAGAAATCCATCACTTCTTCTCCAGCGTGTAGTTTTGGGTGAGCCAGCGGGAGAACTCAGAATGTGTTGGATTAAAGGACACCTGCCGTCCTGAAGCAATTTCATTGACACGCCACACTTCATACTCCCTCACCGGCTCCTCCGCAGGGTCTGGCAGCAGAGTTTCGAGGGCGGCGCGGGCTGCTTCATGTGCAAGCCGCACTGGCCCGCTACATGCTGCGTGCGGATTCTGCAAATAGGCTTTCGGCAAAGCCTCGATGCAGTCACGCACGCCGTCTTCGTATGTGCGGGTTGTGGGGGATGGTTGGGTCAATGTCTCCATCAGACGGATCGCACTGTATGTTAACAGCGCCATGCCAATTACGATTGATGCTCGGTTCATCATCCTAGCGCTCCTTCATACTGGTTTGACCGCGACGATATCCCAATCGTCATCCATGCCCTTGCGGTGGTGGCCCCATTGCATCTGCTTGGCAGTGTAGGGTTGCTTGCTTTCCTTCCGCCTTCCGCCTTCACAGTCTGCTCCCCGCTCGCATCCTTGATGGAGCGGTTATTGGCAGTTGCCAAATGTTTCAGGTGGCCGATCAGGTCGATTGCCCAGGACCTCTCGTTGTAGGTCGCGGCGCCGCCATTCATACCGCTTGCCTTTCGGCATCGCGGATCACGACATCAACATCGACCATGCCGCGCCGGTTGGGCTGGCCAGCCCTTGCCGCCGGCTGCAAGGCAGAGAAGAGTGGCGGCGGTGGCTGCTTTGCCTTCATTGCAGCCTCAACCTCGGCAAGCCGTTCTTTCGCAACCTTGATGTAGTCGATGCGCTTTTCCTTGAAGAGGTGAACTTCCTCGTTCTTTTCAATCCCGATGAACCGGCGGCCTTCGAGGGCTGCGGCGACAAGAAAACTCCCGCTCCCAAACGCATTGTCGAGCACGACATCCCCTTCCCCCGTAAACATGCGAATGAGATATCGCCCTAGAGCCACAGGCTTTTGTGTGGGGTGCCATACCCTGCCACCCGCCTCGCTCTCAGCTGTCTTGCAATACAGGGTGTCGGTTGGAAACCGCTCGCCGTCGCTCTTCACCTGCACCGGCCTGAAATCGCCATAGCTCCCGGTGTATTGCGCTTTCCTTGTGCCCTTGTCGTAGGGCTCGCCCTTCGACATGACGGGGCGGTAGTTAGGCTGACTACCGTAGAAAACGCAGATATCTTCGTGTTGGCGTAGGGGTTGACGCCGCGCGTTCAGGAAATTCGTCGGTTTGCTCTTCACCCAAACAAACTTGTAGCGAAACCACTCCTCTTTGCTGAGGATCAGCCGCGCCGTGAAGATGCCCTGCGATGTGAGCGCGATAACGCCCTTCGGCTTTATGATCCGCCGATATTGCTCCCAAAGCTCATCGAGCGGGATCACACTATCCCACTTATTTTGAGTTGTTCCGTATGGCAGGTCGCAGAGGATCATGTCGACCGATGCATCAGGAAGCTGACGCATGATCTCCAGGCAATCACCCTCGTAAAGTTGGCCGCCGAGATACTTCACTGCGCCGGTTGCCGTTGCGGAAGAGTAGCCAATAGGGCTGCTCTCGCTTCTGTGGCTCGCGGCCTTTGGTTTCGATCCAGTCCATGTCACAGCGGGAAATCTTCCTTGGGGCCGAAATGACGAAGCTCACGGATGTCCGGCACATCCTTCGGCAGCATCCGGTTCAGCCTCGACACGCCAAGAGCGAGGATCGCGCGCGGTGCCTTTGAATGATTCCGCACCGCCTCCTCAACCTCGTTCAGGAACTTGAACGGCACGTGCAGCGCCTTGCGAAGCGAGATCAGCAGAATGTCGGGCGGCATGTCGGACAGCGCCATGACAACGGCCTTGCGCCATGCGGTAGCCTGCTCAAGCGACAAGCCGGGGGACACCTTCGCACCAATCGGTCGTAACAGGTCGCCAGCCTCCTTGGAGAGCGGACCATTGCACTCCGGCTCAATCTCGTTAAGCGGCTTGCAGCGATAGGCCAGCGCGTCTCGTCGTCGGCGGATGTCGCCAGCAAGGCCGGTCATCGCCGTAACCCATTCCTGAAAACCGTCCGGGTCCCGCCATTCGGAAACCGTTGTCGATTTCAGGTCGAACAGCCGTTCCTCGAAAGCGTCAACTGAGCCAACCGCTAGCCCTACCGCCGTCGCTGGTTTGCCGGGGTTTGCCAATGTGATGCTGTGCGTTTCCATGTTTCATCTCGTCCGTTTCAAAAACCGTTCTCCAACCCCGCTCGACGGCGTAGGCAACAATCGGACCCGGCGGCCATCCATCGCGTGACCAGCGTTCAAGCTTTTGCAGGATCTGCCGATATGCCCCAGCGTTCATCGGTGCACGCTGCTGCTTGCGATTGGCGAGCAGGGACTGCCAGTCGATCTGATCGACGCCTTCAGGGCATGGAAATTCATTTTCGGCTCGCGCGCGCGGTGAGGAAGCTTTAGCTTCCGAACTATCTGTCTCTGTCTCTGTCTCTGTCTCTGGTGTGTCACCGTGACGCGACAGTGACGTCACCTCGTCGTTATCGTCACGCTCGTCGGCACTTTGCGCTCGTTTCTTATCTCGATACCGGCGCTGGCGTTCTGCGGACCTGTCTGATTGAAACTGACGGTCGCCCCAACGGACCACAGTAAGCGCAGCTATGTGACCACCTGCCTCCATTCCTCGCAGGACAGCTTCCACGTCAGCAACATCCGCTCGAAGAAAGTAGGCGATCTCCTCGGCGTCCAAATCATATCTTCCATTGTCATCAATCTCCGCAGCGCTTTCCAAAATAGCGCCCCAAATCCAAAGGACGCGTTCAATTGGTTGTTTTGTTTTGATGGCTATGCGCACAAGTTTGTCGTCGCGCATCATGCCAGCGTAATGTCGGAACCAACGGCTCATGAAAGCCACTCCTCAGGCGTCCTTGCGCCCTTTTTGAGGTTGCAGGAGGCGCAAGCGAGCGCGAGGTTTTCGAGTGCGGTAAGTCCACCCTTGGACCAAGGAATGATGTGATCAATATGAAAAGGGCCGACCCCACCGCAGTATCTGCATTTACCGCCGTCGCGAGAAAAAACTTCCGTCCTCAGGCAAGCAGGTATAGATTCGCGGGTATCTAGATTTTGCTTCTGTGCATAAAACCCGAAGTCTACAACGTCGCCTTCTGTAGCGCCGTATCGATCATAACCCACGATAGTTATAAGAAGAAGGCCCGGAACTCGGTTTAGAGTTAGCAATTTGTGGCTTTTTGCGGACTTGAGGACAGCCCTAACCCACGCCTTATCGCGGTCCATTGCTTCGGCCATATCTCTAACGGAAACAGCGAGTTGCCCCCGATTAAGGGATATAGCTTTCCCTTTGTAGCGGACGCGAACCGGCCTCCATGATGCGCGTAGAATCATCCATGCGAACGCCATCGCCTCCGCATCATTACGAAAAGCAGGGTGGCCGAGCAGGCTTCTGTGGAGGACAGCAAAACCGCTCATCCCCGCACCTTCATCTTGATAGCCGCGTAGTGCTCACGCCAGACAGGATCGCGGCTGATACGCCCTTCAGCCTCACGACAGCCTGTTATGATAGTGCTGTGGTCCCTGCCGCCAAAGGCGCGACCTATGACCGTCCATTCCCTGTGTGTGCAGCGCTTAGCCAGAAGATAGGCAAGATGGCGGGGCCATGCGACGGCGCGCTTTCTGCACGGCCCAGTGATGGCCTCAACGGTTAGGTTGAAGTGTTCCGCGCATAATGAGATGATCTTACCTATCTCTGCGGGCTTGCGGTATTCAGGGTGATACCATGAGGGCCAAAGGCTCATGAACGCACCTCGCTTGGCCTCTTCGCCCACCTTCTGCGGCTACGCGGCAAATGTATTCCAGCTTCACGTGCAATCTGGCGACACCTGACTGCCGTTACGTCAAACCGTTCAGCTACTTCATGCAAGTGCTGCCCCGAACGCAACTCTTGTTCGAGTTGCGATCTCTCATCCGGATTGAGTTTTGCTTTTGGATTTCCTGTACCACACCACCGCTTCGGCCTGTGGCACCGCCCGCGAATAGAGGCATCTCTCATGTTATCAAGTTGATTGCCAACCCTAAGATGAGCAGGGTTTATACAGGCAGGGTTATCACAAGAATGAAGTACAAAAAGACCTCGCGGAATTTTCTTCTCGTTAGCCAGTTCCCAGCTAAGCCGGTGGGCGAAAACTTCTCGCTTACAAATGTTGAGCCGACCATAGCCGCGCGACCTCTTGCCCTGCCATTCCAGGCATTCTCCGTTAGGCTTGGTATTCTCCAACAGCCTAGAAAGGTTGCCATATTTCATTTGCGGATTTCCAAAAGTGTCCACGATTTGTAAATGTGCTCGAATAAAGCTCGGCGAAGTGGCCAGTCTCTACTGTCGGCCAAGCGACTACTTGGCTTCACGTCTTCGGCTATCAACCGCTCACCATCCACATAACTGAAATCGAGGTGGACACCCATTTCATGCCCGTTACGCATCTTGGGCGTCTCACCGTCGATCACGAACGGAAAGAAGGGATGGACCTTGAGCGCAGCGATCAGTTCAAGATCCTGCATCTGGTGCAGAACCTCGCAACGGCGGGCCTCACGACGAGAATCATGCTTGTGACCTCGCGCGCACTCCGTCTTTATGCCGACATGCTTTGATTTGCGGACAGGGGAGAAAGTCATGCTGCCGACTCCACGAAAAAATCACCTTGGCGCTGTGCGTCCTCAATGCGCTTGCAGGCTATGTCGAAGTAGAGCGGGTTCATCTCGATCCCGATAAATTTCCGGTCTGCCATGACAGCCGAGCTGAAGTCGGCTATCAATTCTGTCATCAAACGGCGCGGCTTTTCAGTCTTATGCACGCCATGACGCTCGCGGTTGTTAACAAGGTGTGTATATACCCCGCGCTTGCCGCCAGCATTCCAGACCGAGTGGCCCGCGCCGTTCCATGACGCCACGATTGATTCATAACCCTGCGCTGGTCCTTGGCCATTAAACTGCGGAGAGGAATCTGGCTTTACCCAGATGCAGGCGCGTTTATACTTTGCACCAGCGGCCTCGGTGGCGTCACGCCAAGCACTAACAGCCTCGATTTGGCAGAACCACAAAGCCCACCCATCACAGTTGTTTGCAGCCCATTGCGCAACGAAGGAACGAGTCGCCTCATCTATCGCGTCGAAGTCCAGCTCGTCTTTCTCGCCGCTTTTGATAGAAGCTTGCGTTCGACGCATCGCGGTGTGCGCTTCCTTTTCGAAGGGCGGATCTGCGAACACATGACTGACACGTCCCAACGTCGGCAGAATGTCCCTGCAATCACCTAGCGCGAGGCGAGCGTTGCCTATCTCGACCCACTCAACCACGCAGCGCCTCCCTTGCCGCCTTCATCAGTGGGTCATTGATGTACTGGCGGTGGACGCGGCGTTTTTCACCGAGCCTCGCGGCATCAGCACGAGCCTTCCGTGCGATCTTGCGTTTATGACGCTCGATTAGGCGTGATATCCACGCTCGCGCGAAGTTCATGCCGCAACCCTTTCGGGGACCATTACAATCCCTCGGCTGCGCAATTCAGCGATCATCTCATCTGCTGTAAAATCTGCCAGCGGAGACTGCTCTAAAACTGTGATAGCCCTCGCCTTAGCAAAGGGACGATAGATGTATCCACGTTCTTCAAGGCCAGTGAGAAGTCTATGGATGCCTGACTTTGACACCAAGTTTAAAGCGGCTTTCATCTCGTCAAATGAAGGGGCTACACCATCATTAGCCCGAATATGCGCCTTGATGAAACGCAGCAGTTCAGCCTGCTTGTGTGTCAACGTCATTCCAATTGGCTTGCTCATACCGCCCCCGCAATCCGCTGTGCCTTGAGCAGACCGCCGTTGGGCTTCTTGCCGTTGTTGGGGATGGAGCGGATGGCTTCGAGCTTCCCGAGCGCCAGATTATGCTTGTCAGCCAGATCGGTGTGGGCCTGCTCTGCGTCTAGGCGCTTGCGGCGTTCGGTGGCGTAGTCGGTCTGGCATTTGCAAAGGGCATTATCGAGGCCGTTGTATCCAGCCTTCCACTCGTCCCTCTCGCGTCTCATCCGATCAATCGAAGCGCTGCACCACATCCCCATGCCGATCACGCCAGCACTGGAAGATATAACCGCTGTTACGAGATACCAGAGCATAACGTTTCCTTGTTCAATAATTGGATATACTCCCCCCATTGGGCTGCCATTGCATTAGCTATTCCAGGGAAAAATCGGGAGCGGTCATAGCCTCGTGTCGGGGAGGGTGACATGAAATGTATGCGCTCACGCTCCTTGCGAGGTAAAAGCATCATTTCCTCATAGACATTTGCCGTTTCCTGCAAGGGAGGTAGCCCCCAAAGTGCAAGCCCGGTTTTCTTCTGTTCGGGGTGCCCGTACTGCCACGGCTGGATATATTGAACATCGGCCCCGCGTTGGCGAAGCGCAGGAAAAAGTACGCTCGCCGGATTTTCCATCGCGACATGATCGGAGCATTCTCGCGCCAGTTCCCATATGGCGACAGCGTTATCAACAGCATCCTGTCGCTCTTTCGTACCAGCCCATGTGGCATTGCCGCAGACCGCCATCCTCGTGCACTCGATATGGATGATGATAATATCCCATGCGTGGCGCTTGATAGCATGGCGCATATCTTCATGGAAATGCCACTGCGGGTCGCCCTCGGTAGGCAAAAGGTCACAGGACCACGCATCATGACCGGATCGACGGAAAGCTCCGCTAACTGTTCCAGAGAACTCGCAGGCCACTAATATTCTTAGGGGTAGTGAGGCGCGCATTATCAGACCGTTATTTTCTGTGCATATTCACGCATGAATACGCGGACCTTTTCAACCGTGCTAAGGCGCAGGTCGCGCCCCTTGCGTAAGGTCATAACAAACGCAGGGTCATTGACTGCCATGCGCCCAAAGTTAGACTCTTTTACGTCATGAACGGCGCAAAAGGTTGATATTTCGTTGATTAACTGTTCCATGTCGCGCATCATACACGGAAATAATTTGTTGGCAACCCCCTAATTATGTGTTGACTTGTTGGTTTTGGCAAACTAGAAGGGTCTCCACACCACGGAGACATCCATGAGCAAGATCACAAACCCCAAACAGGCATTCGAGCAGATCGATGGCCTGTTCAACCATTGCCGCCATCGCCCCGAGCTTGAGGCGGTATCCTCGCACCCGCTGGCGTCTGCGGACTATATCCGTAGCGTCTATTTCCGTCCTGAGTGGGAATTGCTGGACGCCTGCATCGAGGCGATTGGCTATGATGCTGCCAATGACTTCCCCAGCGCGATCGATTGCGCGGCTTCCATCCTGACCGACTGCCTGATCGGGAAGGTCGAAGTTGTGGACATGGAGGCCACAGCATGATCACAAGCATTAAAGGGTTCGACAAAAACCTATCCTGTCGCGGGTTTCAGTTTGAGATCGGTAAAACCTATAAGGTCAAGGGTAAGGTCAAGGTCTGCTCGAATGGCTTCCACTCCTGCCCGAGCGACGAAGAAACCAGCCCACTCGCGGTCTTTGAATATTACCCGCCCGCCATGTCGCGGTATTGCGAAGTGCAGGCTGATGGAAAGACTGACCGTCAGGGTAATAAGATCGCCAGCGCGAAGATCACTGTGGGTGTCGAGATTACCCTACATGAAATGATCGGTCGTTTCATCAAGTGGGCGACCGATAAGGCGGGTGGGACGCTCGCGGCATCGAATAGCGGCAACTACGGCGCGGCATCGAACAGCGGCACCCAAGGCGCGGCATCGAATAGCGGCTACCAAGGCGCGGCAATGTCACATTCTTATGGCGGCAAGGTCATGTGCGAAGGGGATGGGCAGGCGCTCTATTGCTCCGAGTTCAATGACAATCTGGAATTGGTTTCCAACGCCTGTGGCATCACAGGTCAAGACGGCATCAAGGCTGGCACTTGGTACACCTGCAAGGGTGGTAAGCTGGTGGAGGTCGCAGCATGACCACCATCACAAACCACGAACAGGCATTCGAGCAGCTTAAGGCGGCGTCAGGCCGCAACTACAGCATCCGCCCGACAAGCTGCTATCTGCCCAATTGCCCTAGTATCCAGTACGAGCTTTATCTGGTTGGCCCGTGTGTCGGCGGTTACGTCGATTGCGACGGCAAGGTGTGGAGCGGCAAATACAACACCGAGGCCGATGCTCATCGCAAAGGCGAGGTTTTCATTAAGACCGGCGTTCTGCCTGCCTTCCAGAAGGAATCGCGGGAGATGGTGCTGTGATGATGGACTTGAACGAGTGCAGAAAGACTTTCGCACTATCCCGGATAGGCGTGAATGCAACAGGCGGCGAATATCTCTGCGAAATTTGGGCAGACGACATTAAATTTTTGAGCGAGCGAGGCAGAACTCCAGACTCAGCGATCCGCAAAGGGTTGCGGCTTCTGGCAAAAAAACGACGCTACCTCACCAAGGCCACCCAATCATGAGCGCGGGCTGGCCTGAAAACGTGATTGCCGAAGCCCGCATGACGAAGTTCGGTGTCCTCTATCACGATAAGCATGGGTACCTCGAAGACCCTATCCCGGAGCTTCGCCGGTACTGGACTGATCCTGAGTTTCGCGCCGAGCGTGATGCCGAGAAGGCTAATCAGCAGGCGGAATGGGAAGCGGCATGGGCTGCTGACCGTGAGCGGATTTGGGGAGCGGGCGCATGATCTACCCCTCCGAAGCAGAGATAGCCCGCGAGATGGCTGCATTCCCGCAATTCAAGGGCCGTCCCGATGTGTGCATCCGTCGCATACGGGACAGGGCGAAGATCAAGGCCATGCGCCAGAGGAAGGTGATTTATGTCTGAACGGAGCGACAGCATGGCGGATGCCATCGAAAAACATGCCGATCTTATCCTTCGTGCCAGCGGTTCTGGGTTACGGCACTACACAATGCAAAAGACGCGCGCCGCAATCCTCATGGCGGTAGCTGACTGCTTTGAAGAGGCGTATCGCGCCGGAGCTGAGTTTGGCCGCGAACATGAGGCCCGCAACGCTCTCACACAGGTGGCTAAATGAGCGGGGTGATGCAGGAGATACCGCTCAATGATTATTGGGCACGGTATGGGAAAATGGAGTTCGAAGATACAGACTTTGCGCGAGCTTTAGAGCGTCTTCCTGCAATATCAGCTGTTGGTCCATGGGTGGCTGGCGGCAGCGTCCGTCGCCTCGTTATGAGTATGGCGCAGGATAGCGATTTCGACTTCTTCTTCAAGGATGAAGCGCAATTCACGGCCTTTTGTGATGACATGAAAAAGCGCGGCGCGTCTATAGAGAACGAGAACGCTTTCAACATCACGTTCATTCTGCCGAAGGTAAAAGCGAAGCCGATAGGAGACGACGAGTTCTCCCCATCTGGTCCAGAATTGAAGATCCAAGCCATCCGCATCGCCTATCATGAGACGTTGGCGGCTGTGCTAGATAGCTTTGACTTCTCATTGTGCCAGTGCGGCTATGATGGAGATATTCTCATGTTCGGGCAGTTTTCCCTGTTCGACATGGCCCGCAAAAAGCTCGTGCCTGAAACAATCCGCTACGGTGCTTCCACCTTGAGGCGGATCATCAAGTACACTCTCCAAGGCTACACAATTTGCGGCGGAGGATTGGCGAATATTCTCCAACAGGTCGCTGACAATCCAGAAATCATAAACAGCGAGGTCGAGTATGTCGACTGAACCCCTCTCTCATTCAATCCTAGCTGTGGGCATGTGGGCGCTTGGCGTCTCTGCCCTGATCTACATGCCTTGGTGGCTTCCACTGTTGGGGGGTGGGTTGTGAGCGACGCGAAGCATAGCGCTGGCATCAATGAGGTGCTGCAAGAAGTCGAGCGGGCGACTGTCAAGTTCCCAACATGGCCATCGGATCCGCTGCATGCTCTGGCCGTGCTTGGCGAGGAATATGGGGAACTCAACAAAGCGGTTCTACAAGCTGTATATGAGCCTCACAAATCGTCGCCTGCCGATGTCAGAGAAGAGGCCATACAATGCGCGGCAATGGCTGTTCGGTTTCTCATGAGCCTCACCATATATCAGTACGAGGGCAGCAACCAGCATCTACAAGCTCAGCACTGCGATCATTGTGGCGCTAGACGTAACGCCAAATCACCATACTGCGCGCCGCCGTTTGACGGTAGGCCACACGAATGGACAGGCAAGCATCCCGCTGACCGACGGGCTGCGCGCGAGGCCCAGTCATGACCCTCCTAATCATCCCCTCCGCCATGTTTGCCTATGGCTTCATGTGTTCGCTGGTGAGGTTCTGGCCTGAGTTTATCGCCCTGATGGATGGGCAAGGAAAGGAATATTGAGATGAGCGAAGTCTACAAGGCAATAGCCGCCGTAACCGCACACATGGCAAAAGAAGGTATTTCCAAGGACCGCCGCAACCAGCAGCAGGGCTACAATTTCCGTGGCATTGACGATGTCTACAACGCTGTAGGCAAGGTCATTGCCGAGAACCAATTGGTTATCATCCCTCGCGTTGTAAAGATGGACCGAGAGGAGCGCCAGACAGCCAAAGGCGGCTTCCTCATGTATACCATCCTCACAGTTGAATTTGATCTTGTGTCTGCCAAAGACGGATCAAAGGCACTAGCCTGCACCATCGGAGAGGCAATGGACAGCGGAGACAAGAGCGCGAACAAGGCACAGTCCGCCGCGCTCAAATATGCCACGATGCAGATTTTCATGATCCCCACCGAGGGGGACAATGACACCGACGCCACAACGCATGAGGTTAAGGGCGGAACCAAGATAGAGCGCATCACGCCAGAGCAGGAGTTGATGCTTGAGGACAAGATGAAGGAGGCGGGTGTTGATCCCGCCAAGTTTCTTGCTCCCTCCGATGTCTCCGCAGCGAAAGACCTACCGGCAGCGCATTTCGCTGCTGCCATGAAGGCACTTAACGAGCGCATCGCCAAGGCATCAAAAAGCCGCGCGCCAGTCAATCAGCAGCGCTCCGAAGTGCTTGCCGACGAAATTCCATACTGAAAGGGATTATCATGAACAAGCCTGCTGCCATCGGCCATAACAATCCTCCCGATCCTATTGATGTAGCCTTGGAGCCGTTCGACGCGGTTCTGATCGAAGCGGAAAACTGGATGGACGGGGCGACGGTCGAGAATGAGGCTCAACTTAAAGCGACGGACGTTCTCCTGAAAGAATTGAAGGCCGCCCGCAAGGCGGTTGACACCGCCCGCGACGAAGTAACCAAGCCGCTACATGAGGCGTGGAAGGCTGAGATTGCCCGTTGGAAACCGACGCAGGACGATCTTGACCGGCAGGTGAAATGCCTTGTCGCGGCGCAGGCTCCATACAAGGCGAGGCTGGAGGCCGAGAAGGCAGAGGCCGCTCGCAAAGCGCGTGAGGAAGCCAACCGCATTGCCGAGGAAGCCCTAAAAGCTCATCAGGCCGCGAACGCCGCCAGCATCGAAGAGCAGCGCAAGGCGGATGAGTTGATGAAGGCAGCGGAAGATGCCGCGAAACTCGCCTCTCGTGCCGCCAAGGATACCGTCAAGGGCATGCGGACGGTGCAGGTTTATGAGATCGAAAGCCACAAGTCCGCGCTCAACTGGATTGCCCTGAACGACCGCGATGCTTTGACCGTGTTCATTGAGGAATACGTCCGCAAGAATTTCAAACTCCGTCCTATCGACGGGGTGAAGGTGGAAACACGAAAGGAAGCATTCTGATGGCTGGCAGTGTCAATAAGGTAATTTTGGTTGGCAACTTGGGTTCCGACCCTGAAACCAAGAGCTTCCAATCTGGTGGAAAGGTTTGCAACATCCGCATCGCCACTTCCGAAAGCTGGAAAAAGGACGGTCAGCGCCAAGAACGTACTGAATGGCACACTATAGCCATATTTTCGGAAGGGCTGGCAGGCATTGCCGAGAGGTATCTGCGCAAGGGCAGCAAGGTCTATATCGAGGGCCAGCTCCGCACCCGCAAATGGCAGGACCAGTCCGGCAATGACCGCTACACGACCGAGGTAGTGTTACAGGGGCCGGGCGCCGTGCTGACGATGCTCGACAGCGCGCAAGGTGATCAGCGCGGCGAACGCAAACAACCCTATGACGATAGGGCGGGAGAGTTTGCTGACCATCGGCGTAGCGAGCCAAACTTCAGCGCCGTCCTCGACGACGAAGTTCCGTTCTGATGCCTACCGCCGCCGTCAAACGCTATTGGGACTGGCTACCAGATCAGTGCGTGTGTGGAGCGCCTGCTGAACAGGTGCACCACATCATCCATGTGCGTGGGCAGCGGATAACCAAGGATGATTGGCTTGTCGTAAAGTTGTGTTTCGGGTGCCACCAGAAGGACAAGCACTCGATCCACCGGCTTGGCGGTGAACAGCAGTTTCTCGACGTGCACGGCATAGACCTTGTGCAAACGGCAGTATTGAACCGACACAATTACGAGGTGCGTTATGGCTGACAAGGAGCCGATATTGGTGCGCGTGCAACTCGGCGCCCTGCGCCCTGATGGCGAGGCCGCTAAGGAGCTTATAGCCGCCTATCCGAACGGCACATTGCTGCGCATCGAGGTTGTGAAGGCGACTGGGAATGTAAAGCGGATGCGGTTCTACTGGCAGATGCTCAGGGTCGCGCTGGCAAACTTGGCAGACGCCTTCGACGGTCCAGTGCGACCGAACGCCTTTCATGTCTGGCTCAAACGGAAGCTGGGGCTTTCCACCCCTATCAGGGCGAAGGCGACGGGCGAAATTATCACTTGGGATGACGATAGCATCGCGTTTCACAACATGGATGAACCAGACAGGGCTGCATTTGTGGACAGGGTTCGCGACCTACTGGCTAAACGGCTTGGGGTCGCCCCAGAAATACTCATGGATGAGGCCCGCAGAGATTTAGCAGCTTAACCACCCAGGGGCCGGGGCGGTCCAATAAACCGCTCCGGTAGTAACATAGTCCCGCTAGGCGGGGGGAAAGGACAAGAGTGTATGAAAATGGAAATCGACCTCAACGACATCTTCCGAGATGAAGATGGGAACCCAGAGGAAAGTCTGGAGGAGTCAATACGGCGGCAAGTGATAGACCGGATGTCCGGCGATTTGCGCAAGCGCTTATTCGACCGCCTTGATCATCAGCTCTCCGAAATCATGCGCGACCAAATCGGTGCGGTTATGACAGATCAAATGCCGTCACTAATCGACGACATTATGAACGCTACATACGTGCCAGTATCCACTTATGGCCAACGCAGCGAGCCGACAACGTTCCGGCAAGAGATCATCAAATCTATCGCAGCCAACATGAAGTATGAGCCAAAGAACTTTTCGTCAGACGAAAACGCATTCACCAAGGCCGTCAAATCTGTCGTAGAAGCGAAAACGAATGAGATCAAGAAAGAGCTTCTAACGCAGGTGGACACAAAGTTCAGGCAGGACGCTATTGGCTTCGCAGTGACCGAACTGTCCAAGCGGCTCGGGTTGACGAAATGACCCCCCGCACCGACCAGCCCTACAGGCAGGAGACAACGGCTTACGCTGTCATGTCTGCCAAGGGAACGCCGATATTCCTTGCTGACACATTGGACAAGGCGCAAGCCTTCATGGCTGATCGTGAGCGCCGGAATGTTCGTGTCTCCATCGTCAAAGAGACTGTAGTGAGGGAGGCGGTGGCGTGACGAAAGGGCATATCATGCTATATTGCGTCATCGCCTATCTCGTGTGCGGGATTGGGCTTTGTCCCATGCGCAGATTGTATGGACGGTTTTTGCACCATGAACTGTTCAACAGCACCAGGAATTATGAAGGTATCTTACTTATGATTATTGATGTTGAGTGCCCCCAATGCAATGGCATGGGCGAAGTGTGTGGCGTCAATCCAAATCGCCGTAGTCGCTTTGTCGGCATGGATGACTTGTCACCAGACGATTATGCCACCCAATGTCCTAAATGCCTTGGCTCAGGGACTGTGGAACGCGATATGAATGACGAGGTCGAGGACTGGATGGAATGAGCTGGCGCGACCATTTGACGGTAGCTGAGAAGGAAGAGTTGGCTGCTATCGACCGCGCCAAGAAAGAAGGGCAGGCGCAAGCGCGCCGTATTTATGATCGTTGCCGCAAGCGTATGAAAGGATCGAAATGACCCGTTGCATACACTGTGTTCGCAACCTCCCCCGGAGCGCCGCTGTGATGGGCGCGTGGCTGGCAAGGCGCTTTCTATGGCTCGCGGTATGGGCTGACCCGATGACGGTTACGCGCTTTGTCCTGATGGCAGAGGGCGAAACAAAGAAGCGGTATCAGCTTGTCTCCCACCCCACCAACGAAAGCCCCACCCGTGGATAAGTTGAGCCTAGGAAGGAATGGATGATGAGCCGATATTACGTCGACTGCGAGTTTGACGGGCACGGCGGCGAAATGCTTAGCATGGCTGTCGTGTGTGAGGATGGGCGCGGCCTGTATCTGTGCATAGCAGACAAGCCTGATTTACTTGATGAATGGGTCGATGCGAACGTGTGGCCGTTGGTGCACTTGCGGATTCCGGTCGGGCGAACGGTGGCGTATGTAGAAGATTGGGGCCACTTCCTCCGGAAGTTTATCGGAGCGACCACATCCCCGGTTGTCATCGCAGATAGCCCAGTAGACATCTGGCGGTTCTGCGAAGCCCTTTCCAGCGATAGGCCGCATGTGTGGCACTCGGTTGATAATCCGAAGCTGACGTTCGAGGTTCACAACGTCGACTGCTACCCGACCGATCTTCCCGGCGCTGTTCAGCACAACGCTTGGTGGGATGCCATGGCTCTCAAGCACAAACTGGAGCGCTCCCAATGACCCGCCTCTCAGACAAGCTGGAAGCCGCGATGAAGGCCGGGACGCAGGGGGATTTATCAACCGCAGAACGACATATCGAGTGTGAAGTCGTCGAGTGTCCATTTTGTCGCGGAGACGGGGAAGTAGAAGCTTCTGACTATTGCAACTTCGACGGCGTTGCCTTGGGGGTCCAGTTCTACGGCATAGGGCATGAATTTGGCGCGCACGAGAAACTGTGGACACTTCTCGTCGGCAATTTGTCCACCATCATCTCCGCACTTCGCGAGAGAGGAGAATAGGGATGGATAAGCGAGACTTTGAAACCCTGAGATCACGTTGCCAAGCCCGACGCGCGGAAACCGAGCGGGTTGGAGAACTGATTTATGAGGCCATCGCACTTACAGATGATGAGAACACCATCAATGCGCTGGTGTCATTAGCGTACAAAGTATTGGAGCCGAAACGATGACCCCCGAAGCTTTAGACCAATGGCGCTGGGAACTGGCGCGGGAAGTCGCATATGAAGGCGAAATACCAGAAGATGCTGCTTGGTGGATTGCGGCATCTGACCATTACCGCCATCTCGTCCGCGAGGATGTGAGGCCTTGTGTAACGCAGGATAACCACAAAGAGGCTTTCGAAACGTCAGATGGAATTTCGCTTAACACAAAGCCAGAGACAGCGGAGCCGGTTGCTCAGGTCCAACGGCGATTATTCCCGGTTCTTGGAACCAAGGGGGCGGCGAAGGTAGATTGGCAGTTTGTGAACGACCACGCAGGGCAAGCCTATGATAATCACTACCAGACTATTGAACGCCTTGCGGAAAGAGGTGGTTTATCATGGGATGAACTTGCCGCCATCATTGAGGGGCGGAAATGGCATAAAATGAATATTACCGAAGCTGTTGAAACGGTGAGACGTGCAGAGGCAAAATACCTCTCAGCCCTCTACACCCACCCCGCACAGTCTGAGGCGGTGGAGGCTTTGGAGACGGCTATCCGTAATCATGCTGATACGCACGGCCCTAGCGGACCACAGTGGAACATATCCTCAATCTTGGATGTGATCCGCGCAGCCCTCAAAGGTTCGCGCCCATGACTCAGATTACAGACAGCGATCGTGAGGAGCGAAATTCCCTGCTAAAATTAATCGACTGCATGGGAGACGACAATGATTGTTGGCGCATCGATCAAGCCTTCGCCCGCCACCGCATCCAAGCCCTCTCCACCCAAGCAGCCGAGCTTGATGCGCTGCGGGAGGATGTGGAGCGGTCTGAAAAGCACCGCAACGACTTGGCTGACCGGAACACCTCGCTCAGCATCGAAAACGGCGCGCTGAAAGCCACCATAGCCCAACTACGCGACCGCGTGGCGAAGTTTGCGGAAATTTTGGAAACTGTATTACCCTACACTGAGGCCGAACGCTTACGTGAAGAGGCTGACGTTCGTTGCGGTAGAACGTATCGCAACCCTATACAGAAGGCTGTTAACAAAGCCCGCGCACTCCTTACACAAAATGAGGTGGGGTGATGGCGAAGGTAAAAAACTGGATGATCGATCAGGACGAAACCGCGCGCGATATTCTCGACGATCTGATTGACGAGATTGACAACGCGGGAGCGGTTTTAGCCTCAACGGTTGATTGCACGACACAGCGGGGGAATGTTTGCGGCTTTCGCGACTTCAATATCGGCGTCGCTCTCGCTGTCCGCCGAGCTAAGCAAAGGTTAAACCCATGAACGAACAGGCATGGAAAGAGCAGGCTGCGCTTGAGCCTTGTCCGTTTTGTGGAGAGGCTGAGAAGTTAAGTGTGAAATATTATGTCGCCATCGATCCGAACGGATTTGATGCTTTTTATGTGCGCTGTGATAAATGCTTCGCGCGCGGCCCGAATGTTGGCGTAAATGACTACGATAGAGAGCCTTTCAAAAACGAGGCTGCGGCACTTTGGAACAACCGGCTTAACGAGCAATCTATCCGGGATGACCAGCGGGAGAAAGATGCGGGGATTGCGGAGACATATTCGTGGCAGGATGGCAAGATGACGGAGAATTCGTGTTGCGCCGCTACCGGGTGTGACATCGCCGCGGCCATCCGGCAGATGAAGGGGGAGGGATGATGTCCTTGATCGATGCTCTACAATGTGATTGTGATGCTGAGAAATGCACGTTTACAGAGGCGCGGGAAGCCATCGAAAAACTCAATGCGTTCGCGGCTCACAAGGTGGAATGCGCCATGCTCATCGTGTTGGAAGTAGAGAACGAAGAGCTTTGCGACTGCGGACTCACAGACCTCCGCACACAGATATTCGGAAAGGACGGGTGATTAGACCCGCGCATACCTCGCATCGAGCCACGCCAGATCGGCGTCATTAAGCCAGCCGGGACGCACAGGAACGACCACAGGCGGGTCAACCGGATCAGGCACCACAACAGGGAACACCCTCGCCCGCCACTCAGCTACGAGGGCGGCTTCTTCTGAAGGATCAATTGCCGCGTTGAGATAATTGCCCACTGGTGGCAGTTTGGAGAATGCGCCCAGTGCATACTGCTTGGCCCTATTGCCTTTGAGGGCAACGCCTGTTCCGGTACGCGTGATTTTGGAAAGCAGATCCGTAAAGCTCACAACCTCGTTATCTTCGCAAACGCCTGCGCCGGATACGGTAATGCCATTCGCTAGGCCAATGACAAGGTTGCGGCTTACTTCCAGATTGATGTAGCTCGACCAGCCCTTGCTGTTTTTCGCTGTGGGGTCTTGGTAGCGCACGGAAAGACCCTGAAACTTGTCACCGGTGCCACGATGAGCGCAATTGTCGATGATCCTGAGTCCGTCTGAGGGACGGCCAAGGTGCGGATTCCACGGCTGCACTGCGTCAGGATGCTTGCCCAGATTAACCCGGAAATCGGTGAACTCGTTGCGGCTGATAGTCACGTTATCGGTGTCGAGTGGTCGAATGCCGTCTTCGTTCAACTCATGGAACAGGTTTGCGTCAATGAGGCTGTCTGTCACATTGTCCATCGTCAGGCCGATGGAGCCGCGCGAAACATCATTACCGGTAAAGCTGATGCCCTTACTGTTCGATATGATAACGGGCCGGTTGGTAAGCGCTCGCACATCGCTCGAGCCTTTGTCGCCTACCTTCATATTGCGGATGATGACGTTCTCACAGCCGTCGAGCACGATACTGTCCGCTATGCCGTTCTCGATGATGAGTGGGGCATTGGAGGGGTATTTCTTGTCCTTATAGGTGATGACGGTCATCATGAATTCCTTATCCTAAAGCTGGTGCGCTATAATTTGCCAAGACAGGCGCAGTTGGCCCTTGTGAACTGTACGATCCTTTAGTGATCAGGTTCGCTGTCACCCATGTCAGGAACGATTGCTGATCAGTAGTATCCTGAAGATAGCCGAATTTGTTGGCAATCGAGTTTGCAGTATTGGCTCCGCCGCGTTCAAAAGACGCCCCAAGGAAGACGCTCTCAGGAATAGTCCCGGTCATGCTGACAGTGTAATTTATGGATGTCACATTGGATGAACTGATCCACGATTTAGCGACAAACTGGCCTATCGTGCTATTAATGATCTTGGTGCCAATGCCACTTCGCGACGGACCTCCGGGCGAATAGAAACCGGGAGACCAATCTTTTGTGTCAGGATAAGGAGAATAGCCCGATGGGGTAATGCCAGCCCTGCCGAGTGAGCAGTTCTGGATATAGGAGGTATACTGCGAGTCTGACGTGGTGCCGAACGCGACCGGAGTGGTGCAGAATACGCCGCTGTTTCTCCAGCAGAACAGGTTATCGCAATAGCCCGTCGTGGTTGATAGTGTTGTTCCCTGAGTACCACCAGCTCCAGATGCGTATTTATGATCCGCGACGTACCAAGTGTCTGTCATTAGCATCATGACGCCAAATGGCGTATCATTCGAGCTGGTCTGGAACAGGTCGGTATGCAGCCCCGCAGTGGTCGGATCGAGGCTAAAGTCACGGATGGTCAATCTATCATAATGATAGACGCCATAATAACCTGAGCCAGACAGAGGATATGCCTTAAGCACATCCTCCCAGCATTGCGAAACGTCACAATTGACAAGGCGCGCGCGCTTGGCAGGAAGCTTCCACGCCGCGTAATTGCCAGCGAAGGCGCACTTCTCGATAACCGCTTGCTCACATGTCTCGTCCGACCATACGCCAAATATCACTTCAGAAGGAACGAACGTCAGGCTGCGGCAATAGCGGCCAACCCGGCAGTTATACATCTCAAAGATGCAATCCGCGAGACTGCCTGCACTGTTGAATACCAGCGTTCCTTGCTGTTGGACCTGACCGGATCCGGTATATATGCCGTAAAAGTCAGTCCCCTCGATATAGATCCCACGGACGCCGTTAAACATGACCCTGTTGTCAAATCCGGGTCTTTTTCCTGAAGCGTTTTTGAGATAAATCCATCCACCAGCGTCAGACCAGTTTGTCGTTCCAGTCGGTGCGGACATGGAAAGCAGAGTATGCTGATTGCTATTGTATATAGCAGCACCATCCCAATCGAGCGTGACTTCCCATTTTTCGGAAAGACTCCCGACCTGGATCTCGGTATCCCATAGCGTTTTAAGTGCTCCAGGAGTGGTCACGGTGCGGAATTGTGTCGCCGTGCCTGTCTTGGCCCAATTATTATCGAACTGCGACAGAATATAATTCTCGGTCGCCGTCACGCTTCCCAAATCAATGATAGATGAGGATGTTCCGGTTATGACGGGTCCGATGTCGGTAGAGTCTGAATAGACCGCGCCCGCCGCATTGGAAGCATAGGTACGCAACACAAGGCTGGTTACTACGTCGCGCGGCTGCACGACATAGGAATAAGGGAAGGTGTCAAGATCAGTGGCGAACGCCTCGCTACCCACTCCGTCTCTGACCCAAGAAACCCACCAGCTTGTTGCTCCAGTGATAGATGGAGCCGCAATCGTGACGCTATCGCCAATCTGTAGCCCGCTTGTGGGGGATGGATGCGCAGCCGTGTTGATGGTAGGCGCAGACGGAAGGCTGGACGCCACAATTCCGGTAGGCTGGCTGTAAGCCCACTGGCTCAACCCTCCGGCCCCCTGTGCCCGCTCCGCCATACGGACCTTGTTCCCAACCTGCGCCACTTGGAGCGTATAGGAATCCGCCGTCGCCCCAGATATGCTCGTCCACACCGTGAATGGGCTTACCGATTCCTGCCAGTCATACTCATAGCCGGTTGGAGTTTCCGACCATGTGCCGTGTGCAGATGTAAGCGTTGTTCCAGTTGTGGCATTCCCGCTTATCGTTGGGTCAGCAAGGATGAACGGCTCTGACGGATGCTCAATTAAGGCACCGTCGCTTGCAAGAAAGGGCCGTATCCGTATGTCGGAGTAGACCCTCCTTCCACCATGAGGGTCATTGCCAATGGCGTGTGGTGCGTGCCGTCTGTCGCGTAATAGGTCGTATCGCCAGCGTCTGTTGCATCAGCGAAGATCGTTCCACTCGATGCGTATTGAATTTTTGCGATGGGCAAGACACTCACCAAACCGTCATAGGTCTGGCCCACGTTCGCCAATACGTCGGTGAGGAACTGGCTGACAATAACGTCAGTAGTCGGGTTTATGAGCAGATCGCGGAAGGCTGAAATGCGAGACTGCCCCGTCGCATCGCCAGAGATCGATGTAGGTGTCACCGCTACCACCTTGAAGCCTCGCTGGAGATAGCCGGTCGTTCCGGTGTTAAGCAGCGTCACGAAGCGAGCATAATGCTGCGCCGCCGTCTGGTTCCCGACCGATGACCGCATATCGTTGATGCCGACATTGACGGTGACGATGTTGTTTGCAGCACCGCCAGAATACACCATCTGGAAGCCGCTCGATGTGTCATCGCGCTGAGTGTCGAGATCGACGCCGGTTATTGCCCCAGAATATGTATCTAGCGCAGATCCAGCGATACCGATATTGATGACGCGGAAATTGGCGGGAATATAACCCGCTCCGGGCGCTGCGAGCTTATGGGCAATACCGTCCTGCGGGATAACTACGGTCGAGCTGGTATCGATGCACTCGGTAATACTGTCGCCGGTCATGATAATCTGGCCCGTAATGGCCTGTATGCCCCAATTAGCGACCATTTCAGCCGAGGCGGTATCCGATTGCGCGTTGGTGTATGTACCCTTCCAGATCGCCAGTTCGTAGAGGTCATAGCAATTGTCGGTCGTTCCGGTCACAGCGTTGGAGGTTGTCGCCTTGCCGCCGATAATCATGCCGGTGCCGTTGGTGGCCGTCAGGGATGTCTGGGCCACGTCATTGGTGCGCTCGTTTATGTAGAAGCGACCACCGCCATTCGCAGTAGTGCGCGAGTTGAAACCAGCGACGTGGATCTGCGCGCCGGGGATGAAGTGACCGCCTATGCCATTGGCGTAGCTGTCAACCGTACCGCTCTTGAGGCGGGCGGCTTCTGACGTGCTTGTGGCCGCGTTCCCGCGCAAGATATACCCATTCGTCTGGGCTGTGTTCGTAGTGTCGTCGGTATAGGCAGAATACCGGAGAGACAGCAGGGCAAAGTCTGTGCCGCGCGTTACCTTCGCGACGCGCCAGACAGCAAACACCATCATCTGCCGCATGTTGAGCGCGTTCAGGGCGTTGGCGATGATAAGGGCGGACGAGCCTGTGAACCGCCAGAACTTGCGCCCCAGCGCATCGGTCATCTGCACCGGGCCGATGGCGTTGAGCGGGGAGGCCGACGCCGCCTGCTCCAGCACTGGGTAGCCGATGCGGAGGGTAAAGTTGACAGCTCCGGTGGTGTTGATCCTCACTGTTGTCGTCACCCGTCCCGTGCTGGCGTTTGTAAGGGTGCGCGTGGAGCTTTGGCGTTGGCTATCCAGACTAGACCCGGTCGGGTTGGTAAGGGTCGTAGTGGTAGCAGCGAGGAAGGTGGTTCCTGTGGCATCCCACTCGGAGATCAGGAGCTGAACGCTAGAAACATTGGCAAGCGTCCCCGCCGTGAGTTTAAGGAATATACTTGATGTCCACGTCTGCGCCTGCGCTGCTGCGATCTGCGACGAAGACTCCAGCTGTATATCGATGGACCCCGTGGCTGTCCCGGAGTATGTATAATCGAGACAGGAGAGGCCCGCCTCTACCGTAACGGTGCCAAGTGTTCTGGTCAGACCAGCCAGCGTTCCGCCGAAAACATTAGTCGGCAACGTGCCCGGCGTTCCCGCCACCGCACCCGCCATATTGGGGTTGCGAATCTTGTTGCCAGCGATAGCGGCGTTACCGAACAAATAGGCAAGCCCTTGAAGATCGGCGCAGTCCAGCACCTGATTTGAGCCGTTGAGCGTCGCATTCTGGCTGTTCGGATGATATTGGACCGTAGGCGCAATAGCGAATGTCGTGGGAGACGCGCCTGCTACGGGTGTAGAGGTGCCAACCCTCGGCCCCGAAAGCGACAGTCCAAGACTAAGCCCCATGCTCATTGTGTGGTCTCCGAAATCATATCGTATTGGCGGTAGCAGCTTTTCAGGGCGATGCGGGTTTCGTCGGCAGCCATACCCATGCCCTCCTTGCCTTGATGTTGCTAATTGTGGATTTGGCAACGCCGTATCCCTTGGCTAATTGCGGAACAGATAAAACGCTGTCGCGGATTTCCATCACCTGCGCATCTGTCAGTTTTGCGCGCCCATGATTCTCGCCGCGACGGAGTGTCCCATGCGTCATTTTATCTGCCACATTTTCTACGGGCGTTTTCCACGCTAAATGGCGGCGGTTAACGCATCCAAGATGTCCATTCCCGCACAGGTGCGCCGCTTGATGAATGCTTGTTGGCGCGGGACCTTGCTCCCGCTCACAGACGATGCGGTGAACGCGCCGCATCTTGCCGCCGTACTTTATAAATCCGTATCCCCCACTGGATTTTGAATACGGCCAGATCAAGCATTCATCACCTTGAAATGCCATGACCACACTCTCTAAAAAAGAGGCGGCTTCACCAAGAGAGGTCCCGCCACAAAGTGGGTCGCCGTGCGCTTTCCAACGGCTATAATGGGGGCTACAGAACCCCTTAGCGCGGTGGACCTTGCCGCAATTAGGCACAGAGCATATACGTGAATCAGCCATGACGAAATAATCCTTCGTTTTGGTTAGGGCTAGGGGCAGTGTTACAGCACTGTTCCCGCCCGTTAATTCTACCATTTTCTGATGAGAAGAACAAATCATAACCCGTTATTCTCGCTGGAATCTTCAATCATTTTGTAGGTTCGGACGCAGGCGTTGTGTCTTGCTTGGAGTTCGGCAGCGGCGGCAGCGTACCTTGTAAGAAACTCCGCATCATCCCTTGCCAGTCCCAATCCTGTTCCTGCACATCCATTGCCGGTGGCTTCGGCGGTGCCGGGGGCGGGGCGACGTGGACGGTTCCGCAGCTCGGCAAGAGCAGCGTCGCGCTCATGAGCAATGTCCTTGATTTCATCGTCTCGTTCCTTCTGGATCTGGTAGGCAGTCACCTTCCATGTGTTCTCGGTCGCCCGCCAACGCTTGTCGGTTTCGGCTGTAACCGCCGCCATGACCGCTATCTTGGCTGTCAGCTTCTCCA